>OLGB01000369.1_pt1 | contig 66518 bp, 63 predicted proteins | sample 1605691 | NCBI WGS metagenome assembly OLGB01 (sample SAMEA3888925, study PRJEB22519) | human gut metagenome | biome: human gut; feature: human-associated habitat; material: faeces | place: Denmark | collected 2010
GTCTGATATGTTTTTTCTTTCATTGATTTTCCCTCCAAAGCTCCCAATTTGTATTTTTCTATTATATTATAATAACCGCAAATATGCGGTTATTAATACGATAATGTTATGCTCTGCAATACTTGAAGTTATCTACGTGTTCCGTCATCATTAAAATGTTTTTGCAAAGCTTTCTCTGTCGGATAAATTGATACAATCAAAATAATACATTGAATTGTTACAAGAATTCCCCCTGCAACCCCAATCGTATTTTCATCACTATGATATAACGGAATATGTATCAAAGCAGATGGTATAATCATTAACCATCCTATTTTCCACCAAAGTTTTCCACAATAGTCGTGAGCAAATTTCCATGTATCCATATTTTTCATTGAACGAGTTGTTCTGTAACCCAACATACCATTTATATGTTTTGGACAATGTTTCCACATCATTCTTCCACCAACAACCATAACAATTGGAATTAATAAATCACATATTAACATAAACCACCAAAACCACATAGAATCCACCTCCAAATTTCGATTTGTTAATTTCATTAAAATTTCAAGTTATCAACACCTTTACATACAATTACAATTCACCCTGCATTGTCGCAATAAATCTCTATCGCATTTGCTACAAAGACCGCAGTACCTTCACCACCATAAGCATCGATATTCGTTGTAAAGTCTCCGCCACCTGAATACATTTTTCCTAGTCCACGCAGAATTTTATTTGTGCAAGTATAAAGGTTTTCTGTAATATAATCTTGTATTCTCTTTACAAGGTTCTGTGCGTAAGCGGATGCTGGGTCACTATTCTTTATTTCTCCTGCCTCCTTAAATAGTAGCATAAATCTATCCGCTAAGATTTTCTCATCTTCCCCAGTGCGATTCTTCTGCTTTTCTTCCATTTTCTTGTATTCCGGTGTGCTACCGTATAATTCCTTTGCCTGTCTGGAATATTCATCCAACTTACTTCTATCAAAAGCCTTAAAATCCATATGTTTCACTCCTAATATTTTTATTCCAAGTGCAAAGTTCATCAAGTTCTCAATATGTTCCTTTTTAAGCCTAAGCAGCTCTATCTGTTGTTCCAGAGCTTTGCTTCTATCAAAATCCGGACTATTTATAATTGCCTTGATGTCTTTAAGAGGAAACTCCAATTCACGAAACAGTAATATGTGTTGAAGGCGCTCCAAATCTGCATCGTCATACAGTCTGTAGCCTGCATCGGTGTATCCCGTCGGATGTAAAAGACCAATCTTGTCATAATATTGTAGAGTGCGTATACTCACTCCGGCAAGCTTACTCACTTCATGCACTGTCATCATTTCTATTTCCTCCCTTGACCTTGGTGACTTTAGTATAAACTATTACGTAACGTCAGAGTCAATACTTATTTCACAAACTTTTGCAAAGAAAATTAAACTTACCAATTCTGCAACTACAAATCTTCTGTTGCTTTCAATCACCCTGTAAGACTGGAATTTATCGCAATATTCCATTCTTGGATTATACTCGCTTATAGATAATTGGTTCATCATATCCAAAAGTTTTCTTTCCATTAACTTCCATGCTTTCAGATACCTCCAGACAACTATCAGAAAACTTTTCCCAAAGTTTAAATGTCATTATCGGTGAAAACTGGCTTGTACTGCCTCCTTCCCAGATTCCATCTTTTTCATGATAGAGCGCCGGAGTGAATTTTTCAGATTTTTTCAATTCAGTGTAGTCAACATTTTTCATAGAATCATATGAAAACGTACTTTTATCTTCTCCTTCCGGTATTTCATAAGAATACAACACAATTCCATCTTCTTTCTCTGTAATAAGGAAAAGATGTGGGGAAGCATGGCGTTTCCCATTTGTCTCATAGTAGCTTTCTTCAACAACAAATTTACCATTAAAATCTTTAGGAAGGTTCAAAATTTTCTCATTACAGATTGTATTAATGTGTTCTGCATAAGGATATGCTTTTCCTTCTTTCTTCAACTTATCAAACTGTTCTTTATTATTAAAGTGTCCCGTCATCATATCAACAAAATTATCGAGTTTCATCATGTTTTTTTCCTCCATTAGCGTAAAAATCTAAATTTACGATACTTTATACATATTGTTGTCTTTTTTAACCAAATAACATTTTTTCAGTTCCGCAAATGGGAAGTTACTCATACAATTCCTTGCGGATATTTTCGCAATCCTTCGCCATTTCCAGCATATCTTCATCATCTACCATTTCATGAAGATCATATGCAAAAGGAGAAACACAGAAATCTGCTAAAGCCCGATTCATTGCCTGCTCTTCTTCCTGCGTAGTTGTGATTTTTATAAATCGATCTCGTTCTTCTCCATGATACAGATTTTTTATATTAAATCCACCACTTTTTTTACTTTCAAGAATAAGTGCCGCCAAATCAGTTACCAAATCAATCGCATAGTAAAATTCGTAACATAGCCCTTCCGAATCAATATATTCTAAATTGGGTGAGGTATGGAAATTCCAGTTTAGCCTGCTAAGTCCAGTATCATTGAATATCTCGTTCAGAGATATTTCAGTTTTGCCTTTGTCATAGAGGTAGTCTATCAAGGTCAAGCTATCGTCTGTGCCACCGATATAGTTAGCCCAATATTTTTCAATATACATTTTATCCACTCCTTTTATCATTTGCGATTTATTAATTTCATTAAAATCGTAATTTAACAATCTAAAATAGTCTTTACAATAGAACTAATATGTATCTGCATGGTATCTAAACAGGGAACAGAACTCACTTCATCATTTAACAAAAGCGGAAGTTCTGTACACCCTAACACAATTGCTTCCTGAACACCATATACAATATCATGATAATATGGAATTGTAGACTCTGGTCCCATACCACCAACTAAACCCAACTTTTTCATAGTGCCTATCCTCCTCAAACTCTGATTTTCCATTCTCCTTTATAAATTGCACACCGCATATAACGGTATATTTTCAATCCACTTTGCAACTTGCGCATATAAAAGTACCTGACCTCTTCTCAAACTCAAGTTGCCATAATAACTACATAAGATGCCATAAATGCCCTCTATTATATCAAGAGAGGGCATTTACAAATAATGTTCATAATAATCTCGACTGCTGTTAATTAAATTGGAAGTTATCTTTTCTTATATGTCACCACAATTCCAACTACAGAAGCCAAAAAAACAATCGGTGCAAATCTTACAAATAGGAATTCAAACCCATGCATTATTGTCCCTGCCACTGCCAACTCAGGATCATTGTAATTCCAATTCAAATATGAACTATTTATAGATGCAAGTACAATAAATATTATTACTATAACTGCACACAATGATATAAGAAGCCATCGAATCGTTTTGACTCTTGTTATACTTCTTTTTGCAAGCTGCAAATTAATAACTTCCAACTTTTCAGAAAGAATCTTTAAATCATTGGTAGTCGTTTCTACTACAGGTTCTCCAAGTAATTCATTTACCGTAACATCCAGTTCATCCGCCAACATAATCAGCATACTGGAATCTGGAACGGACAAACCATTCTCCCACTTTGATACAGTCTGTCTTACTACGTTCAGTTTAATTGCAAGTTCTTCTTGCGATAGCCCTTTTGATTTTCTAATTTTTTTGATATTTTCATTAAGCATACTCTGTGCCTCCTTGTTTTTGATGACTCGATTCTATATCAACAGAGCCGTTGCCACAAGCAACGCATATTAACATACGCTTATTTGCAGGCTTTTCGCAGACAAATCATTGTTGAGTGGTAACACCATCAATGCATCCGATGTATTTCCCCAGGCATAGGATACATTTTTCTATAGAGTAAAAATGGCATATAATAAATTGGCAGCTTGCCATTTTCTCTACTATTTATTTTATAAGCACACATACATTTATCCTCTCCCTAATAACACTTAAAACAAATCTAGCATATTATCCAAATACATGTATTCTCTCACATGCACATGATATTCGGGTTTTGTCATATAATAGAGCAGAAATTCCAAAATCAAAGCACTGCCAAGCCCTCGACCCTCAATTTTAAAGTTAGAAAAGCCCATTGGTAGATAAATGTTTTGAATCGCATCTATGCCAATGAAACCCGGATTTTTCATAGCTTCCGAAAAACGATACCCATGGTTTGCATTCGGTGCAACGCAATGATGTTCTCTGTCGTTTTCTCCAAGATTTTTCCGACTGACCGCCTCATAACAATGCTTTCTATCATTGCAACCAAACCAACAACATTCATTGCATAAAAATTCCACTTTGTCCTTTTGTGATGCTGGCAATGTATTCCACTGATCATAGACTTTGTTTAGGCGAAAGTCTGGTACCACATAAAGAAGGTCTTCCCGTTTTACCTCATTTTCCAGTTGCCAAAATTCTGTCAGAACCTTGGTGGTCGAGGAAACAAAATAGAACCCAGGATAATTCTTTTTCAAGTAATCTAATAACAACTCCGAATGAACAATCACACCATTTCTGACACCTTCTTTTTTCTCAAACAAGGTACAGAGCATATTGCATTTCTTATCCAATAAATGCTGTTTTCTGAGTAGGGAATTACTAAATGTCAATCTGGCTGATATGCCATATTCCTGCATCAATTTTAAAACTTCCTGTGGGTTGTATTCTCCAAAGCCCGCACGACCCCCGCCCCAAAGACAATCTGCCGGGGCACCGTAAATAGAACCAATCTCACACCAATCGTAAAAGTATTCTCTATGCTCATGATACAAGGAAAGAAACATACGATACAATTCATAAAACTCAAACAACCCAGGAAGATGATAGTAGGCTGTGCCTTTCTTTACTTTATCGGTATACATGTTGTCACCTCATTTTTTATTCTATGCTCTGATTATCCCTTTTCTATTTTTCTTCAAATGCAGCAAATATTTTCATACAGGAATCGCAGTAAAAACCCGTTGCTTGAAGGCGTAATTCCACCGTTTCCTTTTTTATCATTTTATTTTTGTACTCTTCTGGATACCATGTCATCATGGTAGTTGATTGCGTAAAACCTTATACGCCTCTTACATCTGCTACTTTTTCTTACCAACTATTACTAAGAGTATAATAGCAGCAACAAAAAATACTCCTCCCAGCATAAGCATTCCCCAACCGAACAGACTCCCGTCCGAATAGGAAAATCTAGTCAAACCCAAAGACAAAATCAACAATACCCCAGAAATAACCATAACAATTTTATCCCTTTTTCCATTGGTCTTTCTGTCATCGTAATAGGCTTCTCCATCCTCTTCCTTTATTTTACATTTTTCTTTGTATTCCTCTGTCTCTTTTTTGTTCATAAATCCCTCATCCACCTTTACTTCTAATATAACACAAAACCATAAGGCAAAAAAGCCCCTTATCTCACAAACCTGTGAAACAAGGGGCTTTTCTATGACAGAACATACCACTTACTTTTCTGTATTTCTGTTATTTATCCATGATTGTATCGTCAAGTGGATATTCGCAATCCACTCTGTTACTTGCTCATAACACTATTAGCTGATAGTATTAAATATTTAATAAATCACTAAATTCTTTTAATGCACCATCTGTCTCATGTGCTAATACACGTTTTGCCAACACTTTACCAAGCTGAACACCTTCCTGGTCAAAGCTGTTGATATTCCATACAAATCCCTGGAACATAACTTTATTTTCAAAATGTGCTAAAAGTGCACCTAATGTCTTAGGATTTACCTGATCTCCAATGATAATGCTAGATGGACGTCCACCTTCAAAGTTCTTATTGCGGTCTGCATCTTCCTTACCACATGCAAATGCAACAATCTGTGCAACTACGTTTGCACAAAGCTTCTGCTGGCTTGTGCTATCCTGAATCACAACATCTCTTTCCATCTGGTTGTTCTTGAAGCCAACAAACTGCAATGGCACGATATCAGTTCCCTGATGAAGCAACTGATAGAAGGAATGCTGTCCGTTTGTTCCAGGCTCACCAAAGATAACAGGACCTGTCTGGTAGTTTACTGGCTCACCGAAACGATTGACAGATTTTCCGTTTGACTCCATATCCAACTGCTGTAAATGAGCAGGGAAACGGCTCAATGCCTGAGAATATGGAAGAACTGCTGTGTTCTGGTATCCTAATACATTGCGTTCGTAAATACCGATCAAGGCATCTAACATAGCAGGGTTCTTTAAAATATCTTTATTCTTTGCCAATACATCTTCAGAAGCTGCACCGTCTAAGAACTGAGCAAATACGTCTGGTCCAAAAGCCAAAGATAATACTGCTCCACCTACTGCAGATGTAGAGGAGAAACGTCCGCCGATATAATCATCCATAAAGAATGCTGCAAGGTAATCATCACTCTTTGCCAATGGAGATGTTTCACTTGTAACGGCAATCATATGCTTAGCAGGATCTAATCCAGCATTCTTCAATGCATCCTTTACAAATGACTCATTTGTCAATGTCTCAAGTGTTGTACCTGATTTTGATACAAGTACAAATAAAGAATGTGCTACATCAATGGTATTTAATACGGCTGATGCATCATCTGGGTCTACGTTACTGATAAATTTTGCTTCCATCTTGAACGTATTGTTTACCTTTGCCCAGTTTTCAAGTGCTAAATACATCGCACGAGGTCCTAAATCACTTCCACCGATACCAATCTGTACAACTGTTGTAAACTTCTCGCCCGCTGCGTTTGTAATCTCTCCGTTGTGAACCTTTTCTGCTAATTCTGCAATTCTCTTCTGCTGTTCTACATAAAATGCACGCTTATCTACGCCATCTTCTACAACAGCATCGCCTAACTGTCCACGAGTCATATGATGAAGTACACGACGCTTTTCACCTGTATTAACAACCTCTCCATTGTAAAGAGCTTCAAATTTTTCTACTAATTGTGTCTCTTCTGCTAATTTTGCAAGAGCTGCAAGCACATCATCATCCACCTGCTTTGTAGCATAGTTAAAAACAAGTCCTTCTCCCATAGGAGCATTATACTTCTTTACACGTTCTGCACCATTTGCACCAGTCATTACTTTAGCAAGGTCCACATGTGCTACCTTTTTTAGCTCCTCATAGGAAGCAATGGTATCTAAGTTGTTCCAGTTAATCATCATCGATTCCTCCTTAAATTTTCATTCTGTAATGCATTCGTACACGCATTACAGCACTTCAGTATTACTACAATACTACCTTATAAACGTCAAAAGTTTTGCATCTTAGCAAGCCTGTTCACATAAGGCACATAGCTGTTCTTCATTATACTATTAAATCATGGTAAATTCAAGCATATCCTTTCTTGTCCTTTTTAAAAAGAGCAAGAAAACCCTGCCCTTTCTCTCCTTTTTTCCTCATCTAATGCTATTACATCCAGCATCACTGTAATCAGTATAATAAGCGCTACAATTTCTAACAAAAGTTAAAACAAAACTTTATAGCCAAAGACTCTAGCATAGTCCAAACATATCCCTACAAATCTGTTTTCCACACTCCGTTTTAAAGATCGTATGATAAGCATGAGAGGCTGCCTCTTTTGACAGATTATCTTCCATTATATTCACCAAAAAGTCCGCTTCTACAAGGATTTGATAATCCATTCCGTCAATCTTGTCATAGGTATGGTGATGTGCAATCAAATACTGTACCCGTTCCGATACGTCCTCTGCAAATCCCAACTCCTGAAGTAACTTTTCGGCAATTGCTGGTCCCTCTTTTTCCTGCAACTTGCCATTACAATTTCCATACTTCTCTTCACATACATGGATTCCAATATCATGGGTAAGTGCTGCTGCCTCAAGGATAAACAAATCCTTTTTGTCCATGTTTTCGGTTTCCGCAATCAGCTTTGCATAGCTATGCACCTTACAAAAATGCTGAATACGCTTTGCATCTCCACGATATAACTTTATCATTGCTAAATGTAATTTGTTTAACATTTTTGATGCTCCTTTGTTTTACTTTTGTTACTATTCACTAATCTGTAAACTGTATTTTACGCTTCCTGCTCTTTCAAATATTCCTGCAACAAGGAAAGTATCACCATTTGACTTTCTTTGGAATGGCTAATCGAATAATATTCTCCCATTCTGCCCCGTCGTAATTCTTCTTTTATTCCGACTTGTATGCCAAGTTCTGACACCCTCTTTTGTTTTTTGCCCTCTACTTCCTCCTCAAACAAATAACCTGCATTTACCAACAATTCATTTAAAAATCTTGCCGTCAATTTTTTGCGGTCTTTCTCCTCACATAATGCATTAATCTGTTTTGCCAAATCCGATACTCTGGCATCCTCCTGTAACTCCAATTGCTTTAGTTGTTCCGTTTCTATGTAAAATGGCTGTTTCTGCTGTCTTTGCACACTGTGTTTTTCCTGTTGCATAGATGTCACGTCTACAACAGCATTATCCATAAATTTCTGCAACACATACAAAAATCTTTCTCCGTATCTAGCCACTTTTTGCTCACCTAATCCATAGATACCAAGCATATCCGACATTTCTTTTGGCAATTTCATACACATATCTTTTAATGTCTTATCCGAACAAATAATAAATGGTGGTACCCCCTGCTCTGTGGCAAGTTCTGCCCGTTCTGCTCTCAACAATTCAAATAGTACCATTCCCTGCTCGGATAATCCCGTCATTTCCAATACCTTTGCAGCAGACTTCTTCTTTGGCACGGACAACACTTCTTCATCATATAGTTGGTCATCCACCACACAATTGCTACATTTACCGCAAGTACATGGGCTGTCGTCTCCAAAATATCGGAGCATATACTCCCTTAAACATTGGTCCGTCTCGCAATACTCTATCATTTGATTTAGCTTTCTCTGGTCATTTCTTCGCACCTCTGGTGCAATTGCATTTCCATAGGCATCTACGGATTTCAAGTCTAACAGGCGTTTGTTAATCATAATGTCCTGCTTGGAGAAAAATAAAATGCATTCCGCTTCCTCTCCATCTCTGCCCGCTCGCCCTGCTTCCTGATAATAATATTCCACACTCTGCGGCATATTGTAATGCAGTACATAACGGACATTTGACTTGTCAATTCCCATTCCAAATGCATTGGTAGCTACCATCACAGATACACGGTCAAAGGTAAAATCCTCCTGACTACTTCTCCGTTCTTCAATAGACATCCCCGCATGATATTTTCCAACGGATACACCATGGGCTTTCAAAATTTCATAGACTTTATCCACATTTTTTCTAGTGGCACAGTACACAATTCCACTTTCTGCCTCATGATGGTTGATATAATTGAGGATTGCGTTGTCTGTCTCTTTTCCTCCCTTTCTTGGGAGAACACGAAAATACAGATTAGGTCGGTCAAATCCAGTCACGATTACCTTTGGTTGACGCAGTTGCAAAATAGTACAAATATCCTGCTTTACCTGTTCGGTAGCGGTGGCTGTAAACGCACTGACAATTGGTCTCTTTGGTAACATACGCAAAAAATTTATGATTTCCCGATAACTTGGTCTGAAATCCTGTCCCCACTGAGAAATACAATGGGCTTCATCCACCGTCAACATAGAAATCTCCGCTCCCATGGCGAAATCAAGAAAACGCGGTGTATTCAAGCGTTCTGGCGCCACATAGATAATCTTATACTGCCCCATTGCAGCCAAAGAAAGCGCTTTTTCAATCTGCCGTTCCGTAAGAGAGCTATTAATATATGCCGCATGCACTCCCGCCTGATTTAGTGCTTTTACCTGATCAGACATAAGAGAAATCAATGGCGATATAACCAAGGTAATGCCTTGTAGCAATAGTGCAGATGCTTGATAACACAAGGACTTTCCTGCCCCTGTAGGCATAATGCCAAGCACATCCTCTCCAGCTAAAATGCCATCCACTAATTCCTGCTGCCCCTGCCTCAAGCTATCATATCCAAAGTATTTTTTTACAACTTCCGCTACATTCATGATGTATCTCCTCGTTTCTATCCGTGTACTCGACCTATCACCTTATTTACGCAACACTCCAGTATAATCTAAAGAAAATCATCTTGTTTTCCCATTTACATTGGCGTTCCTACCTCAATCAAATTTCCATCCAGGTCATAAAAGCGAATTACTTTTTGCCCCCAACTATGCGTGATCAGTCTATTGACATATACAATGGAAGGATATAATCTTTCCAATTTCTGCACAAAAGCCTCTATATCCATTTCTTCAAAATACAATTCACAGGCATTATTTTGTGGAATAATCTCTTTTCCAAGAAACTCCCTCCAGATTTTTTCATCCTGCAACACAAGACCTTCTGTTAAAATCATATTTCCATTGTTATCTAAAACAAGTTCAAGACCAAATAAATCATGATAAAATTGTCTTGATTTCTCAATATCTTTTACAACCAATAGTATATTTTTTAATTTCATATATTTCTCCTAAAAATCTACTTTTCCTTGATAGTATACTTCTCTATCACACATTGGTGTTCCTTGGTTTCTTTATCATAATTAATTCCCACTAACAGCAAATTTCCTTGATATTCCCTTAAACTTCCTACATATTTTTTCTCTTTTATTTGTGCAATAGCACCCTCAGCAGATTTACCATATTTTAATTCTACAAGCATTGCTGGTTTATTCGAATGCTCTTTTGGTAAATATACAATATCTGTAAACCCTTTTCCTGTAGGGAATTCCCTAATTTTTGTATACTCATTGATAGCATTATAATACGCCAAGGAAATCACACAACTTAAAGAATTTTCATCATTATAAGTTAAGATAGAGGTATTCTCCATATGAACTCTATCTATCATTTCTGCAACTGTTTCTGATTCCATATTCCATGTTGCCTGTAACAACTGCTCTGATTGGTGAATTGCATCAATTACTTCTGTCCAGTTAGAACCTTCTACTGCATTTCTAAACTCTTCCTGTATCTCCGCATTTGGAATATACACACTTGCAGTTTTATTGTCATATGCCAAATAACCTAAGTGAATCAGCAATGTCAATATATCATCCTTTTTCTGAAAAGTTGTCATATCATTTTGGAAAGTTCTTGTGTTTACTTTATAAAAATTCCCGGCAAGCATAGAAATGATTGCTTCTTTCAACCCATCATAATTTGCATCAATGTACTTTCTTAACGCTTCATAGGTTTCCGTCTGGGACCAATAACTTGCAAATTCTCCTGCACGCAACGCATCTACTACAGACTTAGGATTATAAACATGTGCTGCCTTTGGAAATGTATAGCCATCATACCAATTTTTCATCGTATTAAAATCAGCTCGATAGTTCTCACATAATGTCTTTACTTCCTCTTCTGTAAAACCAATATATTCTGCAAAATTTTTCGGAGATGTCATAGAATACTCATCAAACATATTAAGTGCCGAGTGGGTGCCATATTTTTTTATCGGAAGGATACCTGTCATGTATGCCAATGCAACATAGGCTTTGTCCTTTAATAAATCCCTTAAAAAATCCAAATACCTTGTCTGCTCTTCTTTTTGTACTTCCTTGCTTCGAAATGCACAATCCCACTCGTCTATAATAAATATAAATTTTTCCTCTGACTTACTATATAACTTTTCCAATGCTGCACTTAAAAATTTCTCTCCCTCTGGAATCAGTCCTTTATATGTCTCTTTCAGCTCATCCAAAATTTCCCTTTGAATATATTGCAACATTTCTTCTATTGTCTCTACCCGACTAAAAGCATTTTGAACATTTAAAAAAATCACATTATATTGATTCAAGTGTTTTTTATAGCTTTCATAGCCTGCAATCTTATAGGATGCAAATAATGTGCTTGAATCACAGCCTCTTCCATAATAAGCAGCCAACATATTGGCAGCCATAGATTTTCCAAAACGTCTTGGTCGACTAATACAGATAAACTTCTGCAAGGTTCCAAGCACCTTATTCGTATGTTCTATTAGTTCTGTTTTATCTACATATATTTCCGAACCTATAGCCTCTGCAAACAGCCTGTTTCCTGGATTCAAATAAACGCCCATGCTCTTTTCACCTTCCTATCTCGCCTGAAAGAAACTATACATTTTTAGTCTTATATAACCTATCAAATATTTCCTTTTACATCCAACCTTCCTCACGGACTTTATCAATCTTTCGAAATAACCATTCTAAGTAGTCATAATGCCAAAACTCCCCGGTTCCGACCATCTCGCGAATCTTATCTGGTGTTGCCCACATAGCATCTGCCACTTCTTCTTTTTGTAACTGCAATTCTTCTCTTGTAATATCAGTACGCACCAACCATACGGCACGAAACCGATTCGGTCTTTGCATCACGGCAAGTAAACGGGTATTTTTCTCATCTGCAACAATTCCCAATTCCTCGCGAAGCTCACGAAGTCCTCCTTCAAAGAAGTTCTCCCCTGCAATTACAGAACCACCTGTGGTTGCCCATACACCAGGTTTTGTCTTTACGGTATCTGCTCGTTTTTGGATTAAAATTTCTCCCTGACTGTTTACTGGATACACATGTACAATCAAGTGGTAATCGCCTTCCTCTAAAGGCACTCCTCTTACATGTGTTCTACCTGTTTTTTGCATACATTGATCATATACATCCCAAAATTCCATATTTCCCTCATTTCTGTGCACATCCTCACAAAGCGTTGGGGGCGAAATCCCCCACTCTACAATCTCATAAGTTAAAATATCCCCGTCCAAATAGGACGAGGATATCTATCTATTACCACTCATTCGTTGCGTACGCTATTGTTATTTCTTTACAGTGTACACCATCCTAGTTTTGCACTGTTTCCCGTTTCATCAACGTCTTTCTTATATTTTTCATGATAGTACATATCATAAAAAATGTCAATCCTACTATTTCTTGCTATTCTTTTTCTCCATCAACTCCCGTTTTCGACTTCTCTGCTCCAATCGTTTCCATACAATATCCCTGAATATATAATCGCAGATTGCCGCAAATGGAATGGCAAGAAGAATACCTGCAACACCAAACATACGTCCACCTACAACTAAGGTAATCAAAATCCAAATAGAGGATACTCCAAGGGTATCTCCAAATAATTTTGGCTTGATGATATATCCATCGATTGTCTGCAAAATGACTGTAAAGATTAAGAACCAAAGTGCATACCATGGATTAACAAGTACAAGAATAAATGCTCCAACTACAGCTCCTACAATTGGTCCAAACGTTGGGGCCATATTCGTAACTCCTACAACAACCGAAATCAATAAAGCATAATCCATTCCTACAATCGACATAAAAATGAAATTCACAACGCCTACGATAACTCCTTCAATCAGGTCACAGATAATAAAACGAAGAAGAATGTGATTACAACGTTTCACAAAATCCGTTATATTTTTGTACTTTTTCTCTGTCGTAAGTACACGCAATAATTTTGCTACACATTCCATAAGGTGTGGGGCATCCAGCAAAAAATACACTGCAAGGATACAGGCAATAATACCGCTGACAAAACCCTTTCCTATACTATACGAAGTTCCAATAATTTCTCCCATATTTTCAGAAAGTAATTTCGATCCCTTTTCTACTATCTGAGACCATATCCGATCTACCAATGCTAAATCATTCTCTTTTCCAAATCGATCCATAAATGATTTAAACAGCTTTTGTAAAGAGCGGCTATAGCTCTCAAAGTTATCTGCAAATGTACCAATACTGTCTATCATTTGTGGAATTAATGCTCCCATCAATAGTCCAATTAATGCCACTACCATCAAAACAGAAACAAACACAGATAAGTTTCTCCCAAGTCTATCCGACTTTATCTTTCCAAATACCTTTTTATGTATGAACTGCACTAGCGGATTCATCACATAAGAGATAATAATTCCCGATAAGACTGGTAGCATAATACTGTAAACTGCTGATAACCCTTTCAGAAATACATTCACATTTGTAAGTGCCAAATACAACAACACTGCCGAGCAACTGGCAATGGTATATGGCGCCCAATTTTTCTTCAGTAACTCTTTAAAAAATTTCATCCATTGTCCCTCCTTGTAACCTTTCAACTGGGGTCTTTCACTTTCTGCTTTCATGGTAGCTTATTGATAATATAATGTCAATCTTTGAATCTTATTCTTAACTGCATTTTAGTTCCCTATTTCATCCACACTCCTGCTACCAAAACCGTCATATCATCCACAATTTCCCCACCACTATTCACAATGGCATGTTGCAACAATGTATTTGCTATTTCTGTTGGATTTTCTGTTTTTAAATTTGAGAGCAATTCAATCACATATCGTTCTTTATGAACCATAGGTGCCGCCTCAAGAACTCCATCACTCAGTAAAATTACCATATCTCCATCATACAGTTTTTTTGATACATCCTCATAATCTGCTTTTGAAAAAATACCCATCGGCAAGCTGGCAGAAGTAATCATTTCTACTCGGTCCTCCCGTTTAATAAATGCCGTAGCCGCTCCCATTTTTATAAAATCACAGATTCCCGTATATAAATTTATGATAACCATATCTAATGTAGAAAGTCGTTCTTCTTCTGATTGTAATACAAAAATAGAATTAATCAGGCGAATTGCCGTCTTTTCTCCCACTCCTGCCTCCAGAAAACTTTCCATCAATTCCACTGCGGAGGTACTTTCCATACATGCATCCGTTCCACTTCCCATACCATCTGCCAAAGTCATAACCAGTTCCCCGCTGTCCAGCTTTAAAAAGGAATAATTATCCCCACAAACCACCTCTCCTTCTTTACTGCACCTTGCCACGCCAGTAATAGTTTTGAATTTTGTATCTTCCACTAATATCACTTTTTCATAATCTCTGGAAAGCACATTTTTACTACCCTGTATCGGCACAAAACTTTTATCCAACACATTACTGACGCATTTTGCCAACTCTCTTGTAGTAATACATCCACGACCTCTTGCTTTTGCAAGTAAATGAATTTCCTGACAATGTTTATTCGTCTCTACCTTTTCAATTTGCCGTACCAAAATCTGATTGCGTTTCAATACTGCTGCCAAATCCTTTTTCTTATCCAACTCCAACTCTTTTTCCCGAAACAATTCCTGTGAAAAATCTTTCAACAAAAAACCAATATCCTGAAATTGCTCCGCAATGGCCTCCCTGCTTTCTGCCAGACGATTCTGCCAGCGAACATTGTTACTTACCAAACGCAGTGCTTGATTTGTCTCTGCTACATAACTATCTAAATAATCACATTTATTTGCAAAATTTACAGGGAAATCTCCCACTTCAATATATCCATGTTCCTTTGCAGCGGGTAAAATACAGCTTGCCGTTTGATATTTTTCATGTCGCGTAAATCCAAGACAACGATTTGCTTTCTCACAACCACTGCACAAATTATTGGTAACCTGCTGTAAAATTTCTTCCATATCCTGCTCTTCCATCGTTTCCTTTTGCTGTGACATTTTTGAAAAGGTGCGGGAAAGTGCAAAAAATGGCTCTGAAAAATGTGACAACCGTCCCTTAATCTGTTTCTCCATTCGTTCCATACCCAAAAAGGCATAATCTTTATCCAATGCCATTGTCTCTACTTTTTTTATCATCTTTTTCGGAAGCACTGCAAATAAAATCCCAGCCAAAATAACTGCCCGTAAACGTCCTACCGACAACATGATTCCATTGATATAGACTCCTGCCGCTAAATATATTCCTACATAGGTTATCGCACTCACAACTCTTCCCAGTTCTCGAAATACACCTGCTCCCATTCCAAGCAATGCCAATATTCCCAACATTTCAAAACTACTGTCTCTGGCAAGGAAAAAAAGCCCACTAATCGCACCAGCAAGGCTTCCTGCACCAGCACCATAACGATACCCCGCTACTAAAATCAAAATAGAAAGACAAAACTCCAATATGTTAAATGCCATATTATCCTGAAAAGGCACTCCAAACACCAATAAGCTTCCCATTACCATAATCGAAATCATTTCTTCATTTCCAGCATAAATCGCCTTTTTTTCCGTCAAAATATAATGTATTCCTATGTATAAAATCTGTGTAAATACACCTGCCAACAAACTTTCCAGCAACAGTAATAATGTCTGATCTGCATTTACAAGCTGCACTCGATTCCATATATATTCCAGCAATAATAAACTTGCTGCCCCAATCCCGCTATAAACGATTAACGGAATTTTTCCTTTTCTTTTTTCTATTATTCCACACAAAGCCCCGCACAACAAAAAGACCAGCAGATACTTTACTGCTATCACAAATCCATACGCATTCCAAATTCCAAGACTTAATGCTGCAACAAAAAACACTCTGGAAATTCTTTCATAACACACTGCCATAAAAAATCCAACCGCAAACGGATTCATTCCAATTAAATGTACTCGCCCAATCAACACTGCCGCAAATAGCATAATAAATTCCCGTTCACTCATACCCTTAATTCTCACATTCTACACCCTCTCTTTCTTAGATTTCCTTGCACACATTGTACAAGCCCGAAAGAACGTTGTCTGTCGATTAAGGGAAGAAAGCTAAAAAACTATGCGACAAAATATGTGTTTTTACAAACGGTGTACATTCACACGTAATACAGCAAAAAAACGCAGCCAAAAGGAACTGGTTCATCAAAGGTTACACTATAATTAGGATGTATTGCTCGATATGAGCATGAAGCAAAACGGAGTCTTAACAACACCGCAGAAATAAAAAAAGCCATGTACTAGATATTTTCGTTCCTAGTACACAGCTATAAAAAAATAGCGGAAACTGGATTTGAACCAGCGACACCACGGGTATGAACCGTGTGCTCTAGCCAACTGAGCTATTCCGCCATACTGTATGTCCGCTCTTAACACAGACAACAGATTAGATTATAATAGATATCCTGCCGTTTGTCAATATATTTTTAATTAAATTTTATAATACCTAAAATAGAGAAGTAATTTTTACTACTTCCACTAAATAGGATATATGTAGATGCAGGTTTCCTCTCCCTATTAATACAACATTTCAAGTTTTATATCTGCCCATACTTGATACAACTTCTTTGTTTCAATATCTGCTTCGAGTAGCAATGCCTCCATACTATCAAATGCCTGTTCCTCTTGCCCTAGCCACAAAGAATAACTTTTTGCTGAACCATCACCTGACATAAAGTATTCTTTATTATTATAAGTAAACTCTAATTCTCTTCCTCTCTCAAGCAGATAAATACATGCTGCTACCGATTTTATACGAAATAATTCATCGGCAATATAATCATGGATATCCATTTTCTTCCTCCTTATTCTCTAGCATATTGATTATTGGTAACTATACATTTCTTTTTTATATTCCTATTCTATCCAAGCTCAAAATCTTTTGCCTAGTATATAATACAATTAATAATGAGTCTGATACAAAATAGAAAAACGAAACGGCAAGTCAAACGTGGATATTTGCAATCCGCTTCGCTACTTGCTCATAACACTATTAGCTGCTATCACAGCATATCAGAAGGGGTTTGCCCCCTTCTTGATAGTGTTACATCATTTTATCTTTCCATCTTCTATAAATATCGTTCTTTTACATTGACTAGCCACTTCAGGGTCATGTGTTACAATTACAATCGTCTTTCCCATTTGGTTTAATTTTTGAAACATTTGCATAATACTACCACTTGTTTTTTTATCTAATGCCCCTGTAGGTTCATCACAAAAAATAATATTAGCATCATTAATAATTGCTCTTGCAATCGCAACTCTTTGTCTCTGTCCTCCTGACAAATTTCTTGCCAATGCATGTTTCTTTTCACTTAAATGAACCAATTCTAAGGTTTGATTCACTTTGTCCCTTCTTTGTTTTCTATCAATGTTGGTATAATATAATGGAAGCATTACATTTTTCTCTACCGAATATCTCTCTATAAGTGCAAAATCTTGCACAACAAAACCAAATGTCTGATTCCGCAGTTGTGCGATTTGTTTTTCCTTTAATCCAATCACACCGTTTCCATTCAATAAATACTGTCCTTTGGTAGGTCGTTCTAAACAACCAAGAATATTCAGTAAGGTAGATTTTCCTGAACCAGAAGGACCCATAATGGCTACCATTTCCCCTTGTGCAATTTTTAAAGAAATCCCATCTACCGCTTTTGTCTTTTCTATATTTTCTTCATATGTTTTTTCTATATTTTTCAATTCAATCATAGTTACTCGTAACTCCTCCTTAAAATAGTACGAATCGACTGCCTTTTTAAAAATAGTATTGGATACACCATTGTTGCAATCATAAATATTGACGCAAACATTACAGTTACACAAAAATATTTATTTACGCCAAAAACAGCCGCCACAACTACTAAACTGATTAAAATTTGAAAAGCAGCCAGAAGTATAATACGCCCAATGATTTCCTTTGCGCTTGCTCCAACAAGCAAATGTATAGCAAATTCTTTTTTATTATTGTTGATAAACTGTATCATATTTCCGATTATTCCCACAACACAAAATACTACCGTAACCGCCAAAAACATTCCATAAACAGCAAATGTATCCTGTGCATCCCTTGTAATACATTGTAATTGATATGAAAAATCAACTAAATACAAATCATATAATCCCATTTTCTTGCTGTCTGCTATCAGCTTTTGTATTTCTCCCGCATTATTGGTTAAAAAATATACGCTTTGCACATAACTCCAATACCCCATGCTATCGTTTTCTGAAAGCTGATATGGTGATAGAATACAATCATCTAAGCTACTATACTTTTTTGAATGCGATGGCTCCACAAATACAGAACCTTTCTTCAGACTTCCTATAACTTTATATTTTTGTCTGGATACATCTGTAAATACATCACCTTTTTTGTATTTTTTTCCTAAATTATAACCTACAATTACAGGAATCTGATCCGCATTTGCAGATGCTCCAAAAAATTCCTTTTTCAATTCTGTTTTTGAAAAGTTTCCCTTCATATTATAGATATCCATAAATTTTTCCGATACAATCACATTTCGAATGTATTCATCCTTTTTGGTATTGATATCTGAAGTAGTATCTGCAACATAAGATTGTATATCTGCATTTTCTGCAAGAACTTTTTGTACTTTAGCATACCATTTTTTCATATCTTGAAGTTTATCATCACTATTAAGCAGCTTATCTATTTTCTTATCGCTAGTATTATCTCGAAACATATATATTTCCTGGTTCTTTAACCTGCTTTGAATCATTCCTCTTGTTTGTGTAAACGCATCATTTACCTGATAAATATAACAAAACAATAATAATCCCACGATTAGCTGAAGCGTGATTACTGTATAACGATACTTCATCTTTCCAATGTCTTCACCAACAAACCTTAACACATTCATTTTCTTTCTCTCCTCACTCTTCATGCAACATAACCATGATGGTCTTCTTTCTCTGCATAAACATTACCAGTAGAATTAACAGAACTCCTATTACCATAAAAAATAACATATTATAAAAAATACTCATATAGGAAAGCTGTGTTCCAAACATAGCACTCACGGTATAGGATAAATCCCAATTATAATTGCAGATCAATATTATTTTTGTCAAGAAAGTTCCCAATAAAACGGTAAGGAACAACAGGGAAACAAATTGCAATAACAGCCATTTAAAAATTTGTAGTCTCGTCGCTCCTACTAATCTTCGAACAACAATTTCATGCTTTTTTCCCTCTATCCAGTTTTCTGTAGCTGTTAAGGAATGTAATAAAATCATAAATCCTAATCCTGCATAAATTGCCAACATCATATTGATATTGGAAACTTTATTAGAAAAATATCCATCCTCTTTGTTTGTAGCAGCATACACATTAAAACTCTTATTTTTTGCTATACCATAGTTCTCAAGTTGTGTCCATGTACTTTTACCTGCATCAAAAAATCCAATTTCCCAGTCTTTTTCATCCTGCAACCCTGATGCATATAAGTTAATCATACATTTCGAACTGTATATACTAGAGCTGCTTACATCTTTATACACTCCAATTACTTCATACTTTTTCCCATTATATTCATAATAATATATTCCATCAACTTTTTCGCATAGCGTCTGTATCCCATCACGAATTAATACCGTATTTGTTTGCTTTTCATAATCTTTCTCCGTAAATAGATGTCCAGATACCAATTTCAATCCTTTCCACATACTATCTTCTGCATAAACCGCACGTAAATCTCCATCCAACACAACTCCAAGTAAAAACTTTTCTTTTACCTTTTCAAAATTTGTAATGTACGTTTCAAGTTTCATCGACTTTTTACTTTCCACTAATGCATATTCATTTGATAGATTTGGAAGTAATTTCTCAGGCTCTTTTTGGTGCTTTATAGCCGCACCACACAAATTAAAAATTACGGACACCATAATAAAAATTGTAAGTAATAAACCTGTCTTATGTAAATATTGTCTCACTTTTTTCCTCCCTTCTATAATCGTACTATTTCATACATTATGTAATCATATAGAAGCTTTTAAAAATTGTCAAGTATTTCATTCTTTTCTTATTTATTAGTATTAAAATCAACATGCCAATAGTACCTCATATATTCTTTTCAACTTCATGTAAAAGTAGAAATACAATTTAGAATATAAAAAAATACATTATAAGTAAAAAGTCACACCACAGAACATTTTCTTTCTATAACGCAAAAAAGGAGAGTCACAGCAACCATACGTTACCATGACTCTCCTTTTTATTTTTATTCATCTGCATCGTCTGCCTGAAAGATTACCTCATCCTTGTAGACTAAGCCCAGCTTCTCACGCGCCATCTCTTCAATGTAGCTGTCCGACTCTACATATTCTTTCAATTCTTCAATGTCTTCTTTTTCCTGTTCAAGCTTCTTTATATCCTTCTTGTAGCCATCTATCGTCGTCTGATACTGCGATGTCTGCTTATCTAAAGCTACCGTCTTGTATGTCAGAACTCCAAAAAGAAGCAATACAGCCAATGTAATAAACCCCATACTCGCACGATTGGTACGGTGCATTCTCCTCCGTTTTGCTCGTAGCATAAACAATACCTCTCTTTCTCCCCTTTTTTCCTAAATAGTCTGTTTCTAATCATTGCTACTTCTCTTTACAGCAGTCAATTTTCCCGTCCCCTCTTTGTCCGTCCCTCAAAATAGTCTATTTTTATTATAGCTTTTTCCTCTTTTTTTTTCAATAAGAAATTCTGTTACTGTCCCTTCTTTTTCGACTTTCTTTTCCTATAAAATTTTCGTGCCACACGAAAGCAACGTTTCGGAACTGCACTTACGATCCACACTATAAAATTGCTGGGTCCAAAATGATACCCCGCCATACCTAACAGAATTCCCATAAAACAAAAGCCACGAATGGAACCACTATTTAAGTGATAAATCATAAGAAATACAAAAAAGCCACTTAATAACCAAAAAAGGTAATCCTGCCAAAAGATTACCCATTTCTTATGCGGAATGATCGCACGCAAAATACGAAAAAAATCATACGCAAACAACAATAAAATCCCCGTAAATACAGACGTCAAAAAGAAACGTCCTTCATGTATAATTGCCTCCAACGTCCCCACCTCTACTTAAACAACCTACTTAAAAGACTTTCGCTTCCTTTTGCTGTTTTTCTATCATCCGCATATGCGAAACTGTCTATCGTTCCATCCACATCCACCTCTCCTTTTTCCAGAGATAGCCGATTTACATGCAGTTCTTCTCCTCGCATCATAAGCATTCCCTGCACCGTATCCAAAATAATTTCGCTGGCATCGAAGGAAAGCACATCATTTACACCAGTCAAAAGTACCGTATGACGATTATGTATTACAATCTTATGATTTTTTCCATCCGCTGACTGTCTTTCTTCCATAATAAAACTCCTCCCTGCTGGCAAAAGTCAAAGCCTTTCTTCTTGTTTTGCTTTGCTGTTTTCCTATCACTAACTAAAATATATGCCACACGTTTTATCTTTTAGAACAAAAACACTGGATTTCCTATTGAAAAGCCATACGAAATGAAGCATAAAAGTATAGCTTACACATGAAATATAAAGATACTAAATAGGGAACACCCTTTTGTACAGAATAAATAAGACATGGATATATTACTCCTACTAGAGATATATCCATTTAATTACGATCACCTACACAATCCGACCTGTCAATCACAAACAACAGACCGCCTGTGAAGCCATTAAAGATATTTATACAATTCCTTTGCATCATCTTTTTTGACAGTTTCAGCCACATCCAAAATTTCTACTTTTACATTTTTATTTCCAAAGGAAATTTCCAAAATGTCTCCTGCCTTCACCGATACCGATGCTTTTGCAACTTTTCCATTCACCATAACACGACCTGCATCGCAAGCTTCATTGGCTACGGTACGTCTTTTTATCAATCTGGAAACTTTTAAAAATTTATCTAAACGCATAACTCTTTGCCTCCCTTATACGTCAAACCTAACATAGATATACCTTTTTATTTGCTTTCATTCATCGTCCACGTAAATAAAGAGGCCTCTGCACAAATGTACAGAAACCTCATATGGTCTCGTAAAACTACTATACAATCTTACTTGTTAATAGTATCCTTTAATGCTTTACCAGCCTTGAACTTAGGTGCCTTAGATGCAGGAATGTTCATTGTAGCACCAGTCTGAGGGTTTCTACCTTCTCTTGCTGCTCTTTCAGCAACTTCAAATGTACCGAAGCCAACTAACTGGATCTTCTCACCCTTTGTCAACTCTTCTGTTACTACATCGATGAAAGCCTTTAATGCCTTCTCTGAATCTTTCTTAGATAATTCTGTTTTTTCTGCAATTGCTGCAACTAATTCTGCTTTGTTCATGGATTAACTCCTCCTCTAAATAATTGTAATTTTCTCAACGAGGTTCGCATTTTATCCTCGCCTACTTTTCCTCTTCCCTGTCTAACCTATGGACAAACGGAAAGTACACTGATGCTTTCGCTTCTCCTCTTTTTTCGCCAAAACACCCATATATCCATTTATAAACGGAAACGCCCCATTTGTCAAGAAAATTTAGCCATTAATCTAAATGTGTGTCCCATTATTGCACATTTGCACAACATTTTTTACTAATTTTAGTGGTTTTGACGGCATTTTTAGCACCTTTCAAAGCCGTGAAATTATACTTCCATTTGCTTTCCTAAGAAATCAGCAGCAGTCGATGCCAGTTTTTTGTCCATCTCACTATCATCTTTGCTTCCAGTTTTCACCAAAAGCACCACTGCACCGATCGCATCCCCCTGACATACAATAGGTGCAATCACCTGTTTTTGATATTCGCTTCCTGTTCCCTGCATTCCCAGATTTTCTCCATTTCTCCACTTCATAACAAGAACACTGCGATTTTCAATTGCCTCTTCCAATTCTCCGCTAATAGGCTGATTCAGTAGTTCTTTTCGATTACTGCCTGCGACAGCAATAATCTGGTCCCTGTCAAAAATACAAACGGTATGCCCCGTATTTTCTGAAAGTGCCTCCGCATACTGTACGGCAAAGTTTCCTAAATCTCCAATTGGTGAATATTTCTTTAAAATAATTTCCCCATTTCGATTTGTGAAAATCTCCATTGGGTCACCTTCTCTGATACGAAATGTCCTTCGAATCTCCTTTGGAATTACGATTCTGCCAAGATCATCCAATCGTCTTATTACACCTGTCGCTTTCATAATCTCTCCTCCTTCTAAATGCAACAAATCTACTGTCAGTAGTATCTGTAAATTAGAAAAGATTATGCAAAATATTACCATTCAAAGTGTAGGAATCTTGTTTCTTCTAACATACGCTCTCTAATCTAATAATTTATGTAAATTCCCCTCTTTTGCAAAGTTACTCATTTCATATAAAACAAGAATATCTGCCCCTGCATTTTCCTCCAAAACCTTCTGGACAGACAGATTATAATATCGAAGGTCTAACATAACGATTTTTTTATAATTTTCCGTCAACAAAGGTACAAAGCTATTGGCAAAAGAATCTTTTATCACAAGCAAAGTTCCCGCCTTTGCTTGTGGATTTTCCATTTCTACTATACCGTAATTTCCCCCAAAATATACCGCATATTTGTCGTTTCCCTGTAATTTTTCTTCTTCATAAATACTTTGACGAGTCTCTCCATCACAGGTAACTTTTAAATTTTGTGGTAATGCTTTTGGCACCTCCAAACAATCCTTTTTTGGATTTTTTTCTAATACTTTGGCATACATCGTCCCTAAAAAGTCCTTACTTACCTCTGTGGGCGAAAAACTCTCATAAGGAGTTGTTTTCCCCTCCCACTGCTTTTCCAGCACTGTATACGCCGTATATGCCCCTTGTAAGGTCCAATGGTGATCCGTCCTAAAATAAACCTGTTTTTCCTTTGCTGCCTGCTGCATATCCGCCCTCAAGTCAATCCAACTATGTTGTAACATGGAATATCCTTTTTCATATAGAGTTGCATCCTCATACATAACTGCCCCGTTCGGCAACTTATCCTTTAAGATACATCCTCTGGATGGAACCAACATCACAGCTTTTTTTCCCTTTCCTTTAGAAAGAAACTGCTGTAACATCGTAAGGTTGTTTTCATAACGTGTCTGCGAAATATCACTATTCAACACCTGTTCCAGATAATATCCATCCTTCCCCAGATAAACTCCATTTATACAACGGTTTCCAATTCCTTTTTCCAATGCAGTAGAAAGCTCCATCCATTGATTCCGAAATGGGAATTGGTCACTCGCAAACTTGTCTAATTGCTCTTGCACACTTCCATCCGTTATTCCTTTCCACGAAATCTCTGGAAGGGTTGTAAGGTAACGATTCTCCTGTTCAGAAAAATATTTTGTCTTACCAACAAAAATGTAAATTCCTGCTATTGTCAGACAACCTATGATTCCTACTACATAAATACCCTGCAAAATGCTCTTTTTCTTCATACTTTCCTCCCATCCTTAAAATCTAAAATATAAGAACGGATTGTAACTTCCCCGAATTAAAAATGCCATACATGCTACGAATAACAAGCAAGAGTAAACATATAAAAGTGGCTCTTTTGCCGCATTTAGTACCACACGTTTTGCAATTTTTTGTGGCAATGAGGTAGATGCTATACATAGCACAAGTAAAAACGGAAGTGCATTTAACCAGCTAAACTTCCCTACAGGACTCCAGACAGGAACTCCTATACCAAATATTGCTTTTACCATAACAAGCAGCTCATCCGTCTTTTCACAACAAAATAGCACCCATCCAAACAATACTATCACTAATGTATAGCCATGTTGCCATAGGTTTCCCAATATGCCCACTATTTTTCCATGAGACTTCTTCTCGCCCTTTCTTTTTCCCAGCAAGTTCCAGATTCCCTTTTCCAATATTAAAAAGAAAAAATAGTAAAGTCCCCAAATGACAAAATTCCATCCTGCACCATGCCATAATCCAGTTAAAAACCAAACGATAAACAAATTAACAATCTGGCGTTTCCATCCTTTTTTATTTCCACCGAGCGGAATGTATACATACTCCCGAAACCATCCACTAAGTGTCATATGCCATCTTCGCCAAAACTCCGTTATGCTTTTTGCCTCATAGGGGTAATTAAAGTTTTCAGGGAAGGTAAAACCAAATATTTTTCCAAGTCCGATTGCCATATCTGAATATCCCGAAAAATCGAAGTAAATCTGAAACATATAGGAGATTGCTCCCAGCCATGCTACCGCCATACTCCAATCTCCATCCTGAAATCCTTTTATCTGCTCATACAAAGCACCTGCCTGATTTGCTAATAGTACCTTCTTTCCAAGTCCAATCGAAAAACGACTAAGTCCCTGCGCAGCCATCTCCAACGTCACGTTTCGATTCTTTAACTGGTGTTCCACACAAGAATACTTCACAATCGGTCCTGCAATCAATTGCGGAAAGAAACATACATACATAGCAAAATCTACAAAGTTCTTCTGGCATTGCACTTTTCCCAAATATACATCAATCGTATAAGACATGGTCTGAAACGTATAAAAGGAAATTCCTATAGGTAATGCCAAAGACAGCAGTGAAAAATCACTTCCTGTCATTTGATTGATAGAACCCAATAAAAAGTCCGTATATTTAAAATATCCTAACATACCAAGGTTTCCCACAATAGAAAGCACAAGGACAGCCTTTGCCCACTTTTTCCCCTTTCTCTTGCAGTAATCAATCGCTCTACCATTGGCATAATCAAATATCGTAGAAAATGCCATAATACAAATATAAATCGGCTCCCCATAGGCATAGAAAAGCAAACTAAACACCAGAAGCCATATATTTCGCAATTGTTTTGGTAACAGGAAATAACTAATACATACAATCGGTAAAAACATACATAAAAAAACAATGCTGCTAAAAACCATCTGACTCTCCCCTATTTAAAATATGCGTCAAATGCCTGCTGTACCACACCACACTTATTACTGACAATCAAGGTCACGCAAGCTCCATGATATGTTACAACCGCATTTTCTACCATAGAAACCTGCTCTGGTGCATAGGCCTGCATCGTTCCCTTTCTGTTTTCCAAATGTTTATGCAACGATTCCATCAATTCTGCTGCATCTGCTTCATCTTTTAAAACAATAACCGCTATTTCTTCTGCTGTTCCGTCTTTTGCGTAAGCATACGCATATGAATCAACTAAACTATAATCTATATCCGACAAGGCAGTAAACTTTAATTCGCCCTCTTTATCTTTACTGCTAATCTGTTTCATGGAAGGCAGCGTAGTATCTGCCTCCATCAACTTTTTTTGCAATGCATCAACATCTATATCATTGCTCTTTTTTGCATTGTTGCCGCAGCCTACAATTCCGATTACAAAAATCATAAGCAATACAAGAATACTCTTTCTCTTCATTTCTAATCCTCCATTTTATTTTTCTTTTGATGCTTCCTCCCTATCGACAACATCTTCCATATCGTCTGTTAATCTAACATCAAATGTCTTTGAAACAAGCTTTCGAATCTTCTTTACTACCTTTTCATCCAACTCGCTGTTATCATTTGGTGTGTCAGAATAACTAGAGATAAAAATGGCTAATACATAACTGTCCTTACCATCGTCATACCAATACGCTGATGCAGAAATCTCCCCATTTAACGTATCTGAAATTGCAAGTGCATTTGATATGTCATTCATCATCGTCTCAGACAATGCCATATCTTTATCTGTCACTTTATTTTTAAACTTAAAATAAAGCCCTGACTTTTTCTTTGTAATTGCCTGCTTAATTTTAGCTGGCACCTGATATAAGTCCTTTATTTCCACTGCATTTCTTACTGGATAACAATACTTTACACCTGTTGCCTCTGGCAGTCCTGAGCCATCCCACTCATGTCCAGCCGCTGCTATTCCATCTGGCATATTAAAGTTCGCATATTTGGATGATGAGGATACATCCGAATAAACATCCACATGATACCACTGGTTATCATCCAACTTTACCAAATCCCAAGAATGATAATCATTATGTACTACATGGCACTCTAAGCCCAGCATTTCCATAAACATACGAAATGTAGTTGCATATCCTACACAAACTGCTTTTTTGCCGCCTAATACACCTGCTGGTGTATAGGTATCGCTTGCACGATTTGAAATACTAATGGTATTCGAAGAATCGTTGCTTATGTTCTTATACATCCATTCATATACTGCAAGTTCTTTTTCATAATCTGTCTTGCATTTTTTTGTAATCTTTTCTAAAATTTCCTTTGCCTGTTTTTCTGTAGCTTTTTCCTTCTTAGAAAGCTTTGATACATCCCCACTTTTATATGCATCTGAAATTGCTTTTGTACTCATAATCTCATAGGAATCTCCTACCACATAACCATCTTCCTGATAGCTGTTTTCTTTTTCTGCTTCCTCTGCCTGTTTTTTCAACTGTCTGTCTACATATTTTAGGATTTTCTTATCGTTTGCCTGACTTTCTCGAAGCTGGTATGCACCCAGTGCCAGATTTCCTATCAGACAAGCTGCAACTCCTATTCCTAACACCACTTTACCAACTGTTTTGCCTGTTTTCTCTTTTTTACTCATTTTTTCTTCCTCCTACTTAACTTTCTTTTCTATTTGGGTTATTTTCCCTCCTATATAATACCTTATTGCATATTTAAAATCCTTACATTTTTCTTACAAAATTGTTACAATTTAAGAAAAAAAAGGCACGTAACTATTGTACGCACCTTTCAAAATTACACTTTTATTTCACTTGTAATCGTCTACTGTTTCCATTCTATGGTGGCAAAGATTTTGCCATCTTCCGTACACAAAGCTACGGTCTCTTTTGTAGCTTCGCGATATATCTTTGGATACACCGTATTTCCCAACATAGCAGATTTTTTATATTCGGCACGAAAATTGTGAATTTTCGGTACCTTTCCTACCGCCTCACACGCCATACGAAGATACTCCACATTATTTACATGTCCATTCGTATCAATCTGATGACTGCCAATCACGATTGGCTTTCCTTCCTCCACCACAACCTCTGGCAATTTAATTTTGGTCGGCGGATAGTCCATAGAGAACTTCTCCTCTAATGTATATGCATCTACCTGAGCTTGCTCTACTCTGTCAGGCATCATCTTTTCTAAATCCATGTATAACCATACGGAATTTGCCAAAGCTACATATTCTCCATTTTCATCCTGCATCATCAAATTTCGATAACCAAAAGACCGTTTGAAATCATAGGCTTTTGTAGAAACCGCTATCTTTTCTCCAAACTTAGGATAGCGTTTGATCTCAATCTGCCAGGACAGCAATACCCATCCTTTCTTTTCTTTCATGAGATACTCTACACCAAATCCTACTTCTTCTGAATGAAATGTGGCACAGTCTTGAAAATAATCCATTAACGCCTCCAGCGTTAGTTCTCCATCTGCACCTACTTCACTATATCTGACTCTTCCATTAAATGTATACATTTGCTACCTTGCCTCTCACCCTGTTACAGAAGGTGTTTCCTCAACCGCATCTGGGTCCTGATAAATCATTGTATTTGAACTTCTGAAAATCGTTTCACCTGAACCAAGCTGATTTACCACAACCTCATCGCCATCCTTTATATCATGCTTTTTGATTGTCAACATCTTACCACTGATATAGGTCGTACCAACCCGTTTTCCATTTACATACACCTTACTCCATTTGGTAAAGTTTGTACCACACAAAACAACACGATTTCCAGATGCGCTGTCGTCTACTTTGTCGATTACTACATCCTGAACACCCATCTCCAAATCAGTTGCAGGGTATTTGTCCTCTCCATTAAAGCAATAACGTTTTCCGTATAATATATCGTACTGAAGTTCCTCTAATCCAGCTAAATATGCCTCTCTATCTTTGCTCTTTGATTCTGTCTGATGGTAATTTAAGATAGTTCCTTCATGTATTCCGATCTGGTTTGTCACATTTGCCATCAACTGATAAGAATACAAGTCTGCATCTTTCTTTTTCAATCCCATATTGTTCCAAGTTACATATTTTGTCTTATAGATGTCATGCGATACCATGTCCTCATCTTCTAATCCCATAGTAGGTAAATGATCTCCAAAGAATACGATAATCGTATCTTCGTCACGCTTACTCATTTCTTTAATAAGACTTTTCATAAAGGTATCTACTTCATTAAGCTGGTTAATATAATAGGTCCACTGATTCTTCTTTGCTACATCATCCATAGCCTCTACCGTATAAGTAGGGTCCTGAATCACTTCTTCTGTTGGATAATCTCCATGGCTTCCTACTGTAATAATATAAGTAAAGTCTGCCTGATTTGGTGTAGAGTCCATCGCCTTTGTAGTCTCACCTACCAAAATATCATCCGTTGCCCAGCTTCCATTTGGAGTATACTGGGTAATGTTCATCATTTCTTTACTGGTAAATGTATCAAATCCCATTTTAGAAAATGCATTTGCACGACTATAGAAATTTCCTCCATTATTATGTACCACATGAGTACCATAACCTATGTCAGATAAATCTGCTGCCACACTTTCGCAAGATTTCTTCTTTAAAATTGTCTTGTATGGATATTCACCTGTACCAAAATAATCCATACTCATACCAGTAAGTACCTCAAATTCCGTATTTGCAGTTCCTGCTCCTACAACAGGCACTTTGCAATATCCTGTCGAATACTTCTTCTCCAATGCATGGAACGTTGGAATTGGGTCCTTATTTGTCTTTAAAAATTTAATCTCTTCTGGGTCACAAAAAGACTCCAAAAGGACACAAATAACATTCGGCTGATTTTTCTTCTTTATCTTTGTCTTTTTCTTCTTTGCATCTGTCTGTTCTACAATGTCCTGAATTGTCTGTTCTGAATATGCTGCCGGTTTACTCATTCCTCTGTCCATAACACTACAAGAGAATCCATAAATAAATCCGTAGTTTTCATATCCCTGCGCAATGTTTGCGAAATAGTCATCCACAACTTTTATACTCTGTGCAGCTTGCGTTGTAATTGGCAATCCAATAAGTACAAGTACACAAATGGCTGCTGGTGCGACAACTTTATGAATCTTTCCCTGATATTTTGGTCCTTTTATAAATAAAATGACACAGAATAACACAAACATTGCCACACCAAATATTACTCTTGAAATCTGACTTGGTGTAAAGTAATTTGTATTATTTGACATTGCAAATAATTCAGGTAAGCACTTTAAATCGGTATACCCAAAAGGAGTTACACGATTGGATAATACACAACCGTTTATAATTCCAAGGAACATCCAAAATCCCGCTGTAATAAAACGGAAAAATGCTCTTCTACGGAACAAATACACTAGCGTCAATGAGCAAAACACAATAAACGCATTGTACAAAAATGCCATCGTATGCAAGTCAACAAATCTACATGCCGAAACAAATCCCCTACGAGATACCAGCTCTACACCAAACACAATGAGGCAGGATATCAACACATGAAACACTAGGGAATAACGATTTAAAAAAGCAATGGTTTTCAGATATTTTTCTGAGTGCTGTTTTTCTTCTTTTTTTGAAAACATCTTCTGAAATACTGTTTTCATCTTATCAAAGATTTCTCTCTTCATCTTTCATCTTCTCCTTATTTTTTTTGCATAGACAGGGGGTACTTCCCAGCTATGACTTTACATCTTTTTAACTTAACTTATCCTTAGCAAACAATTAGATTTGCTTTCTAAATTATACTCAAATCTCCTATTTTTCACAAGACTTTTTTACAGGGAATTTACGCAAACTTTGTTTTTTGTATATAATGTGAATAGAACGGAAAAAAAGTGACTCTTTTATAAGCATAATTATCGACAAACTCCAAAATTTATACTTTTTTTATATTTTAAATTTTTTTTTTAGAGTTTGTACACACTCTCTCCACAACTCATTCCTATAATAATAATTGCAAGAATTTTTCATACATTTGAATACTCCCCTCTTATCAATCTATATATATTCATTGATTTGAGAAGAAAAAAAGCTGTTGATTGACAACAGCTTTTTTTCTTTTTCTATAATTCTGTACGTCCCTCAAGGGCTCGTAAAAGTGTTACCTCGTCTATATATTCCAAATCTCCACCCACAGGTACCCCGCTGGCAATTCGCGTTACTTTTATTCCCGTTGGTTTTATTAACTTACTGATATACATAGCGGTTGTCTCACCTTCCAGACTGGAATTGGTGGCAATAATCACTTCATCTACATCTCCCTGTAAACGCAAGATTAACTCTTTTAATTTAATATCCCCTGGTCCTATTCCAAGCATAGGGGAAATTGCTCCATGCAGTACATGATATACCCCATCAAATTTCTGTGTCTTTTCATATGCTGCCAGATCTCTTGGATTCTCCACTACCATGATTACTTTATGGTTTCTCTCTTTGTTTTTACAAATTGGGCATAATTCGTCATCGGTCAACGTATAACAATTTTTACAGTAACGTACTGTATTTTTGGCATCCAAAATCGTCTTTGCCAGTTCTTCCACCTGCTCCTTAGGAAGGTTAATAATATGGAATGCCAGACGTTGGGCGGACTTTGCTCCGATTCCCGGCAATTTTGATAGTTCCTCAATTAATTTGCTAATTTGTCCACTATAATAATCCATCACTTGTCATCCTTTTTCTATTATTTTTATGCTACGGTTTCCGCAAGTATTTTTAACCCTGCACCTCTATAAAATTTCCAGTAAATCTTCTCTGGTAAACCGACCTTCTGACATACCTTCATCCGAAATAATCTGATCCGCCAAATCCTTCTTTTTCTCCTGTAATGCCAGTATTTTTTCTTCTATACTCTGTGCTGCTATCATTTTAAAAACAGTAACTGCCCGCTTTTGTCCTATACGGTGTGCGCGGTCTGTGGCTTGGTTTTGTGCTGCTAAATTCCACCAAGGGTCAAAATGTATTACCATATCTGCACCAACCAGATTAAGCCCCGTTCCTCCAGCACGAAGGGAAATTAAAAATACAGGTACTTCATTCTCATTAAAATCATTTGCCATCTCAATTCGTTGCTCTTTCTTTGTGGCTCCCGTTAGTTTATAATAAGAAATCTTTTCTTTCTCTAACTCTTTTCCAATTCGATCCAACATAGTTGTAAATTGGGAAAAAATCAACATTTTATGTCCACTTTCCACTGCATCTGCAATCATCTCCATGCATAATGATAATTTAGCAGAAGCACCTTTGTAATCCTCATAACACAACAATGGATCACAACAAATCTGACGAAGTCTTGTAAGTTCTGATAAAATCTGAATCTTGTTATTTTTAAATTGCTCATCCGTCTGATTTTCCAAGCTCTGTTTCAACATCTGCACTCTGGCATCATACAATTTCTGCTGTTCTCCCTCCATTTTGGCATATACTACATGCTCCATCTTCTTTGGAAGGTCTTTCAACACATCTTCTTTTAATCGTCTAAGAATAAATGGACGTACCATATTTTTTAATCGAATGGATGCCTTGGTATCTGGCTGTCCATCCTTATTCGTACCATTTACTATGGCAGTCTCAATTTCTTCCTTAAAGTGCTTATAACTAAATAGTAAGCCAGGCATAAGAAAGTCAAAAATACTCCAAAGTTCACTCAGTCGATTCTCAATCGGAGTACCCGTAAGTGCAATTCTCGTATTGGAGGAAATGCTTTTCACTGCCTTTGCAGCCTGCGTAGAAGCATTTTTAATGTACTGTGCCTCATCAATGACATGTATATCAAAATAACATTCCTGATATTGCTCATAATCTCGCTTTAACAAATCATAAGAGGTAATCCATACATCTTTACTTTTTCCCTCTTGAATCAATTGTTTTCTTGCCCCCGCAGTACCACTGATAATTTGTGTGGTGAGGGTTGGCGCGAATTTTGCAATTTCACTTTCCCAGTTATACACTAAGGACGCAGGACATACTACCAATGCCAGTATCGTATTTTCCTTCTTACCCTGCTGCCATTCCTCTTTTACTGCCTGAAACAGGGTTATCATCTGTAACGTCTTACCAAGCCCCATATCATCTGCCAAAATACCTCCAAAACCATATTCCCGTATGGTACGCAGCCAGCGGTATCCTTTTTTCTGATAACTACGCAACACAGGGTACTGTTGTGCAGGGATTTCATAATCGCTGTCCTCTACATTTTTGATATTTCTGATTAACTCTTTGAACAGTTGATTTCTATGCACATGTACCTGCTCACCCGCATCCCGTAAAACAGCATCTATAAACAGCGCACGATGCTTTGGAAGTCGTATGGTTCCCTTTTTCAATTCTTTTTCCGTAAGTTCCAGACCATCTGCCAGCTCTGACAATACAGAAAGGGACGAATCTTCCAATTCCAAAAACTGTCCGTCTTTTAAACGATGATAGCGTTTACGCAATTTATAGCTGTTTAAAATTGCATCCAATTCCGCATAAGGAAGCTGTTCCGACTGTACCGACAAATCCAACAGATTGCTTTGAATGGATACTCCTAAATCCACACTTGGTGTTTGACGTATGCCATTCTTTTTAAATTCTTCCGTTGCAAATACATGTCCGATTTCGTTTAATTCATCAATTCCTTCTGCCAATAATTCATACAGCTTGTCCTCCTCCAGAATCATAAAGTCCGAATACTTCCTTCTCGCCTGTACAAAATATCGCTCCAATAGCTGAATACAAGCGGCTTCCTTGGCTATATCACGATAAACTGACGAATCTGTAGTTTCAAAAATACGATACTTCTGGCTTCCATATTGACACTCTACTCTACAAGTCACTCCGATTTCCTTATCATCATCCAGATACATAAATATTTCCGCCTCTGGAGGCTGATATTCCTCAATTGCAATAAACTTTTCCCGTACACGGAAATACTTGGAAAGCTTTGGCATAATGGAGGCACAGACACTTTGCAAATCTTCATCCGCAATAAACAGACTTTGCATCCGTCCTTTATCCAGTTGTTCCAAAATGATTCGCAAATCTTTGCAAAATCCCTCTTTACAATGATAAATCATGTTGTGGTCTACAATAAAAATCTCGGTTGTTCCCAACATAATCTGCATTTCAGGAAATTCCAGATACGCTCCTCCCTCTGTCTTTTCCAATTGAAGCTCCAACTCTGGATTTTTTCTTTGTAAGTAAAAGTTTTCTCCCTTTGTTGCACCCAAAATAGTCTCATAACTCATACCGTTCCATTGTGCTCCACGTAATTCTGCACTGGCTTCTATGGCAAGAAACAATTGCTCAAATAGCAATCCATTTAATAAAATCTCTTTTGTGGCTGGGCCATAATAAAAACTTCTCCGCTGTCCTTTTCCTTTCAGATTTACATAGCCAATAATAAAATCTAATAACGGAAGCGACGTCTGTACAAAATTTTCTCTGGCATGAACAAAGGAAAGATTTTTACCATAGGAAAAATATTCTCTGGATTCCATCAATTCTACAAATTCTTCCAAAGACTTCAATACATACTTTTTCTTACCGCCAATTCGAAAGGATACACACAGCGAACCATATCCATTTTCCCGATAAAGATGTGGTTCAATTTCTATCTTTTCCTGACTTTCTATCCCATAATATACTTGATCCTGTACATTTTTTGCCAATCGATCCAACATCTTTAGGATGGTGGTATCTGATTGCTGTTTCGGAACTTCCATTCCTTTTTTTACAGTTCCTATACCAAGCAATCTACGAAGTTTTTGTTCTTTCGTCTCCGACTTTTGTTTTCTTTGAATTTTTTCAACATCTTCCAGAAATTCAATAAAATCATTTACAACAGGATAATTTTCCTTTTCCTGCTTCTTTTCCTGTTCGATTGCCACAAGGGATAATGCAACAATATGCTTACAATAACCTGGAATACTTCGATACGCTTCACATTCACAATGGGTAGCTGTAATTTCCTGTCTCTTTTCATCATAATCCACTGACACATTGTAATATGGCTCCACATTTCCCGAAACTTTTCCATTCAAATATTGTATCTGCTCCTGTTCATCCCTTTCAATCAGCAAATCCTCCACAGCATTTTGGGACACTAATTGCTTTCCCTTCCGAAATGCTGCCGCTGTTGTATGATGTTTTATCAAATCTTCCGTTAATGCCATAATAGATACTCACTTCTTTCCAGCCCAACTCTTCAACCAAGGATTGGACATTCAAAATTCTTATTGCCATCTTTTCATTATATCATATTTTAATCTGCATAGGCGTTACATTTTTAAAAATGAATAGAATAAATTTTATCAAAACTCACATACTACTATTACAGTTTGTTCTTTTCCTTTCAAAGCCTTAGTCCTTATCATTTGGACTTTAAAGTTCTAAGGATTAAGACACAAAGGAAAATGGACAAATCTGCTTCTTTTTTCTTGTTTTCTCTGATTAGAGAAAGCATTAATCATAGAAAAATCTTTTAAGGAGGTAGCATTATGGGTTCAAATCATTGTATCGCATGTTCCGTAAACGAATGCACACACCACGCTTCAGGGGAAAATTATTGTACCTTGGAGAAAATCAATGTAGGCAAGTGCGATTGTAACACTTGCACATGCGAAGATACCGAATGCGGTTCTTTCGAGGCAAAATAGGAAATATTTTTAATGCCTAAATGCAAAAAATGCCACACAAGCCAATTGGCCTGTGTGGCATTTTGCAATATTTAAAATGGGAAGCCGCCTCCAAAGCTGCTTGTTAATCCACCCGTAATGTTATCCATTGCCTGTGCAGTCTCCTCTTCCATAGAGCGATATGCTTCATTGGTTGCTGCCATGATAAGGTCCTCTAATGTCTCAATATCATCAGGATCTACCACCTCTGGCTTAATTGTAATCTTAGAGATTTCTTTCTTTCCAGTTACCTCTACCGTTACCATTCCGCCACCAGCACTTGCCTGCCAAGTCTTTTCCTCAAATTCCTTTGTTTTCTCTTCCATCTGACGCTGCATCTTCTGTGCCTGTTTCATCAAATTTCCCATATTTCCAGGCATTCCTGAAAATCCACCTCTTTTTGCCATTATAAATATCTCCTTTCACTTTCAACGCCTAATAAACCATTGCAAAACGTTTGTATTTTCATCTTGCAATCATCAGTTGTCTCTTAAAACTATATTACAATATGTTTTCTGAAATAGCAACCTGTTTACTCCTCAATCTCAATTGTCATTTTGGAAAATCTGCTTAAATCCAAAATATCCTCCTGATTTTTGCCTTGGTTTTTCATATATTTTGCATGTACCTGTACTTCTTTATGCAGTTGCTGTTCTATCGCGGATGTAACCTCCTTAATATGTTCTTCTGTATCAAACATACCACGAGCTACATCATCCTCAAATAAAAGCAACAGGCTGTTTCCCTCTCCTACGGAAGGAATAGCATTTGCCAAATATGCTCTGGTGCTTGGAGGAATACTTGCACAAATTCTATCCCAATTTTTAGCGACTGCCTGCAATTCTTCTGGAATTGCCTTTTCCAATGCTTCTATTGTCTCTGGTTCTTTTTGCTTTTCTACACTTTGTTGGGATACTGATACTACCTGTTCTACCGCAGGTTGCTGTTTTACCACAACTCCCTTTTCTACCTGCTTTTCCAGCACTCGGATACGGTCCAGAATAGAATCATAATTGGTCTCCATGGCAGGTTTACAAAGCTTAATCAACGCAACTTCAATAAGTACACGTTTTTGTGTGGCATATCGTATTTGATTGGATAATTCGGATAATACCCGAATATAACGCATCAATGTATCTGCTTCCACCATTTCTGCTTCCTTTTCCATCACAGGAAAATGTTCAGAAGATACATCCACAACCTCTCTTGCCTGTTTAGAAGTCTTTACAAGCAATAAATTCCGCAAATACCAAGTAAAGTCCATTACCACCTGTGTCAACTCTCTACCTCTGGTAATTAACTCCTCCAAAATCTCCATGCAACCGCTAACATTTCCCTCTGCCACATATTGAAACAATGCGGAAAATATATCGGTATCCACTGCACCCAGTACCTCAAGCACTTTATCATAGGTCAGTTCTTCTCCCAGATAAAAGGCAATACATCGGTCCAAAAGGCTTAATGCATCACGCATAGAGCCATCTCCCGCTTTTGCAATATAACGGATTGCCTTCTCCTCTGCCTGCACCTCTTCCTTTATCAACAATTCTTTTAAGCGGTCCGCAATTACGTCTATGGTAATTCTTCTAAAGTCATACCTTTGGCAACGGGATAAAATCGTAATCGGTATCTTGTGTGCTTCTGTTGTTGCTAAAATAAAGATTACATACTCTGGCGGCTCTTCCAATGTTTTTAACAAGGCATTGAACGCACCAGTAGAAAGCATATGCACCTCATCAATAATATATACTTTATATTTCCCCTGCGCAGGAGAATACTGCACATCTTCCACAATTTCTCTGATATTATCTACACCGTTGTTTGATGCCGCATCCATCTCAATTACATTCATGGATGTCTGTTCATTGATTGCTTTACAAGTTCCACAGGTATTACAAGGGCTTCCATCAATGGGATGTTCACAATTCACTGCCTTGGCTAATATCTTAGCAATGGTTGTCTTACCCGTTCCTCTTGTACCACAAAACAAAAATGCATGTCCAATCCTACCTGCACGAATCTGATTGCGGAGGGTACGCACAATATGCTCCTGCCCTTTTACATCCTCAAACTCGGTTGGACGAAATTTTCGATATAAAGCCGTATAAGACATGGTTCTCTTCCTTTCCTTTCGTCAAACGGATATTCACAATCCGCTTCGCTACTTGCTCATAACCAAATAACTGCTTTGCAGTCGATTCGGTTAAAGTGTTTCCGAATCTAAAATAATTGTAAACGGTCCGTCATTGCAGAGGCTTACCTGCATATCTGCACCAAATTCTCCATGCTGGCAACTTCCATACTTCTCTTTTGCCAACGTTAGAAAATATTCATAAAGCTCCTCTGCTTCCTGCGGTTTTCCTGCATCCATAAAGCTTGGTCGATTTCCTTTTTTGCAATTTGCATATAATGTGAACTGCGATACAATTAACAACTCTCCACCCACATCTGCAATTGATTTGTTTGTCTTTCCATCTTCGTCTTGAAAAATGCGAAGTTTAATCATCTTGTCAAACAGCTTGTCTGCGATCTCCTTTGTATCACCTGCTCCAGCTCCAAACAAAACCATGTAGCCTTTTCCAATTTTTCCCACACTCTCTCCTGCTATTTCTACAGAAGCCTGTGTCACTCTTTGAATTACCAATTTCATTTTATCAAATCCTCTATTTTAATATTACAACCGAATATGGTGGCAATGTTACCGTTTCATCTGATAACGTAACTTCACTGCCATCTGTACTGGCATATCCACGAATTCCCTGATACTTATAAGTATCTTTGCTAACCGTCACTTTCTTTTCTTCCGTAGACATATTATAAAGCATCACAAGTTTACTGTCTTTATATTCCTTTGTAATTGCACAAATCGCCTCATCCTTTACTTCTGGAATTAAAGCCATTTCACCTCTGGCAATCTCTGGATTTTCATTTCGCAGACGAAGGCATCGTTTTATAAAGTTTAAAATCGAATTTTCATCTGCCTGCTGTTCCTCTACAGAAGGGAAGCGATTTTCAATTTCATCCATATCTGCTGGTCCATCTGTCATGCCTGTTTGATCGGTAGCAGACCAATACATAGGGGAACGGAAATTTTCATCCTTTCCAGCCCCAGTAAGTGCAATTTCCTCTCCATAATATACAAATGCATTTCCACTCATAAAAAGTTCCAATGCATATGCCATTTTTATCTTTTCATCTGACACAAGAATATTTGCCATTCGTCCCGTATCATGATTCGTCAAAAATTCGGCTACCGTTGCCTTTGGATTCGCCTCTTTTGTCAAATCCTGAATATTTAACATCGCATTTGCAAAACTCTGCCCTACATCTTTTGTCTGACTTTGTCTTACCATAGACACGATGACTCCTGTTGACTGTCCAAAGCTAAAGTCAAAGGTACTGTCAATTCCACTCTTCAAATATTCTGCTGCTACATTATAATTATCCCATACTTCACTAACAATATATGCATCCTCTTTTTGAGATTTCACATAATCATTAAACCACTTTAGTATTTTGATATTACTTTCATCCCCATTAGTGAAGAATTTTACGCCATCCAGACGGAACCCATCCACACCTAAATCCAGCCAGAACTTAGCTGCTTTTTCTAATTCCTTTTGCACTGTTCTATTTTTCAGATTTAAGTCAGGCATTCCTTCCCAAAACTGTCCTTCGTAATACCAGTCTGTAGAACCTACCTGATAATACGTCTCACTGGTAACTTCATCCTTTGGAATAAAGTTGTAATATGCATAATATGGACAATCTTTTTTCGATGGTTTTTCATTTTTCTTTAATCCCTCTAAATATTGAGTAGCTGATTGAAACCATGGATGTTGTGTGGATGTATGATTCATCATAAAGTCAATAATAACATGAATATCACGTTTGTGACACTCCTCCAGCAACTTTTTAAAATCATCCAATGTACCATATTGTTCATCAATATTACAGTACTCTGTCGTATCATATTTATGGTAGGTTGGTGATGGCATAATTGGCATTAACCATATACCGTTAAATCCCATATCCTGTATATAATCTAATTTTTTTGCTACACCATTTAAGTCGCCGATTCCATCTCCATCACTATCATAAAAGGAATAGACAAAAATTTCATAATAGTTTCTTGTATTATCATCAATCATTGCCAATTCCTGCTCATATTTATATGTGCTTTTTGTATCGGTATCCTCTTGTTTCTTTGTATTGGTACTTCCTTTTCCACATCCACTTAACAATACCAACACCATACTACATGCCAAAAAACGTTTTGCAATTTCTTTCCAGTGTTTCATAACCTTCCCCCTTATTTATTTTGCAAAAAAAGAACTGCTGTATGCCTCCATACAACAGCCCCTTTATAAATTTTGCCAAAAGGCAAACCATATTCATTAACCCTTTACAGCACCTGCGGACATACCTTCCACATAGTATTTCTGCATGAATAAGAATAACAGCGAAATTGGAATAGATACGATTACAGCAGCCGCAGTAAATCGACCATACCAAGTCTGAATGTACTCTTTCTGCATCATTGTCCACATACCAATAGCAACGGTATATTTGTTGTAGTTTGTACCAAGGATAACCTTAGCAAAGATAAAGTCAATCCATGGAGCCATAAATGATGTCAATACCGTATAGATCAAAATAGGCTTAGACAATGGAATTGTAATCTTATAAAATACCTGGAATCTGGTAGCACCATCAATCCAAGCAGCCTCATCAACCGCTCTAGGAATTGTATCAAAGAATCCCTTCGCAATATGATACTGTAATGCCTGTCCTGCTGAGTATACAAATACTAAGGAAACTAATGATTCTGATAAACCAATTCCTTTTAAGATATAGTATACAGCGATCATTGACATGAAACCTGGGAACATGTTCAAAATCAAACCAACATTCATTAACTTCTTACGAGCCTTAAATCTAAGTCTTGACAATGTGTAAGAAACACATAATACATAAAATGTAGATAATAAACATGTACCAACAGCTACTAAAAATGTATTTCCAAACCATTTTACAAAGTAGAACTGGTCTGTTTCTGTAAACAATTTAATATAGTTCTGTAACCCAAATGAAGTTGGGAAAAAGTTACTTGAACCTGGATCTGGATTTGCATTAAAAGACGCTAATACAATCCATACTACAGGAAACAACCAAATAATAGATAATATTGTTAAAATAACATGCACAATTGTATTTCCAATGAAGCGATTTCTCTTCATGGAACCTGTTTCTTGCTTTTGCATTATGAGAATCCCTCCTCGTCCTTGTATGATGCAGTATTTCTGTATGTAATCAATGACAATACGGCTGATATGATAAACACAAAAATACCAATTACAGATGCATAACAGTAATCCTTAGAATCTACTGTCAAGTGATACAACCAGGTTACCAGCAAGTCCGTATAACCAGCTTGATAATACTTGGTAGTCTTTGGTCCACCCGACGACAAGAAGAAGATAACGTTAAAGTTGTTGATATTACCAACGAAATCTGTAATCAATTTTGGTGTTGTTACGAACAACATATATGGAAGTGTAATCTTCCAGAAAATAGTAACAGCGTTTGCACCATCCACCTTTGCGGATTCATATAAATCGGAAGGAATGTTCTGTAAAATACCTGTTGTTGTCAACATTGTATAAGGCATACCTACCCAAAGGTTAATTACGATAACTGTTATTCTTGCTAATGTTTTACTTGATAAGAATAGGATTGGTTCATCAATCAGGCCTAAATTTATCAAAGTACCATTCAAAGGTCCACTTTCATCTAACATCTGATGCATTAACAGCAAAGATACAAACTGTGGAATAGCAATTGTAAGTACAAAGAATGTTCTCCACATACCTTTAAATCTTGTTCCTTTACGGTTAATGATAATAGCAAGCAACATACCAAAGATGTAGTTAAGGAATGTAGCAAAGATTGCCCATACAAAAGTCCATCCCAATACTGGCCAGAATGTCTGTCCAATAATACCATCGAAGTTTAACATAACCTGGAAGTTTCTAAGTCCTACCCAATCAAATAAGTTTCCTGGTGGCTGATGTGTTCTATCAAAGTTTGTAAATGCAATCAAAATCATATAGGACAATGGTAAAATATTAAATACCAGCACACTCATAACAGGAATAAATAACATTGTAAAGTGCAATTTTGAATCAAGATAATCTGCAAAATCCTCTTTAATGGTATTGTTCTTAATACCCATTTCCTCGTTTAACTGTGTGCGATATGCACTCTTTATATTTTTGTACCACATGATCACAAAGAATACAATAATAAAGATTGCTACTACTGCTGCCAATAACAACAACATGGAGTTATCTCCCTTTGCTGTTTCATATACACCAGTGGCTTCATTGTATGCCATACCCTGTTCAGTCGTTCCCAAATCACCAAAATGACTTAATGCAGTCACACCAAACATAATCATGTAAAAAATAAAGCCAATTTCCATTGCAAGATAAACAAGACCTTTGACAATCTGCTTTCTTGCAAGATTACCAGCACCTAAAACAAGGAATGAAAGTCTGGTCCATACATTTCCATATTCCCATGCATCTCTTAACAGACCAAAAACATTTCTAAAGCCTTGTCCAATTCCTTCAAAAAGCTTTTTCATTTCTGTTGTTTCCTCCTTACCTTCTAATAAGATGTTTCGTTTATACTCAACCACAGTGGCCTAAGTGTAGACGAAACATCTCATTTTTGAATGTTGCTCCACACTATGTGCAAAGACCTTTTTCTTTACAAAGTAATTTCCCTACCCTCACGAGTAGGGAAACTACTAATAAAGATTTAATTTAAAATAATATAATCCATAAATTACTTCTTAGTAATATCTGTAACCATGTTCTTAGCAGCCTGATCTAACTGTTTCTGTAAGTTCTTGTCAGTAATTTCTTTGTTAAGCATTCCCTTACCAAGAGACTCTAATGTTGTCCAGTAGTTGTTGTTAAATGTTCCATCAAGTGGTGTGATATACATATACTGAAGCTGTTCTGCCTGAGCTGCTGTAGCAACGTCATCCTTAACCTGATCAGATAATCCTGCCCATGTAGGTGATACACCTCTTGCTGTAAAACGGTCTAACTGGCACTGTTCAGAAGCTAAGTAAATAGCTAATGCCTGAGCTGCCTGAGCATTTTCTGTGTTAGGGTTTACACCAACATACTTGTAACTACCAACTGAGTTCAACTGAACTTCTTTGCCATTGATTGTAACTGAAGGAAGCTTAGCTGCAGCATAGTTATCGCCATATGCCTTCTTAGCGTCAGCAGCACTCCATGTACCACTACAGAATGCAGCACAGTTACCCTTCTTAGCGTTAGACATAGCAACCTGAGCATCGTTATCACATAATACTTTCTTGTTCTGAGTAAGAGCTAAAATTGCCTTTGCAGCTCCTAAACCACTTTCATCGTTGATTGAACTCTTGCATTCTGAATCACTAACTCTTTCAAAGACATTTGTTCCTGATGCAGCGAAGAATCCACCGATATACCAACCGTTATCCAAGTCCATAGCAAAGTTATATTTACACTTTCCAAGATCCTTAGCTAACATAGTGTCTAATGACTTAACCTCTTCTTCAGAGTATTTGCTCTTATCATAGTATAAGAACCATGTATTTGGAGTATAAGGAACACCATATACCTTATTATCAACTGTTACAGCAGTTAAAGCGTTCTCTGCATTGTTTTCCTTAACATCTGTTAATTGCTGATCAGCGATTGGAAGAAGTGCACCTGCATCTACTAATGTCTTAACCTGGTCACCAGCATACATATAAACATCTGCTGCTGCTGCAACGTCCTTTGTAACCTCATCCTTAGCAACGTCTTCACCACAAACTGCATACTTGAATGTGATGTTCCATTCTGGATGCTCTTCGTTGAACTGATCACACATGTACTCAAGTAACTTCTTGCCACCGAACTTGCTGTCTACATCAGAGTAGTCTTTCTGATCTTCCTGTGGAGCCCATACTGTAAGGGTTACGTCCTGTGTTTCTGTCTTCTTGTTGTCATCTGATGATGTATTATTGTTATCACTCTTACTATCATCTCCACCACAAGCTGTCATAGACCCCATAACAAGGACCATAGCCATAAGCAATGCTACAAGTTTTGTTCTTTTCTTCATAACCTTCTACCTCTTTCTTATAAATATAATTTTTATTATAAATATACGCTATGTATATTATAATCACCCATTAACTAACATCTTACTCTTCTTCAGCACCTGTCTCTTCTTGTATCTCTGGCTTGTCCAATTCTCTTCCATATGTCTCAGCCAAATCTTTCAACCAATCCATATGTTCTTCTGTGAACTGTCCTGGAAGCAATCTCCATCTCCAGTTTTGACCAACCGAAGAAGGTAAATTCATACGTGCTGTATTATCTAATTCCAATATATCCTGCATTTGCATAATTGCCACATCTGCTGTAGATGCGTATGCAGAACGGATAACTGCACGGGGAACTTCTTTCTTAGAAGATACGCCTAAATATTTGTAAGCATATTCCATATCCTCTTCTTCCAAGCCATCAAAGAAACCAACTAAAGTTTCATTGTCATGTGTACCTCCATATACTAATACATTGCTGTTTGTATATGTATGAGGCAAATTGCTATTTACATTTGATCCATCAAATGCAAACTGCATAATCTTCATACCAGGCCAGCCTGTCTCTTCCATCAAGTCACGAACGCTCTGAACAACCAATCCTAAATCTTCTGCAATAATCTTTGATTCTCCGATTGATTCTTGAATTGCGTCTGTAAGTTTCTTTCCTGGTCCCTTTTTCCAAGCTCCTTCCATAGCAGTTGGACACTCACTTGGAATTCTATAATATCGAACAACCCCAATAAAGTGGTCGATACGAATCACATCATACAACGCTGCGTTTGCTTTCATACGCTCACGCCACCATGTAAAGTTTTCTTTTTCCATGGCATCCCAATCATACAATGGGTTTCCCCATCTTTGTCCTGTCTCTGAGAAACAATCTGGTGGTACTCCCGCCACATTGATTGGATTTTTGCGTTCATCTAATTCAAATAATCTTCCATGTACCCATACATCTGAACTATCCATAGATACATAAAGTGGAATATCTCCAATAATCTGAATTCCCTTTTCGTTGGCATACTCTTTTAATTCCATCCACTGTGCATAGAATTTGAACTGACAGAATTTCCAGAAATCAATATCATCCTGTAATTCCTTCTGATACTTGTCCAACGCATCCTGCTTACGGAACTTAATATCCTCGTCCCAATCACTCCAAGATTTGTTGTCAAACTTGTTCTTTAATGCCATATAAAAACTATAATCATCAAGCCAATATGTATTATTTTCACAAAACTCTACATATTCATCAGTGTCTTTATGCTCGCTGTTGTTATAAGCGATTCTAAGCACATCGAAACGATTATTGTAGATTGTAGCATAAGCGACATCGGAAGGTTCTACTCCCCACTCTCTGCTCGCTATATCTTCTTTTGTCAATAATCCTTCTTGTACCAAATATTCTAAGTCGATAAAATATGGATTTCCTGCAAACGCAGAAAATGATTGGTACGGACTGTCTCCGAAACTCGTTGGCCCAACTGGAAGCACCTGCCAAAATGTCTGCTGTGCATCTACCAACTGGTCTACAAATCGATACGCTTCCTGTCCGAACGTTCCTATACCATACTTGGAAGGAAGGCTGCTGATTGGAAGCAAAATTCCTGCCCCTCTGCCGAGGCTCTGTACATTTTTACTCATTTACATTTTTCTCCAAATTCCTTAAAATACTGTTCATAAAAACTACATATATAGTATCGCAAATTTTAATATTTGTCAATACGTTTTTTCTTTCTTATTGGTAATTTTTTATAGTCAACTTCCATATTTTGTCTGTCGTTTTGTTATATTTTGCATAAACTTTTTCCGTTTTTGTGATTTTTCTGTGTCAGACCTCGTCATATTTTCTATTTCAGGGGCGTTTTTTGGGAATTTCTTTGCCTTTGGCCCTTTTTTTGTTTAAAATCTACCATTTAAAACTATATTTTTAGTGGTAAAAGAAAGGAAAATACTTTTAGAAATAAGCAAAACTGGTCTATATCTACATCCAAACATCCCATTTTTTGAGCGTTCATAAATTATTCATATTTAAAATATGCAAACTAAGAAGTGTTATTTATGAAAGGTCTGTATGAAATCATAGTTATTAATGAAATTTTTCTCAAAATATCCCATGGAAAAATCAGTTTAAACACCAAACAGGTCGATATTATTAATGAAGTAACGCAAATGGCAAATTTAGTCACATAAAAATAATGTTCTATAAAGTTTAAGGGGGAATATTTTATGAACAAACGAAAACACAGTTTATTACAGGGGGTACTGTGCGGTTTTGGAATTGGAATATTGACAGTAGAGTCCTGCTTTTTTCTTTCAGACATACCAATTCCTTTTAATAATAATGTAGTATGTGCTGCTGAAACAACTTCCGCTCCTTCCATCACTGCATTGTTTATGAAGTATGTTGGCAAGGAAATTACAGAACCTGTCACATTATCACAAAAGGATTTTGTTGTAACTGCCATGTATGAGGATGGCAGCTTACAGATTATTTCCGATTATTTGTTTTCTTCCGACTTAACGATTACGACTCCTGGCGAGTATACGATTTCTGCCTATTACAATGGCAAAACCGCCAGTTGTACCGTTACCTACGCTGGAAGCACACAACCAATTTTTTATCAGATTACCTTTGAAAATGATGGTGGAAGTTACACGCCGCCAATTACCAATATTGCACCAGGTTCTACCATCACACTTCCATCTAATCCGCAAAAACAGGGTTACTGGTTCCGAGGATGGTTCACCGATGCGACCTTTACAAATGAATTTTATTCCACAGAACGCATCAAAGACAACCTAACACTTTATGCAAAGTGGCAGAAAAAAGAAAACGAAAACACAATGGATTTATCTACCTATGTAGATTTTAATTCTTTTATATCCAAACTTACAATTGATCTTGCTGGACAGTCCTATGGACACCATGTAAATCCAACCGCAAAACCAAGAACAACATCGGAGCTGTCCTCTGTTATGAACAGCATTTCCGATGTTACCAATTATTACGGATTTCACTTAGATGTTACGGACTTCAGTTTCAGTCATGATCATCCGTTAAAGACAACTATTTCCCTGCCCGAAAATTATTCCGCTGCAAATGTATCTGTATACTATACTCCTAATTTGCAAACCATTGATGGCGTATGTCAGGGAAAAGCAATTGACAATCAACATTATCAATTTTATGCTTATGCCGCTGGCACCTACATTGTTGTACAAAAGGGGGCAACACCTACTCCTACCGTTACACAACAGCCTTCCAAAAAAGCAGTTTCTATTTCCGCACCTAGTTCTGTAAAGACAGGTTCCAAAATAACTGCTGAGGTTGTTCCTGTCAACTTTACAGAAGAAGAGAAAGCACTTTTTAGTGACCTTTCTTTCCAGTGGAAATGCAGCAACACAAAAATTGCTACCATTACACAAAATGGTGTTATCACAGGAATAAAAGCGGGTAGCGTTACTATTACAGTTACATCTACAGACGGCACTTACAAGACCTCAAAAAAGATAACCGTTAAACAAAAGAAAATCCTTGTCAAAAAAATAACACTCAAAAAGGCATCACTTTCTATAAAGAAGGGGAAATCTGCGAAAATTTCTGCCACCGTTTCTCCTTCTAACGCTACAAATAAAAGTTTGAAATATGTTTCCAGCAATAAAAAAATTGCTACCGTTACTTCTTCTGGGAAAGTAACTGGTATACAAAAGGGCAAATGTACCATTTCTGTAAAAACAACGGATGGCAGTAACATTACAAAAAAGGTAAAAATTACAGTAAGCTAAAGAATATATTTCCTAACAAAAAACAACGTGGACAAGTCCACGTCAATACTCTATAGGACGCACTTTCCTATAAAATAGATAAGACCACATTGGCTTAGCCTATCACTAAGCAATGCGGTCTTTTCTTTTTAACAATACACCATCCATTTTTCTGCTATCGCAGTGCAAATGGATTATCTATTATTTCTTGTAAATCCTCTTTTATTTCTTCTTCTGCGGCAGTTTCCGTCACATCATCTGCCAACGTTCCATAATATTCTTCTTTAATCATCCCTGTACTATAATATGTATAATCTACATATCCATTTGGATTACTAATATGTTTTACTTCTTCATTCAATTCATGCATACGCTTATCCAACGTTGCGGTAATCTCCGAACAGGCTCGTAACTCCTCCCGAATATGTTCTGGTGCATTTCCTTCAAATTTATAATATATTTTGTGTTCCAGACTCGCCCAGAAATCCATGGCAATTGTCCGTATTTGAATCTCCACTTTTGTATCCGTCACCTTGTCTGATAAAAAAATAGGAATTGCCACAATCATATGGTAGCTCCGATAGCCATTCGGCTTAGGATTTACAATAAAGTCCTTAACCTTTAATACTTTTACATCCGACTGTTTTGCAATCGCATCTGCTATACGATAAATATCAGATATGAAGGAACAGATTACACGAATGCCCGCAACATCATTGACATAACGTACAATGTTTTCTACGGTAAGTTCCCTTCCATCTTTGCGTATCTTCTTGGCAATACTTTCCATAGATTTAATACGAGAAGTAATATGCTCAATCGGATTGTATTTATGTTCTAGTTTAAATTCATTACTCAAAATCTGTAATTTTGTATCAATCTCTTTCAATGCAGAATCATACAAGAGCAAAGCATGATTCCATTCCTGTGTTTCATCTCTATACGCTGGTAAATCCATTCATCATTTCTCCCTTGTCGCATTGCAACATATCTTTTCTCAATGCCTTTTCGTCAAGCTTCACTTTACACTTCACTACATCTCATCCTTATAACTTTCTATCTTTAACAAAAGAACTACCGCAAAACGCGGCAGTTCTTTTGGTTATCTGTTTGGATTTTAACCCACATGACAACCGTAAACGTCTGCCTGTGATTTTCATTCCTATATTATTCCACGATGCCAGGGGCAAATGTCCCTACTTATAACATCCCATTAATCATCTTTTCAACGGCATCTGCCATCGCTGCTGACTTAGCATCTGCATCTTCCAAAGACTCTCCTACTACACCATAGTAGAATTTAATCTTTGGCTCTGTTCCTGAAGGTCTTGCACACAACCATGCATTATCACTCATATCATAGTAAAGAACATTTGAGTTTGGTAATCCAGTAGGTGTAACCTCTCCAGTTGCCATATCCTTAATAGTATCTGCCTGATAATCTCTTGCGGACAATACCTTGTAACCAGCAATCTCAGCAGGTGTATTTTCTCTAAGTGTTGTCATAATATTCTGAATCTTCTCTAATCCTGCAATTCCTTCAAATCCGATTGCCTTGATACCGTCTTTGTAGAAACCATACTTTTCATACATTGCAATCATAGCATCCCACAATGTCATATTCTTTGTCTTGTAGTAGGCTGCTGCTTCACAAAGTGCCATAGTAGCCACAATCGCATCTTTATCTCTTGCATGTGTTCCGATCAAGCATCCGTAACTTTCCTCGAAACCAAACAGGTAAGTTCCCTTTCCTGCCTTTTCAAAGCCTAAAATCTGCTGTCCGATAAACTTAAATCCTGTTAATACTTCAATCAACTTCACATCATAATATTTTGCAATGGCATCTGCCATATTAGAAGTTACGATTGTCTTAATTAAAGCACCATCTTCAGGAAGCTTTCCGTCTTTTTCCTTTCTCTGGCTGATTTCATAATCTGCCAAAAGACAACCTGACATATTACCTGTCAATGTAATGTATTCGCCAGACTTTGTATCCTTAACATATACACCCAAACGGTCTGCATCTGGATCTGTTGCCAATACTAAATCTGCATCCTTTTCCTTTGCAAGCTTTAATGCCAATTCGAATGCTTCTGCTGCTTCTGGGTTTGGATAACTTACAGTTGGGAATTCACCATCTGGTAATTCCTGCTCTGGTACCACATATACATTTTCAAATCCGATTTCCTTTAATACACGTCTTGCAGGAATATTACCAGTTCCATGAAGTGGCGTATAAACAATTTTAAGATCCTTCTGTGCTTCTTTGATACTATCCCAGTGAATAACCTGCTTCTTTAATGCTTCCATGTACTTGTCATCAATTGCAGCTCCAATGGTTTCATATAACCCTTTTTCCTGTGCTTCTGCCTTATCCATTGTCTTTACGGTATTGTAATCTGTTACAGCTTTTACTTCAGCCATGATACCGCCATCATGAGGTGGTGTAATCTGTGCACCATCTTCCCAGTATACTTTGTATCCATTGTATTCTGGTGGATTATGACTAGCTGTAATATTGATACCAGCAATACATTTTAATTGGCGAACAGCAAAAGATAATTCAGGAGTAGGTCTTAGTGACTCAAATACATATGCCTTGATGCCATTTGCAGCAAGACACAATGCAGCTTCATCTGCAAATTCAGGAGACATGCGACGGGAATCGAATGCAATTGCTACACCCTGATTACCGAATCCCTTCTTATTAATATAGTTTGCAAGACCCTGTGTTGCCTTACGAACTGTATAAACATTCATGCGGTTGGTTCCTGCACCAATAATACCACGCAATCCTGCTGTACCAAATTCAAGATCCTTGTAAAAACGCTCCTTAATTTCATTTTCATCGTTTTTAATAGACTCCAACTCTTTCTTAGTTGCTTCATCAAAATATGGGTTCTCTAACCATGATTCATAAATGCTCTTGTATTCCATTCGTATTCCTCCTAAAATTTTCTTTCTTATATTTACTCTGCTATCAATGCAGCAAAGCTATAATTCACATCTTTACCGTCATCCGCTATATTAACGGAATAACTTCTTGTAACATAACCTTCTTTTGAAAGCGTTATCGTAGCATTTCCCAACACCTTTGAAAAAGTAATCGGTGCAACTCCCTGATAAATACCATTTACATAAACGGAAGCTCCAATCGGTGCCTTTACTGTAATCGTGTGTTGTTCATCCGGTGCTTTTGTTGTCTCAGGTGCCTTTGTTACTACAATGGCTGTAGCATCCGTCTGATTTTTCGGACTGGTTCCTGCTGAAACCGATGGTGTAACAGTTGGTGTCTTCGTCTTTTGTACCTCTTCTTTTTCTTCCACCAAGTCTACATAAATGGTCTGATATGCACCTGCACTCTTTTGTACATGCAAGATACCAGTATAATCTTCATAACCATCTGCTCTTACTGTTACATTATAATTTCCATAGGCCAAGGTAAGAACCTGATTTGTATTGCGTTGCTTTCCATTAATGTATAAGGCTGCTCCAGAAGGTGTCACAACAAATTTTACTTTTCCTTCCTTCTCTTCTAACGGCTCATATTCACTTAAATCTAGCAATACTTCCTGGTCTTTCTCTACCGTGATATTCTCTACTGCCTCCAGTTTTCCATTGCGAAGAACTACTGTATGTTCTCCCTCACCTACTGTAATCAGCATATCATCCTGTACATTCAAAAAAATGCTCTGATCTACTTCAATCGTTCCACCGATAAATGCATCCTGTCCAGCAAGACGAAGAAATCCATGTCCTTTGGTAATCTGAAAGGACTGTACCTTGGTACCGATTCCTTTAATGGTAATCTCATCCTGCTCGTTTAAATCCATCAATGTAGCACTCTGCTGTCCTGAAAACACCGAAACCGTGTTATCATACTGATATTTCCTTCCTGTTACAGTAATATCATTATCTGTACGATTAATATCTGCTCCCTTTACAGCACAATATTCCCATGCATCTTTTGAAACTTGCACATTTGTCAGCAAGTTCTTAACACCATCGTAACTTACCTCTACAATTTCACCACAGGAAAGCTGTGTCATAACCATCGCTACGCTGTTTTTGCTGTAAATCGTTGTAGCTCCATTGTAAGAAAAAGTCTGTTCTTCCTGTGTGTCTGTATCATGCAATACCACTGTGCCTGCATCTGCATCAACCTGTTTTACTACTGCAACAGCCGTCTGCTCCACACTACCGTCACTTGCATTATTGGCTGTTTTCTGCTGTACATTACTTGTCTTGCCCTGACACCCCACAAGCAAGAATGGCATCATCGCAAGCATTGCAAAAAACACCAAAAAATTATACTTTTGTTTCTTCATTTTCACCCCAGCCTTATTGTGCCATTTTCTCCCATTCCATTACATAAATTACCTAAATCATTTTCATCCGTAAGACAATCTCCTCGGACATGCAATATTATACAATAGATAGGTTTAAAAGTCAAAAACTCATTGCCCGAAACCTATAATATTTCAGGCACTTTTTCCAACAGATTCATCCTTTGTTTTTTCTGTTGCTGTAGCCCTTGCAATTTTTCAATATTTTTTTCCGACATCCACGTTTTTTTACTATTATAATAAAAGTTAGTAATTTTCCAAAATTTTTCCGGATATATCATCCAGATATATAATAGTTTCTTTTCCTCTTTTGACAGAGGACGAACTTTTTGATAATGTTCCAGCACCGTCTGTAATAAGTAAAGATTCCAATTATTTTTTTCCATAAGTTTTCGAACAAAGTCATACAAATCCATTACCTGTAATTGCAAATGTGTCCGTTCAAAGCTGGTGGTTGCAATACCACTTGAGGTAAATAATACATTGTGATAATTATAACTTCCATGACACAGGGTTTGCTGTTCATTTAATTCCTGATATAAGCCCTCTCCCTCTATATCACTCAGCATACTTTCTGCATCTTCTGCTTCCTGATAAAATTCAGAAAAAATAGACAAAAACAGTAATTCAAATTCATTGCGTTGCTTTTTCTCACGGATATAGCTTCGCACCCGTCGAAGCTCTCGATTATGTTTTATCAACGTTTCTCCAAATGTATCCGCCTGAAATGTCAGAGGCTCCGTTGTAACTCCCCGCATCATATTATGTAGTTTTGCCAGATTTTCAGCCGCACCTGCCACCTGTTCTTTTGATTTTAAATCACATTCCTCTCCCATAAACCAGTGTTTTAATACATACTGGTTTCCCATTACATTTTCTGTGATTAAATCTCCCTCCCGATTTCGCAAATATAAATCTGTATATATGTATCCCTGTTCTCGCAGACTTTCCTTAACCAGTTGAGCAAATTCCGCTTTTTGTGGTGTACTGCGAAATTCTCTCAATATACGCAGTCCTTCCCCGGTATCCAGAATATATGCCCCTCGTACCCGGTATACATTTTTGATATTCAACTCATACTGTTCCACTACTTCCTTGATTTTGTCGTCCATACTCTACCTCCATAATCTCTCTTCGTGCTTATTCACGAAACCGTTTGTCTTTCTATTCTATGAAGAAAAGTATTGCTTCATGCAAAAAAGAGGTGTGATAATTGTAATTCCCTGCAACTATCACAACCTCTTTTCATCAAGGTATATAAAGTCTTTCTTTTACCGTTTCCATTGCCATTTTTCCACACGCTAGTTTTTGTAATGATTAAATTTTTCATTAGCGATTTGAAGTAATATCTGCTTTTCATTTTTTTCTGGATTTTCAATTACATAATCCAATAAATATTGCAAAATCTCGCCCATGTTTTTTCCTTTTTGGAAGCCATCTTTCAGCAAATCACTTCCGTTGACTGCAAGCATTTTCAAATTTACACATTCCTTGGCATCTAACACTTCCTGATACAGCTTCTTTGCACAAGCCAATGTGGCTAATTTTTCCTCCCGCTGATACATACTCTGGGATAATATATCTCCCTGCATCAACAAAAACAAATACGGCATCCATTCTATTCCAATGGTATTCATAAGCTTACGCATCTTACCTTTTTTCTCAGAAAATGTCACATCATGGTATTGAATCAGGCGACAAGCCAAATCAATGGTATAATTATCAAACCGAAGGCGGCGAAGAATTTTCCTTGCCATCTCTTTTCCGACTGCGGGATGTCCATAAAAATGTGTCGTTCCATCTTCATCCAAAGTCAGGCAAGAAGGCTTTCCCACATCGTGTAACAATGCAGACCAGGAAAGAATCGAATATTCTTTTTCCCCGATTCCCTGCTCTTTTGCCGCAGCATGTACATGTTCCACTGCCTTGATGCAATGTACTCCCACATCATACTGATGGTGTTTATGCCGTTGCGGTGTAGCCAGCATTTTGTCAAATTCTGGTAATACCACTGCCGTAATTCCCAGTTCTTTTGCCAAAATCAAATGATCAGGATAGTCCGAACATAGTAGCTTGTCTAATTCCACGCGTATCCGTTCTGCGCTAATTTTTTCAAGTGTCTGCGCTTTTTCCCGAATTGCCTCCATCGTTTTTTCTTCAATAGAAAAGTTTAATTGTGCTGCAAAACGTACCGCCCGCAAAATCCGAAGCGCATCTTCACTGAAACGCTCTCTTGCATCTCCCACGCAAGTTATAACATGTCGCTGCAAGTCTCCCAATCCGTCAAATGCATCTACCACACCCGTCTCTTTGCTGTATGCCATTGCATTGATAGTAAAATCTCTACGACGTAAATCCTCCAGCAAATTATTGGTAAATTGAACCTCTTTGGGATGTCTGCCATCCTCATAATCTCCATCAATGCGATATGTGGTAACTTCAAATCCCTCTTTGCCAAGCATAACCGTAACCGTTCCATGTTGTATTCCTGTATCTATGGTTCGTTCAAACAGTGCCTTTACCTGCTCTGGCTGTGCAGAGGTGGTAATATCCCAGTCCTGTGGTTCTCTGCCAAGCATAGCATCACGCACACAGCCACCTACCGCATATGCTTCATATTCATTTTCATGAAGCAAATTTAAAATAAAATCTACCTTTTCCGGTATCTGAATTTCCATCTAAACTCATCCTTATCTATGTTTTCAAGCGGATATTCGCAATCCGCTCTGCTACTTGCTCATAACACTATAAAAGTTTTATATCTCTTCTTCCGTTTCGTATACAATATCTCCAAAATGATAAATCGATAAGGTTGCGTTGATTTATACTTATATTTTGTAATCATATTTTTCTCCATTTTGTTCCAAAAGCTAGTTTTTTCTCAATTACCCTTGATATTCCTCTATCACACAAGTATGATGTTTTTTATCTTTCCCTTCTGTATCGTAATTGATGCCAACCAAAAGAATCTTATCATGATAGCCAGACAAGGCTCCCTGGTATCGTTTTTCCTTAATCTGCTTAATTGCGGTATCTGCAGATTGATTATATTTTAGCTCCACTACCATTGCTGGTCTCCATCCTGCGTTCGCTCTTGGTTTGAATATAAAGTCTGCATAACCCTTTCCAGCAGGGTGTTCGCGAATAATTTCATAATACCCCGGTGCGGTAAAATATGCCATGGTAAGCACACAGCTTAAAGAATTTTCATCATTGTAGTTCAACACAGACGTATACGTTTCATGTGCCAATTCAATGATTTCTGCTACTTTTTCTGCTTCCCCGTCAATAGTTGCCATCAATAATTCATCACATCTTGAAATGGTTTTGGCAATCTCACTCCATGCTCCAATCTGTAATGCCGCATTAAAAGCGGTCGCAACTTCATAGTTTGGAATATACGCACTATTTCTGTCCGCATCGTATCCTAAATATCCCAAATGAATCAATGCCGTTAATGCATCATCTTTTGATGCTATCGTGGAGAAATCATTTTGAAAAGTAAGGGTATTCACTCCAACCTTTCCACCCATCAACATTGTCAAAACATCATCTTTTAATCCTGCATAATTCATAGTGATAAAGGTGTTGATGGATGCAAAAGAGGACGTATTCTTCCAATAAGAAGCAAACTTATGCCGATCCATAAGCATAGATACAGAATTAGGGTTATACATATGTTTCCCATCAAGCAAATATCCATTATACCATGCCTTTGTGGTCTCAAAATCTATATCATGTTTTTTGCAAAGTTCTCGTACTTCCTCTTCTGTAAAACCATAATACTCTGTAATCGGATACGAATCCAACATGGTATACTCTTTAAAATTATTCAGTGCAGATTCGTCCTCTATCTTCTTAATTGGTAAAATACCAGTGATATATGCCAATGCTAAAAAGGATTTTGATTCTTCTGATTTAAACAGAGAGTGAAGAAACTGCAAATACTTATGAATCAAATCTTTGTCCTTACTGTTTCGGATGACACAATCCCATTCATCTATAATAATCACAAAAGGAATGTTTGTCTTTTGAAAAATAGCCATCAACACGTAGCTAAAACTATCCTCGTAATCCAGTTCCTCCCCAAAATCTTTTTTAAAATCCTTGTAAACATATTCTATAATTTTCTCAACTAGGTTTTCTTTATAGAAATCCCAAAAAGAGGATATGTCGAGATGGATTACATTATATTTGTTCATATACTTCTTAAAGTCAGCACATTTTGCAATTTGCGTATTCTCAAAAAGCTTGGTAGAATCACAGCCAAGACTGTAATACGCATCAATCATTCCTGCAGCATGGGATTTGCCAAAGCGCCTTGCATGACTTACTGCAATACAGTTTTTCGGAGTTTCAAGCTGTTCATTCAAATATTCCAATAATCCAGTTTTATCTATATATATTTTATAATTTCTATCTTTGGTAAAACTTCCATTATTCGGATTAAAATATACACCCATATAAACTCGCTCCTTCCCACTATTACTTTTAGTATAACAGAACAAGATGGACAAGTCCACTTCAACTCCCTATATCCCTTACTCACAAGGGACTTACTGTTACTGTCCACACCCTAGTGCGACAGTAACGGTTTTGAGCAATGCTACGCATAAAAAATTGACCCAAACTGGCTAAAAATATTTCTTTTGGTTAGACACTTTCACTCTGTACATTGCTACTCAAATACAATAATCACTCCAATTGCTGTCCTGCAATACCGTACAACTATTTCGAAGCATAAGTTTTCCTTCCAGTTCCAATCTTGTTACTACTTTATGCCCGCCTTTCATACGGTCTACAAGTAAAAATAATGCAAATTTCCCCATTTCGTCCTTAGGCAGACTAACTGTAGTCAACATAGGACTGCAATTCTGCGCCGCCTCAATATCATCACTGGCTATCACCGATGGCGTATAAAATCTTCGTCTACCCTTTTTCATAAATTTTAATAATCCAACTGCAATAATGTCATTGGCACAATAAATCGCTGTAGGCTGCTCCTCCATCTTTTCAAATCGTTCCATCGCTTCATATCCTGCTGTTTCCATGGCCTCTGCCTCAATAACCCAATGAGGATTTACATCCAAATTATATTTCTGCAATGTGCTTAAAAAGCCTTTGTACCTAGCATCCTTATGACACTGTCCCACATAACCGATTTCTTTATGCCCCAAAGACACTAAGTGTTCTACTGCAATAGCTGCGATTTTCTTACCATCACACAGTACTTCATCTACCTGATAGTTTGTAGAATTACGGTTAATCGATACAATATTTTTATATTTCTTCGTCCAACAATCCAATGCATCTGAGCTACACCTACCAATAATGATTAAACCATCATTTTTTCCATCCGTCTCCGCATAAAGTCTCTCAACGGTTTCTTTTGCCTTAATACCACAGCATTTTCTATCATTTGAAAAAAATGGTTCATACCATATTTTTGTCAGAATACAACTGTACTTATGTATTTCACTTTCCACCACGCGCAACAGTTCGGAAAAAAAAGGGTCTGTCTGTTGAAAATCCATACGCGTCATAAGTATATTAATATAGTATGTTTTCTCTTCGTCATTTTCTTTTTTCAATCGCAAATTTCTAGCTGCCTGATTCGGTGTATAGTTCATTGCAATCGCTGCTTTCCATATCTTATCACGCAATTCTTCGGAGGAACAATGATAATTGGGATTTCCTAACACTCTGGAAACTGTAGAAGGCGAAACCCCAACCTGTTCTGCTATTTTCTTAATTGACATAAGCCACTTTCACCACCTTTTCTCTGTTAGTTTATTTTAGTTTTTATTATATGATGTCAAAGAGAAAAGGTCAAACAGCCTGGTATTATTGCAAAAACTTTACACCTCATCTAAAAACATTTTAAATTATCACAATAGTAAACTAATACATCTATAAAAATACTAAGCAATGCTATAAGAAGATAAAATATTAATTGTTCTTTATCCTCTATTGCATTTACGCCCTTTTTTCTTTCATAAGAAAATCTAAAAAATACTGCACACATTAAAAACACAACAATCGCTACGATAAAGCAACCAACCATACCCACAACAGAAATATGAAATCCATAAACAAAAAATAGCAACACGATATAGGGCATAGAAATAAGCAAACTATTTGCTATTTTTTCCAATTTTAACCGATTGATTTTTCCAATTTCATATAACAGAAAATATGCTTTTTTTCATAGTCTAGCAATTCAATATAAATATAACTACATAAATATAATAAAGACGACAAAAAGGCCATCCACAGCTCTATTTTATTTTCACGAAAATAAAAAGAGGATACTGCCGATAAAACAAGCATAACAAATGGATCAACATACTTCCCTGTTCTAACAAAATAAAGAATATCCCTATTCTGTATATTTCCTATTTTTATCAACCTTTTTTTATGCTGATTGGCATCTACCTCTAAATCCATCCTCGCTATTTTCCATGAACAATAAAACGCAAGCAATCCCACTAACAAAAAGAAAAAGCTGGAACGATAGATAGAAAAATTTATAGGTATTAAATCTTTTTTTGCTATAATAATTCCACCCACAACTACTATCATTGCTCTTATTTTCTGTGCAAATTCACAACCTTTTATCCTTGCCACTATTAGGGTAATTGCTGTTAATACTTCAAACACCAAAAAAACTCCCCAAAAGACATATAAATTGGAAAGTTTAAATGGAAATAGCAAGTAAAAAAAGATACCTTGATAGGTAAGAAATCTTTTTACTTTCATAAAATAGTTATATCTATCTGCTTCTATTTCATTAAAAAATGTCCTGATAAGTACAATTTCCTTACTATCCTTTTTTTCAAAAAGCGAATTAACTCCTATTCCATAAATTAAAATAGCTAATAAAAACTTCAAAGAGTATACATGTTCCACTTTTACCAAAAGAAACTTTGGAAAAATAATTGCAACTGTACATAATAACAAGAACATCAAAATATTTTCCATTCCATAAACGCTAAATTTTTCTCGAAAAAGCGTTATTCTATACATTAATATATTTTTCAATGATTTGCTCCTCTAGCTTACCTGTCTGCTTATCTGTTTCAATCACATTCACTACACTACCATTTTTCATAACCACAACCTTACTACATAAGTCATTTAGAGTATCAATTATGTGCGAAGAAATCAAAAAGGTACATCTTTTACTCTTCTCTCTAATTATCTTTTTTAAGTTATAAATATAATTAATATCAATACTATTGAACGGCTCGTCTAAGATAATTAAGTCGTATTCATTCACAAGCATTGGTAATAATGTAATCTTTTTTTTCATTCCTAATGACAGTTCTTCTATCGCCTTATCCCTTTTATCCTCTATTTCCAATATTTCTAAAAGTCCTTCTATCTTTTTATTTCACTTTGAATATTTAACAAACAATCTTAAAAATTCTTCCACCGTCAGAAACTCATACAAATATAGCTCAGACGGAATAAACAATACTCTTCTGCCTTCTTCCAGTTCCATAGCACTTATTTTATTTGCTTTTAAATGCCCTCCAAGTATAGACATTAAAGTAGTCTTGCCAGCTCCATTTTCGCCAACTAAACCTATAATCTCATGATTATCTATTTTAAGATTCTTAACATCAAGAGTAAAATCTTTTCCATATGTATGTTTTAATCTTGTTATCTCCATTTCTCCTCCAAATACAGGTGGAAGGAGCGTCTCCTCCCACCCACTTAAACTATCTTAACCAAACATTTCTCTGATTAGATCGTATGCAGCACAAGAGAAATCATCTCTTAAACTCGCTCAATCTTTTTAGATTCTTCCTTTTCACAATACAACTATCCTTTTTATTGTTTTTCAACACTTATTTTGTATCACTATACCACCGTAACAAATCTTGTATTAAATGTCAATACCTTTTCAACTTTTTTCGACACACACAAACTATTATCGAAAACAGTATTATATAATTTTATTTTGTTCTTCTTTTTACTCAAAGCATTAAGATACCATTTTAAGTTTATGAGGCAAAACGGCATCTAAGAAATAAAAAAAATCAACAAATCGATATTCTATACATACCATTTGTTGATTTCCTTGTTTTATAGATTTTCTATATTACCACACTATCGTCACTTTCCAAAATAGGATTCGACAATACATGAAAATTATTTTTGCGCATTCCCTCATTAACCGCTGGTGTTACCTGCTCATTTTCAATGACATAAAGTTGTTGAATAACTACATTTACTTCTTCTCCCACTTCCACCAATGCCTGCCCGAATTGACGGTATGCAGTGATTCGTTCCCCTTTTACTAGGAGTTCTAACTCCAGCAGATTTCCACGAAATGCCACATCCAAAACTTCTCCTGTTTCGGCTGATACCGCATATTTTATAGGTTCCTTTTTCTTCGTAACAGTAACATATTCGGAACGCAATATTGCTTTTCCGCCATTTCCAATATGTGAAAATCCTTTGAATTTTCCATAATCTTCGATTGTAATGGCATCCCCCAGAAACTGTGCCACAAATTCTGTCTCTGGTTTACTGTATACTGCAAGCGGACTACCAATTTGTTCAATTCTTCCTTGATTCATAACAATAATTTCATCTGCCACTTCAATGGCTTCATGCTGATCATGAGTCACAAAAATACTGGTAATACCTACTTTATTAATTAACTCCCGCAACCAACTCCGCAACTCTTTTCGCACTTTTGCATCCAGTGCCGCAAAAGGTTCATCTAACAACAAAAGCTGTGGTTGTGTAGCAAGCGCTCTGGCAAATGCCACTCTCTGCTTCTGTCCACCAGATAATTGATTGGGATACCGTTTTTCCATTCCTCTCAATCCCACCAAATCAATCAATTCTTCTACTCTCTCTTTTATATCCGCCTTTTTCCACTTTGCAATTTTCAAACCAAAGGCAATGTTATCATACACCGTCTTGTAACGAAACAAAGCATAATTTTGAAATACAAAACCAACTCCACGTTTACTCGCCTTTACTTGATTTACCTGCTGCCCCGCAATATAGATTTCTCCCTTTTCTGCATCTTCCAATCCTGCCAGTATCCGAAGAATGGTTGTTTTTCCACTTCCACTTGGTCCAAGCAGTCCCACAAGTTTTCCCTTCTCTACGGAAAAAGATACTTCATCAGATGCTTTTACCTTTCCAAAACTTTTCTCAATATTTTTAAGTTCTACATAAAAATTTTTCTCTTCCATTTTCTTACTCCTCCTTTCTATGCTCCAATATATTTCTCAAAATTAAAATAACAACCGCCATAATTACTAATATAGAAGACATGGCAAATGCACCTGTAAAGTCAAATGCCTGATACATCAATTCAATGTAAAGTGGCATTGTATTTGTCAGCCCACGCAAATGTCCGGAAAGTACAGAAACTGCTCCAAACTCTCCCATAGCTCTAGCTGTACAAAGAACAATTCCATAGAGCAACGCCCATTTTATATGCGGAAATGTAATTTCAAAAAAGATACGAAACCCTCCTGCACCCATTAAAGCTGCGGCTTCTTCCTCATCATTTCCAGTTGCCGTAAGCACTGGAATGATTTCTCTTGCTATAAAAGGAAATGTTACAAAAATCGTAGCAAGCACAATTCCTGGTACTGCAAATATAATTTCAATCCCCCATTGTTCTAAATAATCGTATAAAAAACTTTGCCTTCCAAAGGTTAATACATAAATAAGTCCCGCAATGATGGGAGAAATCGTAAGTGGCAAGTCAATCAAGGTCGAAATCAGTTTCTTTCCTTTAAATGTGTATTTTGTAATCAACCATGCCGCAAACACTCCAAAGATTGTATTCACAACTACTGCTATTAATGTCGTTTTCAACGTTAATAAGATTGCCTTTACCGCATAATCATCCGATACAGCTACCCAAAATGCATTCCATCCATCTCGAAGAGAAGTGATTACTACATATAGCAAGGGTAAGATTAACATAACAAGCAGAAACAAGGCACAAAATCCTATTAGCAACCATTTAAAAACACCACGATCATTTTTCTCTTTCATGCGATCCCTCCTTATCTTACTCCACTAATTATCCTAGATGTTCGGCTTTGTATCACTGCATTTACAAATAAGATGAAAAATGCCAACAGCAACATTACCAATGCAATGGATGTAGCACTCGCATAATCATATTCCTGCAATTTTGACATAATCATTAATGGTACAATTTCTGTTTTATACGGAGTATTTCCCGCTATAAATACAACACTTCCATATTCTCCCATGCTTCTGGCAAATGCCATCGTAAATCCCGCAATCAACGCTGGTCGTATCTCTGGAAAAATGACATGAAAGAAAATTTGTATTCTGGAGGCACCCATCAGACTGGCTGCCTCCTCATACTGTTCTTCTACTTTTTCCAATACTGGCTGCACACTTCTTACTACAAAAGGAATCCCGATAAAAACTAATGCAACTGTAATTCCTATTTTTGTATACGCGATGGATATTCCCCATTTTGAAAAAAAGCTTCCAATCCAACCATCTGAAACAGTCAAATGTGTCAGAGATATTCCCGCTACCGCTGTAGGTAACGCAAAGGGTAGTTCGATTATTCCATCCATGAAGCGTTTCCCCGGAAATTCATAGCGCACCAATACCCATGCAAGTGCCAATCCTACTATCGCATTAATAATAGAAGCAATCAATGCAGTGCTGATACTCACACCATAACTGGCCAACACTCTTGGTCTAGTTACGGTTTCTATAAAATCACCAAAAGATAATTGCGCAGAATAAACCACAAGAGAGCAAAGGGGAAGTACAACAATTAATCCTAATATTGCAGTAACAATTCCAAAAGATAAACCAAATCCCGGTATCACACTTTTTTTGCTGTTGGCTCTTATTTTCACGACACTCACCTCTCCTTTACACAAATGAAATGCTTATTTTTCATAAATGGAATCGAACAAACCACCGTCTGCAAAATGTTTTTTGGTTGCCTCTGTCCATCCTCCAAAATGTTTAATATCTGTCATATCTACCTTTGTAATAATCCATTTTCCATTTTTAGGAACCTCTGTAATCGTATTACTACTTCCCTCGTATTCGTACTCTTTCAAGATTTTTTCATCCGAAGGTCTATAATACCATTTTGCCTCCAGTTTCTGTGCTTCTTCTGAATATAAATAATCCAAGTACTCTGTTGCGACTTCTCTTGTACCTCTTTTATCTACCACTTCATCTACTACTGCAACGGTTGGCTGGCATAATATAGAAGCAGAAGGCACTACAATTTCATATTCGCCAGGATGCTCATCCAAGGATAAAAAGGCTTCATTTTCCCATGCCAGCAATACATCTCCCTGTCCATTTTCTACAAAAGAAGTTGTGGAACCTCTGGCTCCTGAATCTAGTACTACTACATTTTTATATAGCTGCTTGATTGCTTCCTTGATTTCATCTTCACTCTTTCCCTGCTTTTCAAAATAATACCATGCCGCCAGATAGTTCCATCTTGCACCACCAGAAGTCTTTGGGTTTGGTGTTACCACTCCGATGCCTGGTTTAATTAAATCATCCCAATCTTGAATATTTTTTGGATTTCCCTTTCTTACTAGGAATACAATACTTGATGTATATGGGGAACTGTCTAAAGGAAATTCCTCTGTATATCCGTCTTCAATCAAACCTGCATTTTTTACTGCATCTACATCACCCTCCAATGCCAGTGTAACTACATCCGCTTTCAATCCGTTTGCCACTTCCAGTGCCTGTTTTCCAGAACCACCATGGGACTGCGTTACCTTTACCTTTTGTCCCTTTTCTTCTTCCCAATGTTTTGCAAACAAATCATTATATGCTTTATATAGCTCTCTAGTCGGATCATACGAAACATTTGTAATGGAAACTTCCTTTGCATTATTATTTCCTGTATCCTTCTTGCTAGAACCGCAACCACTTACTGCTCCCAATGCTAAAATTGTGGCTAATCCTAAACCTAATATTCTTTTTTTCATAATCCTCATCCTTCCTTCCCAGTCAAGCGGATATTCGCAACCCGCTCTGCTACTTGCTCCTAACACTATTAGCTGATAGTGTTAAATCAACTGTTTTTTTGCTTACCGATGATGCTAGACTCAAAGGTTCTGCCCCTGCATCCTTTTATGTTCGGTTGCTATGTATGAGATTATATGTTGCTTTCTCCTAAAATACAAAGCAGAAATGCGAAAACGTTTTCACATCTTTTACAAAAAATGTATTTCTGTTTATTTTCGTAAAAAAATTAGACTATTTTTATAACTATAACCTTTTGTTTTATTCCTTCAAAGGAAAAATATTCCTAATTTATGAAAACGTTGTCAACCTTATATTTCCTTAGATTGCTTTCAAAACACCTCTCAAAACATAAGAATAAAGTGGAACATTTTACGCTACAAGGCACGCTTTCTTATAGCATAAAAAAAGAAGGCTGTTCTCACAGCCTTCTTTTTCTAATGAAAATCCTGTTCATAATAATTATGTAATATATATTCCTGTTCCAGTTGTTCACTGCTAACAGTTGCCATCTCATCCGATCTTCTTACCAGTTTGGAAAACTCTTTCCTAATGCATTCCTGATATTCGTCCTCATAACCAATCAAAGCTGCTGGGCGTTTTCTGGCAATCAGTCGCATCATATACCGATACCACTTTTCTGGATCTCCTTCTTTTTTCTTTATTCTTAGTCTGATATTATACATTTTTTTATCTCGTGTCCAAATGACCAATGCACACGCAGCAGCCTTTGCAGAAATTGTTTCTTGGTATGCCCAAACCACATCATTTATTGGAAGCACGCACAAACGCCAATTGTTCATATACACAATGGCATCACTGGAAAGTAATAAATACTTTGCTTTTGGTGATTTCTCTGTCTCTCTTTCAAAACGACTTTTGCTAAATCCTGCTATCTGCTCCAATTTTATTCTTCCCTTTTTAAAATCGTTCCTTGTCACCAGTGCTAAACCAGCATACAACAAAACTATAAATCCATCTGCAAATATCAAAAGAGCAAGCACATACCGCCTCGCATAAAATGAATTCCTAGCCAAAAACATAAAACCAGCCGCTAACGCTACATAAAAGATGAAAATCGTTAAAAAGCTTATTAGTTTCTCCTTTATAAAGGGTGCAGAAAATTTTTTTAAACTATCCATCGTATTTCCCCTTATCGAATTGAAGCAGCCCACGTAATTCCTGCCAAAAGCAACACTACAAATAGTAACGCTACTACTATACCCAAAATCACACGTAATGGTAAAAACATTTTTTTATTAGTAACGATTGCTCTTACAGCACAAAAACCACCATAACAGATCAACGCACCTAATAAACCGAAAAATCTAATCAAAACAATACTGCCGACACCTGCCCAGATTGTAGATTTGGATACTTTCTTTTTTACCTCTTTCCCATCTTGGTTTTCCAGCGGATCTCTATATCCCTTTCCATCCTCTTTTTCAGCAGTTCTTTCCAGCGGGTCCTGATATCCTGTTGTTCCTTCATTTTGATTATTTATTTTCTCCTGACTCATACATTTTCCTCCGTTGTTATTTTTTCTTTTATCCTTCTATCAATCCACACATAAAATCATATTTTCTTTTACAATATCTCTAATTTCAACACCTGGGTTAAAATCATCTTCCAAACTATCTGTAAATCTTTGACCCCAAGTCCCAGTATCAGTGATATACCACATAAGCGGACTTTTTTGTGCAATCTATTTAATAATACCACTTAGCTTTATCCTCTCCGTTAGTAATTTGTGTTTGATAATTTCCTTGTGGAATAACTCCCACAAACACTTCTTTCCATTTTTCCATATATCACATTACTCCTAGTATCTAATTTTATAAACTTTGCTATCTTCCAGCAATTTATTTTTTTACTTTAGAGTCCGAAAGTATAACCATTTATTGTATATCAAATTTATTGATTACTAACAATATCTTTTGCCACTCTCCCCTACACTCCACCTTACATCTTTACCAACTAGCTTCTCTACTTCCCCCACAGATACTTTTCCCACTCCTGCAATCTCTACTTGTGGTCCAGTGTTTTGACTCTTAGCAAATAACCGCTTTATATCTACATCTTCTTCCAATATATTGCGAATTTCTCGAATAAGCTGTTCCATTTCTTTCTTAGCATCCTCACACATG
>OLGB01000374.1_pt1 | contig 65871 bp, 54 predicted proteins | sample 1605691 | NCBI WGS metagenome assembly OLGB01 (sample SAMEA3888925, study PRJEB22519) | human gut metagenome | biome: human gut; feature: human-associated habitat; material: faeces | place: Denmark | collected 2010
GAATCTTTTTCGAGTCGACCTCACCCTTGGAAAGCAAGACAACCGTCTCCACATGGGCGCACCTCGGGAATAAGTCCGCCGCGGCGGCGGTTTTCAGGGTGTAGCCCCGCTCTTTCAGCAGCGCCACGTCCCGCGCCAGCGTTGCGGGGTCACAGGAGACGTAGACGATGCGCCGGGGGGACATGCGGTGAAGGGCTTCGATGGTGTCCGCGTTCAGGCCCTTTCTCGGCGGGTCAACGACCACCACGTCCGGCCTGACACCGCTTTTCTCCAGCTCCAGCGCCGCCTGACCGGCGTCGCCGCAGAAAAATTCCGCGTTCGTGATGCCGTTCCGCACCGCGTTGTCCCGGGCGTCCGCTACCGCCTGAGGGACGACCTCTACGCCGATGACCTTCCCCGCCGCGCCAGCCATGGCCAGCGTGATGGTGCCGACGCCGCAGTACAGGTCCAGCACCGTGTCGGCCTTGGTGATTCCCGCCTGAGAAATCGCCATCTGGTACAGCCGCTGCGCTTGATGGTGGTTTACCTGATAAAACGACCGGGGGGAGAGGCGGAAATTCAGGCCGCAGAGGGTGTCCTCGATATAGCCGGGGCCGTGGAGGGTGAGAAAGCGGTCGCCCAGCACGGCGTTGCCCCGCTTCGTGTTCACGGACAGCACCAGCGTGGTAAAGCCGGGAATCCCGTTCAGCCGCTGGACGAGCGCTTCCGGCCGGGGAATTTTTTCCCCGTTCACCGCGAGACACACCAGAATCTGCCCGGACACCGCGCCCCGGCGGACGTAAATATGTCGCAGAAGCCCCTTGCCGGTGGTCTCGTCGTAGACGCTGACCCGGTATTGGTTTACATAATCAATTACCGCATCCTTCGCGGCGTCGATCTCCTCCGGGAGAATGCGGCAGCGGGCGTTTTCTACCACGTCGTGGGTGCCCGCCCGGTAGAACCCGGCGTAGGCGCGTCCTTTTTTCACCGCCACCGGATACTGCGCCTTGTTGCGGTAGCCGTGGCAGTCGGGGGCGGCGAGAATGGGGACTTCCGCCAGATTTTCACCGCCGATGCGGTTTAAGCAATTCTTCACCCGCTGGGCTTTCAGCCGGGTCTCCTCGGCATAGTCCATGTGCCAGAAATCGCAGCCGCCGCAGAGCTTGGCGACCTCACACTCCCGGTTGACCCGGTGGGGGGACTTTTCCAGAATCTCCACAATTTTCCCCGCCGCCCACGTCTTCTGCGCCTTCTCCACCCGGACGCGCACCTTTTCCCCGGCGACGGCGTTGGGGATGAATACGGCGCAGCCCTCGATATGGGCGACGCCCTGTCCTTCGGCGGTGTAGTCCGTGATCTCGGCCTCGTAAATCTGGTTTTTGACTAGCATGGCATTCCTCACAAAATGGTTTCCATGTGGATGTTTCGGGGCTTTAACCCCTGTTTTTCATAGAAGCGCATGGCGCTGTCGTTGCCGCACCACACGTTCAGCGTCACCCTGCGGCAGCCGATTTGGCGGGCGTAGGCCAGGGTGTGATCGTACAGCGCCTGCCCTACGTGCTTGCCCCGGCAGGCTTCGTCCACGCACAGATCGTCAATATACAGTGTGCGGTCGTCTAAGAGCACCGGGTCGTTTTTCCGAACCAGCAAAATGCAGAAGCAGTAGCCCAGCACCCTCCCGTCCTCCACGGCCACGAAAATGGGACGGGTGTCATCGGTGAGCAGCCGGGCGAGGGTCTGCTCGTCGTATTTCTGCGCGCCTGCCCGGAACAGGTCGGGACGGATGCGGTGGTGGACTTCCCCCACCTCAAGCAGCAAGTTAATCATACTGGGAATATCCCGGGTTTCAGCAAATCGGATTTCCATAATAATTACCCCTTTCAAAATCGCTGTTTGCGAGGGGTGCAGACAGTTTATTTTTGTAGTTTACCACATTTTCCCCCGCCGGTAAAGTACGGGGTTGAGAAAAGGCGAAAAAACTGATATGATACCCCCAAAGGATGGGATGAATATGGATTATGTAAACTGCGATCTCTGCCCCCGGCGGTGCGGCGTGGACAGGACGGCGGGGCAGCGGGGCTTCTGCGGCTGTCCGGATACCGCCCTCGTGGCCAAGGCCATGCTCCACAAATGGGAGGAACCGGCGCTGGCAGGGGCTGGGGGAAGCGGCGCGGTTTTCTTCGGCGGCTGCACGCTCCGGTGCCGCTACTGCCAGAACGCCGCCATCAGCGGCGGCGCGGTAGGGAAGGCCACGGACTCCGCCGGACTCAGGCAGCTGTTTGAAGACCTCATTGCCCGGGGGGCGGAAAACATCGATCTTGTGACCCCCACCCACTTTCTGCCCACGATCCTCCCGGCGCTGCGGCCGAAACTGCCCGTGCCGGTGGTGTACAACTGCGGCGGGTACGAACAGGTGGAGACGCTGCGGGCGCTGGATGGGTGCGTCGATATTTACCTCCCCGACCTCAAATACGCGGATGCCCGTCTGGCGGGGCAGCTGTCCGGGGCGGCGGACTATTTTCCCGTGGCCGCCGAAGCCATCCAGGAGATGGTGCAGCAGGTGGGTGCGGTGCGCTGGGAGGGGGAGAAGGTCACCCGGGGCGTCATCATCCGCCACCTGATTCTGCCCGGAAATGTGGAGAATTCCCTGCGGGTGCTGGACTGGATCGGGGAGAATTTCGCCCCCGGGGAGGTGCTGGTAAGCCTGATGCGCCAGTACACGCCCATGGGCGGACTTCCCGCCCCCTTCGACCGCCGGGTCACCGATGAGGAATACGACGCGGTGCTCAGTTGGATGTATCTGAATGAATTGGAAGGCTTCACGCAGGAAGCCGAGGCGGCGGATACCGGGTTCATTCCGGATTTTCTGGCCGGCGAGCAGTAATACACAGGCCGTTGGCGTCCACTTTCGTGGCTGCCAACGGCCTGCATTTTATTTTTCCGCGAACCCCTGAATCAGTTCCTCAAACACCGGCAGACTCTTCTGAATCATTTCCAGACTCACGCAGTAGCAGATGCGGAAATATCCCGGGCAGCCGAAGCCGTCGCCTGGGACGACCAGCAGGTCTTTCTTCTTCGCCGCGTCGGAAAATGCGTTGGCGTCGCCGCCGGGAGCTTTGATGAACAGATAGAACGCGCCGTCGGGCTTGGCCATTTCGTAGCCCATCCGGGTCAGCCCCTCGTACAGCGCCTTGCGGTTGCGGTCGTAGCTCTCCAAGTCCGGGCGGAGATGGGCGCATCGGGCGATGACCTTCTGCCACAGGCTGGGGGCACAGACGTGGCCGCCCGCCCGGGCAGCGCCCGCAACGGCGGAATACAGCGCCTTGCCGTCCGTGGCCTTCTGGGGCACATACACATAGCCGATTCGTTCGCCGGGGAGGGACAGAGACTTGGAATAGGAATAGCAGATGACGGTATCCCGGTAAATTTCCGGCAGGAACGGCACCTCGACCCTGTAGGCCAGCTCCCGGTAAGGCTCGTCGGAGACGATGTAAATGGGATGGCCGTACTCCGCGGCCTTTTTGTTAAGGATTGCTGCCAGCTTTTGGTATGTCTCTCGGGTGTAGACCACGCCGGAGGGGTTATTGGGGGAGTTGAGGATGACCGCCTGTGTGCTGGGCGTGATCATCTGCTCCATGGCGGTCAGGTTGATCTGGAAGGAGGGGATGTCCGCCGGGACGACCTTGAATTCCAGCCCCGCCTCCTGCGCGAAGGGCTTGTATTCCGGGAAATAGGGCGCGACCGCCAGAATTTCCGCCCCCGGGACTGCCAGCGCCCGGAACACGCTCACCAGCTCCGGCGCCGCGCCGCAGCCGATGAAGAATTCCTCCGGAACGGTGGACACGCCGTAGCGGGCGTTCAGGTCGTCGGAAATGGCCTTCCGGGTGGCGTAATCGCCTACGGCGGAGGTGTAGCCGTGAATCAGCAGGGAATCGGTGTCGTCGAGGATCTGGCGCACCGTCTCGTCCACCTCCTTCGGCGAGGGGATGGAGGGGTTGCCCAGGGAATAGTCGTAGACGTTTTCCCGTCCCACAACGGCGGCGCGCTGGCAGCCGTATTCAAACAGGTCCCGGATGCAGGAGCGGTTGGCACCCAGAGCATAGGCGGATGGATTCAGCATTTTCTTACCTCCTGTGGTAAAATTATTTTGCGTTTTGATACGAAATCAGAATATGGCTCGGCGCAAACAATACCGCGGCAATGGTCAGGAGAATCGACCGGCTCATAATCCCGCTGAACAGGAACAGAACGGAGGGGATGATGGACAGCGCCAACGCTCTGAAAACGCTGCTTTTCCGGAAACAAACCGCCCAGATCACACAGTAAAGCGTGACCAGCACGGCATCTACGACCAGATATACGGCAAACGCTTCGTCAGACCACCACCCGAACCAGGTTCCCGGAATGTTGATGATCATAAATCCAAAGCAGCCGAACCTGCCGATTTGTTCCACGGTTTCCACAGATTTGTTGTTCCATTTGTTCACGAATCCGTCCTTGCACTTCATCGCAAACAGAATATTGGGTATCATGATGACTGCCACCATGACCAGCCCGAAAACATTCAGCCATTCCATAGGGATACTACGCCTCGTACAGCGGCTTCACAGGGTTATAGGGCTGGGGCTTGTAAGTAATGGAGCTGATGGGCTTGCCCTCGATGCCGTATTTGGGGTTGTAGCCGAAAAGGTTTACATAACGCTCCAAATCGTTCTTTTCCTTCTCCATTTCCTCCATCACCGCCACGGTGGCAAGCACGTCGTCCACCGCCCGGTGGGAATTGACCACCTTGCCGGAAAGACCGTAGACCTCAATGGCACTGCACAGCCGGTGGGGGTAGCTGTGGCGGTCGCGGTAGACCGTGAGCAGGTCCAGCTTGTCCTTGCCCTTGAGCACGGCCGGGTCGCCGTCCCGCAGAAGCATATAGAATAGAAAACTCAGGTCAAAATGGGCGTTGTAGGCCAGCAGTAGGGTGTTGCCCTGAATCATCTCCGCAATGTCCCGGCAGACTCTGGTCTTGGGCAGTCCCCGTTCCCGCAGGTCTTGGGTAGAGATGCCGGTCAGCTCCTGAATTTTCGGCGGCACAAACCCGCCGGGGGACAGGGCGACCAGCTGGTCGTACTCCTGCACCACCTTGGGCGTTCCGTCCACCCGCTCCAGCACCACGGCGGCAAACTCAATGATCTCGTCCCGGTTGTAGGCTAGGCCGGTGGTCTCGGTGTCGAACAGCACCAGACGGTCGTATTTGGAAAACAGCGTCTCAAATTTGGGCATATTTCTCTCTCCTGTATGTCCTTAATGCAGCAGTGCCATGGCTCGCTGCGCCTTGCTTTTCGGTTCCGGGGTCAGGTTGAATTCCTGCGCCAGAGCTTCGGCAAAGGCAGTCGCGGCGGCTTCTTCGCCGGATTTCAGTTCCACTTCCATTTCGGCGAAGGGAAGCGTCCTCCCGCCGCCCATCAGCGTGCCCTCGTCCAGCGCCAGCTCCACGGTGCAGCGTTCCAGAACGATCTGCTTTGCCAGACGGGTGAACCGGGCGGCGCAGGCTTCCGTCAGGCCGCTTGCCGTCAGGGGCAGCAGGTCTTCCGGCGCGCCGAGTTTACATAACTCTTTCGCTGCCAACCCGATATCGTCACATGGGGTTTCCCACTCTCCCCGGCTGCCGTCAGGGAGGGGCGTTTTCAGGGTGCAGACGGAGGTCCCGTTTTCGTACCGGCGTCTGAGCATCCAGCGTCGGCGGCTCAGGGCGGCATCCAAAGTGTCATAATAGACCGTTTCCATCCGGATCTCGTAAAAATCCCCGAATGCTGCCCGAATGGCGGCAATCATCCCGGAATCCGCCCGGTATTTCAGTTCAAATTCTCTTCCCATGGCCGTCATTGATTCCCTTCCAGCTTCCTTAATTACAGGTCATTATACACCCATCCCGCCTCCGATGCAAGAAACTTTCTCACCATTGCGAATCCGACAGCATAATTTTTCTCGGCGTGATAGGATTTTCCCATCACTAAGGAAAGGCTGTGGTGGAAATGATTGCATCCATGGAAACGTACCTGCGGCGGGGGCGGCGAACGTGCCAAAGGCTGCTGCTGAACCCCAAAATCCGCACAGGAGGGGTCGTCCTCCTGTGCGGCGGCAGCGGATTCCTGCTCAGCGCGGCCAGTCTGGGCAATTACCCTCAGCCCCTGGCGATGGGGCTGATTTTAGCCATGAGCGGCTGGCACGCGGCGGTCATGAGTCTAGGGGCCATGCTGGGCTACTGGGTCTTCTGGGGCATCGCGGGATTGCAGGGGCTGGTGTGGTCGGCCTCCGGCGGACTGCTGGCGCTGCTCCTTGCCCGGCACATTCCGGAGGAACAGCCACTGATCTTCCCTGCCATTTCCGCGTTTCTGACGGCGCTGACCGGACTGCTGTTCCAGCTGGTGCTGCGGGATACCGTGCCGGTGCCGGTCTATTTCCTGCGGATTGTCCTCGCCGCCGGGGCGGGACTGCTGTTCCCCGTGGCGCTGCGCAGACGCACCGCCGTCACCGACTGGCTGGTGGGCGGCGTGGCGGTGCTGGCGCTGGCGCAGGCTTCACCGACGCCTTATCTTGGATTGGGGTATCTCGCGGCAGGCGCGCTGGCAGTTGGCAGCGCTTTCCCCGCCGCGGTGCTTGGAGGGTTGGGGCTGGATCTGGCGCAGGTGACGAACATTCCCATGACGGCGGTACTGTGTCTCGCGGGCGTGATCCGCATGATCCCCTTTGAGCGCAAGTGGATGCGCTGTCTCGCGCCGGGGGCGGCGTGTATGGTGGTAATGGCGATCTGCGGCATTCGGGATTATACGCCATTGCCGGGGCTGATTCTCGGCGGCGGGCTGGGAATTCTGATGCCGCCCTCTCAGGAGACCGCCCGCCGCCGGGGAGAGACGGGGCTGGCCCAGGTGCGGCTGGAGCTGGGGGCGGAGGTTCTCGGCGTCACCCAGCAGCTTTTTCTGGAGACCGCGCCGCCCCCCGTTGACGCTTCCGCCGTGCTGCAAAAAGTGCGGCAGCGCGCCTGCGGCAGCTGCTCCGCCCGGAACAGCTGCCCTCAGCAGTCGTCGCTGGATGAATCGCTGCTGCAAAACCCGCTGGACGCCCAATGCCGCAAGTCGGGGCGGCTGATCCCGGAGCTTCGCCGGGGGCAGGAGCAATTAAAGCTTCTGAAAGCCGACAGCGCCCGGCAGTCAGAGTACCGGGCGGCGATGGTACAGCAGTATCAGTTTCTGGGAGATTTCCTGCGGGGGCTTGCCGACGATCTGCCCCGCCGGGGGCAGCGGCCGAGGGCCTGGTTTCGCGCCGAGGCCGCCGCCCGCAGCCGCAGCAAGGAGCTTGCCAACGGCGACAGGTGCCTTGCCTTCCCGGGGCCCGAGTGCCGGTATTACATCCTTCTCTGCGACGGGATGGGTACCGGGCTGGGCGCTGCGCAGGAGGGGCAGTCGGCAGGGTCGCTTCTGCGGCAGATGCTCACCGCCGGGTTTCCGGCCGCCCACGCCCTGCGCACCCTCAACAGCATTCTTGCCCTCCGGGGCAGTGCCGGGGCGGTCACGGTGGACTTGGCGGAACTCTATCTCGACACCGGCCACGCCACGTTATACAAGTGGGGCGCCGCCCCCAGCTGGCTGCTTCGCCGGGGCAGCGCGGAAAAAATAGGGACAGCCACCCCACCGCCGGGCATTTCCGTAACGGAAAGCCGGGAAACGGTAGAGAAGCTGTCCCTGCGTCGGGGGGAAGCGCTGGTATTGCTCAGCGACGGCGTGGATGGAGAGGGGATTTCCCGCCGGTCTGACCTGACTCCGGACATGCCGCCTGGGGAGCTGGCAGCAAAGATTCTGGAGCATGGCCGCGGGAAGCAGATGGACGACGCCACGGCGGCAGTCATCCGGCTCCGTCCCACGAGCCTGCAATCATAGTAGCACAACCGCGGCGCAGATTTTGTCGAAACACAACATGTGGGACTGAAAAAAGTGGAAAAATCACAAGATGTAGGTGATGTTAGGGAAGGGAGGAAGGAAACCGCGCATTTTGCGTGAGAAACCGGGTATCAGCGGAGGATAGACCACATTACCTCATTCAAAAGGGACGCCCTCAAGTGGGGCAAACAAAGGGTGCTATCTCCGCTTTCCGGCCGCTCACAGTATTTCAGCGCACTCCCTTGCCTCTCCCTCTGGGAGAAGTGGTCGCGCGCTGCGAGGACGGAGAAGGTAAATGGGGGTGCGTATATTGACACAAGAAATGGAGCGTATCTGTACTGATACGCTCCATTTCCTGTTTTCCGCCCCCATCAAAAGAGAGGGCGTCGTGCGTGTCGGGCAATGCCCCCGATTTCCACTTTCCCCGATTGACACCGCCCCGGATTCGGGGTATACTGAGTTTCAGAGAGGTGACTCTATTATGAAAGATACTATTTTATCCGTCATTCGTCTGATCGCTACCCCGGTGCTGCTGATGGTGCTGGGTCTGATCCTGCTGATTCATCCGGACTCCGCCTCCGCCCTTGTGGCACAGATTCTGGGCTGGGTGCTGGTGATCGCGGGCGTCGTGTTCGCCGTCAGTGCCATCGCCGGGCATTTTGATACCCTGGGGAAGGTGCTTTCCGCCGTCTGCTGCTTTGCCGTGGGCGCGTGGCTTCTGCGCAACCCCCTGATGCTGGCCGCGGGATTGGGTCGTCTGGCGGGTATCCTGCTGGTCGTCCGGGGCATTCAGGACATTCTGAACGCCAGCCGGTATCATTACGGCATTCTTCCCGCCGTCATTACCACGATTCTGGGCGCGGTGCTGATCGCTCTGCCCATGACAACCTCCCGGGTCGTTATCAGTCTGTGCGGTCTGCTGGTGCTGATCGTGGGCATCGCCATTCTGGTTGACCGGCTGAAAAACCGCCGTCCCAAGGAGCCGTCGGAATCCGACATCATTGACGCGCTGTGAAAATCGCGTCCTGCGCCCTCGACGGACGAACCGGCCACGAAGCGGGACGGGCGCTGCTGGCGGCGCTTTACCGGGAAGAAACCGGGCTGGATTTGCCGCCCGTTGCCATAGCGGCGGGTGGCAAGCCCTATTTCCCCGGCAGTGACTGGCATTTTTCCATCTCCCACACCCCACGACATGCGTTCTGCGCCCTGTCCCGTCGGGAGATTGGCATTGACGCCGAGGAGCTTGACCGGAACGTAAAACTCGCCCTGGCGGAGAAAATCCTGTCCCCCGGGGAAAGGGTACAGTTCGATGCCGCGCCGGACAAGCGTCGGGCGCTGCTGACCTTCTGGGTACTGAAGGAAGCGCAGGTCAAGCGCACCGGAGATGGGCTGCGGGGATACCCCAACGGGACAGATTTCTCCCTGAACGATCCCCGGGTCACGGAGATGGACGGCTGTCTGGTGGCCGTCATTGAGTAGCTTATTGTAAGGAGAGCTTATGCTGTTTGATACCCACGCCCATATGGATGACCGCGCCTTCGACACCGACCGGGAAACGCTTCTGTCCGCCCTTCCGGAGCAGGGCATCGGGCTGCTGATGAACCCCGGATGCAGTCTCGTGTCCTCCCGGGCGGCTTCCGCTCTGGCGTCCCGGTATGATTATATCTACGCCGCCGTCGGCTCCCACCCGGATGCTGCCGACGAGGTAAACGATGTCACTCTGGAAGAATACCGCACATTATGTAAACTGAATCCCAAAATCAGGGCCATCGGTGAGATTGGCCTTGACTACCATTACGAGGACATCCCGCGGGAGCGTCAGCAGGCGGCGTTCCGCGCCCAGATGGCGCTGGCGCTGGAACTGAATCTGCCCGTCATCGTCCATGAGCGGGAAGCCCACGAGGACGGCATCCGCATTGCAGAAGAATTCCCGGAGGTCACGGGGGTGTTCCACTGCTATTCCGGCTCGGCGGAAATGGCTAAATGGCTGATCGCCCGGGGCTGGTACATCGGCTTTACCGGTGTCCTGACCTTCAAAAACGCCCGGAAAGCGGTGGAGACCGCCGCCGCCATTCCCTTGGACCGCATCGTTCTGGAAACCGACTGCCCCTACATGTCCCCGGAACCCTTCCGGGGAAAACGCAACGACCCCGGAAAGCTGTACCGCATGGCCGAGCGTCTGGCAGAGATCCGGGGGATTTCCGTGGAGGAAGTCCGCGCCGCCACCATGGAAAACGGGAAACGGCTGTATCGGATATAAGGACACGTGGAAAGGCGGTGCCGGATTGAAAACGAAAAAAATGACGCTTCTGGCGCTGCTGGCCGCCATTGCCCTGACCATTTTCATGATCGAAGCCCAGATTCCCTCCCCGGTTCCCATCCCCGGCGTGAAGCTGGGGCTTGCCAATATTGTGACGGTGTTCACCGTGTTTGTGCTGGGGCCGAAGGAGGGCGCGGCGGTGCTGGCAGTGCGCGTTTTTCTGGGAGCGGTGTTCGCCGGGAATTTCAGCACCATTCTGTACTCCGCCGCCGGGGGCGTCTGCGCCATCGGCGTGACCATCGCCCTGCGGAAAATTCTTACGAAGAAGCAGCTCTGGGTCGCCGGATGCCTGGGCGCCGTCGCCCACTCTGTCGGACAGATGGCCATGGCGATTGCCCTGACAGGGACGGTGTCGCTGGCGGTTTACCTGCCGGTGATGATCGTCATTAGTATTCTGACCGGGCTGTTCACCGGGCTTTGCGCCCAATTTCTGGTCAATCGGGAGAAGCTATGGAAAATTATTTCAAAATGAACCTGCCCCAATCGGAGATCGACGCCATTTCCAATCTGGGGCTTGCCCATATGGGGGACTGCGTGTTTGAGATTCTCTGCCGGGGCTACCTCTGCGCTCAGGGGGAAAAGACCGTGGGGCAGCTGCACCATGACACCATTCAGATGGTGAAGGCCACGTCTCAGGCAAAATTCGCGGACAAGCTGCTGCCCCTGCTGACCGAGGAGGAGCTTGCCTACTATCGCCGGGGGAAAAACGCTCACGTCCATGCGGTGCCGAAATCCGCCACCCCCGCCGAATATGCAAAGGCCACCGGTCTGGAAGCCCTGTTCGGCGCACTGTACCTCGCCGGGAAAACCCAGCGGCTGAACGAGCTGTTCAAGGCCGTTATGGAGACGTAAATCAGGAGGACTGCATCATGGCATTTGATGCCTTTTTCTTATCTGCCGTGCTGGAGGAAGTCCGCACGCGGTGCATCGGCGCACGGGTGGAGAAAATCCACCAGCCCGCCAGAGACACAGTGATCGTTCATCTGCGCTGCCAGGAGGGACGGGAGAAGCTGCTTTTTGCTGCCAACCCCGCCGCCCCCCGGCTGCATCTGACGGCGGCTTCTCCGGAGAATCCGGCGCAGCCGCCCATGTTCTGCATGCTTCTGCGCAAGCACCTTCTGGGGGCAAAGCTGACAGAAGTTTCCCAGCCCCCCATGGAGCGGGCGGCATCGTTCCGCTTCGACTGCACCGACGAGATGGGCTTTCCGGTGCAAAAGACGCTGGTAGCCGAGCTGATGGGGCGCACCTGCAATCTGTATCTACTGTCCCCTGAGGGGCGGATTCTGGACTGCCTGCGGCGCATCGGCCTTGACGAAAGCGCCAAGCGGGCAGCGCTGCCGGGTCTCATGTATCAGCCGCCGGAGCCGGTCATGAAGCTGAACCTGCTGGACAGTGCCCCGGAGGGTGATGTCCAGCGTTATGTAAACATACTCACTGCCCCCGGCGCGGACGTTCTGGCCGACCGGCTGATGGACACCGTTGGCGGCCTGTCCCCTCTGGTGTGCCGGGAGGCGGCGCTGTACGCCGCCGGAAGCACGGACGCCCGCATCGATTCGCTGGACGTGGACACGACCGCCGACAAGCTGTCGCTGTTCTTCCACGAGCACGTAAGCCACCCCGCACCCTATTATTACGCCCTCCCGGACGGCACGCCGAAGCAGTTTGCCTTCTGCCCCATCCGGGAATACGGCGAGTGCCGCCGCGCCGAGTCCTTTGGCAAGCTGCTGGATATGTACTACACCGTCCGGGATCAGAAGGACGCCATGCGGCAGAAGGGTCAGGCCGTGCGCAAGACCGTTCAGAATCTGTGCAGCCGCCTGACCAAAAAGCTGGCCATTCAGGAAAAGGAGCTGGAAGCCACCTACGACCGGGAGCGTCTGCGCCAGCTGGGGGACATCCTCACGGCCAACCTCCACCGTATCGTGAAGGGGCAGACTACCGTTCAGTGCGAGGACTTCTACGACGAGGAAATGCGGCCGGTGGACATTCCCATTTCCCCCATTCTCTCCCCCAACCAGAACGCCGCCAAGTATTATAAGGACTACGCCCGGATGAAAAACGCGGAGAAAGAGCTGACGAAGCAGCTGGAACTGGGGCGGCTGGAGCTGGACTACCTGAAAAGCGTGCTGGAGGAGCTGAACCGCGCCGGTACTGAGGGGGAGCTGGAAGAAATTCGCCGGGAGTTACAGGAGGGCGGGTATCTCCGTCCCGACACCGACCGAAAGCGCATGAAGCAGGCCAAGCTGCCGCCCATGCGGTTTGAAAGCACCGACGGCTACCCGATCTACGTCGGCCGGAACAACCGCCAGAACGACGAGCTGACCTTCCGCCTTGCCCGGAAGGACGACATCTGGTGCCATGCCTCCAAGGTGCACGGCTCCCACGTCATCATTTCCTGCGGCGGCACCACGCCCCCGGACGATACCGTTACGCAGGCGGCGCAGCTGGCCGCCTACTACGCCGAAACCGGGGGCGGGCAGAACATCCCCGTGGACGTGACGGTGGTGAAGCAGGTGAAGAAAATCCCCAACGGCAAGCCCGGCATGGTGATCTACCACACCTACCGCACCGTGATCGCCAACCCCTACCCGGACATCGTGGTGGACGCGCTGAACGCAGAGACAAAGGAGTAAATCATGATTCGATTCAACAACGATTACAACCACGGGGCGCTGGACTCCATCCTGAGCGCCCTGACCGCCACCAACGCTGACAGTTTCGCGGGCTACGGCGAGGATATCTGGTGCCAACGTGCCGAGACGGTCATCAAGCAGCTGGTTTCCTCCGGGGACGCCCTGATCAAATTTGTCCCTGGCGCGACCCAGGCGAATCTCGTGGTCATTGCGGCGGCGCTGTCCCCCATCCAGAGCGTCATCGCCGCCGACACCGGACATATCAACTGCCACGAAGCCGCTTCCATCGAAAACACGGGGCACAAAATCCTCGCGCTTTCCAACACCGACGGGAAAATCACCGCCGGGCAGATCGCCGCATGTGCGGCGGCGTATTATGACGGCGGCGCGCCGGAATACCTGACGGAGCCGAAGCTGGTGTATCTGTCCTTCCCCACCGAGAAGGGAACGCTGTATTCCGCTCAGGAGCTGCGGAGTATCCGGGAGGTCTGCCGGAAATACGGCATGTACCTGTTCGTGGACGGGGCGCGAATGGGCTACGGTCTGGGGGCGGTGGACAACGACCTGACCCTGAAGGATTTCGCGGAACTGACGGACGTGTTCTACATCGGCGGGACGAAGTGCGGCGCACTGTTCGGCGAGGCGCTGGTCATTACCGAACCCGCGCTTCAGTACCGCTTCAAGGCGTACATGAAGCAGCACGGCGCGGTGCTGGCCAAGGGCTGGCTGATGGGTCTGCAATTCGCGGCCGTGCTGGAAAACGGCGAGTATTTTGAGAAAACAAAACGCGCCGATGCGCTTGCCATGCAGATCAGAGAAGCATTCGCGGCGAAGGGCGTCCCCTTCTGGGTGGAAAGCTCCACCAATCAGCAGTTTGTCATTCTGACCCAGCGGCAGAAGGAAGCGCTGGCACAGGGCTACTACTTTGAGGAAGAAGGGGCCGCGGAGCAGGGAACAGTCGTGCGTTTCTGCACCAGCTGGGCTACCACGCAGGCCGAGGTGGATGCTCTGGTTGCCGATATCGCCAAATTGTGATGAATCGTCCGCTGACTGCGCACAGTCAGCGGACGATTTGCTGCGTATAGCAGCCGCATTTTTCTGGAAAATAAATGCAAATAATTCTCATTTTGCTCTTGACAAATGAAGTGCTGCGTGCTATACTTCAGATGTAAATAAGAATTGTTCTTAAATAAAGCAAACCAAAGGAGGTGTCTATGGAAGCGGCCACAAAGCAATTCAAAAAACGCAACGCGATCCTGTCCTGCCTCCGCGGCACCGTGCTTCATCCCTCAGCGGAGATGGTTCACGAAATGCTGCGGGAGGAACACCCGGACATCTCCCTTGCCACGATTTATCGCAATCTCGCCCTGTTCAAGAGTCAGGGTCTGATCCAGAGCGTGGGTACGGTGAACGGAAGCGAACGCTTCGACGCCGATACCCGCCCTCATGTCCACTTCATCTGCACAGCCTGCGGCGCGGTGATTGACCTTCCCGATACGGCAGCCCCTCTGTCTCTGGGACGCGCCGCCGAGGAATGCACCGGCTGTCAGGTACACAGCTGCCAGCTGACCTTCACAGGTCTGTGCCGCGGCTGCAAATCAGAAACTAAGGAGGAAGCTGTATGAAAAAATATGTCTGCACCGTCTGCGGCTACGTCTACGAAGGCGACGAGCTGCCCGAAGACTACGAATGCCCCCTCTGCGGCGTCGGTCCCGAATTGTTCGAGGAAGAGGCGTAATTTATTGTAATCCCGGGCGTATTTGCCCAAATAACTTATAAAACTAATTTTGGAGGAATCGATTATGAAGAAATTTGTGTGCCCCGTTTGCGGTTATGTCTACGAAGGCGAGTTCATCCCTGAAGGCTTCAAGTGCCCCGTGTGCGGCGTTGACGGCTCCAAGTTCAAGGTCATGGAGGAAGGCAAGCTGGCCGCCGAGCATGAGTACGGCATCTACGCCAAGACCGTGAAGAACAACCCCGACATCTCCGAGGAAGACAAGAAGTACATCTTCGAGCAGCTGATGGCCAACTTCCAGGGCGAGTGCAGCGAGGTCGGCATGTATCTGTGCATGGCCCGCATTGCCCACCGGGAGGGCTACCCCGAGATCGGCCTGTACTGGGAGAAGGCCGCCCACGAGGAAGCCGAGCACGCCGCCAAGTTCGCCGAGATGCTGGGCGAGGATCTGGAGCCCCACATGAAGGCCACCACCAAGGACAATCTGGCCTGGCGCGTTGACTGCGAGTTCGGCGCCACCCAGGGCAAGTTTGACCTGGCCGCCTGCGCCAAGAAGAACGGCCTGGACGCCATCCACGACACCGTCCATGAAATGGCGAAGGACGAAGCCCGCCACGGCAAGGCTCTGCAGGGTATGCTGAACCGCTACTTTGCCAAGGAGATCGCTCTGGAGAAGGCCGCCGCCAAGGCAAACAAGGCTGCCGCCGTCGTCAGCGACGCGGTTACCACCGCCGCCGAGAAGCTCAGCGAGATCATCAAGAAGTAAATACCTGAAGGGAGCGGATTTTCCGCTCCCTCCTGGCTTGTCAAAAGGCGCGGGGCAGATGCCCCGCGCCTTGTCGTATGGAATTTACAGCCCCAGCAGCTGCTTTTTCTTTGCGTCAAATTCTTCCTGGGTGAGAATGCCTGCGTCCAGCAGCTCCTTGAGCTTCAGCAGGTCGTCCGCAGCCTCGCTTACGCTGGTCGGTGCGGCGGCGGGCGCAGGCGCAGGAGCGGCAGCGGGGGCAGCAGGAGCAACACGGCCGGTGACAATGTCGTTCAGCTTATCCTGCATCAGAATCGGCGGGATGATGGGAACAAAGATGGCCAGAATCAGGCAGAGGGTGGAAAGATCGGAGGGGATATTCTTCGCCGCCGCCATCTTGTCAAGACGCTGGGCAGTCTTGTACATCCAATAAATCACGTAGAAGGGGACGAACAGGCACAGCAGCAGCTTGTTGGTGGGGTTGCGGTTTTCTTCGCCCTCTACATTGTTGGTGTAGCCGGTGACGCGGTAAATCCAGATATACAGCCAGATGCCGCAGGTGAACAGCAGCAGCAGAATGTGCTTGACCAGACCGCAGTAAATCTCAGAAGCGGCCGTGGCCGGAGAGCTTCCGGTTTCGGCGGATGTGCTCACCGTCTGCTGAGGGAGTCCTTCGGGGTAAGCGACCCACATGGCTGCCAGGAACATACCGGCGCATGTAGCAAGCAATCTCAGAAAGGCTACAAACCAAACGCCGCCAATCGACAGCACTGTGGCAAGCGCAACGACCGCAGGTGGAACGAACCAGAACTTCTTCATCTGCTCCCGGAGCTGGGGCAGATAGTCGGTCACAAAGACCACGGCCAAGAACGCCATGCCCCAGTTACCCAGCAGCAGGAGAACATTTCTGAAATTCAGGAAGAACAGGCAGGCGATACCGGCAAGAGCGAAGCCCACGGGCAGGAAGATGTCTCTGCGCTTCGTCAGGAGGGCAAAGGCCAGAACTGCACAGCTTGCTACCCAGATCAGCATCTGAACATAGTCACTGAACGACATAAAGCGGAGGATACGCAGCCACTGGAATAGCTCCATAACGCCCCCAAAGGCAAAGAGCGCCCCCGCCACGGTGCTGTAGCAGGAACTGTTTTTTGTTTCTTGCATAGTGATACCTCTCTTCTTTTTTTTAAGGACACTGCGTTTAGTATACACCATCCGATTGTGAAAAGCAACCCATAAAAGGCTGTTGTGCGGCTTCCTACTTGTCAGAATTCACATTCTCGTGTATAATGAGAAAAACGATTTCCGCAGCACTGGAGGAAACAATATGACGTTGGAGCAATTTTTTGCCGAGAACCGGGAGGTTGCCATTGCCTTCTCCGGCGGCGTGGATTCGGCGTACCTGCTGTACGCGGCGACGCGGTACGCCGCGCGGGTGAAGGCCTATTACGTGAGCACCGCCTTCCAGCCGGAATTTGAGCTGGCGGACGCACGGCGGCTGGCGGATGAGCTGGGCGCGGATATGCAGGTGCTGCATGTGGACGTTCTTATGAGCGGCGCGGTCACGGCGAACCCGCCCGACCGCTGCTATCACTGCAAAAATACGCTGTTCCGGCAAATCCTCCGGGCGGCGGAAAACGACGGCTTCCCGGTGCTGCTGGACGGTACCAACGCCTCCGACGACGCGGGCGACCGGCCGGGAATGCGGGCGCTGCGGGAACTGTCCGTTCGCTCTCCCCTCCGGGAGTGCGGCCTGACCAAAGCGGAGATCCGCCGTCTTTCCAAGGAAGCCGGGCTGTTTACCTGGGACAAGCCCGCCTACGCCTGCCTCGCCACCCGGATCCGCACCGGGGAAGAAATAACGCTGCAAAAGCTGAAGCAGACGGAAAAAGCGGAAGGATTTCTCTTCGGACTCGGGTTCCGGGATTTCCGCGTCCGCATGGTGGGCAATACCGCAAAGCTGGAGCTGCGGGAGACCGACCTTCCCCTGCTTCTGGAAAACCGAGAGAAGATCGTGACCGAACTCCGCAAAGATTATGACAGCGTTCTGCTGAATCTGGAGGTGCGCAAATGAACTCTGAAATCCGAAAGCTGCTGGAATCCGTCCGATCCGGGGAAACCAGCGTGGACGACGCCATGCTGGAACTGAAAAAGGCTCCCTTCGAGGACATCGGCTACGCGAAGGTCGATCTGCACCGGAAGGTGCGGCAGGGCGCGGCAGAGGTGATCTACGGCGCGGGGAAGACCCCGGAGCAGATCGGCGGCATCATCGACGCCATGCTCGCCAACGGCCAGACCCGCGTCCTCATCACCAGAATGTCCCCCGAAGCGGCGGCCTATGTCGGCAGCACCCGGGAACTAGACTACCATAAGGATGCCCGGGTGGGCATTGTGGGGGGACTGCCCCAGCCCGACGGCATCGGAAAAGTCGTCATCGCCACCGGCGGCACCAGCGACATCCCCGTGGCCGAGGAGGCGGCGCTGACGGCACAGGTGCTGGGCAGCGAGGTGGTGCGGCTGTACGACGTGGGCGTGTCCGGCGTCCACCGGCTGCTTGCCCATATGGATTCTATTATGGAAGCCAGCGTGGTCATCGCCATCGCGGGCATGGAGGGGGCGCTTGCCAGCGTGGTGGGCGGTCTCGCGGAATGCCCGGTGATCGCCGTCCCCACCAGTGTGGGCTACGGCGCGTCCTTCGGCGGCGTAGCGGCGCTGCTGAGTATGCTCAATTCCTGCGCCAGCGGCGTGTCGGTGGTGAACATCGACAACGGCTTTGGCGCGGGGTATCTGGCGAACATGATCAACCACATGGAGGTCAAGGGATGAAAACGCTGTACATCGAATGCGCCATGGGCGCCGCCGGGGACATGCTCGCCGCGGCGCTGCTGGAACTGCTTCCCGATCGGGCGGCGTTTCTTGAGAAAATGAACGGTCTCGGCATCCCCGGCGTCACCGTCAGCGGGGAAAAAGGCGTGAAATGCGGTGTGTCTGGAACCCATTTTTCCGTCCGGGTGGCGGGAGTCGAGGAAGACGAGAACCTCCATAGTCATCATCACGACCATGTTCACGGCAGCATGGAGGGCATTGAGGAAATCGTGAACAGACTGCCCATTCCCTCCATGGTCAAGCTGGACGTTCTGGCCGTGTACAATCTCATCGCCGAGGCGGAAAGCCGCGTCCATGGCGTGTCGGTTCAGCAGATCCACTTCCACGAGGTCGGCACCATGGACGCCGTTGCGGACATCACCGCCGTATGCCTGCTGATGCGGGAAATTCGCCCCGATCAGGTGATCGTGTCCCCCGTCTCCGTGGGAAGCGGCACCGTCCGGTGCGCCCATGGGATTCTCCCCGTTCCCGCGCCGGCTACCGCACTGCTCCTTGAGGGAATGCCCATTCAGGCCGGGAACGTTCAGGGTGAGCTGTGTACCCCCACCGGCGCGGCGCTGCTGAAATACTTTGCCGACGATTTTGGCAGCCTGCCCGTCATGCGGGTGCAGAAAACCGGCTACGGCATGGGCAAAAAGGACTTCCCGCAAGCGAACTGCCTGCGGGTCATGCTGGGGGAGACCTCTGACCAGACCGACGCCATTGCGGAGCTTAAGTGCAACATCGACGACATGACCGGCGAGGAAATCGGGTTCGCCATGGAGCAGCTGCTGAGCGGCGGCGCACTGGACGTGTTCACCACCCCCATCGGCATGAAAAAGAACCGCCCCGGCGTCCTCTTAAGCGTTCTGTGCCGGGCGTGCGACCGGGAAACCATGGCGCGGCTGATTTTCCGCCACACCACCACCCTGGGCATCCGGGAAAGCCTTCAAAACCGCTACACGCTGGAGCGGCGCACGCAGACCGTTTCCACCCCCTACGGTGCGGTTCGGCAGAAGATATCCTCCGGTTACGGCGTCCAGCGGCAGAAGGCCGAGTATGAGGACATCGCGGCCATCGCCCGAGAGCAGGGGCTGAGCATCGCTCAGGTACGGGAGATACTGAAATAACACAGGACCCACGGGATGAGCTGCACCCCTTGCCTCTCTCTATGGGAAAGGTGGCTGGGCGAAGCGAAGCCGGAGAGGGAAAACCGGGGTGCAGCGCCCTCTCAGTCACCTTTGGTGATACTAGTTTTCAATAAAACGGTTAAAAACCGTTTTATTCGGCTGCTGTTTCAGCAGCCAGCGGCGTAGCCGCAAAAAAACGTAAGTCCATACATTTCTCGCCGCTACCGGCGGCCTGCGAAGAATTCGCAGGATAAAATGGTGTTAACCATTTTATCGAGAAATAGTATGACAGCTCTCCCAGAGGGAGAGCCAAGGGGGTTGTTCCCCGTTACATAGCGCATGTTGACATGAGAAATGGAGCGTATCGATACCGATACGCTCCACTCACTGTATTGCGAACACCCAATCAATGACCCGTGGGTTTTCACTTCCTTCTCCGCCGCAGGCGGACCGGTATCCACCGGTCGATCTGCATCTGACGGAGCTTTTCGTCCATCCGGTCGGCCGTGTCCAGCAGGATGCCTGCCCATTCCTCCGCCGTCTGGACGTTCCGGGCGCGGGTGACCAGATACGGGCACCGCTCCAGCTTCCGATGACCGAAGGCTCTGGCAAAGGGATTGATGACCCCCAGCGCCAGCGTAAAGGGCGCAAGATTGAAGAAATAATCCGGGTCGTTGGCCATCAGGCGGCTGACGTCCTCCGTGGGAAGTTTCTTTGCGTAGCGCCGGAATCCCAGCACCTGCGCCGCCGCGTAGCTGCCCAGATCGCTGCGTTTTCCGCCGTAGGCGGCGAAATAACCCAACAGGAATTCGCTGATCGCGCTGAGCAGCGGTATCCAGACCTGCCCGCACAGCAGCCCCAGCACTACCCATAGGGCAATACACACTGCCCCGATCAGCATGGGCAGCTTGCCCCGCAGATGGGTGCGGTAGGCCATATCCTGAATCAGCCACCCGGATACCGCGCCAAAGGCCCCCAGAATGATGGAAAGCAGGATCTGGATCGCCCGGACGGAGGTCATATTCATGGCAACGCACACGCCGCAGAAAATCTGGGCGCCGCAGCAAAGTCCCCGGAAAATCTTCATATTCCCGCTGACGCCCCGGTACATATTCCGCTCATTGGGAACGATGGCCGACACCTTGCGGCTGAGCTTGGCGTAGGGATAGCCGGTGGCGTCCACCGTCTGGCGGCTGCCGAAGAGAAGTGCAAAAATCTTGTTTTCAAAGAGGCTGCGCTCGTTGCCCATGTCCATGCGCTTGTGCAGCAGCACCTTTCCGCCGCTGTCCGTCTGGATGAGCAGGTAGCCCAGCTGCGCCCACGTAAACACCATCATGGTCAGATCGCCGCCGGACAGGGTCAGACGGCAGCCCAGCTCGCCCGCGGTAATGCCCTCGGGCGGGGTCGTGCTGCGGATGTGGGCGATGGGCTTCGTGCGCAGGAAAATCAGCCAGTATACCAGCGCGAGGCCCACGCAGATCAGCATGTATTTGATCTCCGGGTTACCCTCCCGGATGTAGGTGCTGACAGTGGGGAACATTTTCTGATCCACCAGCATGGTCATGGTGATGCCCTCGTGGTCGTTCAGAATGGTCTTGCTGGCGCCGATGATCTGGTTGCTGCTCACCGTGACGGTCAGGTCGGAGGCAATGCTCTCCTGACGGTAGATGCTGGTGAACTTCGGCGCGTTGGGCATATTTCCCGGGGGCATGGTGATGACAAAGCTCAGCTGCTCCACCGGGAACTCAAAGCCGCTGAGCAGCTCGACGCTCAGCTGTAACTTCCGCTCCTTGTCAACGGTCACAACGCCCACGGACTTGGGGAGTGTAAAGCTGAAATTCAGGGGAATCTCCCCGGTAATGCCGCTGACTACCCGGCTGATATCGACCATGGTCGCGGAGGATGTCTTGCTGGTGGAGACGGAAGCGCCGTTCAGGGTAATGCCCGTGGCGTTGGCGGGCAGGGGGAAACTCATGGCAGTAGTGACATACTCCATGCGCAAAGTGACGGTCATATTCACCTGACAGTCGCCCTCGGCGCTGACGGTGCAGTAGGTATCCACCCGGGAGGCCGCGCTCTCGGCGGACGCGGGCAGCACAAAAAAGCCCATCAGCAATATGCACAGAAAAAGCCCAATCCCGATACGCTTCAAGCAAACTCCCCCTTTTATCAGTTTCGTCAGAACATTTTACCATGCGGCGAGGGAAAAAGCAAGGGAATTTGCCCATATCTTAAGAAATCCGCTCCCTTGCCTCTCCCCTTGGAAGAGGCGGCTGAGCGCAGCGAGGACGGAGAGGGTATAAATGCCCTCTCAGTCACCTTCGGTGACAGCTCCCCTAAAGGGGGAGCCAAGGGGGTGCCCCGGTTGGTACGAGAAATGGAGCGTATCTGTACTGATGCGCTCCATTCGCTGTTTTACGATCACCCAGCAAAAGCCGGGGGGTGAAAGTTTTTATGCGCTTACAGATCCAGCAGCTTCAGATCCTCCTCCCGGACGCTGCGCAGTTCCTTCTTGTTCAGCGTGTCGTAAATGCAGGGAACCACGAACAGCGTCATCAGCGTTGCGTACACGAGGCCGCCGATGCACACCACCGCGACGGGCTTCATCAGCGACGTGCCTGCGGTCTTGTGTACCGCCATGTCCACCAGACCCAGCACCGTGGTGATGGTGGTCATCAGGATGGGACGCATTCTGGTGACGCCCGCTTCCTCAATGGCAGCACGGCGCTCCATGCCGTCCTGCCGGAGCTGGTTGATGTAGTCCACCAGCACGATGCCGTTGTTAACGATGATACCGGTGAGCATCACGAAGCCGATGAGGGAAATGACGCTAATCTCCATGCCGCACAGCAGCAGCGCCATGAATCCGCCGGTGAAGGCCAGCGGGATGGTGAACATGACGATGAAGGGAGATTTCAGGCTCTGGAACTGGGCGACCATCACGAGATACACAAGCAGGATGCCCAGAACCAGCATCAACAGCAGCTGCTGCACGGCCTCCATGATCGTCTCATTTTCGCCGGTAAACGTATAGCTGACGCCGTCACCCAAGTCCAAAGCACCCACAACATCCTGTGCCTTGGCGGTGATCAGGGTGACGTTGTAGCCTTCTTCCAGCGTCGCGGTGACGGAGAGGTAGCGCCTCTGGTTGAGGCGGTGGATGGAGCCAAGGCTGGACGTCTCCCGCACTTCGGCAAAGTCGCTCAGAGGAACCTCCTCCACCGTACCGTCCTGTTTGGTGACTTCAAAGACGTAACCCCGCAGGGAATCCACGTCCAGCACCGCCCCTTCGGGCTTTTCGATAATTACGTCCGTGGAAACGCCGTCCAGCTCCAGCGTGGCGGCGGTGGCGTTGTCCGTCAGGGCGGAAGCCAGCTCCATATAGATCTGCGCCACGGTCAGGCCGTGCTTCATGGCGGCGTTGCGGTCGATGGCCACGTGGAGGGCAGGGGAAGCGTCCTCCAATCCGTCGGAAACCTCCGCCACACCGGGGATGTCTGCCAGCGCCTTGCCAACCTGTGCGGCGGCGGACTGGAGGGTGTCCATGTCGTCGCAGTAGACGTTCACGGAAACGCCGCTGCCGGTGAGCATACTCATATCCATCATGGCGGAAGAGGTCGTCACCTCGCAGGGCAAATCTGCGCAGGCTTCCTCGATCTGCTTGCCGACAGCCGCGCCGCTGGCCGTGTCGTCGGCGAGAGTGATATAAACCGTTACGTCGTGGGATTCTCCGCTTCCCATGCTCAGCATGGAGGTGCTGCTGCCCATCATCGCGCCCACGGTTTCAATTCCGTCAATTTTCCCGATTCTGTCCAGCACCTGATCGGCGAGGGCGACGGCCTCCGCCATATCCGCATCCTCGGGCATGGTGAGGGTAACGTTCACGCTGGGCATATCCATGTCCGGCATGAAGATGAAGCCCTTGGCAAGACTCCCCAGCGCCGTGACCACCAGCAGCGCTGCCGAAACAATCAGAACCACGGCCTTATGCCCCAGCGACCACTTAACCGCCTTGCGGTAGGCGGGAAGCAGATGCTTTTCCAGAAGCCCCGGCTTGATCTCGTGCTCCCTGCGCAGCATCCCCGACGCCATGGCAGGCACCAGTGTCAGGGAAACGATCAGGCTTGCCAGCAGGGAATAGGTCATGGTGAGCGCCAGATCGGTAAACAGCTGCTTGGTGATACCCGTGACGAACACGATGGGCAGGAACACGCAGACGGTGGTCAGGGTAGAGGCCGTCACCGCCCCCGCCACCTGTCTTGCGCCGGAGACGGCGGCCTGAATGACGTTGGCCCCCTTGGCCCGCAGGCGGTAAATATTCTCGATGACCACCACGGAGTTATCCACCAGCATACCCACCGCCACGGCAAGGCCGGACAGAGAGATCATATTGATGGTCACGCCGGTGAAGTACATCAGCACGATGGCAAAAATCACGCTGATGGGGATGGAGCAAAGGGTGATAAAGGTTGGGCGCAGATCCCGCAGGAACAGGAACAGGATCAGGACCGCGAACACCGCACCCAGCAATAGGCTATTCAGAATGGTATCAACGATCAGATAGATATAGTCGCCCTGACTCATCAGGGACACGAAGCTTAAGCCCGGGTATTCCTTTTCCAACGCCCGGAAACGCTCTTCAATGTTGTCGGTAGTCTCTGCGGTGGCGTAGGTGCTCTGCTTTTCAAAGCTCAGCACGATGCCGTCCTTGCCGTTGAGCTTGGCGTAGGTCGTGTCCCGGTTGTCGGTGAGCATGACCACCGCCACATCCTTCAGCCGCACGGGGTCGATGCCGTCAATGCCCGGGTCAAACAGGATAAGATTTTCCAGCGTCTCCTGATCCGTGATCTCGTCGCCCACGGAGACCATGTATTTGACCCCGTCCTGCTCCGCGTATCCCGCCGGCATGGCAAAATTCTGGGCGGCGAGGATCTTCGATACCATTTCCATGGTGACGATGTTGTTCAGGTCAGCCTTGTCCAGCGCGTCCTCCCGGCTGCTTTCCACGGTGTCCAGACCGCTTTCGATCTGGCTTAAGCCCTCGGAAATGGCAGCGCTGCTCACCGCCAGCTTGGCCGCGCCGGTGCTGAGCTGGAGCATACCGGCGGTTTTCTGCTCATTCAGCAGCTGCTGGGCTTCCTCGATGGAGAGCATACCGTTATCCAGTTCTTCCAACGCGCTTTCCAGCTGGGCAATGCCCTCGTCCAGCGCGTCCAGCTGCGCCTTCGTCTCCGCCACGGAAGCGGCGAGACCCGCCCGGTCGGTTCCCTGAGCTGCCAGCAGCGCGTCGATTCCGTCCACCGCGGCATCCGCTGCGGCGGCGGCTTCTGCGGCGGCGGTGAGACGTTCGGGCAGGGTCTCCGCCGTCACACCGGCAGCTGCCATGTCCGCTTCCAGAGTGCTTTTTTCTACAGCGATCTCCGCCTCTGTCTGGGCGATGGTCAGCAGATTGTCATTGTAAGCGGCTTCTTTTTCCGCAAGCGCCGCGCTCAAAGCGGGCAGATTTTCGTCGGCGGGGTCCATGCCCGCGATCTGCTCCCGGAGTGCCTGAATCTCGGCGTCCAGAGTTTCATTGTCCTGTTTCAGCTGGGCGAGGCTGCTTTCCTTATTCGCAAGGGCGCTCTGCCGGTCGGACAGAGATTGGAGGGTATTCAAATAACCATGGGCTTCCTGCTGGGCAGAAAGGACGTTGTTCACCTGATCGTTCAGCTCTTTCAGGGCGTTGTAGGTGAGCACCAGCTGCTGCCGCCCGGTCTGCGCCTGTTCCAGCTGCTCTTGGAGCTGCTCCCGCATGGCCGTCAGCTCCGTCTTTTTCTCATTCAGCTGCTTTTCACCCTCGATCAGGGCGTTGACCCCGGCGCTGAGCTGGGACTGTGCGCCGTCTACTTTTTTCTGGGCGTCTTCCAGTTCTTCCTTTTTCTCGTTCAGCTCGGCGGCGGCATCGTCCAGTTCACCGTTGATTGCAGCGGCGATCCGGTCGTTCAGCTTGTCGATCAGCTTCTGATCCAGCACCACGTGCAGCTCCTGCTCAATTTCGCCGCTGGTGGTGATCCGGGCGACGCCGGGAACGCCCTCCAGTTTGTTCATCAGCGTTTCATCCAGGAATTCCGTCAGCTCCACGGTGTCCATGCCCTCCATGGATACCGCCGCCACCTCCACGGGGAGCATGGAGGGGTTGATCTTCAGCACGTAGGGCGTGCCCACCGTGTCCGACCAGTCGGCGGACAGCTGGGAGATCTCCTGCTGGATATCCACGCCCACGGTGTCCATGTTGACGCCCTCGGTGAATTCCAGAATGACCATGCCCACGTTTTCGCTGGAAACGGAGGTCACCTCCTGAATGTGATCCAGCGTGGACATGGCCTGCTCCATGGGCTTTGTGATCTCCTGCTCCACCTTTTCCGGGCTTGCACCGGGGTAGGTGGTCATGATCAGCACGTAAGGGAAATCCATATTGGGAAGCAGGTCGGGGGTCATGCGGAAATAGGCCACCACGCCCAGCACCAATATGGCGATCACCGCGACGAAAACCGTCAGCGGCTTTTTGACGGAGAATTTGGACATACTGCGCTCCTCACTGCTCTCAAAAGAGGCATTAACATTTATAACAGCATAGCACCGTTTAACCCTGAATATCAACTGAAAATGTGTAAATCTTTTATGAACGCCGTTTTTTGCGGCGGGATATGTTCCCTCTTTACAGTCTTTCGGGGGTGTGGTACAATAAGAAAAATCCCTATGGAGGGGACCGGTATGAAAAAATTTCTTGCGGTGCTTACCCTTGCGTGTCTGCTCACCGGCTGCGCCGCCGGAGCGGCGGGGGGAAACGTTTACGAGACCACGTTTCTGACCCTGTTCGACACGGTCACCACGATTCGCGGCCGGGCGGAAAGTCAGGCGGCGTTTACGGAGGCCGCCCAAGGCGTCCACGATACGCTGCTGCACTATCACCAGCTGTTCGATATCTACAATGACTATGCTGGCTGCAACAACCTGAAAACCGTCAACGATCAGGCGGGCGTTGCCCCTGTGGAGGTGGACGGGGACATCATCCGTCTGCTGCTGGAATGCCGGGAATTTTACGACGCCACCGGCGGCAAGGTCAACGTCGCCATGGGCGGCGTTCTGGCGCTGTGGCACGACGCCCGGACGGCGGGGCTTGACGACCCGGCAAATGCCCGTCTTCCCGACCGTGCCGCACTGGAAAACGCGGCGGCGCATATGGATTTTGACGCCGTTATCATCGACGAGGACGCCTCCACCGTCTTTATCTCCGACCCGGAGACCCGGCTGGACGTAGGCGCGGTGGCCAAGGGCTGGTCTGCCCAGCGGGCGGCGGAAAACGCGCCCGAGGGGCTGCTCATCAGCGTGGGCGGCAACGTCTGCGCCACCGGCCCCAAAACCGAGGCGGGCGACCCGTGGGTGATAGGCATTCAGGACCCGGACGGCGGTGATTACCTGCACACCGTCTGCGTCACCGGCGGCAGCGTGGTCACCAGCGGCGATTACCAGCGTACCTATCTGGTGGACGGAGAATCCTACCACCACATCATCGACCCCGAAACCCTGATGCCGTCACGGTACTGGCGTTCCGTCACAGTGGTGTGCGCCGATTCCGGCATTGCCGACGCTCTGTCCACGGCGCTTTTCCTGATGCCGCAGGACGAGGGGCAGACGCTTCTGACACGCTACAATGCCGAAGCCATGTGGGTAGACGCCGACGGCGGGGAGTTTTTCAGCCCCGGCTTTCGGGCGCTGCTGCGGACGTAAGGGCAATATTCCTCTGCATATGCAAAAACTTAACAGGCACCCCTTGCCTCTCCCCTTGGGAGAGGTGTCTGAGCGAAGCGAAGACGGAGAGGGGAAATTAGGGTGCAATACCCTCTCAGTCACCTTCGGTGACAGCTCTCCCAGAGGGAGAGCCAAGGGGATGTACCCCACTACATACGAAAAACGGAGCGTATCGTTTTCGATACGCTCCGTTCACTGTTTTACGACCACCCCTCAGACCGTTGGGTGATTTTTCCATCTGTCAAAAGGTTCCCACTTTCATCGGGCGAAAGCAGGCGTCCTTCGGCAGACAGAAGCGGCGCAGCTTTCGCTGCGCCGCTTATCGGTTACCGGTAAATCGTGCCGCTGATTACAGCTTGGGGCCAGCCTCGACCAGAGCCTTGCCTGCGTCGTTGCCCTCGTACTTGACGAAGTTCTTGACAAACCGGCCAGCCAGATCCTTGGCCTTGGTCTCCCACTCTTCCACGTTGGTGTAGGTGTCGCGGGGGTCCAGAATGGCGGGGTTCACGCCGGGCAGAGCGGTGGGAACCTCCAGATCGAACATGGGGATCTTCTTGGTCTCGGCCTTCAGGATGTCGCCGCTCAGGATGGCGTCGATGATGCCGCGGGTATCCTTGATGGTGATACGCTTGCCGGTGCCGTTCCAGCCGGTGTTGACCAGATAAGCCTTCGCGCCGGAAACCTGCATCTTCTTGACCAGCTCAGCAGCATACTTGGTGGGATGCAGCTCCAGGAACGCCTGACCGAAGCAGGCGGAGAAGGTGGGGGTGGGCTCGGTGATGCCCCGCTCGGTGCCGGCCAGCTTCGCGGTGAAGCCGGACAGGAAGTAGTACTGGGTCTGCTCGGGGGTCAGGATGGACACGGGGGGCAGAACGCCGAAAGCGTCGGCAGACAGGAAGATCACGTTCTTGGCAGCGGGAGCCGCGGAAACGGGACGGACGATCTTCTCGATGTGGTCGATGGGGTAGGACACACGGGTGTTCTCGGTGACGGACTTGTCGGCGAAGTCGATCTTGCCGTTACCGTCCACGGTGACGTTCTCCAGCAGAGCGTCCCGGCGGATGGCGTTGTAGATGTCAGGCTCGGAGTCCTTGTCCAGATTGATGACCTTGGCGTAGCAGCCGCCCTCGAAGTTGAAGACGCCGTTGTCGTCCCAGCCGTGCTCGTCGTCGCCGATCAGCAGACGCTTGGGGTCGGTGGACAGGGTGGTCTTGCCGGTGCCGGACAGGCCGAAGAAGATGGCGGTGTTTTCGCCGTTCATGTCGGTGTTGGCGGAGCAGTGCATGGAGGCGATGCCCTTCAGAGGCAGGTAGTAGTTCATCATGGAGAACATACCCTTCTTCATCTCGCCGCCGTACCAGGTGTTGATGATGACCTGCTCACGGGAGGTGATGTTGAAGGCGACGCAGGTCTCGGAGTTCAGACCCAGCTCCTTGAAGTTCTCGACCTTGGCCTTGGAAGCGTTGTAGACAATGAAGTCAGGCTTGAAGTTCTTCAGCTCTTCCTCGGTGGGACGGATGAACATGTTGGTGACGAAGTGTGCCTGCCATGCCACTTCCATGATGAAGCGGACGGCCATACGGGTGTCGGGGTTCGCGCCGCAGAAAGCGTCAACCACGTACAGCTTCTTGTTGCACAGCTCCTTGACGGCCAGATCCTTGACGGTAGCCCAGGTGGACTCGGTCATGGGATGGTTGTCGTTCTTGTAGCCGTCGGTGGTCCACCACACGGTGTCCTTGGAGTTGGCGTCCATAACGATGTACTTGTCTTTGGGGGAACGGCCGGTGTAAACGCCGGTCATGACGTTCACAGCGCCCAGCTCGGTCAGCTGACCCTTTTCATAGCCGGTGAGAGTGGGATCCATCTCGGCGTCGAACAGCGCCTTATAAGAGGGGTTGTGGACGATCTCAGTCGTACCGGAGATACCATAATGCTTCAAGTCGATTGCCATAATACAGTAACCTCTTTCATTATAATATAGATATGGGAGTCAGGCCAAACCGTTTTCTGCTCTCTGGCTCGGCACCCCATACTTTTCGAGTGTATCATACACTATCGATATAAAAAAATCAATATAAAAAGTGTGAATTTTTTGCCATCATTGTCGAAAGCAGCCGGGGCAGAGGAGGATCGGGGGCGCAAAGTGCCGCCCCGCTTCCCTAATCTTCGGCAAAGAAACGATATAAATATACCGAAAAAGCAAAAAAATGTATTTACAACCTTTCGCCCTTGTGTTAATATATATGTCGGTGGAGGTTGGGACTTCCCCGTTTCCCCTCGTGTTTTTAACCATGATCCGTGTTTCGGCTCCTGGTCTAAAAATATACGGACAAGTCGGCCCCCCGATGCGTCCACTCAAATTCCATCTACGGAGGTTACATACAAATGGCTCAAAAAGTTCAGTTTGTGGAGACCGTGCTGCGTGACGCAAATCAGTCTCTCATCGCAACCCGCCTGCCTTACGACAAGTTTGCTCCCATGTTGGAGACCATCGATAAGACCGGCTACTACGCAGTCGAGTGCTGGGGCGGCGCTACCTTTGACGTCTGCCTGCGCTACCTGAACGAAGATCCCTGGGAGCGTCTGCGCAAGATCCGCGCCGCCGTGCCCAACACCAAGCTGCAGATGCTGCTGCGCGGTCAGAATGTTCTGGGTTACTCCCACTACCCCGATGACTTTGTCAAGCTTTTCGTGCAGAAGTCCGTGGAGAACGGCATTGACATCATCCGTATCTTCGACGCCCTCAACGATACGAACAACCTGAAGGTCGCCATGGAAGCCACCGTAAAGGCCGGCGCCATCGCCTCCGGCACCCTGTCCTACACCACCTCTCCCGTCCACACCCAGAAGAAGTACGTGGAAATGGTGAAGGAACTGAAGGAAATGGGCGCTTCCACCATCTGCATCAAGGATATGGCCGGTATCATGGGCCCCAAGGAAGCTTACGATCTGGTTTCCGCCATCAAGGACGCCGCTCCTGAGCTGCCCATCGACCTGCACACCCACTCCACCACCGGTCTTGCCTTCATGACCTACCTGAAGGCCGTGGAAGCCGGCGTGGACATCATCGACACCGCCATTTCTCCCTTCTCTGGCGGCACCTCCCAGCCCGCCACCGAGACCCTGGCCTACGCGCTGCGTCAGCTGGGCTACGAGGTCGATCTGGACGACAAGTGCACCAAGAAGATGGCCGACTACTTCAAGACCGTCCGTGACGACTACATCAAGGACGGCACCCTGATGCCCAAGTCCATGGCCACCGACACCCAGTGCCTGACCTATCAGATCCCCGGCGGTATGCTCAGCAATCTGCTCAGCCAGCTGAAGCAGGTCAACGCGCTCGACCGCTTCGACGAGGTTCTGGTGGAGACGCCCAAGGTTCGTAAGGACATGGGTTATCCCCCGCTGGTCACCCCCACCTCTCAGATGGTCGGCGTGCAGGCCGTGCGCAACGTGCTGGACGGCCAGCGCTACAAGTCCGTCTCCAAGGAAATCAAGGCTTACTGCCGCGGCGAGTACGGCCACACCCCCGCGCCCATCGACCCCGAAATCCAGAAGATGATCCTGGGCGACGAGCAGCCTCTGACCGTCCGCTACGCCGACACTCTGGAGCCTGTCGTGGACAAGACCCGGGAGAAGCTGGGCGATCTGGCCCGGTCCGACGAGGACGTGCTGAGCTACATTGCTTTCCCCAACCTGGCCGAGAAGTTCTTCGAGGAGCGCAAGGCCAAGGAAGAGAACGTTGCTACCTACTCCATCGTGGAGTGCTAAGGAGGTACCGTTATGGTGTTATCTTCCACTTTGACGGATATCGGCTTTGTTGACGCCGCCGTCGTCGCGCTGCTGGGCTACGCCGTGGTATTCTTTGGCCTGGTCCTGCTGATGATCGTCGTCATCGGCATGGGCAAGATCTTCATCGCCAAGGAGAAGAAGGTCGCCGCCCACTCTGACGCCGCCAAGGCCGCCATTGCCGCCGTACCCGAGGCTCCCGCCGCCGACGCCCCCGCCGCTCCCGGCACCGCCGGCAAGCTGAAGCTCTACGATGTCGAGCCGAAAACCGCCGCTATGCTTATGGCCATCGTGGCCGACAAGATGGGCAAGCCCCTGAACGAGCTGCGCTTCATTTCCATTAAGGAGGTCAAATAATCATGAAATACAAAGTGACTCTGAACGGCCGCACCTACGAGGTGGAGGTCGAAGCCGGCAAGGCCATGCTGCTGGACGAGTACGAGGCCATTGTCCCCACCGCCGCGCCTGCTGCTCCCGCTGCCGCCCCTGCCCCCGTTGCCGCTCCCGCGGCTGCTCCCGCCCCCGCCGCTGCCGCTCCCGTGGACGGTGACGCCGTCACCGCTCCCATGCCCGGCAACATCCTGAAGGTAAACGTCACCGCAGGTCAGGCCGTGAAGGAAGGCGACGTTCTGGTGGTTCTGGAAGCCATGAAGATGGAGAACGAGATTCTGGCGCCCAAGGCCTGCACCGTGAAGCAGGTTCTGGTTTCCAAGGGCTCCACCGTTGACACCGGTGATACTCTGGTCGTCCTCGGCTAAGGAGGATACACCATGAGCATCAATATTGGTGAAGTCCTGTTAAATCTATGGCAGAAGTCCGGCTTCAACGCCATTTTCGTCGGCTTTGCCGACGGCGGCTGGCAGAATCTGGTGATGCTGATCATCGCCTGTGTGCTGCTGTACCTGGGCATCGTCAAGAAATTCGAGCCGCTGCTGCTGGTGGGCATTGCCTTCGGCTGCTTGCTGTCCAACCTGCCCCTGGGCGGTCTTTACCACCAGGAGCTGTGGGACAACTTCATGAATCCCGCAAGTGACCTGTATCACAGCTACGGCGCCATCATGCGGGAAGGCGGTCTGCTGGATATCTTCTATATCGGCGTCAAGACCTCCCTGTACCCCTGCCTGATCTTCATGGGCGTGGGCGCGATGACCGACTTTGGCCCCCTGCTTAGTAATCCCAAGAGCCTGCTGCTGGGCGCTGCCGCACAGCTGGGCGTGTTCGTTGCCTTCCTGGGCGGCGTGCTGCTGGGCTTTACCGGCCCCCAGTCCGCTTCCATCGGCATCATCGGCGGCGCGGACGGCCCCACCGCCATTTTCCTGACCACCCGCCTGGCTCCCGAGCTGCTGGGCGCTATCGCCGTGGCCGCTTACTCCTACATGGCGTTGATCCCGCTGATCCAGCCCCCCATCATGAACCTGCTGACCTCCGCCGAGGATCGCAAGATCAAGATGGTGCAGACCCGTACCGTGTCCAAGGCCGAGAAGATCATCTTCCCCATCGTGGTGGTGATTTTCGTTGCCCTGCTGCTGCCCGACACCGCGCCTCTGATCGGCTGCCTGATGCTGGGCAACCTGTTCAAGGAGACCGGCGCTACTGACCGTCTGAGCGACACCGCGCAGAACGCGCTGATGAACATCGTCACCATTCTGCTGTCCACCGCCGTGGGCGCCACCATGGTCGGCTCCACCTTCCTGACTGCCAGCACCCTGAAGATCGTGGTTCTGGGCGTCGTAGCCTTCGGCATTTCCACTGCCGGCGGTCTGCTGGGCGGCAACGTGATGTGCAAGCTCACCGGAGGCAAGGTCAACCCCCTGATCGGCTCCGCCGGTGTGTCCGCCGTTCCCATGGCTGCCCGTGTGTCCAACACCGTCGGTCAGAAGAACAACCCCTCCAACTTCCTGCTGATGCACGCCATGGGTCCCAACGTGGCCGGCGTTATCGGCTCCGCCATCGCGGCCGGCTTCCTGCTGTCCGTGTTCGGCTAATCGTATATTGTTCCCAACCGTGCCGGAGTGACCCTCCGGCACGGTTTTTTGCTGCCGCCGATTGCATTCCGGAACAGGCTGTGATATACTTCTTAATAGAATCGTAATAAAAAGCCATCTTTGGCCGAATATGGGCAGAACATATCCCTTTATGGCGCAGGGAGGAGTCATTTTATGCAGCAGTCAGGTCCCACCGAAATTGCCGTTTCCCGTCTGAAAGGCGGAGCATCCGTCACGCAGCTCCTTCACGAAGCCAACGGCCCCGCCCTTGGCGACTACCTTTTCCAGTTTCTGTGTAAAACGCCCCGTTCCGTCGAGACCATCGCGGGGCTTGCGGGACTGAACAAGTCCTCCCTTTACCGGATCCTGAACGCCGAGGTCAGCCCTCAGCGGAATGTGCTCCTGCGGCTTTCCCGCGTTCTGGGCATGAACCTGTCCGAGACCCAGAAGCTGCTGAAAATCGGAGACCTCGCTTCCCTGAGCGGTTCCAGCCCGCGGGACATCGTTATCATCGACGGCATTCTGCGGGAGCTGGACATTATAGACATCAACAACCATCTGGAAAAAAACGGCTTTTCTGACTTGTTCAGCAAGAAATAACGAACGTCAGACAAGAAAGAGGATCGGGATATGGAAATTCGCAGATGTATGAAATGTATGCACGCGCTGGCGGCAGGGGAGACCGTCTGCCCGGAATGCGGCCGCCCTTACGGCAGCGTGAAGGCGGAGTCTTTCGCTCTGAAACCCGGAACGATCCTGGACGGGAAGTATCTCGTGGGCGAAATGCTGGGGCAGGGCGGCTTCGGCATTACCTACATCGGCTTTGATCTGCTGCTGGAGCAGAAGATCGCCATTAAAGAGTACTTCCCCATGAGCACCGGCATGGTCAGCCGGGAAGGCCGCTCTACCGTTGTGTGGAGCGATGCCGTCATGCAGAAATCCGGCGTGGAAAAGGGCTTCGACAGCTTCTTAAAAGAAGCACGGAAAATGGCGAAACTGCGGAGCATTCCCAGTGTGGTGGGCGTGAATTCGGTCTTCATCCAGAATGAGACAGCCTATATCGTCATGGACTTTATCGAGGGCGAAACTTTGCTGAAAAAATTGCAGCGGGAAGGCCCCATGGATTACGGCACCTGCATCAGCCTGATGACGCCCATCATGCAGGCGCTGTCCGAAGTCCATAAGCACGGCATCATTCACCGGGACATCAGCCCGGACAACATCATGGTGCAGAACGACGGCAGGCTTATCCTTTTGGATCTGGGCGCGGCGAAAGACTTGGACATTCAGGGAAAGGACGGCAATATGCAGTCCTCCCAGATGGTGGCCAAGCAGGGCTTCAGCCCCGTGGAGCAGTACGGCCGGGACGGGAAGATCGGCTCCTGGACGGACGTTTACGCCATGGCCGCCACGATCTACTATTGCTGCACCGGCGTTCTGCCTCCATCCGCCACCGACCGCATGATAGAGGACACCCTGACCTGCCGTCCGCGGCTGACGGAGGAGGAATTCGACGTTCTTGCCTTCTGCATGAACGTCCTGCCCCAGAACCGCCCGCAGAATATGGACGCTCTGCTTCAGATCGTCACCCACCCGGCAGGAAAAACGCCGCCCGTCAGGGACGTCCCGAAAACCGAGCCGGTCCGGCCGGAAACCCGGAACCTCCAGCCGCTGAAGCCCGCCCCCGGCCGTCCGCTTCCCAAATGGCTGATCCCCGGCATCGCGGCGGCGGTGGCGGTGATAGCCCTCATCATTTCCATCGGCAGCGGCGGAAAAAGTCCGAGCACCTCGCCTTCCATTCAGGAGCCCGTAAAACCGGCGGCCGTTCAGACCGAACCAACCGCCGCATTTACATTCATTCCTCCCACTCCGGAAACGACCGTCCCGGTGGAAAGCTTTCCCTATCTTGATGGTAATTATGTCGGTACAGCCTCATCAGGCGTGCCCGACGGAGAGGGTACGCTGAGCTGGGCGGAGGGGACGTTCACCGGCACCTTCCGAAACGGCTACCCGGAAACGGGCGTATTTACCTTTGCCGACGACGCGGGGCTTGCCCCGGTGGAGGGGGCGTGGACCTATGGAGAGACGGCGGTCACCTATGACGCGGGAAGCTGGCGCGGCAGTTCTGCCGGTCAATATACCGGAATGCTGCTTCAAGGGGTTCCCTGTGGGTATGGCAATCTGAGCTATGAGTACGGCGGCAGCTATCGGGGAACTTTCCAAAGCGGTTTCCCCGCGGGGAAAGGCACCTATACATATCGCAGCGGCGCAAAGCAGAGCGGCTCGTGGCTGTGGGAAGCGGATCATGTCGATTCGCTGTATCCGTCCCGGGAGGGAAGCACCACGTATTATACCGGCATGATCTGCGGCGGACAGCCCTGCGGCTTCGGCTCATTGCAGCTGGAAAACTGCGGAACCTTTTACGGCGAATTTGCAGACGGAATCGTCGACGGCTACGGGATTTACGTTTACCGCACACCTGTACCGGCAAGTCAGCCCACTGTGGAGGGCGACAGCTGGCGCATGGTGTCGGCGCAGAAGAAGCACGACCATACCTATTACGGTCTCACATTAAACGACTCCTGGCAGGGATTTGGTCTGGGAATCACCGCCAAGTCCTACCATTATGTGGGCGAGATCCGCAACGAATTCCGAAACGGGTATGGCAGGCTGTTCACGCCCAATAACTCGCTGTATCAGGAAGGCACCTATGTAAACGGTGCGCTGTCCTGAATCCGTCTGTAGAAAAGAGTGGTACATGATATGGAAATTCGCAGATGTATGAAATGTATGCACGCGCTGGCGGCGGGAGAGACCTTCTGCTCGGAGTGCGGCCGCCCCTACGGCAGCGTGGAAACGGAGCCCTTTGCCCTGAAACCCGGAACGATTCTGGACGGGAAGTATCTGGTGGGCGAAATGCTGGGGCAGGGCGGCTTCGGCATCACTTATATCGGCTTTGACCTACTGCTGGAACAGAAGGTCGCCATCAAGGAATACTACCCCATGAGCACCGGCATGGTCAGCCGGGAAAACAGCACCACCGTTGTGTGGAGCAGCGCCGTCATGCAGAAATCCGGCATGGAAAAGGGCTTCGACAGCTTCCTGAAGGAAGCCCGGAAAATGGCAAAGCTGGGCGGTATTCCCGGTGTCGTCGGGGTCAAGTCCGTTTTCATCCAGAATGAGACCGCCTACATCGTCATGGACTTCATCGAGGGCGAAACACTGCTGAAAAAATTGCAGCGGGAAGGCCCCATGGATTACGGCACCTGCATCAGCCTGATGACGCCCATCATGCAGGCGCTGTCCGAAGTCCATAAGCACGGCATCATTCACCGGGACATCAGCCCGGACAACATCATGGTGCAGAACGACGGCAGGCTTATCCTTTTGGATCTGGGCGCGGCGAAAGACTTGGACATTCAGGGAAAGGACGGCAATATGCAGTCCTCCCAGATGGTGGCCAAGCAGGGCTTCAGCCCCGTGGAGCAGTACGGCCGGGACGGGAAGATCGGCTCCTGGACGGACGTTTACGCCATGGCCGCCACGATCTACTATTGCTGCACCGGCGTTCTGCCTCCATCCGCCACCGACCGCATGATAGAGGACACCCTGACCTGCCGTCCGCGGCTGACGGAGGAGGAATTCGACGTTCTTGCCTTCTGCATGAACGTCCTGCCCCAGAACCGCCCGCAGAATATGGACGCTCTGCTTCAGATCGTCACCCACCCGGCAGGAAAAACGCCGCCCGTCAGGGACGTCCCGAAAACCGAGCCGGTCCGGCCGGAAACCCGGAACCTCCAGCCGCCGAAGCCCGACCCCGGCCGTCCGATTCCCAAATGGCTGATTCCCGGCATCGCGGCGGCAGTGGCTGTGATAGCCCTCATTATTTCCGTCGGCAGCGGCGGGAAAAAGTCCACCCCCGCTTCCTCCGTGAAAGCACCGGCCGCACAGACCTCCGCCACGGAACCGGCGCCGACAGAAACAGTTCCTACTATTCCCATGGAAGTCCATACCATGGCGGCTACAGACGTTGTCTATGAAGACGACAACCCTCTTACTCCCTTTTGGGGGCAGAGTCAGTATTTGCGCAAAGACGTAAAAACTCTAACCTTCCAAAGCTCTCTGAAAAACGCCCCCAGCAGTGCATGGGATGTCTCGGAAGCCGGGGACAGAAGCGTGCTGGCATGGATGGATAACGGCGATCTGTACGTAGCCGCCGACGGAGCGATTGCGCCAAATTCCGATGCTTCTTGGCTGTTCCAGGACTTTGTAAATCTCAAGACAATCGACTTTGGAGACTGTTTTGTTACCTCCAATGTGACAAACACATCCGCTATGTTTGCAGGCTGCGAACGTCTCACCGAGCTGGATTTATCTGGCTTCGATACCTCTAACGTAAAATACATGTATGGGATGTTCTCACGCTGTACGAGTCTAACCAGTTTAGATTTCGCCAGTTTCGACACCTCCAATGTAATGAGCATGCATAGTATGTTTCAAGATTGCAGCAGTCTCACCGGTCTGGATTTATCTGGCTTTGATACTTCCAGCGTGACAAGCATGTATATTATGTTCTACGGGTGTGAGAGTTTGACCCACCTGAATTTAACCAGCTTTGACACCTCCAAAGTAACAAACATGAATTTCATGTTCTCCGGCTGCAGCCGCCTAACCAGCTTGGATCTCAGTAACTTTGACACATCCAACGTAACGACGATGATTTGGATGTTCGGCCGGTGTTACGACCTGACCAGCCTGAATCTGTCCAATTTTGATGCCTCCGCCGTAACAGAAATGAACGACATATTCACCGGCTGTGACGTCCTTACGGACCTCAACTGCTCCGACGAGCGTATTCTTAAGGAATTCCGCAACCGCTGACCCACCACCTCCCGCCCGGCTCTGCCTTTCAGAGCCGGGCGAATTTTTTCAAAATTGTCGCATGGCGTGCGACCGCAAATTCTGGAAATCTGATATACTAAATTTGCCAAATAATCAGTAGACAATAGTATCAAGCGGTGATATTATTTTACTGTAATGGTTCCAAAAAACGGCGGGAACCCCACGAGTTCCCCCGAAAGAAAGAGGAATGGACTATGGAAGTACGCAGATGTATGAAATGTATGCACGACCTGTCGGGAGGGATCGCCTACTGTCCGGAATGCGGGCGCGCTTACGGCAGCGTGCACGCGGAGCCTTTCGCGCTGAAGCCCGGTACGATCCTGAACGGAAAGTATCTGATGGGCGAAATGCTGGGGCAGGGCGGCTTCGGCATCACCTATATCGGACTTGATCTGCTGCTGCAGCAGAAGGTCGCCATCAAGGAATATTTCCCCACATGCACCGGCATGGTCAGCCGGGAAAACCGCTCCACCGTGGTGTGGAGCAGCGCCATGGTGGGGAAAACCGGCACCCAGCGGGGCTTCGACAGCTTTTTGAAGGAAGCCCGGAAAATGGCAAAGCTGGGCGGCATTCCCAACGTCGTCGGGGTGAAATCGGTCTTTACACAGAATGAGACCGCCTACATCGTCATGGACTTTATCGAGGGCGAGACGCTGCAGCAGAAAATGCAGAAGAACGGCCCCATGGACTTTGACAGCTGCATCCGGCTCATGACGCCCATCATGCAGTCGCTGGCAGAAGTCCACAAGCACGGTATCATTCACCGGGACATCAGCCCGGACAATATCATGGTGCAGCCGGACGGCAAGCCCGTCCTTCTGGACCTGGGCGCGGCAAAGGATTTGGATATTCAAGGAAAGGACGGCTCGATTCAGACCACCCAGATGGTCGCCAAACAGGGCTTCAGCCCCATCGAGCAGTACCGGAAGAACGCCAGCGTCGGCCCGTGGACGGACGTTTACTCTATGGCCGCCACGATCTACTACTGCTGCACCGGCACACTGCCGCCCACCTCTGTTGACCGGATCGTGGAAGACACCCTGACCTGCAAACCGCGGCTGACGAAGGAGCAGTTTGATGTTCTGGCCGCCGGTATGAGCATTCTGCCGCAGAAGCGCCCGCAGGACATGGCCGCCTTGCTGCAAATGGTCACCCGCCTGCAAAAAGGCGGGAAGGCCGAGCCGGTCAAGCCAGCCCCGCGGGCAGAACCGGCCAAAGCGCAGCAGACGACGCCAGTCCCTCCCAGACCGGCAGATGTGAAGCCGCCGGTCAAAAACGCGCCGCCGAAGACGCCGCAGAAAAAGCCGCTCCCCGCATGGCTGATACCCGCCGTGGCCGGTATCGTCGCGGTGCTGGGAATCGTCGTCTGCATCGTGACCGCTACGGGAAAAGCGCCCAGGCAGAACGTCTCCATGAAAGCGGCCGCCGCAGAACCGGTCTTGCAGCCCGCGCCTGCGGAAACCACGCCCAAGGCAACCACGCCCAAAGCAACCGTGCCCAAGGCCACGGAACCCAAGCCCGAACCCACTATGAAGCCTACACAGCCCAAGAACTATATCGAATATGTGGATGGTTACTGGGAAAGCACAAATCTGAAAGACGGGAACTTCAGTCTGAATGTCCACGCGCTGGTTTTTTACACCCCGCTGGTACGATGCAGGGAAATGACCGTCAACATGGAAGTATCCATGAACGCGGGAACAAAGTGCAAAGAATGGCAGGTGTGGGGAAGAGTGAACGGGCAGTTCCAGAAAATCGCCAAGATCTCCCTGCCCGCCGGTGACGGCGCTGCCTCCGAGACGATTACATTCGATACGCCGCTGACATTTGACGCGATCATCGTAACGCCGACGGTGATCGGCGGGTATTCGTGGTCGATGGGTCTGTCCGTGACGGATGCTTGGCTTGCGGATTGATATGCAGAACAGTACGCGAAATCGGCGGGAACCCGAACGTTCCCCAAAAGAGAGGATTGAATTATGGAAGTACGCAGATGCATGAGATGTATGCATGAGCTGGCGGCAGAGCAGAAGTTCTGCCCGGAGTGCGGCCGCCCTTACGGCAGCGTGAACACGGAGTCCTTCGCGTTGAAGCCCGGCACGATTCTGGACGGAAAGTATCTGGTGGGCGAAATGCTGGGGCAGGGCGGCTTCGGCATCACCTACATAGGCTTTGACCTTTTGCTGGAACAGAAGGTCGCGATCAAAGAATATTTCCCCATGAGCACCGGCATGGTCAGCCGGGAAAACCGCTCCATGGTGGTGTGGAGCAACGCCATGATGGGAAAGACCGGCACCCAGAAGGGCTTCGACAGCTTCCTGAAAGAAGCCCGGAAAATGGCGAAGCTGGGCGGCATTCCCGGCGTTGTGGGGGTAAAATCCGTTTTCATCCAGAATGAAACGGCTTACATTGTCATGGACTTCATCGAGGGCGAGACGCTGCTGAAAAAGCTGCAGCGGGAGGGGCCGATGCCCTTCGACACCTGCCTGTCCCTGCTGATGCCCATCATTCAGGCGCTGGCAGAAGTTCACGAGCATGGCATTATCCATCGGGACATCAGCCCGGACAATATCATGGTGCGGCCGGACGGCAGGCTGATTTTGCTTGACCTTGGCGCGGCCAAGGACTTGGACATTCAGGGACGGGACGGCAACGTCCAGTCCTCCCAGATGGTGGCCAAACAGGGCTTCAGCCCCATCGAGCAGTATCAGCGCAACGCCAGCATCGGCCCGTGGACAGACGTTTACGCCATGGCCGCCACGATCTATTACTGCTGCACCGGCATTCTGCCGCCCACGGCTGTGGACAGGATCGTGGATGACACCCTGACCTGCCAGCCGCTGCTGACGCAGGCGCAGTTTGACGTTCTGGCGTACTGCATGAGCATCCGGGCGGAAAACCGCCCCAGGAGCATGACCGCGCTGCTGCAAATGACCACTCTCTCGTCGGAAAAGAAGAATGAGCCACTCAAGGAATTCTCGATGGCAGAGTCTCCCCGGCTGAAAGAGATAAAGGTTCCAGAGAGAGCAACCATCACCATGACTGCCCCGTCCGCAAACTTGGTCCACAGGAAATCCCGCGTAATGGTCAAAGCATCGTGCAGTTCTTTTGGTGTATACTTCTGGGGACAAAATCAGCATAAATGTACAGATGTAAAAAGGCTGACTTTCCAAAGCACCCTGAAAAACGCCCCCAGTTATGCCTGGGACGTCTCCAACACCAAAGATAGAAGCGTGCTGGCATGGATGATCAACGGCCACCTGTATGTAGCCGCCAACGGGACAATTGCAGCAAACTCTGACTCCTCCTGTATGTTTGCCAACTTCTCAAATATGAAAAAAATTGACTTTGGCAGCTGTCTTGACACCACCAAAGTGACAGATATGTCCAATATGTTTCTTGGTTGCAACAGTCTTGCCAGCTTGAATCTGACCAGTTTTGATACTTCCAATGTAATGGACATGTCTGGTATGTTTGAGGGATGCCCCAGCCTTACCAAATTAGATCTCAGCAGTTTTAATACATTTAATGTGAAAAGCATGTATCACATGTTTTCCGGATGCAGCAACCTAGTCAGCCTGAATCTCTCCCACTTTGGCTCCCCCTATGCAGCGGATACGACCGGGATGTTCAATCATTGCTACAAGTTGAAAAATATCAATTGTTTTTCCAGTAAAATTCTTGAGTCATATCACAGCCGCTAATTCAAGTACTACCGCCGCGCGGCTTTGCCACTCAAAACCGCGCAAACTTCTTCAAATTGTTGCACGCCATGCAACCACAAATCCAGAAAACCTGCTATACTGAAATCATCCAAGGGAGCGAAGCAAAATTCCCGCAAGTCCGGAAATAGGGAATGGACAATATTTCCAAAGGATGATATACTTTTTTCGCAGAGCAGGTCGTATTTAATCTCCCGGGGTTCCCGCGAGATGGTATAAAAAGGAGAGAGCAGTTATGAAATATGTATGTAAACGATTGGCCGCCGCGGTAATGGTGCTGATCTGTCTGGCCGCCATGCTGGCGATCCCCGCCAGCGCCAAGACCGATCTTCCCACCGTCATCAGTCAGGCGAAAGAGGGCGTTGTGAAGCTTTTTGTCGTCGGCTTTTCCCCCGACGACACACCCGCAGCCGCCGCCGTCGGCTCCGGCTTTGCCGTGGGGCAGAAGGGCAGCACGCCCGAATACTTCGTCACCAACTGGCATGTGGCGTCCGCCTACCTGAGTGAATATAACTACGCCTTCGATTCCGATCACGTCCGGATCTGGATTATGCTGGATAACTTTGCCCTCAGCGACGTCACCGGTCTCCCCAGCGAGGCGACCTCCGTGGAATGCAGCATCGTGCGCATCTCCGAAAGCGGCTATCCCGACTACGCCATCCTGAAGGCCGCACGTCCGGTCACGGAATGCAAGCCTCTTGCCATCCGTTCCAGCGAAAGCGTCAAGCAGGGCGAAACTGTCGTCGCCCTCGGCTGCCCCGCCGTCGTAGACGATCTGAGCGCTACCGTGGGCAGCAATGACATCACCGCAACCAGGGGCACGGTTGCCAGACATATGGTCATGTCCGCCGCGGGAAACACCAATGTTCTTCTTCACGACGCCGTCATCTCCGGCGGCAACTCCGGCGGCCCCCTGATCGACGAAAACGGCAACGTGATCGGCCTGAACACCTACGGCATCGTGGATTCCTACTCCTGCGCCATTTACAGCGAGTACGTCACGCAGGCGCTGGATCAGATGGGCATCCCCTACATGACCGCCGGAAGTTCGATCTCCGTCGTCACCATAGCGGCGGCAGCGGTCGCCGTGGCGGCAGTGGCCGTGGCTATCTACTTCCTCCTGCGCAACCGCAAGAGCGCTGAGAAGTACCCCGCGGGCGGCGTCACCCCCGGCACTGTCCCCGGCGGCACCGTTCCCGCTGGCGTATATACGCCCTCCTTCCGGGTGCAGCTGCCGGATGGCAGAATTATTCCCGTACCGGCAGGCAAGGTCGCCGTCGGCCGTGACCCCAGCTGTCAGATCCGTCTCCCGGAGAGCGCCGCCGCCGTCAGCCGCAGGCACTGCACGCTGGAGAATAGCGGCGAGTTCCTGATCCTCGTAGACGAAGGCTCCCGCAACGGCACCTTCATCCACGGCAAGCGCGTCCCCGCCGGGACAAAGGTCGCCCTGAAGCACGGCAGCAGTTTCTGCGTCGGTACTTCCGAAAACCGTATCACCGTCTGTTAACAAACAATATCAACACCATTTACATACAGGAGGTTCATTATTATGGAAATCGTTCGCTGCAGCAAAGGTCACTTTTATGACTCGGAAGAAAACGCTACCTGCCCGATGTGCGCCGCCGAGGCCGCGAGAAACAAAAATCCCATTGGAAATAACGTCCTTCCGGATGGGATCATAGGCACCAGCTACTTTGACGACGGCAACACCCCCTCCCCGACCCTGCCTGTTGACCCGAACGGCGGCAGGGTGCAGCCCTATCAGACCACCGTGAACGCTCAGGATCCTCCCATTGAAACTCCCCCCACTGTGCAGCCCTATAAGACCACGTTGCCTGTCATCCCCGTAGACGGAGATGGCAATGAGGAAAGCGCTCCCTTTGACCCCGTGGTAGGCTGGCTGGTGTGCATCGATGGCGCCACGAAGGGCACTGACTACCGCATTCACAGCCAGAACAACTACATTGGCCGCAGCGCCAGGATGGACATTTCCATCCCCGGAGACCCCCACATCAGCGCGGAGAATTCCGCCATCATCGCCTACGACAACGAGGATCGCACCTTTTACTTTGGCCCCGGTTCCGGCCGCAATATCGTGCGGGTAAATGGGAAGCCCGCTCTCAGCGTAGAGAAAATCGAAGCCTACGACGTTCTGACGGTTGGTACGACGAAGCTGTTATTTGTGCCGCTTTGCGGAGATCGGTTTGATTGGAATGAAAAGAAATAAAGCAGCAATGATAAAGCGCAGGCAGTCTCTGCTGGCCATAATGGCGGTGGTGCTGATCCTCGCGTCCATCGGCACGGGCTATCTGGGCTTCGTATACGACCCGGGAGAAGATGTGCCCGGCGGCTCCCCGCTGCCGACCGGGGTTAATCCCGTCTCGGCTACGGCAACGGGCGCAACCGAAGAAACGACCGTAGGCACGGAAACAACTGCGCCTGCCGCTATTGAGACTACAGAGGCAACGAGTGTTCCCATGGAGGCCGACGGGGCAGAGGCAGCGCCTGCCAAAAAAGACGGATCGGACAAAGCAACCGCTCCCACTGATGAGGCCCCGGCAACTACCGAAGCCCCCCCGGCGACCACCGAGGCCCCCCCAGCAACTACCGAGAACACCCCAGCAGCTACCGAGGTACCCCCGGCGACTACTGAGAAACCCGCGGCAAATATCGAGGAACCCCCGGCAACTGCCGAGGCTCCCATAAAACCCGCCAGTGAGAATTTTGACCCCGGCGATGCATTCCCTCCATCCAGCACCGCCACAGAAGAAGCCCCTCACTCCGGCATCTACATTAATCCCCATACGTTCACCCAACCGGCTTCTGAAGAAACCGCCCCATCGGCTTCTGAAGGCACCACACCGACGGTTATGAGCGAACCCGTCGCCCTCCCTCGCAAATCCGCCCCCGGTTTCCGTCTTGTCATGCAGATTGCCTGCTTCGTTTTCGCGGCGGGCGCATGCGTGGATATCCTGCTGCTGGCAATGCTGCGCAAGAACGTCCGCGACCATGAGTGCTCGGGCGAACAGCCCATGGAGCCTCCCACACCCGCGGAGGTACATCCCGTTCCCATCACCAAGGAAACCGTGGAGGAAACGGTCTGTCCCATCCCCGGTATCTCCATCGGCAAGATACATGATATCGGCAGGCGGGATTACCAGCAGGACAGCTTCGGTCAGACAGCCGTGCTCCGCAATACGGGCATTCTGGCGGTTCTGGCCGACGGCATGGGCGGCCTCTCCGGCGGAGAACGGGTCAGCCAGAAGATCGTCATGGAGGCGCTGACCTTCGGCTCCACCCTTCAGGCGAATCAGGTTCCCACCGCGCTGCCGGGTATGGTGGCCGGTATCAACCACGCCGTCAATCAGATGCTCGGCCCCAAGGGGCTTTACACCAGCGGCTCCACGGTGGTGTCCGCCCTGATCACGGGCAATGCGTTGCGGTGGATCTCCGTGGGCGACAGCCGGATCTATCTGTACCGGGACGGTCAGATCAGCCAGCTTTCCCGTGACCACGATCTGCTGCAGGACTGGATGCCCGACATTCTGGAGGGCAAGCGCTCCATGGCGGAAGCCCTGCGCGACCCCAACGGACGGAAGCTCACCAGCTTCATCGGCATGGGCGAGCTGCGCCACGTGGACTACAACCGCACGCCCATCCCCCTGCTCCCCGGCGACCGGGTGCTGCTGATGAGCGACGGCGTCTACGGCACTGTAAGCGACGCCGAAATGGCGGCCATCCTGCGCGATTGCGGCAGCGTCCAGCTGGCCGCGTCCCACATCGGCCAGCGGATCATGGGCGCTGCCCTGCCGTATCAGGACAACTACACGCTGATCGTTCTGGGCTACGACCCGCCCGATCAGCCCAGAAACAACAGGTAAACAGCTATGGTAATTGAAGGGTATTGGTATACAAATATCGGCAGCCGGTCTGAAAACGAAGATTCCTGCGCCTATTTCAGTCCGGGACCGGATCAGTACTGCGCCGTCATCTGCGACGGTCTGGGAGGCCACGGCGGCGGAAAGGCCGCGTCCTCCATCGGCGTCAAGGCGCTTTCCCAGTGGCAGGCGGATGAGGCGCTGCCCTCCGGCGAGACGATTCTCGCATGGATGAACGAGGCGAACCGGAACATCCTCGCCACCCGCGCCAACGCCAACCAGATGAAGACCACGGCGGTCGCGCTGTATCTTTACAAAAATCAGGCGGTATGGGCACACATCGGCGACAGCCGGCTGTACCACTTCCACAACGGCGTCCTCGTGGACTACACGGAGGATCACAGCCTCGCCCAGCTTTCCATCAAAATGGGCGAGCTGCATTCCCGGTCGGAAATTCCGTCCTTCGAGGGCAGGAGCAAGCTGTTCCGGGTCATCGGCGACGACGAGATCAAGCCCCAGCTTCATGCGCCCATCACGCTTTCCCCCGGAGACCATGCGTTTCTGCTGTGCTCCGACGGCCTCTGGGAGCGGCTGCTGGAGGACGAGATCATGCTCGATCTTCACAAGGCCGCCACAGCGGAGGAATGGGTATATCTGCTCCGCTGCCGCGCCATGATGCGGAAAAGCACGGATGTGGACAACAACACCGCCATCGCAATTTGGATAAAGGAGTAGTCAAAATGAAAAGAATAACCGCATTCTTAGGATGCGTCTGCCTGTTTTTGTTTCTGCTCTGCCCCGCGGTCAGCGCACAGGCCGCTGAACTGAATTCGTTTCTGACCTTTCACGAGATCGTGACGGAGGAGCACCAGAATGACCTTCTCGTCTACGGCACCGTCCTTCCCGAAAACGGAAGCCTGACGGTTTCCATCGATTCCCAGCAGATCTCCGACCCCGTCCTGACCACCGTGCGTCAGGAAAAGCTGCCCACCACGGTATACTGTCTGGTGGACATCTCCACCCACATGTCCAAGGAGCAGATCGAGCAGCAGACGGACATTCTGGACATCATCAGTAGCCGCATGGGCGAGGGTGACTCCATGGTCATCACCACCGTGGGCAGCAAAGTCGTTGAGGGCGCCGTCCTCGACACCATGGACGCCCGCACCGCCGCCATCGACACTCTTAAGCGCGACGGCGTCAGAGCGGATATGTACAGCGCCATCGTGGAAGCCATGGGCAGTCTGGAAAAGAAGACCAGCTACTGCACGAACCGGTGCCTGCTGATCCTCTCCGACGGCATTCTCGCCGACGGCGGCACCACCCAGCAGCGGGCCATCGACGTGGTCAGCGCCACCTCCATCCCGGTCTACGCCATCGGTATCACCGGCAGCTCCACCTCTGCCTATTCTCTGACAAACGCCGACAACATGCTGAAAATGGCGGAGGTTTCCAGAGGCGGCATCGGTCTGGTTCCCGCCGAGGAAAAGATCTCCGCTGCCGCCGCGGCTCAGCAGGTCTGGGAAACCATTCAGGACGGCTCCGTCATCAAAATCGACCTTGCCTTCGTGACCTCCAACAGCAACAACGCCACGGTTCGCGCCGCCTACGAGCTGGGCGATACCCGGTGGGAAGATTCCGTCGCCGTTGACCTGACCACGGTTCCCGCCGCCATCCCGGCCGCTCCCACCGGCGTTACCGACCCCACCGAAGTAATTGAGGAGCCGGAAGCGCAGACCTCCGTTATGGACTGGGTTCGGGAAAATCTCATTCTGGTCATCTGCTGCGCGGTCGCACTGGTAGCCGTGATCGTGGTGATCGTCGTGGTCGCGGTGAACAACAGCCGGAAGAAGCAGGAGCAGTGGCTTCGGGATAGGGATCTTCCGACCATCAATAACAACCCCGTCGTCGATAACAACCCCGTCATGGCATCCATCCCCTCCACCGGCGATTTTGATATTCCTACGACGACCCCCGTTCCGGACGAGTCGTGGGTCGCCACCAAGCCCGTGACCCCCAGCGGCGGCGTGACTGTCCAGATGACCGTCGCGTCCCATCAGGATGTTTCCACCAGCTTCACCCTTGCACCCCATACGCCTCAGGTTCTGGGTCGTGACGACCGCGCCGACATCATTCTCAACGCGGAAGACTACCAGCTTTCCGGCAAGCACTGCACCGTCGAATGGGACGGCAGCTACCTGTACATTCAGGACATGGGTTCGACCAACGGCACCGTCCTCAACGGCACCAATCTGAAACCGGACACCTGGAGCCGCGTAAAGAACGGCGCAGTTCTCCACATGGGCAGCTTCGACTATCAGGTCGCCCTGAATCCGGAAAAGTAAATTCACCCACCACTTTCCCGACAGCCGTGAGGCTGTCGGGAAATGCCGGTTATGGGCAAATTTACAAAAAGGAGAAACCATATGCAATACATCCGAATCACAAGCGAAAACATTGACTCCGAGCACATCTGCTGCGCCATGGCGGGCAAGCAGAGCGTCGCGAAAAAGGCGTGGCTCAAGGAGCGGTTCGCGGAGGGGCTGGTTTTTTACCGGAGCGAGGAGCGGGGCAAGTGCTTCATCGAGTACATCCCGGCAGAGAACGCGTGGGTCCCCATCGACGCGCCGGGGTATCTTTACATCAACTGCCTGTGGATCGCCGGGTCCATGAAGGGGCATGGGTATTCCTCCGACCTGCTGGGCGAGTGCATCCGGGACGCCAAAGCGCAGGGGCGGCAGGGGATATGCGTCCTTTCTGCGGAGGGCAGGAAGCGGGAGTTTCTTTCTGACCCCAAGTATCTGGCCTACAAGGGCTTCACCGTCGCGGACACCTCGGACTGCGGGATCACCCTCATGTATCTGCCGCTGACGCCGTCGGCGGAGAAGCCAACGTTCAAGGAATGCGCCAGACATCCGGAAATCAAAGAGGACGGCTTCGTTCTCTACTATACGGATCAGTGTCCGTTCACCTATTACTGGGTGCCCCGGGTGGCGGAGGCCGCCGCAGAGCACGGCATTCCCCTGAAAACCGTCCGAATCGCAGACAAAGAAACCGCGCAGAATCTCCCCGCCCCGGTGACCACCTATGCACTGTTCCGGGACGGGAAGTTCGTGACCCACGCCATTCAGTCCGATAAGAAGTTCCTCGCCCTCGCGGGGGTGAAGGGCTGACGCTTTAACATGACAAGATATTTTTTTTAGGAAGGAATGGCAGTACAGTGACAAAGCACTCGAAATTGATATATGCACGAAAAGATGGCAATATCGTAAGTATTGATGAAGTACAAAGTGGCACGCGATTTGTCAAGGATAAATTTCCCCTGTTCCCTTTGATGCGTGGTTTTTCTGTGTATCGCACAAAGTGATTTTATCCTTTTTGTGGACTATAGCCTATATCGTACTACCAACGGTGATGTTTTACAACACAGGAAAAAGAAAAGATGGGCAGCATCCGTAAGTGATTACAGATGCTGCCCGTTGAAATTATGCTTTTATCCCCTTTCTGACAGAATGAAGGAATCAAATTTCCTGATCCTGTTTGTGGGATGTGCGCTGCTGCGCCTGTTCAAAATTCTTGCGGGCAGAGTCCACATGGAATTTAATTTTCCAAAGCTGCTGAGAATCCTCCCGGACGAATTTGAACTGGGCATAGGTTTCCGCATGCTCCTGTTCCAATCCGGCATCCGTAATTTTCGGAATGAAAAATCATGGATACCCGTCGCTTTATGATCTTCATATTAAAATTTCCATCCTCACGAATGAAAGTCAGTATGAAAATGCGGATATTTTTCCCACTTTTTGAGCTGCACAGCTGGGACTAAAGACTCGCTGTCCAGCCGAAACAGAACTGTTCAGAGGTTCCCCGATACACGGTATCAATCTGATAAAAGTGTTATAGCAACTGCGCCAGAAGCGCGTCCGGCATTACGCCGGAGAAGCCTGGGATGGTCAGCTCTGCCGACGGGAGCAGCCGGGCCGTTCCGATGCCGATGGCTTTCATTCCGCCCCGGTGGGCGGCCTCGATACCTGCGGCTGAGTCCTCAAAAACCAGGCACTGCTCAGGTGGGAGTCCCAGAGCCTCCGCTCCTTTGAGGAACACCTCCGGGTTGGGCTTGCCGTTTACAATTTTCCTGCCGTCGATTACGGCGTCAAAAAATGCCGTAATTTCCAGCTTTTTCAGGACAAACTCCGCATTTTTGCTGACACTGCCAAGAGCTGTCCGGTATCCCTCGGCCCGGGCAACGCGTAAGAATTCCGACACGCCCGGCAGCAGCGCCGCCGGGGTCAAAGTGCCGATCATCTCCCGGTAGCGGTCATTTTTCCGGGTGTACAGCCTCTCTTTTTCGGACTCCGAAAGGGAGCGGTTTCCCTTTTTCAGCAGAATTTCCAGGCACTGTGCCCGGCTGATGCCCAGAAAGACCTCCTGGTCTGCCGGAGTGAAGGGAATTCCCAATTCTTCGGCAAGCTCCTGCCACGCCCGGGCGTGGAGGGGGTTAGTGTTCACCAGAACTCCGTCCAGATCGAATAACAGTCCCCGGATCACAGCAGCTTCAGGGTGCCGGAGGTGATGCGCCGACCGCTTGACCGGTCAAAGAGCATTACGTTGCTGCCGGTGATATCCAGCAGGTGTTTGCTTCCGATGGTAAACAGGGTGCTGCCGAAGACCACGCCGGTGAGCAAATACTCTCCGATGCGCACCTTGACGGTGGATTCCATGCCGGTGGGCATGGCACCGTAAATCTCGCACTCCACATTTCCACCGCCGGTGATGGACAGGAACTCCGGGCGGATGCCCAGCACCAGATCCTCGTTGGTGAGCATCGGCTCCTCGTGGATGCCGTCGTCCTCGTCGTTGACTCTGGCGATGTGGTAGCGGAAGGTCTCGTCCTTGTTGCTCTTTTCCACGTAGCCGCTCTCTCCCGCACGGGCCTTCAGAGCCTGCGCCTGGGCTTCCAGCTCCTCGTCCCGCCGGTGGAACCACTGGGGCAGCTGCAATGGCCGCTCGGGGGTGAAAACTGCCTTGTGTCCGTCCAGCAGCGTCAGCTCAATGCTGCCCTCAGGCCCCTGCCAGCCCTTGGCCTCCACAAAGTTGATGGAGGGGTTGCCCACGAAGTCTGCCGCAAAAAGATTGGCAGGGTGATTGTAAACTTCCAGCGGCGCGGCATACTGCTGAAGGACACCGTTGTTCATCAGGCAGATCTGCGTTGCCAGCGTCATGGCCTCCATTTGGTCGTGGGTGACGTATACGAAGGTGGAGCCGGTCTCCACATGGAGCCGCTGCAATTCATAGCGCATTTCCAGACGCAGTTTGGCATCCAGATTGGAAAGCGGCTCGTCCATGAACAGCACGCTGGGCTCGGGAGCCAGCGTCCGGGCGATGGCCACACGCTGCTGCTGACCGCCGGACAGCTCCGCGGGATAGCGGTCCATGAACATACTGATTTTGACGATGCGGGACACCCGGCGCACGGACAGGTCGACCTCTTCTTTGGTCAGCTTGCGCACAGCAGTTTCCACCTTGCCGTCCTTGAGAAGCTCAAAGTTCTCGTTGAAGGGCTGAGCCTTTCGAGCGGCCTCCACCTTTTCTTCCAGAGCCTTTACCTCGGCGGACACGTCCTTACCCTGCTCCAAATGATAGCCGAACAGCTTTTTGGCAGTGTACTGGGAGATGGTGTAGGTATCGATCAGCTTGATGATGGCCTTCTTTTCGTCCAGCTTGCCGTTTTTATCCCGGCATTCCTCAAGAGTCTTTACCACATCCTGAGGATTTTTGAGGATCTGTGCCAGACGGGCGGCGTTTTTCGCCTCAAAGCTGATCTTCGGCATTTCCTCCTTGATGTTTGACAGGCCGAAGGAAATATTCTGGTAGACGGTCATGTTGGGCCACAGGGCATAGTTCTGGAAAAGGAAGCCCACCTTCCGCTTGTTGGCGGGGATGTTGATGCCCAGCTCACTGTCGAATACCACCGTGTCGCCGATGGTGATGCGTCCGCTAGTGGGGGCCTCCAGTCCCGCGATCATCCGCAGGGTGGTGGTCTTGCCGCAGCCGGAGGGGCCCAGCAGGGTGACAAACGCGTTATTTTCAATGACCAGATTCAGGTCGTCCACACCATAGAACTTGCCCCAGCGCTTGGTGATATGCTCTAATCTGATTTCAGGCATGATTTAACCTCCGATTCCTTTATCCAGGCTTGCGCCGGTGACTTTGTTGACAAGGGTGTTGCACACCAGAATGGTGATGATGAGGATCAGGTTGATGCCGCTGGAGAAGGCATACAGGCCCATTTCATCGAAGTAATCCAGCGTGGTGGACAGGATGAAGCCCTGTACGCACAGCAGCATGAACAGGCTCAGCTCCCGCAGGCAGGTCATGAAGGGCAGCAGGTAGCCGCTGATGATGGAGGATTTCTGGATGGGGATGATGATGCGGGTCATGCGCTTGATCCATGGGATGTCCTGAATGATGGCGGCTTCCTCGATCTCGCCGGACAGCTGCAGCATGGAGTTCAGGGAACTGCGGCTGGCGAAGGGGATGTACTTGATAGTGCCCACGATGATCAGCAGGGTGTAGGTGTTAAACAGGTTCAGCTTCTCCGTGGAGAACAGAATGAAGAAGGCCGCGCCGACTGCCAGCGAGGGCATCAGGTATGGCAGGAAGGCCATTGAGTTGACATAATTCGCCCATTTACTTCGCCGGTTCTTGGACACCGCGTAGCCAACCAGCGTGCCGATGGTGCCCGCCAGCAGTGCGCAGCACACGCTGACAAAGATGGTACCCCGGAAGGCGTGCCAGATGGTCTCGTTGTGCAGGATGCCCTTCTGGCCGTACATACCGTTCTCGGTGACGTTTTCGCTGGTGACCCACCACTTGGCGGTCAGGTTGCTGGTATCGCCGGTGTACAGGAAGGAGTAGTCGCCGGGGTTGGGCAGGAATGTCTCGAAGGCGAAGGAGACGATGGGGAAAATGCTGGTGAAGAAGGTCAGAATGACCAAAATCACGGCGATGATGTACTTGCCAGATTTACCCAGATTGATCTTGGATATCTGACCGGATTTGCCGGTGACGGTGGTGTAGTTCTTCCGGCTGGTGAGAGACAGCTGATTCAGCATCATGATGGCCACGCCGAAGATCATCATGATGATGGCAAGGATGCTGGCTTCGCCGGTATACTTGGAGTTCATGGAGACGTACTTGGTGGACAGGGTGCTGAGGCCCAGATAATGGGGCACGGGGTAGGAACCCATGGCGCTGCCGAAGACCAGCAGAATGGTGGACAGAATGGCGGGCTTGACCATGGGCAGGGTGATGCGGGTCATGATCTTCCACCTGGGGGTGTCCAGAATGGTGGCGGCTTCCTCAAGGTTCGCGTCCATGTTGCGGAAAATGCCGCCGATAAGAATGTAGGCAAAGGGGGCGTAGTGCAGGCCCAGCACCACCATACTGGGGAACAGCCCCTTGCACCACCACATGGGCATCTCGATGCCGAACAGGGCTGCGAGAAGACCGTTGGAGGTGCCGGTGACGGCGTTGGAGTTAAAAAGGTTCTGCCACACCACGGCCAGCGTCCACTGTGGCATGATATAGGGGAAAATAAAGATGGAACTGATGTACTTGCGCCATGCCATGTTGGTGCGGGTGACGAGGAAGGCCACAATGCCACCGAACAGAATGGACACGATGCAGGTGCCCACTGCCAGCAGGAGGGTGTTCAGCAGGGGCGTCCACAGGTTGGTTTTTGCCATCCGGCTGGTAAAGAGGTCTATGTAATTGACGAGGGTATAGCCGGACACCTGCCCGGTCAGGTGGGCATCGATGGTGCCGGGGTGAATTTTCAGGGTGTCCTGAATGATGGCCAAAATGGGGGCGACGGTGGTAACGGTAAAGACAATGCCCATCAGCAGCAGGATCACGTTATAGGGCTTGGAAAAGAAGGTTTTCGTCTTGTTCAGCCCGATGGTGAGGCGGCTGGCGGGGGGATTGGCGGTTGTTTTCATGGAACCTCCTTCCGGAAAGGGAAGCGCCTCCGGATCGATTGTTGGGCAGATCCAGAGGCGCCGTCTTTGTTACTTGACTGAAATTTTTCTGGAATTTAGCCTGCGCTGTACTTGGTCAGCATTTCGATCCAGCTGCCTACGGTGAAGGCAACGGAAGCGCAGTACTCGGGATCTTCCAGAACCAGCTTGCCGTCGGTGGTCCACCAGTCGTAGCCCCGGTCGTTCTTGGCCTCGTAGACGCTGACGCCGTCCACGTAACCGCCGGTCTGATGGTGACGGGTGTTTTCGGTAGCCTCAGCAACCTTGGGGTTGGAGGAGTAGCCGCCCATGTCCTTGCCCCAGGCGGAGAAGCCGTCCTCGGTGCAGGTCATGTAGGCGATGAAGGCACAGGCAGTCCAGGGCAGGGGGCTGTTGTCGGTGACGAACAGGTAGTGGCAGTAGCCGTAGCCGCCGATGCCCTGATAGCCGTCGGTGTAAGCGGCAACGTTGACGTTGTTCACGGAGACGGAGTTGGATTCCTCAACGGAGCGGAGCTTGGAGTAAACCAGCAGGCCAAACTGATCGGTAGCACTCTTATCGACCAGAGTGTTGCAGATGGGGCCGTCATCGGTCTGGGCGTTGTAGCTCTCTACCCACAGCTTGATCCAAGCCAGCGCGTAGGCACCGTCGGGGCCAAGGCCCAGATCAGCGGCCTCGGACTCCATGGCCTTGATAGTGGGCTGGAAGTAGGCCTGCTCCTCGGCGGGCAGGGCGTTGTAGGCTTCTTTCAGCCAGCCGGCGTAGGTGTCCTCGGTGAGCATATACAGGAAGTTCTTGCCGACGATCTCGGAGTCGATGTCCATGTACAGACCATGCTCGCCCTCGGCGACGAAGTCCCAGCAGTTGTCATAAGTCTTGCTGCCGGTGTTGTTGTACATGAAGACCTTGTTCAGGGTCTGCAGAGCCAGGAAGCCCTTGTACTCTTCGGCAGTGGTGCCGTTGGCTTCGGCCCAGTCCTTGGGGATGAAGGTGTCCAGAACACCGGTCTGAACCATCTTGCTCTCGATCTGGTTGCCGTCCTGAATCAGGGTCATGGCGAAAGTGCCGGTGCCCTTCAGGGAGTCAGCGGTGAGCTGATCGAAGATCTTGTTGTTCTTGGGCTGCTGCCACTCGAAATCCATGTTGTAGCTGGGGTCGATGGTCTGTAAGTAGGCGATGAACAGAGGCAGGGCGCTCTTGCCGCGGCTGGAGTTGCCCACGCCGTAGAACATCTTGCCGTTGGACTCCTCGATGGCCTTTTTGCCCAACTCCTCGAGGGTCATGGTCTGAGCTTCCTTGATGATTTTCTGGGTTTCCGTCAGATTCTCCTCGACGGGGGGTTCCGTAGCGGCGGGAGCGGCCTCGGCGGAAGCAGCGGGGGCTTCCGTGGGAGCGGGGGTCTTCTGTCCGCAGGCGGCCAGGCCCAGCGCCATGCACAGAACCAGAAGCATTGCGACGATACGTTTCATTTCAGTTCCTCCTCAAAAGATTTATTCGGCGGCAGGTCTTGTTCCCTGCTGTGCTTATAGTCTAATGGCAAAACAAACAAAAATAAACCGGTCAAAACTGATATTTTTTGCATATTTCTGATTTCTGTGTAAAATATGATGAAATCGCAAGACCTGTGTGCTATAATTTAGTCACTTCATTCAAAGCATAGCGGAGATATGCCTATGAAAAAACAAATTCTGATTCTGGCCCTGCTCCTTCCCCTGCTGGCAGGCTGCACCGCAAAGCAGCCGGAGCCGCTTCCCTGTACCCCCGGAGAGGCTCAGCGGCTGGTGGTCTACACCTCCCATAAAGAGGAGGTCTACACTCCCATTATCCGGGAATTTGAGGAGCGCACAGGCATCTGGGTGGACGTGGTCAGCGGCGGCACCAATGAGCTGCTCCAGCGCATCCAGCAGGAAGCGGACGCGCCAAAGGCGGACGTGATGTTCGGCGGCGGTGTGGAGAGCCTCGAGTCCTATCAGGACTGCTTCAGCCCCTATATCTGTCGGGAGGCTGCCGGTATCTCCGAGCAGTTTCAGGCGGAGTCCGGCTGCTGGACGCCTTTTTCCGCCCTGCCCGTGGTGCTGGTGTACAATACCAAACTGGTGGCCCCGGTGTCCTTAACGAGCTGGAAGGATCTGGAATCCCCGGCTTTTCGGGGAAAAATCGCCTTTGCCGACCCCCAGATATCCGGTTCCTCCTATACGGCGCTGGTGACCCGGCTTCAGACGGGCGGTGGGATGGAGGATAGCCTGACTCGGCTGTGCACTGCGCTGGACGGAAAGCAGCTGGACAGCTCCGGCGCGGTGCTGACCGCAGTCGCTGACGGAAGCGCCTTGGTGGGCATCACGCTGGAGGAGACTGCCCTCCAACATATCGCCGCCGGGGAGGACATCGCTTTGGTCTACCCGTCCGACGGCACTTCCTGTGTCCCCGACGGCAGTGCGCTGGTGAAGGGCGCGCCCCACGGGGACAACGCCAGACTGTTTCTGGATTTCACCGTCAGCACCGATGTACAGTCCATGGTGGGTCAGCGGTTCTGCCGCCGGACGGTCCGGGCGGACATTCCCGCGGACCCCTCCCTGCCGCCGCTGTCCACCCTGAACATGGTGTCCTACGATGTGGAATGGGCAAGCCAGAACCGGGACCGGCTGCTGTCGGAATGGTCCTTCCTGCTTGGGGAGGTGCCGTCATGACCCGACCTCAGAGCCGTTCCTTCCGAAACCGGCTGCTGCTATCCTTCCTGATCGCCTCTCTGGCGCCCATGATCATCTGCTCCACCATGCTGTCCCAAATTTCCCGGATCCAGATGACGAAGCAGCTGGACACCGACGCCCAGACCCAGACCGCCCACCTGATGACCGCCCTGGATCGGATCAGCGACGCCCTGCCGGGAGCAGCCCGAGCGTTGGAAGAAAGCCGCCTGCTGCCCCGGGCTTTTACCAGCCGGGAGGACACCCAAATCAATACCGCCCTGTTCCTGGCCACTGAGGGCAGCCGGGATCTGGCGGATTACTCTTTGTATGATCTGCGGGGCAGTCTGCGCTATTCCACCGGCAGCGTTACAGCAGGCACCACCCTTTCCACCCGGTGGGGCGTCCTGTTCGCGGCGAAAAATGCCGGCGGGCAGGCGGTGTATCAGGCGCCCATGGACGGCGGCAAAACCCTGCTGCAGGGCGCGGCGCTTCTGAAAAATCCTCAGGGAGAACCGCTGGGCTATCTGGTGATGGAACTGTCCGAGGAGAATTTTCAAAAGCTCTTCGCCGGCAAATACGGCAGTTCCAACGAGGTTCTGATTCTAAATCGGTACTGGCACCCGGTCTACGCCAGCCAGAGCGGCATGAAGGAGGAGCTGGCGGATTCCCTGCGTGGCCAACTGCTGCGGAACGGCAATCCCGGCGCGGAGACGGAGGAATACCGCCTGCTAATTCAGGAGCATCCGCCCACCGGCCTGTATCTGGTACTGCGTCAGCCCCAGATGTTTACTCAGAGCACCATGAAGCTGCTCCACGCCGCCAGCTTTTTCTGTGTTCTGATGGGCATTGTGATTTCCGCGGTGCTCTGCCTGCCTCTGAGCCGCCGGATCTCCCAGCCCATTGGGCGGCTGCTGAAAGCCTTCTCCCGGCTGGAGCAGGACGATCTGGACGTCCACGTCTCCCGGGACGGAGAGGATGAGCTGGGTCAGCTGGCATCAGGCTTTAATCACATGGTTCTGGCCCTGAAGGCCAACCGGCAGGAGCTGGTGGAAAATCAACGGGAGCTGAATCAGGCCCAGGTACGGATGCTGCAGGCTCAGCTGAATCCCCATTTCCTGTGCAACACGCTGGACACCATGAAGTGGATCAGCAAAATCAACCATGTGCCGCAGGTGGCGCTGATGTCCACGAATCTGGCGGATATTCTGCGGTTTTGTATCTCTGCCGAGGAATTTGTGCCTCTGCGCCGGGAGGTGGAGGTGCTGAACCGGTATGTGGAAATACAAAAAATCCGGCTGTCCGACCAGTTCAGCTTTCTGGTCAGCCTGCCGGAGAAGCTGGAAACTTGCATGGTTCCCAAAATGATTTTGCAGCCCATTGTGGAGAACGCCATTCTCCACGGCCTGGAAGGGATTTCCGACAGCGTCATCCGGGTGGAGGCGGCTCAGGAGGGGGAAGACCTGCTCATTACCGTCACGGACAACGGTCACGGCCTGCCGCCGGATATGATCGGCCATCCTTACCGCCGGGAGTCCGCGCCCAGCGGACACCATCTGGGACTATTCAACGTGGACACCATTCTGAAAAAGCACTACGGGGAGCGCTACGGCCTGTATCTGGACAACAACCCCGCCGGCAGCGGCGCGAGAGTCCGGGCGCGGCTGCCCCTGCGCCGAAGGGAGGAAGAAGAATGCTGAAAGTACTCATCGTGGAGGACGAAGAACTCATCCGCAAGGGCATCGCGCTGACCGTGGACTGGGCGACGCTGGACTGCGTGGTGGTGGGCGAAGCCGCCAACGGCGCGGAGGGGTTGGAGAAGGCAGAAAAATGCGACCCGGACCTCATCATCACCGACCTGAAAATGCCCCAGATGGACGGCATCGAAATGCTGGAACGGCTCCGACAGGCAGGAAAAACCACTCATGTCATCATCTTGACCGCCTACGACAGCTTTTCCTACGTTCAGACCGCCCTGCGTCTGGAAGCGGTGGACTATCTGCTCAAGCCCTTCCATGACGGTGATCTGGAAAAGGCGGTGCAGCGGGTGCAGGCAAAGCTGGCACCGAAGCAGACAGTGCTGCCGGAGCCGAAAACCGGCAGCGGCAACCGCTATGTCTCCGAAGCAATCCAGTACATCAAGAACCACTATCAGGAGCCGGATATCAGCGTCAGCTCCGTGGCCCAGAGCCTGAACATCAGCGAGGGTCACCTGAGCCACACCTTCAGGAAGGAAACCGGCAGCACGCTTCTGGGATATCTGACCCGCTACCGCATCCACAAGGCGGCGGAGCTGCTGAAGGACTGCCGGGTGAAGGTCTACGAGGTGGCGGAACAGGTGGGCTACCGGGACATTGGCTATTTTTCCAACACCTTCAAGAAAATCACCGGGAAAACACCCTCGGAGTATCAGGACAGTCTTTCATTTCGTTTTTAGGAGGAAACGCCATGTACTGCATTCTGGTTGCCGGTATGCCTGCCAGCGGCAAGAGCACCATCGCCGTCAGGATTTCGGAGTCTCTGGGAATTCCAATGCTGTCCAAGGACTCCATCAAGGAGGTGCTGTTTGACAATCTGGGCTTTCACAGCCGGGCAGAAAAGGTTCAGCTGGGCACAGCGGCCATGCACATTCTGTACTACGCCGCGGCCCAGCTAATGAAAGTGGGAAAACCTTTTATTCTGGAAAATAATTTTGAGGACGCTTCCATTCCCGGGATTATGGCACTGCTGGAAACCCATCACTATACCGCCGTGACGGTTCGCCTCACCGGTGACCCGGAGGTCATCTACCGGCGGTTTGCCGCCCGGGATCTGTCCGACACCCGGCACCGGGGCCATGTGGTCAACGACTGCTACCCGGAGCCGCCGGGAGCCCCCCTAGAAAACCCCACAAGAAAAAGCTATGAGCAGTTTCTGGACGATATCGCGGCCCGGGGATATACCCGCTTTCAGGCCAACGGCCCGGTGCTGGAGGTGGATGTGACGGATCTGAGCGAACTGGACTTCCCACGGCTGATGGGTTCACTCACCGGTTTTGTACAGAGGGCAGTTCCTGGATATCCTCTGCGACTGCCCACACGAAATGCACAATCTCACCGGAAATGATTTCCTGTCCGGGATTGTCAGGGATTTGAAGATGGAGCACAAAGAGCTCTTGTACTTCCTGTCTCTCCAGATAAAGCTGTACCAGCATATCTGGTAAGACAGTTAAAGTGGTTTACTAGATTTTAGTATTACATAAAGGCAAGGGCTTTTTTCAGCGTCGGGTGCTGCTGACGTGATTTTGTACTCCCAAATGCCGCTGCTGCCATGCGAAAACGCTTTCCTATATTTTCGTTGACCAATTTTTGTGAGGTCTATATAATGAAAGCGGCAAAGGGAGAAATCCATTTGTAAGATAATTATGAAGGAGCAGAGAATTATGAAGAAGATCATTGCGCTGCTGATGGCAGTATTGATGACCGCTGGTATGCTGGCGGCTTGTTCCAGCACTCCGGCTGAGGACGCTTCTCCCACTGTGGAGAATACAAAGGCGCAGGCCGAAACCGCCGTGGTGAGCGGCGAAAAGGAAAAGGTCACCCTGAAGGTCTGGGCGGATCAGGGCGAGCTGGAGCTGACCGAAAAGCTTTGCAACGAATTTGCCGCCGAGCATCCCGAGAAGGAATACACCTTTGAATACGGCGCCGTGGGCGCTGTGGACGGCAAGGCCCGTTATCTGGAAGACCCCGCCGCTGCCGCTGACGTGTTCCTGTTTGCGGACGACCAGCTGGTGGATCTGGTCAAGGCCGACGCCCTGTACGAAGTGACCCGGAATACCGACGCCATCATTGCCGCCAACACCCCCGGTTCCATCAACGCGGCGACCTATGACGGAACCCTGTACGGCTATCCCATGACCTCCGATAACGGCTACTTCCTGTACTACGACAAGTCCGTGTTCACCGAGGACGACCTGAAGACCCTGGACGGCATTCTGGCCGCTGCCAACGCCGCCGGCAAGAAGGTACATATGGACGTCTCCAACGGCTGGTATCTGGCCTCCTTCTTCCTTGGCAACGGCTGCACGCTGACCATCGAGGACGGCAAGCAGGTCATCGACTTCAACAACGCCAACGGCCTTGCCGCCGCGGAAGCGATCCGGGCGTTCTGCAATGACCCCGCATTCGTGACCGGTGATGACTCCGTTCTGGCGGGCGGCATCGGCGACGCCATCGCCTGCGGCGTGTCCGGCACCTGGGTTGCCTCCGCGATTCAGGAGAAGCTGGGCGACAACTACGGCTGCTGCAAGCTGCCTACCTTCACCTGTGACGGTAAGCAGGTTCAGATGGGCTCCTTCCTGGGCTGCAAGATCTACGGCGTCAACTCCCAGACCGCCTATCCCGTGGACTCCATGGAGCTGGCGGAGTATCTGACCAGCGAGAAAGCCCAGATCGAGCGCTACAACGTGCTGAACTACGGCCCCTCCAATGTCAATGCGCTGGCTGACGACACCATCGCCTCCAATCTGGCGCTTCAGGCTCTGAACGCACAGAGCGAGTTCGCCGTTTCCCAGATGGTTCTGGGCGGCTTCTGGACGCCCGCCGAAGCCTTCGGCGCGGAGCTGGAAGCCCATTCCACCGGCGATCTGCAGACCATGCTGGATCGGCTCGTGGAGCAGGCGCTGGCAGGATAAGTTCATTTGATTCCGAAAAGGGGCTGTAAAAAAGCCCCTTTTCGCCATCCCATGCTCACGGAGGGATATCCATGCAAGAAAACACAAAACGGAATATACTTCTTTGCGCCGCCGCGAAGGGCAGCTTCTGGACACGGCTGTCGTTTTTTATCATGGGAACCGGCTGCATCCGCTATAAGCAGTACGTTCGCGGGCTGATCTATCTTTTGACCCAGATCGGGTTTTTCTGCTTCCTTAAAAATTTTGCGCTGCAGTATCTGAGTAAATTCTTCACGCTGGGCACGGAGACCCAGCGGAAGGTCTGGAACGAGGACTTACAGATCTACCAGAGATTCCCCGGCGACAACTCCATGCTGATTCTTCTCTACAGCGTGCTGTCGCTGGCGGTGATTGCGGTATTCCTGTACATCTGGTACGCGAACATCCGGGATTCCTGGCACGCCCAGGAGAACCTGCGGGAGGGGCGGAAAATCGCGAGCTTCCGGGACGACCTGCACAGCCTGACGAATGAGCGCTTTCATATAACCTTGCTCTCCATGCCCATGCTGACGCTGGTGCTGTTTACGCTGCTGCCCATCATTTTCATGATCCTCATTGCGTTTACCAACTTCGACGCGGATCACCAGCCCCCCGGAAATCTGTTTACATGGGTTGGTATGACCAACGTGACGGATATTTTTCTGGGCAATGAGATCAAGACCAACACCTTCTTCGGCCTGCTTGGCTGGACAATCGTCTGGGCGATTCTTGCCACGTTTACGAATTACATCCTCGGTATGCTGCTGGCCGTCGCCATCAACAGCAAGCTGGTGAAGCTCAAACAGGTGTGGCGCACCTGCTTCGTCATTGCCATCGCCATTCCTCAGTTTGTGAGCCTGCTTCTCATTTCCCGGGCGCTGGAGCCTGCGGGAGCGGTGAATGTGCTGCTGCAGGAGCTGGGACTGATCAGCGCGCCGCTGCCCTTCCTGCTGGACCCGACGCTGGCGCGAATTGCAGTCGTTGTGGTGAATATGTGGATCGGCATTCCCTACACCATGATGACCTTTTCCGGGGTACTGATGAACATCCCTGCCGAGCTGTACGAAAGCGCGGAAATGGACGGCGCGGGGCCGGTCAGAAGGTTCATTTCCATCACGCTGCCCTATATGTTCTTCGTGACGGCCCCCGCGACGATCACTACCTTCGTGACGAATTTCAACAACTTCAACGTCATATACCTGCTCACTGCCGGAGGCCCCTTCTCGCTGGACTACTATCAGGCCGGTAAGACCGACCTGCTGGTCACATGGCTGTACAAGCTGACGGTGAACCGGAATGACTACTCTCTGGCATCGACCATCGGCATTTTTATCTTTATGCTGGTGGGCAGCTGCTCCCTGCTGGTGTATAACCGGACAGGCGCCGTGAAGAAGGAGGATCAGTTTCAATGAAAAATATGCGCAGGCGCAAGATTGTTTCCTCGGTGGCGCTGAATGTGGTGATCGCGGTTCTGGCAATGCTCTGGCTGGTGCCGGTCTTCTGGCTGGTCGTGTCTTCCTTCCGGGCGGAGCAGGGGGCGTATACCTCCTATCTCTGGCCGAAAAGCTTCACCTTCGGTAATTACGTCCGACTGTTTACAGACAGGAAGCTGTTTGATTTTCCCCGATGGTTCGGCAATACGATGCTGGTCGCCGGGTGCAGCTGTGCCATCACCACGATTCTGGTGCTGATGGTCGCCTATGTGTACTCCCGGCTTCGTTTCCCCAGCCGGAAATTCCTGATGAATGCGTCTCTGGTGCTGGGAATGTTCCCCGGCTTTATGAGCATCATCGCCATTTACCATTTCATGAAGGCGGTAAGTCTGGATCAGACGCTGCTGGCGCTGATTCTGGTGTATTCCGGCGGCGCGGCGCTGAACTACTACATCGCCAAGGGGTATTTTGACACCATCCCCAAATCTCTGGACGAGGCTGCCATCCTGGACGGCGCGACCAACAGTACGATCTTCTGGAAGATCATCCTGCCCAACGCCAAGCCGGTGATTGCGACCACGGCCATCAACGCTTTCATTAACCCCATTGTGGACTACATCTTCGTGTCGGTCATCATGAAGGACAATTACAACAACTTTACGGTCGCAAAGGGCCTGTACACCATGGTGGATAAGACGAATATCTACGAATACTACACCGTTTTCTGCGCCGGTGCGGTGATCGTGGCGATCCCTGTGGTGCTGCTCTTTATTCGAATGCAGAAATACTACGTTGCCGGCGTCGTCGGCGGCTCGGTGAAAGGATAATGTATGAATCCCGCAACAATTTACCATAGACCATTGAGCGAATTCGCGTTTGCCACGGACGCTTCCCACTATGTTTTCCGCCTGCGAACCGGAAAAGGCGAGGCGCGGAGCTGCCGCTTCTTTTACGCCGACCGCGCCGCCATGGCGCCGGAGCTGGATTTTGCCTGCCTGCCCATGAAAAAAATCCGGGAAGACCGGTATTTTGACTGGTACGAGGTTCGGCTGGAAACAAAGCTTGAGCGTATTGCGTACTGGTTTGAACTGTCGGACGGGGCGGAGACGCTCTGCTATTTTGGCGATTGCTACGAAATGGCCGGAACGCCCACCCGGGCGGATTATTTCCAGCTTCCCTTCAACCATCGCGCTGACCGGCTTTCCGTCCCAGAATGGACGAAGGACGCCGTTGTCTACAACATTTTCCCGGACAGCTTCGCCGACGGGTTCCGGACGCTTTCCGGCGGCTCCGATGGGAAAACCGGTTTGGGCGGCACCATCCGGGGCATTACAGAGAATCTGGATTATATCGCGTCCATGGGGTTCAACTGCATTTATCTGAACCCGATTTTTGCGGCAGAATCTTACCACCGGTATGACACCCTCGATTACTACCAGGTAGACCCACATATGGGAAGCAAAGAGGATGTCCGCGCGCTGGTGGAGAAAGCCCATTCCCTTGGTATCCGGGTTCTGCTGGACGGCGTATTCAACCATATCAGCAGCCGCCATTTCCTGTTTCAGGATGTTCTGCGGAACGGTATGGAGTCAAAATACTATTCCTGTTTCTACCAGCTACCGGCGAAGCCAAAGCTTCCCGCTCCCGGTGAGCTTCCGGAATATACCTGCTTCTCCTATGTTGCCGATATGCCGAAAACAAACACCGCCGACCCGTATTTAAGGCAGTATTTCTGCGACGTCGGCGTCTACTGGATACGGGAGTTTGACATCGACGGCTGGCGGCTGGACGTGGCGAACGAGCTGGACGACGGCTTCCTCCGCGCCTTCCGCGCCGCGGTAAAGGCGGCAAAGCCGGATGCCGTCATCGTCGGGGAGGTCTGGGAAAACGCCGCCCATTATCTGAACGGGGATATGATGGATTCCGCGATGAATTACGATTTCCGCCGGTATTGCCGCAGATTTTTCGCGGAGGAAACGGTGGATGCGGAAACCTTCGATACCAACGTTTCCACTCTGCTGCTGCGCTACCGGGAAAACGCCCTGTTTGCCCAGCTGAATCTGCTGGACAGTCATGACGTCAGCCGGTATCTGTCCCTGTGCGGGGAAAATACCGACAAAATGGAGCTGTCCGTGCTGCTGCAAATGACCTTCCCCGGTATGCCCTGCGTGTTTTACGGGGACGAAAAGGGGCTTTGCGGCCTGAGCGAAAGCGAGTACCGCCAGACGATGGCGTGGGGAAAATCTCACCCGCTGGAGGATATCTACCGCCGCCTGATCTCCCTGCGCAAGGCGCACCCCGCCCTGCGGTACGGCGATTTCGTGACGAATTTTGCGGCGGGGAAAACCTACAGCTACAGCCGGAATTGGGAAACCACAAGAATTACGGTCACCATGAATCTTGGCGACGCACCCATTCCCGCACCGCAGCGGGGCAGATTGCTCTTGAAAAAAGGCGGCAATCATGCCATAATCGGTGCATGGGAGTATGAAGTACGGGAGGAACGGATTCATGGCGGTGACGATCTATGATGTGGCAAAGGAGGCGGGGGTATCCATTGCCACGGTTTCCAAGGCGCTGAACGACAGCTACACCATCCCCGACCAGACCAAGGCGGCGATACGGGAAATTGCGGACCGTCTCGGCTACCGCCCCAACGCGCGAGCCAAGAATTTTGCCCGGCAGGCAAGCGGCACGGTGCTGTTCATCACGGATTTCTACCAGAACATTGCCTTTGAAAATCCCCATATGTTCGAAATCATCTCCGGCATTGCCACGTATCTGGACGGCAAGGACTATTCCCTGACGCTGAAGCCGCTGACGAAACAGGCGGCGCCCCTTTACATCCGGGACATCATCCAGCAGCGGCAGGCGGACGCGCTCATCATTCATGCTTTCGTTTTAAGCCCAGAGCTGGCCGCGATCCTTTCCCGGGTGGATTTTCCCTATCTGGTCATCGGAAAGCCGGGATTCCGGTGCAGCATCTGCTGGATCGACGTCAATCATGAGCAGGCGGGGCAGATTGCCGCGAATTATCTGCTGGACAAGGGCTACCGGAGAATGGCCTTTATCACGGGGCAGGAAAACGACGCCCTGTCCCAGAGCCGCCTGCGAGGAATCAATCAGGTCATGTCTGAGGAAGAGCTGAGCGTTGAGGTTGTCTGCAATGAATCGCCCTACGCGCTGGACGACGAGGCGCTGTACGGTCTGCTGATGCGCCGCCCCCGGCCGGAGGTGCTGCTTTGCAGCAATAACCATCTTGCTCTGCACTGCCTGCAATACATCCGCCGGATAGGTCTGAAGGTTCCGCAGGACATCGCGCTGCTCACCTTTGACAACTACCCCTTTTCCATGCTGACAGACCCGGCTATCACGGCCGTGGAGGTGGACATGCACGACATGGGCGTCAACGCCGCCCGGTTTGTGCTGCAGCGGATACGAAAGCCCAATTTACAAACCCAATCCTACTGCACCTCCCCGTGCATTCTGGAACGGGAATCCACATAATGGCAAAAAGCCTCTGCTTTCACCAAACGAAAGCAGAGGCTTTTCCATAGACAAAATGAGGGAGACGGTGCCTCCCTCGTTGGTTGTATCATACTGAACTCCAATTAAAATCTTTAAAAAAGATTTTAATTGCCTGAAGGGCA
>OLGB01000378.1_pt1 | contig 65456 bp, 73 predicted proteins | sample 1605691 | NCBI WGS metagenome assembly OLGB01 (sample SAMEA3888925, study PRJEB22519) | human gut metagenome | biome: human gut; feature: human-associated habitat; material: faeces | place: Denmark | collected 2010
ATCAGGTTTCCCCGACCAAGTTTCACTCATTCGGAATTACTGTCTTGTTTGCGTTGTTATTGTTCTGTATCGTTTTCAAGGTTCGTACCAGTCTCGCAGGCGGCTTTTCAGCGGCTCGCGCAACCAGCTTTGTCAGTATACTACTTTTTCGCCCTCCCGTCAAGGGGTTTTGGAAAGGTTTTTGCGGTTTTTTTGAGACTTTTGGGGTCTTCCGAACGTTATTTACCGCAAAATCGCATCACTTTCGCGTTTTGGAAGCGTCTTCACGCTTTTGGGAGGAATTTCGTTCGGATTTGCAGCCGATGCTGCCCCGGTCTTTGGGGCGGGAGTGGCACCCGCTGCGCCCAATCCGCCAGCAAATCATCCGCCGCGGACAAAATCTCCGGCGAAACCGTCAGTTCTTCCACGCGCGAAAGTCGCTGCAGCGCCGACGCGGACACATACGCAAGCACCGCTGCCTGCTCCACCGAAAAGGTATTTTCCCGCGCACAGAGCCGCCCCATCGTCGGGCGCGGGCAGAGCAGGTGGCTCGCGAAGCAATCCGCCTCGCGCTCCATGTTCGGCTCGTCCCCGCGGTGCAGCAGACGATGCCCCAGCTCGTGCGCGAGCGTGAACCGCAGGCGCGCCGGATTGCCGCCCTCGCGATAGACGACGATGAAGCGCGTTTCCCCCTGGATGGTCTGCCGGAACGTGATCGCTTCGGCATTCGCAAGCTGCCGCAAAAGCGCCTCGCGCGGGATTTTCAGTTGCTCCGCCGCGGTCACATCCGCCCAGACGACCGTATTGCGGCACGCGGACAGGATTTCCAGCGGATGCACGGGCAATGCAGAAACGCCGCGGCGAATCAGCACACGATATGCCATTGCCGCGGCGCGGGACATCCCATTATTCTGCTGCATCGTCGTCCTGCGCGGGGGCGGCAGGGGCGAACGCGCTGGCAAACAGCGCCTTGCCAACCGCAAGATACTTCTCCTGCTCCTCCGGCTTCATCTGGCGGAAAGCGCGGCACATGACGCTCATGTTGTCCATCGCGTCCTCCGGCTTGGGCGGACGGCCGCAGAGCTCGTCAATCGACGTATCAAACAAATCAGCGAGCTTTTGCAGCGTCTCAATGTCGGGTTGCGTCTGTTCGCGTTCCCATTTGCTGACGGAAACAGCAGAAACGTCCATGGCAGCGCCGAGTTCATGCTGGTTCATGCCCTTCTGCTTACGGAAAAGGCGGATGTTTTGTCCGTACATGATTATCACCTCACGTTTATTATACTGCAATACGCACAAAAAATCAAGTCCAAAAAGGTAAAAATGCATCTTGACATGAACCTTATGTTGTGTTATGATACCCACAAGTTCATAGGCGAATTGATGTTCGCCTTACTGAGGAGGTTGAGGAGAATGACACGACAGCAAATGCTGGACTCATACCGAAAGCTGGTGCTTGCAAAGCAGGATGCGGCGCACATGATGAGCGCGGACGACCACGACGCCATGTTTTCGCAGACGCTGCAGGCAAAGGCAAAATCGACGCTGACGGCGATGAATGCGCCGATGCGGGCGCTTTTGGAGGAAATCAGCGACCCGCGAACGTTCATGATTATCCAGCGGTACTACGTCAAAGGGCTGACGGATCAAGCCATCGGGCGGGAGATGAACCTGACCGGGGCGCGGGTGAACCAGATTCGGCTGGGTTATGTGCGGTCGCTGACAAATCAGGCGAGTTAAAATCAAATCAAGCGAAATCAAATGAAATCAAATTTGCTTGCATTTTGCGCCGAAGGGTGGTACACTTCTTTTCGTCATTAAGCGAACAAACATTCCCGCGCTTGTATGTTCGCTATTGACTGCTCCCCTATCGGCGGCAGGGGGAACGGCAAAAATCATCCGCCGGAAAGGAGCCATCCCATGACGCAGGTTCGTGCGCCGGATATCGCGACGAAGGAGGAGGTGCTGGAGACATTCACGCAGCTGATGCGCGGCGAAAAGACCGCCGAGCAGATGAAGGCGGCGGATGCGCTGGCGAAATACCACGGGCTGTTCGCCGGAAAGGAGGACGAAGCGCCCCGTCGCCCGCCGGAAGTCGCACAGGCGATTGACGACGCGATTGCCGCGCTGAGCGGAAAGAAACGCAAATCCCGAAAAGAGGTGAAACCCAACGAATGAGCAATCCCCGCTGACGCAGGATGGGCGCGACGCGCTGATGCTGCTGATGGAAAAGCCCGCGAAAGCGGCGCGGCTATGCGGGCTGACGCGGCTGACGGACACGCTGCACGGGCGCTGGATACGCGAGATGGTCTTCGGGCAGGGAGACATGACGCTGCTGGCGCACCGAGGCAGCTACAAAACGACGTGCCTATCCTTCGCGATGGCGGTGATGCTCGTGGTGTACCCGCGGAAGAACCTGCTGTTCCTGCGCAAGACGGACAGCGACGTGCTGGAGGTGCTGCGGCAAGTGAAGCTGCTGCTGGCGACGGACGCCATGCAGGAATTGACCGGGCGCATTTACGGCAGCCCCGTGCAGGTGCTGCGCGGCGACATGTGGAGCGTGAACACGGACTGCTACGCCGCCATCCGCGGTGCGCCGCAATTGCTGGGGCTGGGCACAGGCGGGTCGATGACCGGCAAGCACGCAGACATCATCCTCACCGATGACATTGTGAACCTGCAGGACAGAATCAGCGCCGTGGAGCGCAAGCGCATCTGCGGCGTGTATCAGGAACTGCAGAACATCCGCAATCCGGGCGGACGAATCCTGAACACAGGCACGCCTTGGCACCCGGACGACGCGTTCCGCCTGATGCCGCCGCCGGAAAAGTACGACTGCTATCAGACCGGGCTGCTGACGAAGGACGCGATTGCCAAGCTGCGCGCCGCCATGTCGCCGACGCTTTTCGCCGCGAACTACGAGCTGCGGCACATCGCGACCGGCGGCGGGCTGTTCGAGGCGCATCCGCCGGAGACGGAGGATCCGCTGCTGCTGCGCGACGGCATTGCGCATCTGGACGCGTCCTACGGCGGCGAGGACTTCACGGCGCTGACGTGCGGGTGCATCCGCGGCGGTCGGGCGTACCTGTACGGGCGGATTTGGCAGAAGCCGGTCGATTCTGTGCTGGATGAAGCCTTGTCGGAGGCGCGGCGATTGCTGTGTGAGCCGGTCTACTGCGAAACGAACGGCGACAAGGGATATTTGGCGCGGGAGATTGCGCAGCGCGGGTTTCTGGTGCGGCGCTACAACGAGCGGATGAATAAGCACGTCAAAATTGCGACATACCTGCGGAAATGGTGGGGAAATGTGACGATTTTGGCGGGGACAGACCGCGCGTATGTGGATCAGATACTGGATTACTCGGAGACGGCGGCGCATGATGACGCGCCGGACAGCGCGTCATGTGTAATGCGGATTTTGGATAAAGGCAGCAGTTTCGCACAATAAGGCAAGCGCGCTCAAGCCGGGGTGCAAAAAACGGGTCAAGGGGCAATGCCCCTTGCAGGGTCAAGGGACAGCGTCCCTTGTGGGGTTTGGGGCAACGCCCCAACTGTTCCGCGGGCGACCAGTATGCCAAACGCGCTCAACAAAGGTGCAGGCAGCGAAGCGTCCCTGCCAGTAACTTTGCGCGTCCTCAGACGCGCCCCCAAGCTGCTCTTTCCACCACTTGCACATTGTCGCGCCAGATGGGCGCGACCGACCTGCTGGTCTTTCCAACCATAGCTGGTCTTTCCCGCAAGCAGGGGTTTCGCCTCTGCGGAGGCGACCAAAGGGCAGTGAGAACAGACGAAGTCTGCGATCGCCCTTTGGAAACCTTCGGGTCGCCACTACCGGAGTTGACTTTGATTGCGGCTTGGGAGAACGCCATCATCCGCAAAGCGCACAACATCATCCATATTAAAGGAGGACACATGTTTACCACCTACACCTACCAAGACTACCTCGCCGCGGAGGACAAAATCGCCCTGCTGTGCAAGGCCATCGAGAAGTTCAAGGCATCGGCGGAGTTTGTCCGCGCGCTGAGCGCCAGCAGCTACTTCCGGGGCGAAAATCCCACGATTGCACGCAAGACCATCCTCCGCGCCCGGAAAATCGAGACGCGTGGCACGGACGGACGGCGGCACGTCCGCGCGGGAACGGAAGACGTCGTCGGCAACCGCATCGGCAGCAGCTTCCTGTTCCGCTTCGTGACGCAGCAAAACCAGTTTCTGCTCTCCGAAGGCGTTTCATTGCCGGAGGAAACGAAAAAACGTCTCGGTGCGGATTTCGACCACCTGCTCTCCCGCTTGGGCGAATGCGCCCTGCTGCACGGGGTCAGCTACGGCTACTGGAATGCCGACCATCTGGAAATCATCGAGATGGCGCGGGCGGCGGGCAGCGGATTTTTCCCCCTGCTGGACGAAATGACCGGCGAACTCATGCTGGGCGTACAGTTCTGGCAGCTTGGCGCAAAACGCCCAATGTTCCTGCGCCTGTTCGAGCAGGACGGCGTGACCATCCTGCGCGTCAGCGGCAAGCAGGTCGATGTCGTCCGGGAGAAAACGGCGTATGTGCGCACGCTCCGCCGCGACGCGCTCGGCGATACCATCGACGTGGAGCTTCAAGGCTACGGGCGCTTGCCGCTCATCCCCCTCTACGCGAATCAGGAGGGCAAAAGCGAACTGACGCCGGCGATTCAGGCGAAAATCGACGCGTACGACAACATTCTCTCCGACTTTGCGGACAACCTCGCCCGCGCCAACGACGTTTACTGGGTGCTGAACAACTTCAGCGGCACGACGGAGGACATTGCCGAAATGCTGGAGGAAATCAGCCGCATCAAGGCGGTGGCGAACCTCTCCGACGGTTCGGGCAGCGGCGCAACCGCCGAGCCGCACACGATTGAGGTGCCCTATGCCGCGCGTCAGGCGGCGCTGAACCTGCTGGAGCGGGCGCTGTACAACGACTACATGGCGCTGGATATGGCCTCGCTGACGGGCGGGAGCTTGACGAATGTGGCGATTCGCGCGGCGATGGCGAACTTGAATTTGAAGGCGGACAGGTACGAATGGCAGGTGCGGCACTTTATGCAGGAGCTGCTGACGCTGCTGCACTTGGAGACGGAGGAGATTCACTTCAAGCGGCAGGCGATTGCCAATGAGAGTGAGCTGGTGGCGGATATTCAGAATATGCGGCAGGATATTGACCAGCGGACGGCGCTGCGGTTGAATCCGTATATCGCGGATGAGGAGATTGGGGGATTGGTGAAGGGCGCGGGGAACCCGGTTTAACGCCGCTATCCCATAGCGCCGCTGAAGCGCGCTCAAGCCGGGGCACAAAAAACGGGTCAAGGGGCAATGCCCCTTGTGGGGTCAAGGGGCGAAGCTCCCTTGTGGGGTTTGGGGCAACGCCCCAACTGTTCCGCGGGCGACCAGTATGCCAAACGCGCTCAACAAAGGCGCAGGCAGCGAAGCGTCCCTGCCAGTAACTTTGCGCTCCCGCAGGAGCGCCCCCAAGCTGCTCTACCCAACACCTATGCAGTGTCGCGCCAAATGGGCGCGACCACGCAGCCTGACTTCCGACCATAGCTGGTCTTTCCCGCAAGCAGGGGTTTCGCCTCTGCAGAGGCGACGAGGGGGCAATGAAAACAGACAAAGTCTGCGATCGCCCCCTCGACCCCTTCGCAGCGGACACTCCCCACTTGATTTTTCTCGCAGCAAAGGGAACGCGGACGATTCCCCTTGCAGAAACGCTTCAACTTATAAGGAGGTACTTCCATGTCCCTGACCCGCAGTCTGCTAAAGGAATTGCAGATTTCGCCTGATGCGGCGGAACGCATCATTGCCGCTCACGCGGAATCCATCGACGCGCTTCGGCAGGAGCGCGATGCCGCACGCAGCGAGGCGGCGCAGCTCGAAAGCATCCGGGCGGCGCTTGCCGAAATGACACAGGCGCGCGACGAGGCGTGCCAAGCCCGTGACAGCGCCCGCAAGGAACTGTCGGCGCTGGGCGGGCAGTTTGATTCCTATCGTCAGCAGGTGGAGACGGAAAAGCACCAGCAGGCGCGCCATGCGAATCTTCGCGCTGCCCTGCAAAGCGCCGGGGCAAACCCTCACGCGCTGGATCTGCTGCTGCTTGCCCTCCACCCCGACGAAAGCGTGTTTGACGGCGACGAAATCACCGACCCGGACGCGCTGCTTACTCCCCTCAAGGCGCAGTACGGCGCGTTCTTCGCGCAGCCGACGCGCCTGCCGACCGACGTTGTTTCCCCGCCTGTGACCGCCGCGCCGCCGCTGACAAAGGAGGATGTGCGCCGCATGTCGCAGGAGGACATCAACCGAAACTGGAGCAGTGTCTGCTCCGTACTATCGAAAGGAGATTAATACCATATGGCTATTTCCAGCTTCATCCCCAAGGTTTGGTCTGCGCGCCTTCAGGAGAACTTCCACAAGGCGCTGGTGTTCGGCTCGCTCTGCTCCCGCAATTACGAGGGCGAAATCAGCCAGTGGGGCGACACCGTTCACATCTCCAACCTGTCGGACATTACCGTCCGCCCCTACGACCCGACGAAGAACCTCGCCGAGCCGGAAGCCCTCAGCGGCACAGACATTGTGCTGACCATCGACCACGGCGCGTACTACAACTTCCTCATCGGCGACGTGGACGCGGCACAGGCGCGCGTTGACCTGATGGACGGCGCGATGCGCAACGCCGCCTATCAGCTGGCGGAGGATGCCGAGAAGTACATCCTCGCTACCATCCGCAAGGGCGCAGGCACGAAAGTGTCCGGCGCGATTCCGACGGCGGACAAGGGCGGACTGTACGGGCTGCTCATCAGCATCAAGAACGCGCTTGACCTCAAGCACGTCCCGCGCTTTGAGCGCAAGCTGATTGTGCCGATTGCGATTGAAGGTCAGCTGCTGATGGACGAGCGGTTCGTCAACGGCTCCGCGGCGGCGGAAGCGCGGCTGGCGGAGGGCGCTATCGGGCGCGCGGCAGGCTTTGACATTTACGTCAGCGCTGATTTGACGAACGAAATCATCGCCATGATTCCCGATGCGGTCACCTTCGCCAACCAGATTGCCCGCACGGACGCATACCGCCCGGAAAAGGGCTTCTGCGACGGCGTGAAGGGCTTGAACCTGTGCGGCTGCAAGGTCGTGCAGCCCGACGGCGTGTATATCCATACCATTACGGCTTAATCCGAAAGGAGGATTCCCCTGATGACCGTAACCGTACAGGACGTGATGCGGCAGATGCGCAACTACTTCATTGCGTCAACTTTGACCGGCACGTTCACCGTTGCGGACGGCATCATTGACCTTGACCCGCCTCTTGCGCCCGGCGCGTGGGTCGCCATCGAGGGCTCCGGCTCGCTCGATGGCGTCCACCAGCTGGACGAAAACGGAAAGCTGCCGGATGCGGCGGATGGGAGCTGGCGCGGACTGCTCCATCTCCTGTCCCCGACGGCGGATTTCCTGCGCCTGTGCCGCGACATTCGCGACTGGGCGGACAAGCACCCGGACGAAACGCTGCTGACGGAGAAATTCGGTTCGTACAGCCGCAGCCAGAGTTCGAGTGCGTGGGAGAAGGTCTTTGAGCGCCGCCTGCGCCCGTATTTGCGGATGTTTCCGGAGGTGAAGGGCTGATGCTGACGGACTACTTCGAGCCGTTTACGCTGCTGAAATCCACTTCCTGCCCCGACCCCTGCGGCGGGCAGCTCCAGCAGGATGTGACCGAGTTGCCCTTCCGCGCCGCCTTGGCGGATGCGCTGGGCGAAGAGGGCGAGCGCGGCGGAAAACCTTTCATCCGCGTGACACCGTATCTGCTTTGCCCGCCGGAAACGCCGCTGAAATTGGACGACATCATCCGCCGCGAAAAGGACGGCACGCACTACCGCGTCTGCTCCCGCCCGGAGGACAGGCGAACGCCGCTGGGCGCGGGTTTCCCCTACGCCGAGGTGCGCTTGGAGAGAGTGGAGGCGGACGCATGACGCTGCTTCGCGCGCTGGTCAGCCGCTTTTCCGCCCTGCTGGGCGATGTATATTATGAAGGAACTGTTCCGCCGGACGCGCCGTACCCATACACGGTGGTGAGTGCCAAAATCCCCGCGGCGTTCGGCGGCACGGGCGAAATCACCCTCTGCTGCTATGAGCGCGGCGGGGACAGCCACACGCGAATCGCCGAGAAAATGGCGCGGGTGATGCGCTTTTCCGGCAGTTTGGTGCACTACTGCGGCGGCTTGGCGCTGCTGCAATCCCCCAAATGCGCCATCGGGCATGAGAAGGGCGGCATCACCGTCCTGCGGATGACGATGGCGTTCACCCACTACCCGAATCAATGCTATTCCCTGCGAAAGGAGGAGTTTCTTTGCTGATTTCCCATCATCCCGCGTCCGCAGAGTGCTTGCAGCTGGGCGAAGGGATGTTGCTCTGCGGCTTCGACCTTGACAAGGCGCTTTCCAGCCGCGACCCGCTGGACTGCATGGCGGAGGCCGTCGCGGATGATACGAAGCGCATCGGCACGACGTGCGGCGGCGGCATCTTCCGCGCTGTGCCGCGCGAGTTCGACCCGGAGAGCGGTTCGCACCGGCTGCCGTTTGCCGGGAGCATCCGCTTGATTGACTGGCGCGTCACCCTCAGCGGCACAATGCTGGACGTAACGCCCGAAAATCTGGCGCGCCTGCTGCCGTCGGACACGGAAATGACCGAGCGCGTGACGACCCTCACGCCGAAGCAGGCGCGCAAGCCGCTTTCCCGCCTATGCTGGATTGGTACGACAAGCCGGGGGCTGCTGCTGATTGAACTGCGCAACCCGCTTTGCATTTCCGGCGCATCGCTGACGAGTGTGCCTGATGGCGCGGGCAAGCTGCCCTTCACGTTTCTGGCGCAGAATGACCGTCCGGACGACGTAAATCTGCCCGCGCGCTTGTACTGGTGGAAGGAGGAGACGCATGACGCAGCCTGACGAGCTTGCCGCCGCCCCGCAAAATCCCGAATCCGCCGAAACGCCGCAGATTGACTACGACGCGCTGGCGGAGGCGCTCACGCCGATTATCTCCGCCATCATCGCGCGGCAGGTAAATCAGCGGAGGTACACATGAGAAAGGAGGTGCATTCCCCTTGGCTGACCGGCTTTACTGTGCCCTGAACGGCACGACCCTGCGCGACCTTGACGCGCGGATTCACCTGCTGGATGTGGAGGAGCTTGCGCCCGCCGTGCGGACGGTGACGGCGAGCCGCATCGGCGGCGGGCTGCACCTGCTGCGCCGCCAGCGGGAGCAGCTGTCCCTGCGTGTCCGCTTCCTGATTGAGGAATACGACATCGCCGCGCGGCATCAGCTGCTGCACCTTGTGGCGGCGTGGGCGGAAGCGGGCGGCGTGCTGACGCTGCATGAGGACGGCAAGCGAGTGCTGCGCGTCGTCTGCACACAGTATCCGACCATGAGCACGCTCAACTGGCTGGAGACGCTCTCGCTTGTTTTCACCGCCTTCTCCTGCCCCTACTGGGAGGACGCGGCGGAGACAAGTTTCCTGATGCCGAACACGTCCGATGCGCCGTCTAAGCTCCTTGCCGTCCCCGGCGACGCGCCCGAAACGCCGCTGAACCTGCTGATTCGCAACATTGGCGACGCTGCCATCACGGCGCTAACCATATCCGCCGCGGGGAAAATCAGCTTTCAGGGGCTGACGATTGCCCCCGGCGCGGCAATTCGGATTCACCACGACGCAGGCGTTTTCGCGGCGGAAATGGTGTCGGATGACAGCACAGTGTCCATTCTGCCCTATCGCACGCCCGAAAGCGCGGATGATTTGCTGCTGCGGCCGGGTGTGCTGAACGAAATCCGCGTGGAAGCCGGCTCTGCGGCGTTTGTGTCCGGGCGGTGCAAAGGGAGGTATTGCTGATGAATCTGCCGTGTCTGCTGGACGACAAAATGAAACCGCGCGCGGATCTGCACCCAATTCGCCTGACGGTTGACCGTTCGCTTCAGCCGCTGTCGATGGCGGAAATGGTGCTGCCGCCGGAGGATGCACCCGTCTGTGTGCGGGACTTCGTGCGCCTTTGTGACGGCTTCGGGGATGACGAAATTTACCGCGTTTCCAGCATCAGCGAAGAGCCGGGCTTGCGGCGCGTGGTGCAGCTGGAGCACGGGATGGCGACGCTGGCGGACGACATGCTGCCCGCGCTGACGTACGCGGAAAACGTGCAAACCATCCTCAAGCGCATCCTGAGCTACCAAACGCGCATCCGCTGGCGGGTGGGCGACATCGAGGCGGACGAGGGGTTGGTGATTTCCGCGATTGGGCAGACGCAGTCAATTTACGCCGCGCTGACGAGCTTGCTGGACATGCTGCCTCCGAACCTCTGCTGGGCGTTCGACCAGACGAAGCTGCCGTGGAAGCTGCATCTGCGCAAGCTGCCGGAGGAAATTTCGTGCGAAGGGCGGCTGACGCGCAACATCAGCACCGTGCGCGTCACACGCGACGCGAGCCGGCTCTGCACGCGCGTGTTCCCCTATGGCTGCGGGCAGGGGCTTGACCGCGTAACGTTGACCCCGCTGCTGGGGCGCGAATACATCGACGCGGCGGACACGAAAACGTGGGGCATTGCCGCGCGGACGTTCACCAGCGACCAAATCATGGATGCGGATACGCTCAAGCGCGTGGCGGAGCGCTACTTGGAGCGGCACAGTCAGCCAACCGCGACGGTGCAGCTGCAGGGCATTGACCTCTCACGCATCACGGGCGAAGCGCTGGATACGTTCCGGCTGGGGCAGCGTTTCCGGCTGGCGCTGCCGGAGGAAAATACGGTGCTGGTGGAGCGCATTGTCGCCATGCACATTCCGGACGTGTTCGGGCAGCCCGGTCGGGTGACGCTGACGCTGGCAAACCGGCAGCCCGCGCTGTCGGACGAAATCGCCGATTTGCTGCGCGAGGTGAACGCGAGCAAGCTCATCGGCGGCAAGCTGACGGAATTGACCTTCCGCAATCGCGCGACCGGCACCTACACCGCCCCGATTTCGCACCCCTTCACGCTGGATGAGTACCCGTCAGTGCTGTCCTGCGTGATGCGGATGGCGGCGGACAACGGCGTATACATCCAAACCATCATGGTGGACGGCACGGAAATTCCATACAGCGTGTGGGGCAAAACGCAGTCACTCGATGCGCTCCCCTACCTCCGCCGCACGTCTACCGGCGCGGTTGATTCCGGTCAGCACTCCCTGCTGATGATGCCCACAAACCCCGGCGGCTTCGTGACCTCCGTCATCACGCTGAAGGTCATCGAGAAGATGGGAACGTGAGGGGCGCTGCCCCTCAACCCCGCCAAAGGGTCTTCGACCCTCTGGACTCCCTTTCGCGCGATTGAGTTGGTGACGCTCTCATGCTGCTTCCGCGTGTTTATCCACAGGTTACGCACACTATCCCATTGCTCATTATCATTGGAGGTGATTTTTTGCTCAATTTGGAACAGCTCATCAGCGACTTTGAAGCCTGCATCGGCTTCCCCTACGCATCCCCCGGCACGAACGACGCGCGCGGCATCGACTGTTCCGGCATGTTCGTCCGCGCGTTCCGCCGTCAGGGCGCATCCATCTACCACGGCAGCAACACCATTTTCCGCAAGTACCTCGCCCGTTCGGGTACGATTGCATCCGCCGCCGACCTCTGCCCCGGCATGGCGGTGTTCAAGTGGAAGCCCGAAACGCCCGCGCGCTTTTCAGACGGGCTGGGCGACTTCTGCCACATCGGACTGGTCACGAGCGTGTCGCCGCTGCGCATCGTCCACGCCTCCACCGAGGGCATGGCGGTCAAGGCGGACAGCAAAATCGGCAAATGGCGCTATTGGGGCTGGTTGAAGGACGTGGCTGAAACCAGCAGCATCAATTCTGCGGGTGATTCCGCCGTGTTCACTCCGTCCAGCGTGTCCCGTCCGACCCTCCGCACGGGCAGCAGGGGCGATTCCGTCCGCCTGCTGCAAACGCTGCTGAACCGCGCGGGCTACGAACTTGCCATCGACGGCATTTTCGGCACGATGACGCGGTGCAGCGTGAAGGGCTTCCAGTCCGAGCGGGGTCTGGCGGTGGACGGCATCGTCGGCAAACAGACGTGGGCGGCGCTGGAAGGAGGCGGCGCATGAGCGAATCGCTGCTTGTGGCGCTGATTTCGGGTTTCTGCACGCTGGCGGGGTCGTGCGCGGGCGTGCTGGCGTCCTCCCGGCTGACGCAGTACCGCTTGGCGCAGCTGGAAAAGCGCGTCGCCCAGCACAACAACCTGATTGAGCGCACCTACCGCCTGGAGGGGCGCATGGACGAGGCGGAGCATGGCTTACAGGAGATTCGCGGGCGGATGGCGGCATAAGAAAAGGGTGGAACACACGTCCACCCAAGCCCATGATGGTCATTCCTGCGTCACCGATGGAATCCACGTTTCCTCCAGCCACGTTTGCAGCGGTACTGCATCCGTGAGCGAGCCGACGATGGTCAGCAGCAGATCGTAGACCGCCGTATCCCCATAGAGGCACTGGGATGCAACGACCACATCTACGCTGCCGGGAAGATTCAGCCCCACTTCGACGTAAACAAAACGCTTTTCCTCCCATTTTTCTTCCAGCGTGAAGAAAAAGATTTGCACAGAAAGGATGATTGCATGAAAATCAACTGGTCGCTTCGTTTCCACAACAAGGTTTGGCTGACGACGCTGCTGGCGGTCGTCTGCACGTTCGTGTTCAACCTGCTGGACTTGTTCGGCATTGAGACGACGGTGGCGCAGGAGCAGGTGATGCAGCTGGGCGCGGCGCTGCTGTCCCTGCTGAGCACCCTGGGCGTTGTGATTGACCCGACGACCCCGGGCGTCAGCGACAGCCAGACGGTGTTTGAGCGGAAGTAAATGAAAAGGCAGGTACACCCATTTGCGCGGTGTACCTGCCTATTTTGTTTATTTTCCCACGCAGAACCTGCCGAACACTTCATCGAGCAGCTTTTCCTCCACCTCGTCGCCCGTGATTTCCGCCAGCGCCATCTGCGCCTGCTGCAAGTCCACGCCCGCCAAGTCCACCGAATAGCTGCGAAGCGTTTCCTCCGCCTGATGCAATGCGGCAACCGCCCGGCGCGCGGCTGCGATGTGGCGCGGCTGGGTCAGGGTGAGCTGGTCGCTGACAGCGGCTTGGGACGCAAGGTAGCTTTTCAGCGGCTGCAAACTGTCCGGAACACTCGCGGAGACGGTCAGAATCGGCTTGCCGTCCGCCGCGTCTTGCAGGTCGCTGTCCGTCAGCACCGGCGGCAGGTCGCTCTTGTTCAGCACAATGCAGCCGTTCCGCCCGTGCAGCGTGCGCAGGAGCGATTCGTCCTCGGCGGATAGCGGACGGCTCATGTCCAGCACCAGCAGCACCACGTCCGCGTCCGCCAAGGCGCGTCGCGCGCGGTCAACGCCAATGCGCTCCACCGGGTCGTCCGTGTCGTGCAGGCCGGCGGTGTCCGTCAGGTGGATGACGCTGCCGGAGAGCATCAGCGTGCCCTCCACCAAATCGCGCGTCGTGCCGGGAATCGCGGTCACAATTGCCTTTTCCTCGCCTAAAAGCGCGTTGAGCAGGCTCGATTTGCCCACGTTCGGCTGCCCGCACAGCGCGACACGAAGCCCCGATTGCAGCAGCCGCGCGGCGCGCTCGTCGCAGGCGTCCGTCAGCGTTTTCGCCAGATGTGCAATGCGCGGCGCAAGGTCGCTCGCGGCTTCCTCTTCGCTGATTTCCTCCGGATAGTCAATGCACGCCGCCACGCCCGCCTGAATGGCATACAATTCGTCCGCCGCCTTGCGGATGAATGACGACGCGCCCCCGGTCAGCTGGCGCATGGCGGCTTTGCGGCTCTGCTCGCCCTGCGCGGCGATTAAGTCCATGACGGCTTCGGCTTGGCTTAAGTCAATTCGGCCGCTTAAAAACGCCCGGCGGGTAAATTCGCCCGGCTGTGCCAAGCGCGCGCCGGAGGACAGGCACAGCGCAAGCACCTTCTGTGCAACACAGCCGCCGCCGTGCAGCTGGAACTCCACCACATCCTCGCGTGTGTACGATTTGGGCGCGCGCATGATGACCGCCATGCACTCGTCAATGCGCTCCGTATCCTCCACAATATACCCGTAGGTTAGCAGATGCGTCGGCAGCGGATGCTTCCCGCCGACCGGACGGAAGATGCGGCGCAAAATGTCCTCCGCCATGTCGCCCGACACGCGGACAATCGCAATGCCGCCCTGTCCCGGCGCGGTCGCGATGGCAGTGATGGTATCGCTCATGCTTCTTTCTCCTTTCGCGCCCAGAAATCCGCGGTGGAAATGGGTTCGCGCCACGGGGCGGCCGCATCCGCCGCCAGCCATGCTTCGCGGTCGGCAAGCGTCAGCCCCATGCCTTCCGCAACGTGCTTCACATGCCGAATCAGCCGCAAAACGCCTTGATACTGCCCCGTTTCCATCTCTTGCAGGCACATCCGGCTCATTTCCGGCGCTTCCCGCGCGAATCCGCCGGAGAGGTATGCGCGGGCGTTTTCTGTTACGTCGTAGGGCGCACTGCACGGCGTGAGGTCATCGCCATCCCAAATAGCGAACATCGCCCGCGCGCCCGTGCCTGTCTCATTCAGCCCGGCGCTGCCCGGATTGAACGCTCGCCGATGCCCGGAAGTGACATCCCAGCAGAGGTGATTATGCCCCGAAATCAGCAGCGACACGTCTTCCGGCAGCGCCTTCAGCACCTCCGGCAAATCCGGCGGATAAACCAAATGGTACGGGTCGCCGGGCGTGCCGTGCGTCAGCAGTGCCGAACCAATGCGGACATCCACTGGCAAATCAGCCAGTGAAATGCCTGACAATTGCCCTGCCGTCACGCGCAGCATTGCCCAGTTGTAGCCGGCAAAATCATCCGGATGCAGCAGCCGCTCCTCGTGATTGCCCATGAGCATCGTCGCGCCGAGTGAACGCAGGGTTTCGACGACTTTGCGGCTTTCCGGGCCGAAATTCACCTGATCGCCAAGGGAAATGACGCGCCCGCAGGACTGCGCCTCCGGGGTCGAAAGAATCGCCCGAAGCGCGGCGAAATTGCCGTGAATATCCGCCATCAGCAGGGTACGCATGGGCGAATTCTCCTTTACCCCAATACTTTTTTCGCAATCTCCACCGATGCGCGCGCGTCCTTGGCGTAAAACGCGCCCATCTTCTGCGCATACTCCGGCGTCACCACCGCGCCGCCCACCATGATGCTCGGCGGATTCGGCAGCGTGTGCAGCTGGCGAACGGTTTCCTCCATGCTCGGCAGGGTCGTCGTCATCAGCGCGGACAGACCAACAAGGCGGATGTTCTCCTTCACCACCGCGTCCACCACCGTTTCCGGCGGCACGTCGCGCCCTAAATCCAGCACGTCGTAGCCGTAGTTTTCCAGCACCGTGCGAACGATGTTCTTGCCAATGTCGTGGATATCGCCCTTGACCGTCGCAATCACGATGCGCCCCTTCTTGACGGGTTCGCCGCCCTTCGCCGCCAAGCTATCGCGGATGACGGAGAACACCGCCTGCGCCGCCTGTGCCGCGCCCAGCAGCTGCGGCAGGAACGCCACGCCGCGCTCGTAGTCCGTGCCGACCTTGTCCAAGGCGGGAATCAGGTGCTTTTCAACCAGCGACAATTCGTTTTCGGTCGCCAGCGCTTCCTTCGCCAAGCGCGCCGCGTCTGCCTTGAGGCCGCGGATAATCGCATCATCGAGGTTGGTGACGGCGGCAGCTGCTTTCGCGGTCGGGGCAGACGAAACAGCGGCGGCGCGCTGCTTTTCAGCGGCAAGCGCGGCTTCCGAGCCGAAGCGCTCGACATACGCCGCGCAGGCCTCGTCCTCGCCGCTGAGCACGCGGAACGCCGCGACCGCGTCCATGATTTCCTTCTGATTCGGGTTGATGATAGGCAGCGTCAAGCCCTCGTTCAGCGCGCGAATCAGGAACGTCTGCGTCATCAGCAGGCGGTTCGGCAGACCGAAGGAAATGTTCGACACGCCAAGGACGGTTTGCAGCCCCATTTCGCGGTGCACCGTGCGGACGGCGGCGAGCGTCTCTTCCGCCTGATCCTGCTGGGCGGAAACGGTCAGCGTCAGGCAGTCGATGAACACGTCCTCGCGGGGGATGCCGAAGCGTTCCGCCGCCTCCACAATGCGCTTCGCAATTTCGACGCGCTCCGCCGCCGTCTTGGGCAAGCCCTTCTCGTCCAGCGCCAGACCGACGACCGCCGCGCCGTATTTTTTCACCACCGGCAGCAGCGTTTGCAGCGCTTTCTCTTCGCCGTTGACGGAGTTGACCGCCGCTTTGCCATTATAGACGCGCAGGGCGGCTTCCAGTGCGGCGGCGTTGGTGGAATCCAGCTGGAGCGGCACATCCACCGCTTCCTGCAATTTCTTAACCACGCGCGGGAGCATGGCGACTTCATCCACGCCCGGATAGCCGACGTTGACGTCCAGAATCTGCGCGCCCGCGTCCACCTGCGCAATGGCGACATCGACGATGTAATCCAAATCGCCCGCCAATAACGCCTGCTGGAAGCGCTTTTTGCCCGTCGGATTGATGCGCTCGCCGATGACACGCACGCCGGAGATTTCCAGCGGCATCGTCGGCGTGCAAAGGAAGCTGCCGTGATGAATGTCGCGCGCGCCGGGCGTCATGGTGTGCACAGCGTCGTGCAGCGCGCGGATGTAGTCGGGGTTCGTGCCGCAGCAGCCGCCGACGATGCTCACGCCCGCGCCCACCACATCCACCATCGTGCGGGCGAACTCCTCCGGCGGCAGGTCATAATGCCCATCAACCGGATCGGGCAGACCCGCGTTCGGTTTGGCAATCACGGGCAGGGTCGTCACACGGCAAAGCTCCTGAAAGAGCGGCAGCAGCTGCTTCGGCCCCTGCGAGCAGTTCAGCCCAATCGCGTCCGCGCCCAAGCCTTCCAGCGTCCGCGCCATGGACGGAATTGTGCAGCCGGTGAAGGTGCGCCCGGTCGCGTCGAAACTCATCGTCACCCACACAGGCAGCGTCGAATGCTCCTTTGCGGCAAGCAGGGCGGCTTTTGCCTCGTACAGGTCGGTCATCGTCTCGATGCAGATGAGGTCAGCGCCCGCGTTCACGCCCGCGTCCACAATCTCCGCGAACATGTCCACCGCCGTCTCGAACGGCAACGTGCCCATCGGTTCGAGCAGTTCGCCCAAGGGGCCAATATCCAGCGCGACACGGGCGGATGTGCCGATGCAAGCCTTTTTCGCCGCTGCAATGGCGGCAGAGACCACGTCCGCGACCGTGTAGGGCGTTTTCTGCATCTTCCGCCGATTCGCCCCGAACGTGTTCGCATAGACGATTTCCGTGCCCGCTTCGATATATTGCCGGTGAATATTCGTCAGCAAATCCGGGTTGGTGATAGCAAGCAGCTCAGGAATTTCACCGAGCTTTAGCCCGTGGCGCTGGAGCATCGTGCCCATTGCGCCATCCAGAAAAGTCAGCTTATGTTCCACAGGTTTTTCCTGCCTTTCGCAAATTGCAGCGCGTCCGCATCGCGCAAAAGTCACAGCCGCGAATCCGCGCCCGCTGCGGGGTATCCGACAGCCCAATCACAGCGGTGACGCTCTTGAGCGGGTTCATCAGGTTCGATTCACTGAGGGTGACGCCCAGCCGCCGGGTCGCGTCAGTCAGCGCCAGCAGCGGGCTTTGCACGTCCAGCGGCAAATCGCCATAGCCGGGGCTGAAGCGGTCGGTGAGGTACTTTCCGGGCAGTTTCGCGGCAATTTCGCGCTCCGCCGCGTTGCAGCCCGCTTCGACATACGCGCCGCCGAAGCCGTCCAGCAGCAGCGCATCCGCAAAATCCCGCGCCTGTACCTGCCGTGCCAGCGCATCGAACGTCGTGCCGAGGGTGCACACGAGCAGCGCCGCGTGGGAACACGAGCGCAGCATAACCGCGGCGGTTCTGCCGGGCAAAACAAGCTGCCCGCTAAAGAGCGACGGCATCCCGTTTTCCCACGCGATTTCGGACACGCGGTAGGTGCAGCGCGGCGTGACGGTTTTCATGCACTGCGCGGCAATTTCCGCCATTTTCCGGTGCATGTCGCCGCTTTCGTCCGCGCGCACGCCCGCATAGCGCAGGGCTTCGTCAAGGTCGGGGGTGATGGGAGAAGCGTCCATACGTCACCTCGTCAAAATAAGGATACAAACGCATTCCAAGCGTTGATGAGGTTCTCCGTGTGAATGGGCTGGGCAAGCGCCGCTTCCAGCGCAATCAGCACCACCAGATGCAGCGGATAGAGGGCATAGCCGACCCAGCGCGGCATTTTCACCTGCTGGCTGATGGGCAGCAGCATCAGCGGCAGCGCCCAAATTGCCATCGTTTGCAGCCGCAGCCACGGCGAAATCACCGCGCCGACGGCGGAGGAGGTCAGCGGCGTGACATCCTGCCCGAACAGGTGGGTTACGCCGACGCTGCTGCCGCCCCAATACAGGCAGAACGCAATCATCACGCACGCAATGCCCGCCCGGCTTCCGCGCACGCCGTAGAGCAGCATCACCAGCATCACGCCGCGCCAGCCGTAGTCGCACCCCAGCAGCTGCGCCGCAAAGAGTGCCAGAATCGGCGCCCAAATGTGGCTGAGCAGCTTTTTCGCCTTCAAGCCCCACACGCCGCACAGCGCGACGAGCAGCGTCAGGAAAATGTTCGGCTGATTCCAGCTGTGATTGAGTGCGACCATGTAAATCGGCTGCGACACCAGCCCAATCAGCATTAGCCGCCCCAGATATTTCGGCACGGAGCGCGTGTAGCTGATGCCCACGACCATGCACCAGCAGTACAGCGGAAAGGCAATGCGCCCCAGCATCCGCATTTCAGTAATCTGCGGGAAGAGCATTTTGCCCGCGTGGTCAATGAACATGAACACGAGCGCGAGGATTTTCAGCACGCCGGTGGCGGTGCAGCCCGCAATGGCGGGGGTTCGGCGCGCGGTGAAGTCTTTGGACGGCATAGGGGGAATCTCCTTTCGGCAAGGAATCTGATTCAGTATACCGCAAATTCAGGCAGGAATCAAGGGACTTTCACCTACCCATCACGCGCGGGATGTAGAATAAACGCTGAAAAGACAGAAAAGGGGGTATGCGGATGCAGCGGAAGCACATTATCAGCCTGTGCATTTTGCTCTGCGTGCTGGCGGTGGTCGCAGCGTTTCGTCCTTCGGCGGATGAAACCGTTCCGCTGACAGGCAGTGCGTCCGCCGGACTGATTCTGCTTGACGGGCAGTCGGAGGGCTTCTATGTGCTGGCAGTCATCGACCAGAGCCGCGCCGACCGTGCCGGCATCGAAGCGGGCGACACGCTGCTCACCCTGAACAGCCAGCCCCCTGCCGATCTCGCCGCGCTGGATGCTTTCTTCTCCGCCCAGCAGCAGCCCTGCGTCATCACCATCCAGCGCAAAGGGAAAACACTTGACATCCATCTCCCCGCCCCATAGCGGTTGCTTTTCGTCCCGGATTTGGCTATAATGAAGGCGTAGGAAACCCAATCCAGCACATCAAAACAGAGCAAGAGGTGCTAACCTATGACACTCTTAATCGTTGACGATGAAGCCCGCATCCGCGACCTCATCCGCAAGTACGCCGCCTTCGAGGGCTACAACGTCGAGGAAGCGTCAAACGGCATGGAAGCCATCGAAAAGTGCCGGCAAAAGAACTATGACCTCATCATCATGGACGTGATGATGCCCGAACTCGACGGCTTCTCCGCCTGCCGCGAAATCCGCCGCAAATCCCAAGTTCCCGTGATTATGCTTTCCGCGCGCGGCGAGGAGTATGACCGCATCCACGGCTTCGAGCTGGGCATTGATGATTATGTCGTCAAGCCCTTTTCGCCGCGTGAACTGATGATGCGCGTGTCCGCCGTTTTGAAGCGCACCGCCGCCAATGTGCCCGCCGCGTCCGACGGCGAGCGGGTGACCATCGGCGATATGGTGGTGGACTTCGCCGCGCGCCAAGTGACCATCAAGGGCGAAAAGCTGAATCTGTCCCCCAAGGAGTACGACCTGCTGTTCTACATGGTGCGCAACCGCGGCATTGCCCTGACGCGCGAGAAGCTCATCAGCGACGTATGGGGTTACGATTTCTTCGGCGACGACCGAACGCTGGACACGCACATCAAGCTGCTGCGCAAGAGCTTGGGTGAGTACGCCGACAAGATTACGACGCTGCGCGGTGTTGGGTACAGGTTCGAGAAGGACTAAGGGAGACCCCAGAGGCTCTGCCTCTGGACTCCGGCAGGGCGCTGCCCTGCACCTGCCAAAGGGTCTTCGACCCTCTGGACTCCCTTTTCGCGATTGAGTTGGTGACGCTTTCATACTGTTTCCGCGTGTTTATCCGAGGAGACGAAAAGGCTGCGCCTTTGTAAGCAAGAGGTGTTTCGCTATGCGCAAAAATCCAAAAAATCCGAAAGAAAAAAAGCATCCCCGCATTCGCCGCCGAGTTTTCGCTTACTTGGCGGCGTTTGTCGCATTCGTCCTTGCGCTCCTGTGGCTGATGCAGATTGTCTGGCTGGACGACTTCTACCGCTGGGACAAAACGCGGCAAATCACCCAGGCCGCCGACGCAGTGGAGAGCAACATCGGCAATGAGCAGCTGTCCGCGCTGATAGACAGGCTCGCGCAGCAGAATGACGTCTGCATCCTCCTGCTGGACAGCGACAAACATGTCTTTTTGTCGTCGGATGACATTCATTACTGCCTCATCCACCGCATGAGCAGCCGGGATTTGTCCTTCTGGTGCTCCATGATTCCCGAAACATTGCGGACGCAGCTGATGCTTATCACCATCATCGTCCTCCTTGGCGCAACGGTGCTGGCGATGCTGATTTCCCGCAAGGTGACGCGCTCCATCGTCGAGACGAGCGAAGCGGCGCACTCCCTCTCGCGCGGGCAGTACGAAATTCCCCCGCATGGCTGCGAGTACCGCGAAATGGCGGAACTGAACGACACGCTGGTATATGCCGCAAAGGAGTTAAGTCAGGTGGAGAACCTGCAGCACGAGCTGATTGCCAACATCAGCCACGACCTGCGCACGCCGCTGACGATGATTGGCGGCTACGTCGAGATGATGCACGACATTCCCGGCGAGGCGACGCCGGAGAACATGCAGGTGATCATCGACGAGACGCAGCGCCTGACAAGTTTGGTCAACGAACTGCTGGATTTCAGCCGCCTGCAGACGGGCGCGCTGGCACTCAATCCCGCGCCGTACCCGTTCACCGCGTCCGTGCAGGCGATTACCGACCGCGTGAGCCGCATGGTGCAGCAAAACGGCTATCAGGTGGTGTTCCATCCGGCAGCGCAGGTGAAGGCAATCGCGGATGAACAGCGGATTGCGCAGGTGGTGTACAACTTAGTCGGCAATGCGCTGACGTACACGGGCGAGAACAAGACGGTCGAAATCCATCAGGAGGTCATCGGCAAGATGGTGCGCCTGACGATTCACGACAGCGGCAAGGGCATTGCGCCGGAGGAACTGCCGCTGATTTGGAATCGCTACTACCGCACGCAGGAGACGCATAAGCGGGCGATTATCGGCAGCGGCTTGGGCTTGTCGATTGTCAGGAGTATTTTGGAGAAGCATGATGTGCCGTTTGGGGTTGACAGCAAGGAGGGCGAAGGAACGTCGTTCTGGTTTGAGCTGCCGCTGGCGGAGGAATAAAGGATAAACACGCGGAAGAATTATGGGAGTGAGACCAACTCAATCGCGCGGAGGGGTCAAGGGGGGATTCCCCCTTGCAGGGTCAAGGGACAGCGTCCCTTGCGGGGCTTGGGGCAGCGCCCCAACTGCTGCACCGTTCAGCCTATTCCAAAGGAAAAATCAAGCCGGGCAGCTTAGCCGCAGGCAGCGAAGCGTCCCTGCGCAGTAACTTTGCGCGTCCTCAGACGCGCCCCCAAGCTGCTCTTTCCTCCCCCCTTGCACATTGTCGCGCCAGATGGGCGCGACCACATAGCCGCGCCAACCGCCCTCGAACGCATGAACTCCCATGGAATTTTCGCCTACCCCCTTCCATTTCCGGGATGAATATGGTATAGTAGAAAGGTACGTCTGTATATAATGGAACGACCACGGAAATGTAAGGAGAAAACCCATGATCACGGTAAGCAATGTTTCCCTGACCTTCGGGGGTCAGAAGCTGTTTTCGGGTGCGGATTTGAAATTCATGCCGGGCAACTGCTATGGCGTTATCGGTGCGAACGGCGCGGGCAAATCGACGTTCCTGCGCATTTTGTCCGGCGAGCTGGAGCCCACGACCGGCACGGTGACGATTCCCGCGGGGCAGCGCCTGTCCACCTTGAAGCAGGATCAGTTCAAGTACGATGCCTATCCTGTGCTGGACACGGTAATCATGGGCAATCAGCGCCTGTACGACATCATGAAGGAAAAGGACGAGCTGTACGCGAAACCTGATTTTTCTGACGCGGACGGCGAACGCGCTGCCGAGCTGGAGGGCGAATTCGCGGAGATGGACGGCTGGAACGCCGAGTCCGATGCCGCGACGCTGCTGACCGGTCTGGGGCTGCCCGTTGAAATGCACACGATGCTCATGGGCGACCTGAAGGGCGGCGAGAAGTTCAAGGTGCTGCTGGCGCAGGCGCTGTTCGGCAATCCGGACATCCTGCTGCTGGACGAACCGACGAACAACCTTGACAACCGCTCCGTCGCGTGGCTGGAGGATTTCCTGATGAATTTCCCCGGCACGCTGATCGTCGTGTCCCATGACCGCTGGTTCCTGAACAATATCTGCACACATATCGTCGATATCGACTTCAATCAGGTCAAGCTCTACGTCGGCAACTACGACTTCTGGTATGAATCCTCCAAGATGATGCAGAGCCTGATGAACGACCAGAAGAAGCGCCGCGAGGACAAAATCAAGGAACTGCAAGCCTTCATTCAGCGCTTCTCGTCCAACAAGTCCAAGGCGAAGCAGGCGACCAGCCGCCGCAAGCTGCTCGATCAGCTGACCATTGAGCAGATGCCCGCTTCTTCCCGCCGCTATCCGTGGGTGTGCTTCACGCCTGAACGCGAGGCGGGCAAGGACATCCTGCAAGTGTCGAACCTCAACTACACGCAGGACGGCGTGCAGCTGCTCAAGGACGTGTCCTTCATCGTCACCAAGGGGCAGAAAATCGCCCTTGTCGGCTCGAACGAACAGGCGCAGACCGCCCTCTTCCGCATCCTCGCGGAGGAAATCAAGCCCGACAGCGGCAGCTTCAAGTGGGGCGTTACCATCTCCACCAACTACTTCCCCAAGGACAACAGCAAGTATTTCGACGGCTGCAACCTCAACATGATGCAGTGGTTCGCCCAGTATTCGCCTGAACAGCTGGAAACGTACATGCGCGGCTTCCTCGGCCGGATGCTCTTCTCCGGCGACGACGTGTACAAGCCCGTCAGCGTGCTTTCCGGCGGCGAGAAGGTGCGCGTCATGCTCTCCCGCATGATGCTCTCCGGCGCGAACTTCCTCATGCTTGACCAGCCCACCAACCACCTCGATTTGGAATCCATCACGGCGGTCAACAACGCGCTGATCAACTTCCCCGGCAACGTGATTTTCACGTCGCAGGACCACCAGTTCATCACGACCATCGCCGACCGCATCATTGAAATCAAGCCCGACGGCACGATTGCCGACTACTACTGCGGCTACGAAGACTATCTGGAGAAGATTCGCGCGCAGGAAGGGTAAATCAACAGCAAAAATCCGCCGCACTTCCGTTTGTTTGGAGGTGCGGCGGTTCTATGTTCTGCATTATACTATTTCCAGATAAGAATGCGCCAAGATGCGCCGCGAATTTTTCATTCTGGCTAACGTGAATGAAACGCAGCGTAGCAGCGCTACGCTAAGTGGAATGAGCGGACGCCAGAAGGGAAAAGGCGCAAGCAGATGGCGCAGGTGAATCTGGAAATAGTATTAGTCCGAATACGTCATGTGGTGAATATCCAGCACAATGTTGTTGATGCTGATGGTATCGTTGTCCACCCAGTGCAGTTCGTGGTAGTTGTCGCCGAAGTTGTACAGCTCGTAATTGTACAGGTACGCGACATTCCACCCGGCGCTTTTGCCGTCCTTGGGTTCGATGCGGACGCGCAGCCCGACGCGGGACATCGACGTCTCGTCATACTGATAAACGTCCGTGCGGTACTGACCGTCCGGGGAATCATAGGACGCAATCACATGTCCGCCGCTCCGTGTCGCCAGCTCAAAGGGCAGCTGGAACATCCGTGTCTGCGCGCCGAAGATGATGAAATTCGCGGCAGACACAATCAGCACAATCGCCAGCAGGATTCCGACTTTTTTGAGGATTTTCCGTGCTTTCATGGCTGTTTCAGCCTCCTTTTCTGCGGTAGATGCCCCGTCATAACGTGTTGTCGTGCTGTTCCTTGAAATCATCCATGACAACAATGCCGACGCGGTTCAAATCGTACGGCGTCGCCTGATAGACGAAGTAGTTCAGCCAGTTGCAGTACAGCAGGTTTGCCGACGAGCGCCACGAGCAAATCGGCGCGCGGGTGTCGTCGTCGTCGGGATAGTAGTTGCAGGGCACATCGGGGTGGAGCCCGGCTGCTTTGTCGCGCAGGTACTCCTTCTCCAGCGTGTCCGCGTCGTATTCGCTGTGACCGGTGATGAAAATCTGCCGTCCGCCGTGGGTGGAAATGGCATACACGCCCGCTTCGTCGCTTTCGGCAAGGATTTTCATCTCCGGATGCGCCAATATATCCTCCCGGCGGACGGTCGTGTAGCGGCTGTGCGGCACCATGAACGTATCATCAAAGCCGCGGAAGAGGATGCTATTTTTATGCACAACGCGGTGGCGGTAGACACCGGACAGCTTCTTCTCCATCATGTACTTCGGCACACCCCAGTGGTAATACAGCCCCGCCTGCGCGCCCCAGCAGATATGGAACGTGGACGTGACGTGCGTTTTCGTCCACTCGAAGATGGCGCACAGTTCGTCCCAGTATTCCACGTCCTCGAACGCCATCCGCTCCACCGGCGCGCCGGTGATGACCATGCCGTCATACGTCTTGCCGCACACCTGATCGAACGTCTTGTAGAACGCGAGCATGTGCTCCTCGGACGTGTTTTTCGCGACGTGGGACTTCACCATCAGCAGCTCCAGCTCCACCTGAATCGGCGTGTTGCCCAGCAGGCGCGCCAGCTGCGTTTCGGTGGCGATTTTGGTGGGCATCAGGTTCAGCAGGAGGATTTTCAGCGGGCGAATATCCTGCGTTTTCGCGCGCGTGTCGGTCATGACGAATATGTTTTCGCTCCGCAGCGCGCTGGCGGCGGGCAGGTCGTTCGGAATGCGGATTGGCATGATGCTGTTCCCTCGTTTTTGCGTGTTGATGGCGGGATTCGGCGCGATAGATGCGAATCTCTATTTTATTATACTGCTTTTGCGGGAAATGTCAAATAGGGGATGAAAAAGCACCGCCGATGGATGCTGGCGGCGCGGGGGATGATTGTGCGAATCCTGCATCAGCGGCAGGATTGTCTGCGGGCACTGTTTCTGGATGAATGCCGAAGCGGCGTCTCCCTCACGCTGAGAGAGACGCCGCAGCTTATCGAAAAAGTTCACCAGTCGGTGGTCTTTTCCGCCGACGAGCGCGTTTATAGAGATAATTCCCCACAAGCAGGAAATTGCTTTCGCACAGGATGCTGCCTGCGCCGCTTCGGCGATTACTTGCCGTCCGGCTTCATCAGCATGTCCTTGTCCAGCATCGCCGCGTCTCGGGCAAGCACCTCGTCAATCATGGTCTGCAGCGCCTTCATCTGCTTCTCGCTGTTGATGCCGCCCAGAAGCTTGCCCACCATGTTGCCGTTGCGGTCCACCACCACGGTGGTGGGGAACGCCGTGATGCTGTAGGTCAGCTTTCCTGCCTCGCTGTCCGCAGGGAAGTAAATGTTCTGATACATGGCGCCCTTCTTTTCCAGAATGTTCTTGGCTTCCATGATCATGCTTTCGTCGCCGCCGATGGTGTCCGCGTTGATGCCGATCACCGCGCCGCCCTTCAGCTTGAGTTCTTCGTTGAGTGCGTTCAGCTCGCCCAGTTCCCCGATGCAGGGAGCGCAGGCAGAGAACCAGAAGTTGATCACCGTGACGGAATTCTCCTTAAACAACTCATTGCTCACGGGATTGCCGTCTAAATCCATGCCCTGGAAAGCAGGGAACTTCTCGGACGAATCATCTTCCACACGCATGTCCTTGTCATCCATGCTGCCGTCCGTCATCATCATCCCTTCGCCGCCCATGACGATGCCGCCGCCCGCCGTTACCACGCCGCTCTCCAGCGCCACGTCCGAGCCCGCCGTCACGTCGTCTTTCGGCATGAGCCTTTCCATCTCTTCGTCCAGCCGACGGATGGTCTCAATGTCCTGCTGAAGTAGCTTGTATTCATCCTCCGTGAACTTTTCCTTCTTCAGTTCCAGCTGCGCCGTCAGGTAATCGGCGTAACTCATGTCCATGTCGGGTTGCTTGTCCATCATGCCGAAGAACCGGTTCCACAGGTCCATGTTTTTCTCGAACACGGCGTTCATTTCGGCAGTCAGCATTTCCAGCTTCTTTTCGGCACAGTCGCATTTCTCCCCGCAGCTGCACTTTTCATCGCACATGCCCGTCATGCAGGCGCAGTCATCCATGGCCTTGCCATCGATGATGCAGGTGCAGGTTTCCTCCATGGTCTGTGCCTCGTCCGTTCCGGACAGCTTCGTGCAGCAGGCGGAAGTGCAGCAGGCGGAAGCCGCTCCTATGGTGGTCAGCATACACAGCGCCAGCAGCAGCGCAATCCAGGTCTTCTTCATTGAAAATGTCCTCCGTTTCTTTTCTGTGATTATTTCTCCACGGCTTGTTTGCCGGCTGGATTCTCTTTTTCCTTTGCCCCGCGGCTCAGCCCGCAGCGGAAGCTGACCGCGCCCGTGGGACACGCCTTGACGCACATGCCGCAACGGATGCATTCGGGATGATCCGGTGTCTTCGTCACGTCCACGTCCATCTTGCAGGCTTTCTCGCACCTGCCGCAGTGAACGCATTTGTGCGCGTCCACCTGCATTCCCGTCAGCGATACCCGGTTAAACAGCGCGTAGAACGCTCCCAGCGGGCATAGCCACTTGCAGAACGGGCGATAGAACAGCAGGCTCAAGACGACCACTGCGCCCAGCACGACGCTCTTCCATGTAAACAGGCTGCCCAGTGCGCTTCGGACGCTCTCACTGGCAAGGGACAGCGGAATCGCGCCTTCCAGCACGCCCTGCGGGCACAGGTACTTGCAGAAGAAGGGATTGCCCATCCCCACCTCGTTGGTGAAAATCAGCGGCAGCGTCACCGTCAGCAGCAGAATCAGGTACTTGAGATACCGCAGCGGTCTGAGCTTCTTCGTGGACAGCTTCTTCTTGGGCAATGGAATCTTATGAATCAGCTCCTGAAACCACCCAAAAGGGCACAGAAAGCCGCACACAAACCGCCCCAGCAGTACCCCCAGCAGAATCAGCGTGCCTGTTACATAATAGGAAAACTTGAATTTGGACGAGCCGATTACCGACTGCACCGCCCCGATGGGGCACGCGCCTGTTGCGGCAGGGCAGGAGTAGCAGTTGAGCCCCGGCACGCAGACGGTCTTGCCCTTTCCCCGGTAAATCTGCCCCTTAAGCAGATTGGGCAGGTGCGGATTTGTCAGCAGCACGGCGCAGGCCTGCGCAAATCCCCGAAACCGGGCGAGAAATCCGGAAACGGGCGGAGCCTTCGAAGTTTTTTTCTTCTTATCCAATGCCCACACACTCCAGGCAGATTCGGACGGCCTTGGACAGCACCGTGGCGGCCTCGCCCCGCTGCGCGCCGTAAATCAGCATCGCCGCGCCCAGTATCAGCACGCCCAGCCTCACGACGCGCCTGCCCGCAGCCGATGAAATGAGATTCATGAAGCTTCCCTCCTTTTGTCTTCTCGCAGGCTCATTATACGATAGCGGGGGTAAAATCTACGTTAAAACAGAAAATTTTATGCGCATTTTATGCCGATATGCTATACTGGACATGATCACACGAGCGCAAAGGAGGCGCAGTATGCGGATTTTGATTGTGGAGGACGAGCGGGCACTGTGCGACACGCTGGTCAAAAGCCTGAAGCAAAAGGGCTACGAGGTGGAGGCCTGCTATGACGGCGATTCCGCGCTGGACTGGCTGCTGACGGAGAAGTACGACCTGCTTCTGCTGGATTTGAACCTGCCTGGACGGGATGGCATGGATCTGCTGAAAACGCTGCGGGAGCAGGACCGGGAAACCCGTGTGCTGATTCTCTCCGCCCGCAGCCGAATCAGCGACAAGGTGGAAGGGCTGGACTGCGGCGCCAACGACTATCTGGTCAAGCCCTTTCATCTGGAGGAGCTGGAGGCGCGGGTGCGCAGTCTGACCCGGCGCAGCTTTGTGCAGCACGACGCGGTACTGCGCTGCGGGGAGCTGTCCTTCGATACGGTAAAACGGACGGCACAGGTAAGGGGCGAGGTCGTCGCGCTGACCCGCAAGGAAAACGGCATATTGGAATACCTGCTCCTTAACCAGGGACGGCCGGTAAGCCAGGAGGAGCTGATGGAGCATGTGTGGGACGGCAGCGTGAACAGCTTCAGCAACTCCATCCGGGTGCACATCTCATCCCTGCGCAAAAAGCTGAAAGCGGCGCTGGGCTATGACCCGATTCTGAACCGCATCGGTGAGGGTTATCTGATGGGAGGCCGTGAGCCATGAAACGACTTTTGAAACGCCTTTCTCTGCAATGGCGAATCACACTGCTGACCATTCTGCTGCTGGCGACTGCCTGCGTGACCATGAAAACGCTTTTGTGCTCCTCTGGTCATGCCTATATGGACTCCATCGGCAATTATGTGATGCACTATGTGCAGGAGGATCCGCAGGCCGTCCGCGTCGACATTCCTGACGAGCAGTGGAAGGATCTGTCGGAGCGCTTCAATGGAGAGTTCGTGTTGGAGCTGAGCGGCGCGAAGCACAGTTTCTGCATTCGCGGCTGGTACATCGCGCTGGCGGTGACGGCGCTGGGCGGCGCAGTGGCGTATTTCGTCAGCGGAAAGGCGCTGAAGCCGCTGAAGCGCTTTACCGCAAAGGCAGAACGCGTGCAGCTGCAGAGTTTGACGGAAATCACCCTCAGTGAGGATGAGGCCGTGGAGTTCAGCCGGCTGAGCCGTGCCATCAATCAGATGCTGCTGCGGTTGAATCAGGCGTTCGACGCACAGCAGCAGTTTGTGGGCAACGCCGCCCATGAGCTGCGCACGCCCCTTGCGCTGATGCAGGCGCGGCTGGATCTGTACATGGCCACAGACCACGGAGATAATCGTCCGGAAACCGCAGAAACGATTTCCATGCTGCGGGAACAGACCGAGCGGCTATCCAAAATGGTGCGGACGCTGCTGGATATGAGCGACTTGAAGGCTGTGCCGCGCACGGACAAAATCCAGCTTGCCCCCATGATTGAGGAGGTGCTGGCAGATCTGTCGCCGCTGGCGGAAAAGAGCGGCGTGGCGCTCTCTCAATCTGGCGAAGATCTTTGGATTACCGGCAGCGACGTGCTTGTATATCGCTCGATTTTCAACCTGGTAGAGAACGGCGTAAAATACAATCATCCGGGCGGCAGCGTACGCGTCGCCGCGTCGCGCCGGGGCAGCAGCGCGGTGATCGAGGTCAGGGATACAGGCTGCGGCATCCCGGAAAACTTCAGAGAAAGCGTGTTTCAGCCTTTCTTCCGGGTGGACAAGTCCCGCAGCCGGGAAAAGGGCGGCGTGGGGCTGGGCTTATCGCTGGTCTGGGAAATCGCTCATCTCCACGGCGGCAGCGTGCGCATCACGGAGAGCGGCAAAGACGGAACCGTGATCGAGCTGACACTGCCCATCTCTGCGGAGGAACAAGGCATACCATGCGGATAAACCAGTGCGGGACAGTCTACGAAAGACTCCTGCCCGTTCGTTTGTCTTGAAAACACTGGTTTTTCAGCCGCTTGTATGGTATAATACTATTTCCAGATGAAAAGGCGCAAGCAGATGGCGCAGGTGAATCTGGAAATAGTATAATATTTGTTCTTTCAAATACGGGCAGGAGGTGGATATATGGCTGCCGCAAAACGAAAATCCATTGCGAAGCTCTGCCTTGCGCTGGGTCTGTTCGTTCTTGCCGGTTTTTTTCGCCAGGCGGATCGCGTGGGTGCTCCGCTGCCCTCTGCCGCTTTCTTTCTGCTGACCAACCTGATTTACATCGGTCTGGCCATGGGCTGGGGCTTTTCCATATCTCGCAGGATTCTGCACCGCTGTGATCGGCGTTGGCTGCTGCTTGGATGCGCCATGGCCGTGCTGTGGCTGTTCCTGCGTACGGTCAAATATCGCTTTTTCAACGACGATACTGTTACACGCTATCTGTGGTATTTGTATTATGTGCCGCAGATTCTTGCGCCGCTGTTCAGCCTGTTCGCCGCGCTGCAGCTTGGGCGGCGCGAGGGCGACACGTTTTCGCTCCGGTGGTATCTGCTATTTCTTCCGGCGATATGCCTGATTGGCGGCGTGCTGACCAACGATCTGCATCAGATGGCCTTCCGTGCCGCGCCGGGCGCTGCAACGCTATCAGCCGACTATATTCACGGCTGGGTGTACTATCTCGTCATGGCGTGGATTGTCGTTCTGCTGCTGGCAACCGGGGCTGTTATCTATTGCAAGTGCCGCGTGTCTGAAAGCAGGCGATACGCATGGGTGCCACTCTGTGTATTTCTGGGCGGATTTGCGTTGTGCGCGCTGAGTTTTGCTAACATCTACACGTTCCACAAGATACCGGAATGCTGCTGCCTGACGTTTGCGGCGTTCTGGGAGAGCTGCCTGCAGGTGGGGCTGCTGCCGACCAACGACCATTACCGCTATTTCTTTTCCGAATCCACCGTTGCCGCGCAGATTGTGGACGAGCAGGGCGTCCCCATCTACCGCGCGAAAAATGCGCCGGAGCTCACCGCCTGTCAACTGGACGCAGCAGCGCGCGAGGCGGTTCTGCTGAACGCGGACACGCGGCTGCAAAGCGCGCCGGTGCAGGACGGGCGCGTGTACTGGGTGGAGGATATTTCGAAAATCAATCGGATTCAGGCGCAGCTTGCCGAAATCAACACCTGGCTTTCGGAGGAAAACGAGCTGATTCAGGCGGAAAACGAGCTGAAGCGTCAGCGCGCGCAGATTGAAGAAAAAAATCGGCTCATGGACGAGATGATTGCGCTCGTGCAGCCTCAGCTGCTTCAAATCAACCAGCTTCTGGGCGAAGAAAGCGGTCAAAAACTGGATATTCAAAAATTAAAGCAGATCTGTCAGCTGGGCGCGTATGTCAAGCGGCGGGTCAATCTTGCGCTGATTTGCGATAAGAAAGCGGTCGTCCGCGCGGACGAGCTGACCCACTGCCTCCGGGAATCGCTGACTTATTTGACGCAGTACGGCGCTGTCTGCGCACTCCATCAGGAAGGAACAGCCAGCGTATGCAGCTGCCATGCGCAGAGCGCTTACGACTTCTTTGAGGATTGTCTGGAGGCCGCGCTGCCCTCGCTCAGTGCGCTGATGGTGCGCGTGGAATGCGGCAGGCGTTTTTCCATTCGCCTGATGATGGAAGACGCGGCAGGTTTGCCGAATGTGGACAAATACAAGGTTCTGGGGAAGATAACCATTGACGATGCGGACGGCGCGCTGTGTGCAACGCTCGCTTTTGACCTGGGAGGTGAGCGCGCATGACTCCGCTTTACGCCGGTTTGATGTGCACATTGCTGCTAATCGGAACGGTTGCCGGTCTGTTCGGCTGCATGAGCGCCGTGCGCTGCCATCGCCCCTTTGTGTTTGCAATTTGCCTGACCATCGTTTCGCTGGATTTTGCAGCACTGGCGATATTGCTTTCCCGTCTGCCGGAAAGCGCGGCGCTCTCGCCTGCGCCGTGGACTGCTGCGGCGCTGCTCCTCACGGTGCTCAGCCTTTCTTCACTGCTTCTATTGCGGCGCAAAAGCAGGCGGCAGCTTTCGCCGGTTTCCATCAAGGAAAGCTGTGACCATTTGCCAAGCGCGCTGTGTTTTGCGTGGGAAAACGGGCTGCCCTGCCTGAAGAACCTCAAGATGGACGAACTGAGTCATCTGCTCACGGGAGAAGCACTGCTCAACGCGAACGTTTTCTGGAAAGCGATTGAATCGCAGCCTATCGTCACGCTGGAGAATGGTCAGACATGGAGCTTTGAGCGCGTACAGATGGAGATGGCAGGAAAAAGCATTTACCAAATCACCGGCACGAATATCACCGAGGAAGCGCGGCTCCAGCGGGAAGTGGAAAAGGACAACCTTCGCCTGAAAGGCATGAACCGGCGGCTTCGGCAATATGGGCAGGACGTACAGGAAGCGACGCGGGAAAAGGAGATTCTGCGCGCCAAGACCCGCGTTCACGACCAGATTGGCCGCGCGCTCCTGCAGACCCGGCAGTTTCTCTCCGGCGCGCAGGGCGATGCGGAAAGCGTCTGCGCCGCGTGGCGGCAGAACGTTCGGCTGCTGCTGGGAAAATATTCGGATGAACAGCGTGTCGACACATTTGATCAGCTTGCCCGCGCCGCGCGCGCCATCGGCGTGACCATCGAGCGCCGCGGCGTATTTCCGGCGGAGGATACGGAGAGCGCGCAGCTTGTAGAAATCGCCGCCCATGAATGCCTGACGAATCTGGTTCGCCACGCGGGCGGTACACGGCTGGAGATTATCGGCGGGAAAACCGCGTCCGGCTGGCGCGTTCGTTATCTCAACGACGGCAGTACGCCGGCAGGCCCCATCGTTGAAGGCAGCGGTCTGACCGCGCTGCGCGCACGGGTGGAAGCCGCTGGCGGCGCGATGGAGATTGCTCACGCCCCGCGTTTTGAACTGACGCTGACATTTTTCGAGGGGAGGCAGGAGATTCCATGAAATACAAAGTCATGATTGTCGAGGATCAGACCATGCCCCGCGAGCTGTTCGAACTGCGGATTCAGGCTTCGGAGCGCTTCGAGGTGGCGCTGTCCATCGACAACGCCGCGCTGGCGGACGTATACTGCCTGCGCTTTCCCGTGGATCTGATTCTCATGGACGTAGTCACGCGCGGCGGCGAGAGTGGGCTGGACGCAGCGGAGCGGATCAAGCGTACCTTCCCGCAGATGAAAATCATCATCGTGACCTCCATGCCGGAATGCTCCTACCTGAGCCGCGCGCGGGAAATCGGTGTGGAGAGTTTCTGGTACAAGGAGGAGCAGCGCGAAAGCCTGCTGGACGTGATGGCGCGCACGATGGCAGGCGAATCCGTCTATCCGGACACAACGCCGGAGCTGCAATTAGGGCTTGCCAGCAGCTATCAATTCACCAGCCGCGAGCTGGAGGTGCTGCGCGAAATGACCGGCGGCGACACCAATCAGGAGATTGCCGAGCGACTGCACATGTCCGTGGCAACCGTCAAGACGCACATCCTCAACATGCTGGAAAAGACCGGTTTCAGAAATCGTACCGAGCTGGCCGTGCGGGCGCGGGAAATCGGACTGGTAATCCTGACCCGGAAAAACTGAATATCACAGCAAAAAGCTGCCTGCGGGCGGCTTTTTTGTTTTGCGGTGAGAAAAATAGCCATTTGGTTGATGTGCAGCACTTTCATTTCTGCTATTCTTAACGTACAAGGGGGGAGTTCTATGAGAAGCATCGTTGTCAGTATGCAAAACATGCTTTTATCAGAGGCCGTCGCACGAACGCTTGCGGAAACAGGAGAGTTCCGCGTGGAGCAGGTTCTGCCCGGAAAAACCAGCGATACCTTCTCCCTCTGCCGGGTCATGCAGGCGGATATCCTGCTGATGGAGGTCAGCCGTCTTCCCGCCTACACGCTGGAAAACCGCCTGAAGCTGATCGCGTGCGTACGCAAGGTAATGCCGAGCTGCAAATTCGTGCTGCTGTGTGATGAAAACGTCGATCCGGAATTGGCGCACCGGGTGATGATTGTCCGGCAGGATCGATTGATTGATGCTTTCCTCTATGCTTCCGTTACCCACGCCTATCTGACTGCCGCGCTGGATGCGCTGTGAGAAAGGAGCGACCGCCATGAAAAGACGATCCCAAGGGGTGCTGCGAAAAGGCTTCGGCAATCAAACATTTTTTGCGCAACTGATGGAGGAAAACGGATTTAACACGTTTGTCTTCTAATATTATGATTGATGAAGAAATGGAGGAATCAATTCATGAAAAGAAAGCTATGCCTGGTTCTTTTCCTGCTGATGCTGGTGACCTGCGTCACAGCGTCGGGCGAAGCTGCCGACTGGAATTATGACGCGAACTACGGCATACTCCGCGGCTATAACGGCGCGGGCGGCGACGTGGTTGTGCCCGGCGAATTGGACGGTTTCACGGTGGATGTGATCGGTGTCAGCGTGTTCCGCGGGGAAACCATCACCTCACTGACATTGCCCGAAACCGTGCTGGAGCTTCGAAGCAACGCCATCAGCACATGCGACAACCTGACCCGCGTTTCCCTGCCCCAGAGCCTTGTGGTCATCAACCGCATGAACTTCTTCAGCTGCAATGCGCTGACGGAAGTTACCATTCCCGCAGGCGTGCGCTATATCGGCGACGCTTCATTCAGATACTGCGAATCGCTGCGCAAGATTACCTTTGAGGGTGTATGCCCTGCAATCGACATTGACTGCTTCAGCCTTCTGCCCGAGGGCGCGACGGCTTACGTCCCGGACGACCAGCTGGATGCCTATATAGCGGCGTTTGAAAATGCCGGCAGTGAAGTAAGCGTCCAGCCCAGCGGCAAAAACGCCGTGATTGTGGAAAACAACGGCTATGTGGAATCGGAGTTCGATTTCGACGCTTCCACCGGCACGATTACCTTCTACAACGGCTACGCCACTTATCTGGCCATCCCCGAAACCATCGGCGGCGCGCCGGTAAAGGCCATCGGTCCCGAGGCGTTCGCGCGCCACACCTATCTGGCGCTGCTGGAACTGCCTGAAGGGCTGGAAACCATCGGCGATCGCGCGTTTTATAACTGCGAAACGCTGGCCCGCGTTCACTTCCCCTCCACGCTGAAGTTCATCGGCGACAGCGCGTTTTACAACGCCTACAAGAGCAGCATTCTGGAGCTGCCTGAGGGGCTGGAACATATTGGCGCATACGCCTTCTATTTTGCCGGCATCAAAGGCTTTCTGACGCTGCCCGAGGGGCTTAAAACCATCGGCGAAAGCGCGTTTGAATCCTGCAGCAACATGGGGGGCAATCTCTATCTGCCCTCGACGCTTGAGTCAATTGGCTCCCGCGCCTTCAAGGGCGACTACAACATTCAGTACATCGTTCTGGAAAGCCTGACCGCGCCCACGCTGGGCGAGGACGTCTTCGCGGGCTGCGATTATCTGTACGACATCGACCTGAACGCGCACGGCACTCGTCAGGAGATGCAGCAGTGGCAGGCGTATGTGGACGCGCTGGGGCTTCCCTGCCGCGTGTGGCGCGCGCAGGATCCGACTGCCCAATCGCCTGAGAAGGGCGCGTATCGGTACGAAAACCGCGTGTTGACCGAATACACCGGCACAAGGACGCGCATTCACCCCCATCTCACCGTTTCAAAGGAGGCGGTGGTCGGTCTGGGCGACGGCGTGTTCAAGGGCAGCCAGACCATCGAATACTTCTCCGTCGCCCACAACGACGAATTCACCACCATCGGCGCGGAGGCCTTCATGAACAGTTCCCTCCGGAACGTGGATCTGTTCGACTCCGTGACCACCATCGGCGCGCGGGCGTTCGCGGGCTGCACGCAGCTGGAAGCCCTGACCCTGCCCGACTCGCTGACCACCATCGGCGAAGGCGCGCTCGACGGCCTGACAGGGCTGAAAAAGCTGGTGATTCAGTGCGATCCGGCAATCATCCCCGCAGGCGTGTTTGCAAATCTGCCCGCTTTGAGCGACGTGACCATCGAATTCGGCGCAATTCCGGCGCATATGTTCGAGGGCAGCGGCGTGACCGTGCTCACGCTGGGCGCGGGCGTGACCGAAATCGGCGACAGCGCGTTTGCCAATACCGCGCTGACAAGTGCCGAAATGCAGAACGTGACCGCCATCGGCGCGGGCGCGTTTGCCAACACCGCGCTGACAAGTGCCGAAATGCAGAACGTGACCGCCATTGGCGCGGGCGCGTTTGAAGGCTCCGCGCTGGAGCGCGTGCGCCTGAACGCGGCCGCTTCCGTGGGCGAGAGAGCCTTCGCGAACACAAAGCTGACGAAGATGGTCATCCCCACCGCCGGCAGTTTCCCGCTTTCCGCCGTCGAGGGCACAAGCGCCGATCTGCGTCTGCCCGCCGACGCGACCGATGAGCAGCTTGCCGCGTGGAACGAGACGCTCCAGCGCCCGTGGTACGACCCCATGCTGCGCGAGGGCGAAGTAAGCAAATTCGTAAAGATGCCCTTCGAGCCAACTCCCGCCGAGAACTTTGAGTTTGATCCGGATACCGGTCTGATCGCCGCCTACATCGGAACCGACGTGGATGTGGTCGTGCCGCGCGAAATCAACGGCGTAACCGTGGTAGGCTTCAAAAACTACAACGCCTTTGATGCGTGCCATGACTATACAGATTCCTCCGTGACGAGTGACCGTACCGAGTGGGTGCGCCTGCGCACGCTGGTGCTGCCCGAAACAATCAAAGAGCTGCCGGACATGATGCTCGCCTACTGCCAGCAGCTGGAGACCTTCGTCTGCTACGCTCCGCTGGAGAGCACCGGCGGCAGTCAGTTCATGCTCTGCCGCAGCCTGAACAATGTGATATTCGTCAACGGTGTGCGCGAGATCGGCAACTACGCCTTCGACAGCGCGGGCCCGCTGGGCAATCTGTACTTTGGCGAGCATCTCGTGAAGATCGGCCAGCAGGCGTTCAACTTTGCGGGGCTGACCTCCTTCGTGGCCGATGCGGAGAGCGTCGAATACGGCGCGTTCACCGAGTGCCAGAACCTGACCAGCCTGCACTTCACCGGCAAGATGAAGAGCTTTGGCGAAAACTGCATCATCAACTGCCCGAATCTTGCCGAGATCTGCTTCGACGGCTGCGATCTGACCACGTCCCCCATGGGGCTGATGATGAACGTTGCGCCCAAGCTGACCGTGCGTGTGCCCGAGGGCATGAGCGAGGAGAACCGGAACCATGCGCAGAAGTGCGTGAGCTGGAACAGCTCGCCTGTGGAGGCGACCGTGAGCACCGAAGGATGCTCCCACACGCTGCCCGCTCTGCCGGATGTGACCGCGCTGCTGCCTGAGCTGAAGCTGGACGCGAGCGTTGAGGCTGCTGCGGCAGTCGCGCCCGACGCGCCCGAAACGACGGCCGAACCTGAAACGATCCCCGAATCCACCGACGAACCCGCGCCCGAGACCACCGCAGCGCCCGAAAATACCCCCGAAGCGCAGGATACCGCCATCCCCGATGAATATCTGGGCATATGGTACGGCGTGAGCATGGAGATAGAAGGTGCATCCTATCCGCTGGCCGACATGGGCATGGAAATGACCCTCACCATCGGCGCGGACGGCGCGGCTGAAATGAACATGAACGGCGAAGGCGAGAGCATACAGTGCTCGATGCAGGACGGCGTGCTCACAGCGGACGGCGTGGGCATTGCGCTGCAGAACAGTATGCTCGTCGTTTCCGAGGACGGAATGACAATGACGCTGAGCCGCGAGAAGCCCGAAGCGTCGGCTGCGCCCATACCGGTCATAGACGAGAGCGCCACGATCGACGATCTCAAGGGCGTCTGGACGCTGGCGAGCGTCACGGCGGACGGCATGACGCTGCCCGCTGAAGCCGCTGAAATGGCGGGCGATACGCTGGTTATTTACGGCGATACCTGCGACCTGACCCTGCAGGGCATGACGCTGGACGGCCTGTCCTGCCGCATGGACGGCTACGCGCTGCTCATTTCCATACTGTACGGCGAGGCTGCTGGCACGCTGCGTGAGGACGGCACGCTCTGCCTGGAGATGAGCGACGTTACGCTCTGGTACGAGCGCACCGGCGACGCGCCCGAAGCACCCGCCGCGGAGCCTGTTCCCGAGACTACGTCCGAACCGGCGACCTTGCCCGAACCCGCCGCCGGCGGCGCTGAAGTCATGATTGGTAAGAAGTACGTCATGACTGACGCAGATGTGAACGGCTATAACATGACCGCCGCGCAGATGGGGAATTTTGAATACTCCATTTTGCTCCAGGAGGACGGCGCGGTGACCTTCGTCATGGCGGGCTCGGACATTCCCGGCCTGACTTGGGCCTACGGCAGGATTCCCACGGAGGCAGGCGAGGTCGATGGCGTCGTCATCGATTATTACACGCAGGCACTGAACCTGGTTCCCACTGAGAAGGGCTTCGACATGGATTACTTTGGCTCCATGCTGATGCATTTTGCCCCCGAAGACTCCGCTCAATAAGCGCCTTTCCTCCCGCGCCGCCGAAAATGAGTGCGGCGGCGTGGTTCCCTACGAGCTTTGATTCTCACTGAATAATAAAGAGGAGGATTTTCTCATGAAGAAAACCATCGCATTTTTGCTGATTGCTCTGCTGACGCTTTCCTTTTCCGCCGCCCTCGCCGATTCTGTTCCGATGAGCAAAGAGGATCAGATGGTCGGTCTGGTGAAAAGCTTTCTGGAAGAGAATGAATTCCCCTATGAATACGACGACTATACGTTTACGGTGCCCTTTGCCGTCGAGAACTCGATGGAATATGTCTACATGACGGTTTACATCTACGACGACATGCTGGCTGTGTCCGCGGACGCGCCGGTACTGGGAACCGGGGATGTCTTTGAAAAAATGGCTGTGTTCGCCGCGCTGGCCAACAACGAGATCTACTATGCGCAGTTCCGCGTCGAGCTCGACGCAGACAAGGTCTACGTCTCCTGCCGTTCCTGCAACCTGGTGGAGGACGTCATCCCCGGGGAGAACGAGCTGTTTTACCTGTTCGCCATGCCGCAGAGCTATATGGAAGACTACGGCGACGGCATCCTGGCGGTGCTCGACGGCGGCGATCCCTACGAGGCGTTTGAAGCCTGTCAGGCGGCGGTGGACGCGCAATGACGAACAGCACGAATCCGTATTTGACCGCAAAAGCCGTCGTCAGGAAAAAAACGGATACGCCCGTTGCGCTGGTCTGCGCCATTTTTGCGGCAGCGACCGCGTCCTCGACGGTAAAGATGTTTTCGCAGGGGAAAACGCTGTCCGGCGTGATGGGCATTCTGATATTCGCCGCGCTCATGATACCGGTTTCTCGCATTCTTCAAAATGCGTACCGCAGAATCTGCGCGCACCGCATCGCGGAGGCGCTGCTCCCGCTGACGGAGGAGAGCCTGACCTTTGACCGGCTTGGGACTGTCCTATCCACCGGCAGGGCCCTTGAACAGATCCAATCGCTCATCGGAAAAGGATACCTGCAGAATCTGAGGATCGACTCGGAAAATCGCACGGTAGGACTGTATATGCCCGAGGGCGCTCTCGTGCAGTGGGTCTGCCCGGGCTGCGGCGCGAAAAACCTCGCCCGAAGGGGCGCCCCCATGCGCTGCAGATACTGCGACCAGCCGCGCGGACAATGACGGAAGACTCGACCATTAAGGCAGCACCGCCCAATTCGGCGGCGCATCCGGCGCTGTTTTTCCGTCGCCTGCGGCATGCAGATTCCCCGGTTTGCCTCCAGGAAACCTTCGAAATCTGCGTCTGCATCCGACGGAAAAGCATTCGCCGCCCGGCAGCCGCATTTGCGCGGCGCTGCCTCAACGACCTGACGAAAGGAAGTGCAGCCATGAAAAGAATCATCAGTGTCCTGCTGGTTCTCATGTTTCTGTTTCCTGCCTCCGCCCTGGCAGATCTCAGACGGGGCGACCGCGGCGAGGAAGTGCGCGAGCTTCAGCAGATGCTCTGGGATACCGGATTCATCTTTGAAGAGCCGGACGGCGTATTCGGCGGCAATACCGAAAAGGCCGTGAAGTGGTTTCAGAAATACGCGCTGCTCAAGCAAACCGGCGTAGTCGACGACAGGACCATCGATTCGCTCTATGCCTGCTGGCTCCAGATTATGGAGGAAAACGGCTACGCCGTGCCCGACGACGAAATGGAGCCCCAGACCGCGGCCTTCGTGTCAGAGTACAATTCGTATGGCGATGACGATTACGACGACAGCTACGGCGATTACCCGGCCTACTGCCATCGCTACACGACGGATGCGGGCGACGAGCACGTCGAGATGTGCAGCTTCCACGCCCAGCTGGCCGCAAATCAGTCGCTGCCGGGGCTGGAAAAATGGACGAACGAGCTCAACGATCTCTACAAGGAGTGGATCGACCTCTCCATGGAGAAGGATCGCGCCGCCGTGGCCTCCTCTCAGGCGTTCTTCACGCTCTGGCTGGAGCAGCAGCGGATCGTGCTGGAGCAGCAGGGGGGCGAGAATGTGGACGATCACATCGAGGCGCTGCTGCGCAATCAGTGCGTCGAGCTGTGCGAGAGAGTATATGCGGCCCGGACGGAATAATTTTGAACGAAAGAAGGACGAACCATGAGTACTGCCAGTTATAATTGCCCATGCTGCGGCGGCCCGCTCAAGTTCAGCGGCGAAAGCGGCAGGCTGGAATGCGCCGCCTGCGGAAACAGCTACGAGCCGGAAGCGCTGGAAATGCTGAACGCGTCCGAGAGCGGCGAGCAGATTTCCTTCGAGCGCCCAAAGGAGGGTTTTCGGACGGAGGAGGGCGTACAGGCCTATCTCTGCAAAAACTGCGGCGCGGAGCTGATCACCGAGGACACCACCACCGCCGCCGAATGTCCGTACTGCGGCAGCCCCACGATCCTGCCCGACCGCATCGAGGGCGGCGTGAAGCCGGAAAAGGTGATTCCCTTCGTCGTCACGAAGGAGCAGGCGCAGAAGCAGTTCGAAGATTATTTCAAGGGCAAGCGCCTGCTGCCCAACATTTTCCTCAACGGCCGCAACCGCATTTCGGAGATGCGTCGGCTGTATGTTCCTTACTGGCTTTTCAGCTGCGACGCGTGCGCCGACATGGTGTACGACGCGGAAAAGGTGCGCACGGAGCAAAAGGGCGAGTGGGAAATTACCCGCACGAAGCATTATCTTGTGCGCCGCAAAGGCGGCATGTGCTTTGAAAACATTCCGGTGGACGGCAGCGTCAAGATGGACGACAAGCTCACCGAATCGCTCGAGCCCTACGATTTGAGCGCCGCGATTCCCTTCCAGAGCGCCGTTTTGGCCGGAGCCATGGCGGATCACGCGGACGCGGACTGCGCTGCGTGCGAAAAGCGCGCTGTGGAGCGTGTGGAGCGCAGCGTCGAACAGGCCATGCTCGACACCGTGAGGGACTATGACACGGTCAACGAGCGCAACAGGCGCATCACTACGGAGCGCGGTAGCGCGACGCCCGCGCTGCTGCCCGTGTGGCTGATGACGACCGTAAAGGAAGGCAAAACCTATACCTTCGCCGTCAATGGCCAGACCGGCAAGCTGACGTGCGACGTGCCCGCCGACAAGAAGAAATCCCTGCTGTGGGGCGGCGGCGTGTTCGCCGGAACCCTTGGCGTTGCTGCGCTGATTCTTGCGCTGATGGATGCGCTGGGCAGCGGTTCGCTGCTGATCTGCGCGGTGGTTGCGGCCATCATCGCGCTGGCGGTCGTCGGTGCGCTGAAGGGGCAGCTGAAGCAGGCGGCTCAGCAGAGCGCGGCGGGCGGCTATATTCGGAAGGGCTCCTTCCATCTGGACGTGAACGCCGACCATTTCCTCTATGAAAGCACGACAAAGCGGAAAATTGAAGACAATACGCAGAAGAAATAACGGGAGGAATCGCTATGGGACTGATTTCGGCTGCATTGAGCGCGGCGGGCGGAACGCTTGCCAGCCAATGGAAAGAGTATTTTTACGTGGACGCCCTGCCGGATAACGTGCTGGCGACGAAGGCAGTGAAAAAGGTAAAGGCCCGCTTCGGCGGCAGCCGGCGTGAGGACGACAACGTCATTTCGGACGGCAGCGTCGTCGCCGTGGCCGACGGCCAGTGCATGATGATCGTGGATCAGGGAAAAATCGTCGATTTCTGCGCCGAGCCGGGCGAGTATGTCTTTGAACAGGGCGGCGAACCCAGCATCTTCTGCGGGTCGTTCAACGGCGAGAAGATGAAAGCCGTTTTGAAAACCACCTTCGACCGCCTTTCCTTCGGCGGTCAGGCCGGCAGGGATCAGCGGGTCTATTTCTTCAACACCAAGGAGATCCTGGGCAACAAATACGGAACGCCCAGCCCGGTTCCCTTCCGCGTGGTGGACGGCAATATCGGCCTGGACGTGGATATTTCCATTCGCTGTTTCGGCGAATACAGCTATCGCGTGACCAACCCGATGCTGTTTTACACGAACGTCTGCGGTAATGTGGAGGGCGACTACACGCGCGAGCAGATTGACAGCCAGCTCAAGAGCGAACTGCTGACCGCGCTTCAGCCCGCGTTCGCAAAGATTTCCGAGATGGGCGTCCGCTACAGCGCGCTGCCGGGGCACACCACGGAGATCGCCGCCGCGCTCAACGACGTGCTCTCCGAAAAGTGGGCGGATCTGCGCGGCGTGGAGATCGTGTCCTTTGGCGTAAACTCTGTCAAAGCCTCTGAAGAGGACGAGGCGATGATCAAGGAGCTGCAAAAGAACGCCGTTTTCCGCAACGCGAACATGGCGGCGGCGCAGCTGGTGGGCGCGCAGGCGCAGGCCATGCAGGACGCCGCGAAAAATCAGGGCGGCGCGTTCACCGGTTTCATGGGCATGAATATGGCCCAGCAGGGCGGTGGAATCAACGCGGCGCAGCTGTTCCAGATGGGCGCGCAGCAGCAGGCGCAAGCTCCGCAGCAGAGCGCGCCGGTTCAGCCGGGCGCGAACGCCTGGAAGTGCGCCTGCGGCGCGACGGCCACCGGCAAGTTCTGCCCAGAATGCGGCGCGAAAAAGCCCGAGCCCCAACCGTCAGTGGGCTGGACATGCACATGCGGCGCGGTCAATGCCGGAAAGTTCTGCCCCGAGTGCGGTGCAAAGCGTCCGGCAGGAGCGCCGGTCTACCGCTGCGACAAGTGCGGCTGGCAGCCTGCCGACCCGATGCACCCGCCGAAATTCTGTCCCGAATGCGGCGATAGTTTCGATGAGGGCGATCAGGCTTGATGCGTGTTAATTGGGTATATTTTAGCTTTTGCTTCGCTGATTGTCATTGAACCGCTGGTTTAGAGGAGCTTGTGATCTGTCAGACCCGATATGGTATCCCGCAGATTCCGAATCACTTCTCTGAGGTGCGTATTCTCAATTACAAGCAGCGCCATCGCCATGGCAATCGTATCATCGCCCTCTGGGGAATCCTCTTCAGCCTCTGTCGGCTCCTGTGCATCAGGTTCTGGTGGAGGCTGTTCTTTGCTTAATTGCTCTTCGATGAGCGCATCCATATCTTCAGCAGCAGTATCATCGGGTTCGTTTGCGGAAGCGCCTTCTAATTCGTGGCACCAGCGGTATATGGTGCAATGAGATACTTTCAGTTCCTTGCAGGCCTTGGTTATGCCTACCTTTTTCATGCGTTCTATGGCATTGCGCCTGAACTCTTCCGTATACTTGCTCATGATAATCCTTTCGTGTTCAGCCATCGCCAAACAGTTCGTCCAGCCAGCCTCTCAGTTCAATGCCGCCATCATAGTTCTTCAGATCCTCCAGCAGTTCGTTTTCTGACTCAAACCATTTTTCAGTCACATACATTCTGCTGAAATGAAAGGGATGGCGGTATTCCAGCACATGCGGGTAGCCCCAGATCTGCTCGCCGGGAGACTGGATCATAGCTGCATCTTCATCGGTGTCGTATTTGAGATTCTTCATTCTGGCACGAACACAGCGGCAGAACTTGTCCTTGCAGCCAATCCACAGATGAATGCTTTCCAGACGATCCCACCAGACGAAGTATGGATACCCCCAGATGTTGGTATGCTCATACATCCCGGCTTCGCGCACTTGCTGACTGGTGCCATATACCTTGGCAGGCATGAAGCTCATGTCTTCCGGTTTGCGCTTTTCATTCTGATGCAGAGCCATGCGGAATGCTGCGATATCTTCAAGCGAACCGAAGTAGGGCTTCCAATTGGTACAGAATCCGGGTGTTGCATAATCCCAAAGGTCAACGCTGAATACATCGCGCCGCGGCACCAGAAGCGGCTGGGTAACCATGTCATCAAGCGTCGTATCGGCAGTTCTGCGGACATATTCTTCTGCCTGTGCCGGATCAGCTGCGGACTCTGTCTGCACTATCCTTCGGAGGAATATTGAAATGGCTTCCTCCATGTCATAACCGAGGGCATGAATGGCGGCGGTAGCTTTCTCAAGCAGCCCATCTTCGGTGACGGGGACTTCAAGATAATCTGGCACACCTTCTGCCATCTTCTTAATTGCATCAAACGCCAATTATTACACCTCCTCCTCGGAGTAGAACTCGGCCATATCATCAAGCCGCAGGCACCCCAGCCTTCCATCAGCGCCCCAAGCGCATCCGCAGTCAATGCCGATTTTGTCCCTGCCGTGCCATATACGCATCGGGAAATCAGGCAGATAATGATGCGTAGGCGTATGACCGAAGATAACCATCTTTCCTTCAATCATTGGAGTATTCCTGCCAAGCCGGGTCCAAACAGCATGTTCTCTGGCGGTTCTGCTGCGGGAAGATTCTGAGAAGGTACACAGCGGTGCTCCATGTACGAGGACATAATCTGTGCCGTTTACAGACACCTCGATGTTGATTGGCAGGTTTCGGATATATTCCAGAACTTCTGCTCGATACGCATGTGTGCAATGCTTGAAATGTTCGTGCGTTACCTTGCCGCCATTTCGGTACCAGAGCCAGAGCGCATCTGCATCATCCGGATCGGCAAGCACCTCCAGCATCATGTGTTCGTGGTTACCCATGAGCAGCGTGATGTTTTCCTTTTTCATCGTTTCGCGCAGTATGCCCAGCCCGTTAGGACCGCGGTCGATCACATCTCCAAGAATGTACAGATGGTCATCCGCCTTCAGCTTGATCTGCTTAAGGATGTTTCGATACCTTCCGTCGCAGCCGTGAATATCAGACATCACATAGATCATTGTCTTCACCTCCGAAGGAAGCGCTCTCCGGTATCGTCAGCTGTCGGAAGATACGGTTGTTTTCAATCATTTCATCCAGCGTAACTGGCTGATACCCATTTACCTCAACGCAGGAATTGAGCATGCGCGGATTGAGCCCGTGCTTCAGACACGGATCGTGTTCACGGTTGCCGTGCAAATGCCCATATACCATGTAGCTGCCGCCCCGGATATAGGGCCATGTCAGCATCGGATAATGGCAGAGGACTACTCTGCGGTTTCTGTCGATCAGTTCCATCATGCTTACATGCGTAGTCAGGTGCTCTGTGGCGCTCTCACGCCAAATCCACGATGCATCGTGATTTCCGAGAACCAGAATCTTATGGCCCTTGAGCCGCTTAAGGTATTCGGACGGCTCTCTCTTGTTGCGGAACATCATGTCTCCAAGGATAAATACTGTATCGCCATTGGTCACTCGGCTGTTCCAATTACTGATAATCGCTTCGTCCATTTCATCAACATCGGCAAACGGTCGATTGCAAAGGCGTATGATTGCTTCATGTCCCAGATGCGGGTCACCAATATAGAAATTCATTGTGTCTCCTTTTGTCGCTGCATTTCTTCTTCAACCCGTTCAAGTTCTCCCGGTGGATAGAGGATTGAAAAACGGCGTTTGTAGTCACTCCAGCTGAACATCAGCAGGTCCGGCTTTCCATCAGCCGTGATCAGTATCGGACTGTGCCCAGTATCGATCAAGTCCAGCACTGTCTCCAGTTCTTGCTCAATCTGCTCCCGGGTAACGGAAAGCAGTTCGCTTACATCAAGCAGCTCTTTCAGCTCATCGTGCGTCATTGTAATCATCCTCATCGGCACAGTCCTCTAGGTCAAACCACTTCATCGCCGCGCCTCCGTGTGTACTGCATGCTCAGCTTTCTGAAAGCAGACCATTGGGATCAAGTTCCTGCGCATCCAACGGCATGTACATCAGCTGAAGATCGCTGAGACGATGATAGGTCATCTGTCGATTGTCGGCGGACAGTTCAGATTCATCTTCTGTGATATCGGCTATGCCCAGAAGCAAATCTCCATTCGGCAGCGGAACAACCTCACGAACGACACCGAAGAGCGCCTGACTTTGCTCGAAGAAGGACTCATCCATGTAAGCCTGCTTCTGCTCATACGGCGTAAACATGCGTCGGTACACCCAATAGCGATATATCCTGCCGGGATTCTGCTCAAAGAACTGCTTGAAATCATCATAGACAGTCAGCGTGGTGAAGGTGTCACTCATGCAGGTGCTCCTTTCCGTATTTTTCATCAAACCAGTCGCTCTTGCGCTTTAGTTCCCTGCGGATGCCAGATACGTCATATCCTGAATACTTTTCGGCTGCGTCTACGAAGTCGATGATCAGTGGTCCGCTGACAGCGTGTTTATAGCCGTCATAGAGCTTCAAGCCATGATCGCCGGCATCTTGACTTATGGGTTCGTCGTATGAGATGTAGAGCGTGTCATACTTGTGCCGATGGTTGAAGATATAGTCCGGAACATAGAGCAAGTGCTTGACACCGGCTGCTGAAATGAATCCGTGCCTCTTGTACAGATACCCATAGATAAAGTGTTCTGGAAGATCAGAAGCGTAGATCTTGGTTCTGTACCGCCCGTCAGAAAAGAGATGTCCATCCGGGTCGGTTTCGATTCGCAGAGGCCTATGGAGAATGCGGCTCTCCATGTACAACGTGGAAGCAATGCGCTTCTTGCCAGGCTTTCGATTCCTCTCCAGATCCTGCAGCTTGTAAACCGAATCTGCGGTTTCAACTGTGTAGACGCCAGTTTCATAGTCAATTTCGCAGCTGGTTACAGCAGACGACCTATGCCTAACGGAAATGGTATTGCTGTACATGATGATCATCACCTCTCCAACAATAACCGAAGGAATGAAGCAAACGAACCCCCTCATATCATCAAAATACATATTTTTTACTGCATCGGCGTATGGCGTCTTCCGTACAGCATCCAAAACTCTCATGTTCATTGCGTATCACCTCACATTGGAGTACCATTCCGCTTCTTTATGCGGACAGAATTTGTGCGTCAACTATAGCACATGAAATTCCAAAAATCTCGATTTTGATGAAATCGTAGGCATAACTGCCAAAATCATAAGAATAACCACCCTGTGCAGAGGATCACCAACCAGCGGTAAAAGACAGCACCGATGGTTAATTCCAATTGCGGGGTGGTTTGCTTATACTGTTGTCAGCGGCGCCTGATCAGATGTCTGGATTCACGAAGAACCTGCTTCAGCGAACGCGCACCGTCAATAATCACGCGCTTTTCATACTCGCTGCAGTCGTCAAGGATTGCTGACAGTTCAGCACCGACAGCCGCCTTGTTGTGTTCCAGAAACTCAGAAAGCAGTACATCCATAGTTACTTTCAGGACATTAGCGACATCAACGAGCGTTTCCAGACTGGGACCCTTTTGTCCGTTCTCTACCAGCGATATGTACGTCGGGACTTGTCGATCATCTCCGCCAGTTCCATCTGGGACAGATGCTGCTGCTTGCGGAGCAGACGGATGCGCTTGCCAATGGTTTCATAATTGAGATGCATGGGAAATCCCTCCTATAAATTTTTACATCTCAATTATCAAGCGTAGGCTATATTACCGTCTGCTCTTTATATAAATTTTGTTGGCTAAAGGGTAGAATAATGACTGAATATAGTCCGCAGACTATATTTTAGTCTGCAGCAGAGGTGGTGAGAGGATGACAGATGAAGCACTGCAGCGTGAATACGAGCAGATTGGTCTGCGTATTCGCAATGCGCGCATTGATCGCAAGATGAGTCAGGCAGAGCTTGCTGCGAAAGCCAATATCTCGCTTCCTCACATCAGTTCCATCGAACTGGGAAAAACAAAGATGCTCCTCAGCACATTCACCCGGGTGATCGAAGCCCTGCAGGTTTCTGCTGATTCGATCCTCAGAGCGAATGTTCCTACAGTTACCTGCATGTACGCAAGTGAGATCGCTGAATTGTTTGAGGACTGTACGCCATCGGAATTGGAATCTCTGAAAGCCATCGTCAAAAATCTCAAAGCGACTATGAGAAACAATCAGAATAATCAGTAAATGCAGAAGCGGATCGGCATGATTCGCTTCTTTTTTTGTAAAATTGATCATTTGATGAACCGGAGGTAATTTGCTTTACCTCTGGTTTGTTCCATTTATCCCCGTACACTTTTATAGTATTCGCATACTATTGCATCGGTGGAGGTAAGTATGCAGGAACACAATGAACATCAGCCGGAAGCAGGTTTGGCACTGCCGGCAAACCAGACATCCATGTGGGACACCATCCGATACGGAGGTACTGCTCAGCAGGTCAGCCCCTTTGCCCGTGATCCCTGGGAGGAAGCCCACCGCCGAATGCTTGCTCGGCATAAGCTGTGGTTGGAAAGCCTGCAGCATGAGTATCCCAGCCCGTATGCCCACTACAAGATCGGGGTTTACATCCGTTTCTTCAATCAGACCAAGTATGATGATTATCTGCTCTATCATAAGCAGGAGTTCATTGACACCATTGCGCTATGTCCAAACTGGACGCTGGTCGATTTTTATGTGGATGAGGGTCAGACGGCACCCTACATGGAGAATGCCAAAGCGTGGTCCCGGCTTCTGCAGGACTGTCTTGATGGCAAGATCGACCTGATCATCACGCAGAAAGTCAGCAATGTAACGCGAAACCCGGCAGAAATCACGCTTGTCGCGCGTCTCCTTGCCACACAGAAAAAGCCTATCGGCATGTACTTCGTCAATGAGGACATCTTCACGCTGGCTTCGTATTATCAGGAGAATATTCGCGAGAAGAAATTCTTCCCGTCACCCGACTGGCAGATGCTCCCGGACGACCCGGAAGAAGAACGGAGGGAACTGCTTGAGTAAGAAATACAGTAACGCCGAGCAGAAGGAACGCATCCGCCAGCGCGTCCGTGTGCAGATTGACGAGGAAAATTATCAGTACTTTCCTGAGCGAAAGGACCCAGATTACTACGATAACGATGTCAATCAGCGCGTTGGCGTATATGTTCGGGTATCTACAGATGATCCCCGGCAGACCACCTCATATGAGCTTCAGAAAAAGTATTATGAGGACTTCGTCGTTCGTCACCCCAAATGGACGCTGGTTGACATCTATGCGGATGAAGGCATCAGCGGCACGTCCACAAAGCACCGTGACGAATTCAACCGCATGATTGCTGAATGCAAGGTTGGCAAGATCGACCTCATCATCACAAAGAGCGTATCCCGTTTCGCCCGAAACGTAGTGGACTTTCTTGGCATGGTGCGCATGCTGTCAGAGCGCAATCCGCCAATTGGCGTGTTCTTTGAAGCGGAGAACATCTTCTCGCTCAATGAAACCTCCAACATGGCCCTCTCCTTTCAGGCAACAATGGCAGAGGAAGAATCCCGCAACAAAAGCCGAAGTATGGAAACCTCTCTGCGCATGCGTCTGGATCACGGGCTTCCGCTTACACCAAAGCTGCTGGGCTTTACCCATGACAGCGAAGGCAAGCTCATTCCAAACCCTGATACCATGCACATTCCCAAGCTGATGTTCTTTATGTACCTGTACGGGTATTCAACGCAGCAGATCGCAGATGCGCTGACTGCGCTTGAAAAGAAAACCTATCTGGGCAATGTGAAGTGGACGGCATCAGGTGTTGCGGCTTCCATGCGCAATGAACGGTACTGTGGCGATGTGTATACCCGAAAGACCTTCACCAAGGATGTGCTGTCCCATAAGTCCGTCAAGAACCGCGGCGAACGGCCTATCAGTCATTATTACGACGAGCATGAAGGGATCATTTCCCGTGACGATTTCATAGCGGTTCAGCACATGCTGAAAAACAGCAAGTATGGAAACAAGTCCATGCTGCCCGAACTCCGGGTCATTACTGAGGGACTGCTGAAAGGGTATGTCATCATCAATCCGCGCTGGAGCGGGTTTCGGGAGCCTGAATACCTCCACGCATCAGCAAGTGCGTATAAGCCCGGTGAAAACCAGAAGCAGCAGGCTGGTGACTTGCAGTTTGAAGTGGAAGCCGGCGACTTTGATATGCGCGGATTCGAAGTGGCACATTCAGACCTGTTCAATGTTCAGCAGACTCCGCATGTCACGTTTTACGATGACTCGATCAAGTTTGGCATTGAGTGCATCCGCCGAATGAAGTCTGATTTCTACGTTGAACTGCTGATCCATCCAACGCAGCGCAGGTTTGCAGTTCGTGCATCAAATAAACAGAACAGGAATGCTGTAATCTGGGCGAAAACCAAAGATGGCCGCACGGAAGCACGTGCCATCGCATGCACTGCATTTGTCGATACCATTTATTCTTTATTTGGCTGGAATCGTGATCACAAGTACAGGATGTACAGTACGCTCATTTCAAACGGTGACGAAGAGGTGTTTATCTTCAACGCGGATGAAGCAGCGGCGTACATTCAGACTGAGAGAATCCCCGAACGGGACGGTTCTCAGGCATTCGTTGAGCCTGTTGCAAAGACTCCCGCACATGTGATGGGCATCCCGGCATGCTATACCGACTCATTCGGCAATGACTTCTATGTAGAACAGACATATTCCGCATTGGCGAACCAGACCCGTGAGCAATGGCAGATCCGTGTTGAAGGACAGCTGTGCAATACAGGCATGCAGCTGAACGTGACCGATTACGATACGCTGCGGACGTTTATCATGCAGGAATTGGGCGACTGGCGCCCGCAGGAGGATGAACAGTATGACCAGCAATGATTTCTGGAACAGAGGCACACTGGACTATTCGCCTCATCCGATTGATCAGACTGAGGAGGTGCAAGTTGAGAGCGATGAGATGCTGACAGTCGTTCCCGTGGGCGAGGATCAGATTGAAGAGGATGACTCCTTCAGCCTTGATAAATTTCAGGTTGTCCGCCGTGAATTCTTTTCTCACATCAGCGAACCATCTATTACCTTCAACAATTACAAAATCGGCTTAAACTCCGCTTGCATCAAGCGCCTGCCGCAGATCGATTACATTCAGTTTCTGGTCAACCGGCAGACACGCAAGCTGGCTATTCGTCCCTGCCTTGAATCAGACCTGCATTCTTTTCAGTGGTGTACCAACAGCGGCGGCAAGCGCAAACCCCGCCACGTAACGGGCAAGATCTTCTTTATGAAGCTGTTTGATATGATGGGCTGGAATCCGAACTACCGATACAAGATTCTGGGAAAGCTCATCCGCGCAAATGGTGAGTACCTCTTTGTGTTCGATCTTACCTCTACGGAAGTATACCAGCGAATCGCCAAGGAAGGCACAAAACCCAAGATGAGCCGCACGCCCGTGTTCCCGGCTGAGTGGCAGGATCAGTTTGGTGTTCCCTTTGAGGAGCACCGTAAGTCGCTACAGATCAATATTTTCGACAACTATGCTGTATACGGCATCAAGGACAAGGAGGCTGAACAATCTGCCGTTCCGGGCATTCCGGCACAGACAGAACAGCCTCGGCTTCCTGCTGAAACTCGTTCAGGAGGTACAGATTCATGGCAGAACAGGTAAATGCTCCAATCACAATCAGCATGGCACTTGATATGAGACGGAATCGAATCCGCATCCATAAGCCAACAATCCATCTGCTGGGTGATCCCACTCTTCTTCAGCTGCTGTTCGACCCCGAGGACATGGTTGTTGCCATTGTATGCCGTGATACGGAAGTTTCCGGTGGTCAGGAGGTTCGCATCAATCCTCGCGGACTTAAGAGCAGAAACTGCTTTGAATTCTGCAGCAGTATGTTCCTCAGAAAACTCCGCGAGGTGCATGGCGGTTTAGATGCAAACGCTTCCTACAGACTGACTGGAAAGATCATCCCGGAACTGCGCGCAGCCCGCTTCCCTATGAGTACAATTCAGAAGATTGAGAATGATGAAGGAGCCAGTGTCGATGGATAAGCCTAAGACCCCGCAGCTAACCATTGACCGTGAGTTTCGTGATCTGATTCGCCCGCTCATGAAGGATGAATACCGCTATCTAGAATCAACCCTTATATCGGAAGGATGTCAGGAGCCAATCACTGTTTGGAAAGGAATCATCGTTGACGGGCATAATCGATACGAGATATGCACTCGGCTGGGCATTCCCTTCGATACCCGAGAACGGCACTTTGACAACCGGGAAGAAGCCATCATTTGGATATGCGCCAGACAGCTGGGGCGCAGAAACATTTCAGACGAAACACGCCGTTATCTCATTGGAAAACGGTATGAAGCTGAAAAAGTAATCGCAGCCAAGCGAAATTACAATGGCTGGAATCAGTACAGAAAAAGAGAGCATTCGGGTGACTTGCCGTATGAAGTCATTGACCCGGATGCCCAGCAGGAGAAGATACGCACGTCTCAGCGCATCGGAGAAGAGTACCATTTGGCGCACGGAACTGTCGAAAAGTACGGTACATACAGCAAGGCCATCGATGCGATTGCGAAGAAAGATCCAACCATGCTTCCACGCATACTGTCCGGCAGATACAAAATATCGCACGACAATGTTATAGCGCTGTCCCGCATGTCACCGCAAGAGGTCAAGAAATTTGGAAGACAGATGAAGGATATGAAGAAATGCAGCGTATATGTGCCCTATGGAGTCGCACGTTCTCAGTTAGGACAGGTTGTACCGGAACCGCCTGTTCAAGTCAAGCCTGAGATCAAAAACATGCCCGATTATGATCCCGATGCTGAGGTTACCGGCTTAACGCTCACCATCCCTTCATGGGCAACCTCCATCAGTCGGACACGCAGCAATACGGACTTGAGCAGCATTTCTCTCAAAGCACGCATGAACCTTGAACATGCATTGTTCAACCTGCGGGCTACAATAGAAGAATTGCTTCAAGCCATTAAGGAGTGACACATGAATACTGATTACAGCGCATATGTGCCTGATGTGATTTTTGAGAAGATACCGATCAAGAATTTGGTTTCCTGTCAGGACTATCAGCGCAGTCTGTCTGAATCGCAGATTCTGAAGATCGTCCGTGAATTTGATCTGTATCAGATCAACCTCGTCAAAGTCAGCCGCAGAGACGGAACAAACTTTGTTTTTGACGGACAGCACACCATAGAAGCGGTCGCGCTTAAATCCGGTTCAAGAGATACTCCTGTATGGTGTATGATCTTTGATCATCTGTCCTATGAACATGAAGCTCATATCTTTGCAGAACAGCAGAAACACCATCGACCGGTTTCTCCGTATGATACCTTTTATGCGCATCTTGAGTCAGGCAGCGAAAAGCATCTGCTTATCCGTGATCTGGTGTATTCCTATAATCTGGAACTTGGGTCAACACAGAAAAGGCATGGTGTGATCTGCGCAATTGCTGCCTTGGAAAACATTTTCGATACCTACGGATATCATGTACTGGATAAGGTTCTGCGCATCCTCGTCAGCACTTGGGAAGGAGAAATATACTCCTTAACAGGCAATATGCTCAATGCGGTAGCGCGGATGCTTGCGGCTTATGGTGATGCACTAAATGAGGAGACTTTCAAGGAACGCCTTGGACTTATTCCTATGAAAACCATTATTCGTACTGCTCGGGAGCGGCGTCCGGGTGCTCTTGGTTATGCAGAAGCGATGCTGCTCTTTTACAACAAAAAGTGCAAGTATCGGCTGTCCATGCGCAAGCTGTACGGAACAGCCAGTGATGAAGATGATCTGGATGATGACGATGATTCCTATACAGATGAATAAAGAGGTTTTGCCCAAAATGTGGGCATAACCACTTTAACAAAATAAAGCGGCACTCCGGGAGAAGAACTCCTGAAGTGCCGCTTGTAATTGGGATTATTGAATTATTTTGCTGTACTTGCCAGATACCCAGCCGATCTGCGCATTGACCACAATGGCGTGCCAGCCGTTTTCAGCGGTAGCGATCCATTCAAAGGTCGTTCCGTCCTTTACGGAGGTGATGCGGCCATACTTCGTGTCGTTGCCTACACGGATGTTGACAGAGCCGCTGCCGCACACAATGCGTACCTGCTTGCCAGTGGGCGCCACCTCTTCGGGAGTTTCGGTGTCAGGCGCGGGGCCAGCCTTACCTTCGTCATCATCAGCCACAGCATCCATCAAAGCCTGATGGGTCTCGTTGCCATAGAGGCCGTCCTGCTTGATGCCGATCTTCCGCTGGAACGCCTTGAGGGCCTTTTCAGTTTCAGAACCGAACTCGCCGTCAGCACCATACTTGGGCAGACTGTATTCCAGCTGCAGGAGGAATTCCTGCATAGCCTTTACGTCCGTACCCTTGCTGCCATTCTTCAGAGTTCGGGTGCCCAGAGTGTACACGGTGTCTGCGGTATCGGGCTTGACATAGCTGCCGCCCGTGAACACACCATCGCCGTAATCCACAAAGGGAAGCTGGAACCAGTGCGTCCACTTGCGGGAGGACACCTTGGTTTTCACACAGCCATAGCTGAAGCCGCGCTCCTCGACAGCGCAGCCGTCACCAACATACACGCCGACATGACCGTCGGAGCGCAGCGCAACTCCTGGGATCTCGGGCAGCGTGTCAATCGTTCCCCAGGCACAGCCCTTGCTTTTGGCATAGGTGAACATGCCGTTGGCGGACTTGTCAGGGCAGCCGTTGCCGCCATACTTGCTGGAGAAGGTCTTGTCGGTGCCGATGGCTTCCCTGACGCCCACGCCGCCGCTGGTCCAGTTGTAGCCCTTGATGAGGCCAACGCAGTCTGCGCAGACCTTCTTATTGGCAATATCCTGCTTATAGCGGGCAGTGCGGGAGTCCTTGTAATGGGACGGATACTGCTTGGCCTTTCGGCTTCGCAGGGATTCGGAACACTTGTAGACAACCGTGCCGTACCAATAGGGCTGGCCCAGCATGGACAGACAGAAGGCAACGAAGTGTTCACTGGTATACGGGATATTGATTCTTTCGCTCATGATTTCCTCCAATCAAAAGAGCAGCGGTTATGCGCCGCTGCCCTGGTCGGTCGTGGTATCGTCAATTCGATTGTGAAGCTGAGCAAGAATGCTCTTCATCTTTTCCGGGATAGGCAGTCCAAGGTGAGCCGCATTCTCCAGCAGGGATACACCCTCATTGGACAGGTAGAAGCACACCACGGCGCCGCGCAGAGCATTGCCGGTGCCTACCACATGAAGATCAACGATGTGGGCAACACCCACCAGCATGATAATGAGCACCTTCTTACAGATACCCTTAAAGCCCACGCTGGAGGACAGCTTCTTGTCTGCCACAGCGCACATGAGGCCGGTCACATAGTCCACGGCCATAAAGATCAGAAGTGCAGTCAGCAAACCGTCCATACCTCCCAGAAAGTAGCCGAGCCAGCCACCGACAGCCGCGATAGCCATCTGAAGCTTGGCCCAAATGATGTCGATAGAGAAATCCCTCATAGTCAAATCCTCCTTAGAGTTGATATAGCAAAGACCGCTATGACAGCGGCCTTATACTTCTTCGATCTGGTTTTCATCGGTTGATTCTTCGGCTGAACCGGAGACCTTCTCCTGCCACAGAGCGGGGACAGCGGGCGGTTCCCAGCCGGTCTGTGCAGTGTGAGCCTGCTGACAGGTGTACATCGTGCCGTTTTCATCCGGGTAAGCGACTTCATCGCCAACGATGTAGTCAATGCCCGCAGCCCAGATGCGCACGACATCTTCGGAGATAATCTCCACCTTGCGCCAGAGAGCAGGTACAAGATCAGGCGTCCAGGTACCCTGCGTAGTGTGATCCTGCAGGCAGCGCCAGAGGAACGCGCCGAAGGTGTACACATCGCCAACCTTGACATCCAGCCCCGGCTGCCAGATGCGCCCCTCCAGCGCAGGCTGAATGCGGAGCAGTTCGCTGTCCGTCACGCGCCCGTCCGCCACAGCCAGCCGCAGGAGCAGGCCGATGGCATTGGGCAGCGCCTCTTCTGCACTGACAGAAACGAAGCGACCCAGCGGAAGGGACTGCGCGATCAGGTTGTGTGTCAGTTCCATGCCTTCGGTGATCACAACCGAGTCATCAAAGACATAGACCTGATCGGCAGTCACGCCCGTCAGCTGGAAGCTCTCGCCGCTCAGATCGTAGTGGGTGGTATCCTTGCGCTTGGCAATAACAAAGGACGAGCAGATCACCATACGGATCTGCCCGCCCAGCGGGATAGCAATATTCACTTGAAATCCTCCTTCTTAGCCGACAGCCGTGCTGCCGCTGAATACGCATTCGATATAGGGTTCGTAATTGGTGTCCGTTCCGCTCATGCGCATGTACGCATTGGAGTAGGTGGACGAACCGAAGTTGTACGGGGTTTCATACAGGCACAGACCGCCGTAGTAGCCGTCTGCCAATCCCTGCACAGCATCCACAGGGATCGAGAACGTAACCTGCTTGTCTCGACCGATGGTGCCGATAGCACCATAGTTCCTGGCAATGCTGGGTGTGCCGCTTGCAGAGGTATTCGTGATCGCACACAGGTAGACGCTCTTCGCTGAGCTGGAACCGGAGCCGGTTTTGCGGTGAAGCGTAAGCGTTGCGCTCTTGACTGTACACCCCGACAGCAGGTTCTGTGCATTACTGAACCACATGCAGCCTCTGTTCCAGTTAAGGGACGAGTTGTAGCCGCTGTCGTAGTACACGCCCTGAATGACATCCAGCGTATCGGTTCGCCAGCTGCCGCGCCACGACTTTGTGGTTGTTGCGTACAGAATGCCGGTTTCATCCGGTGTGACAGTCGGAATGGCTGTGCCGTAATCGGTTGTGACGCTGTTTGCATACAGAAGCCCGTTTTCACCCGTGCCTCTGCTGCCCGCAGGAACCGTACCGCTGGCAATAATAAGACTGGCGTAGGAAACCATCGCCCAGCTGCAGGAGCCGCAGCAGTCCTTCACATTGCCTTGTGCCAGATAGCATTCCAATCCCTGCAAAGCATTGTACAGACCGCAGTTGTACAGGAAAACATGAGAGGAGCGGGCATATACGGAGTCATACGTGATACCGTTGGCGTCGAGCGTACAACCGCTGAACTCCACGAAGTGGCACTTTGTAACCTCACACAGATACGGCTGGCGGTTGCTTCCATTCAGCGTTCTGCTTTCACGAAGGTACAGATTCTGGAAACAGATGTGGGCAAAGCAGCCGTGAACCTTGATGTAGCTGTTGAGGATACTGTTTTCACCGTAGCCATAGATCGTCAGCTTGCCCGGGCCGGAAATGCCCCGGATGACAACACCGGAAGGTTCATAGGTTTCCCGGCCCCACGGCAGATAGATGGTCACGTCATTGGGCAGGAATCTGTTGTTCAGCGTCTGAACAGCCTCGCCCAGCGAACGGAAGTCCGTTTCTGTCGGCGTCTCAATGGATGGTTTTACCCACAGCCACTGCGAACCCGCATAGGCAGAGGCAACAGAGTCCGAGATTACTTCATCCGCGTACAGCTCCTTGAAACCGACGTTGCCATTGGCAGACATCTCCATGAGCACGTTCTCGTTGTCGCTGGGATCAAGCAGCTGGAGCAGGAAGTTTTCAGTGGTGATCGACACCTGATTCGGGCCGATATAGACGCCGCTGGATTTGACTTCCTCCGCACCGGCGACAACCCATGTGCTGCCCGTGTACCGCTTGAGCAGGTTCGGACTGACCGAGATGTCCAGCCAGAGCATGTTGGTATACAGCGTTGGGGGCGCAGTTGCACCACGATAGACCTTCTCGGAATTATAGGTAGAGGTGCTGACCTTGAGTGCAATGTTGCTGGCATTCTGCGTGATGCGGCTTTCAGCATTGCTCATGCGGCTGGATAGACCGTAAATGTCCTCGGGCGCGGCACTCCAGTCTGTCCAAGTGCTTGATGTTTCGACCTTGAAGTTGCGGAACTCAACTGTACCAGTACAGCCTTTCTGAGCAGTCGTACCGATGTATGCATAAGCAACACTGATCGGATTGTAGCCGGAGAAGTTATATACGCCGTAGGTCATATGCACCCAATCACTGTCAGTGGCAGCAAAGTTTGCATCGCTTGTACGCATATAGAAGCCGCGTCCGGTGGTGGAAACGGTCGTACCATCCGCGCCGTAGAGGTTGTAGTAAATCCAGAAACCAGAATACACACCCGCAGTCGCAGCGGCAGATGCATCAACATTGGTGCGCTTGATATCAAAGGAAAAGAGCATCCTGCTCAGACCGTTGCTGTGTGAGAAGAAGTCATCCGACAGATCCAGCCGCTGACCTGTAGCCGTAGTGGTTTCTCCCGATGCCAGTCGATAGTACCCGTCCACGAACTTGTGCTCCACAGCACTGTTTAGGCAGTAGTTGCGTCCATCGGCTTTCTCAAAAGCATACTGTGCGGATTGCAGCACCTTGGAAGTAATCGCTTCCGGTGTGATCTGCTGTTCAGCCGAATCAACACGGCTGGAAAGTGCAGTGACAGTTGTCTGGTCAGCCTTGAGCGCAATCGCAGTGTTGGTCTGCTCGATGGCAGTCCGCATCTCTGTGCGTACTTCTCCGACCTCTGAATATGCCTCGTATGCCACCTGCGAAAGAGGCTGGAAAGCGCCGTTCACAAAGCGGTACAGCGGATGCTCCGGGAAGAGGTTCATGGCATACGCAGAGGTCATGATGCCCAGCAGCATGTATGTGAGGCCATCTTCTTCTGTCGGTGGCGTGCAGGTCAGGTAATTCTCTGCTGGGAGGAAAGTGGAGCCAACCAGCGTTCCAACCAGATATAGAGAAGCACCCGTCGTACCCGTGAAATCCGACACATGATTTCTGACAGAAATACTGGAATAGGCCAGATATGCATTGGAGGTGGAATAACCGGCTGTAAGCGTGCTTGCTAGCCACAGAATAGGCTTGGAAATGTCGAACGCTTTACCAGCAGCAAGCTGATAGTAACCCTCGCTGTCGCTGACGATGAGCCTGAAGTACGCACAGGTTTCCTTAGCTTTGACTGTTCCGTGCCGGATGCGGTCATAGGTGTCCGTGTTGTAATTCGCGTCAGCCCACCAGCCCTTGGCGATTGTGCTGGAGTAGTATTTCGCATTCTCGCGATAAGTAAGACGGATGACGTTGCCCGCACTGTACTGAGTCCCCAGCCGTGTGCCTGCGGAAAAGTAGCACGGAATAGCACCGGTTGTCGATCCATCAGCAAGCGTCAGATTCAGAGTAACATTCGCACCACTGCTCTGCGGCAGCCAGAAAGCAATCTGCACACCGTCCTTCAGTTCAGACATTGCAGAAACGCCTGTCCATGAAGCGGTGGAAGCAGTCTGAGTGCCCACGATCATTTCGATGCCGCTGCCCGACACAGATATAGAAGCCAGATCTTCCTGATACTGCTGGGAGCAGGTGACCGTAGAAACAATGGCGTCCGGCGTGATCTTCAGTTCTGCTGCATCCATGCGCTCACCGAGGGCATCCACCTCTGACTGATCAGCCTTCTCGGCCACCATCAGCTTGAGGTAGGTGTTGCTTGTGATGTCCATCGCATTGATGGCATTGAGCGTTGCCTCTCGTGCAAACAGCGTGTCAACATCGATGTTTGCAGCGATCAGGCTTCTGATCGTAGCGTTGTCACCGAAGATCTCCTGCACATTCAGTGTCTTGGCTGTGATAGAGCCTTCGATCAGCTTTTCTGTACCATGAATGGAAAGATCGGCAACATCATCATTTGCCACCTGCTTGAGGGTTGTGACCACTTCACCATTCTCATCAACACTCACGGAATAAAAATGCCCGTCCGAGCCTTTTACAACAAGCTCGCCAACGGTCAGGGATACCATATTCGCTTCGGTTACAGCCAGCTTTGCGATGTAAAGCTCACCGGCAGTACCCTGCGTGATGATCGCGGTATCGGTCGCCAGATCCTTGATATGCGACCAGTCGATGTCCGCTGTACCGATATCTGCCTTGACCATGCTGGTAACCGCAGCGGACAGCGTGGTGATCGCCGCCCAGTCGATATTGGCTTCATCGATATTTGCGCTTGTAATCTGTGCCTTGGAGATGGTGGCAATGTCAGCTGCCAGCGATTCGATCTGCGCCCACTCAATGTTCGCATTGATAATGTTCGCAGTAGTCAGCTGGGCAGTGGAGATCATTGCAATGGAAGCGTAAAGCTCATCCGTCGTGATCTGCCCGGCAGCCAACTCCTGAATCTTTGCAGAAACCGCAGTAATCGCATTGGCGTTCAGCGTTTCGATCAGCGCCTGCGCAATGTGCGCCTGCGTGATGGCTGCTGTCTGGATGTGTGCGCTCTGGATCGCCGCAGCCTTCACCTGCAGACTGCCGACAGAGCCGTTTTGCAGATGACCGGAGCCGATGGAATTGAGCATCAGCTTCGTACCGCTGATCGACCCGGAAGCCAGCTGACGGGCGGAAATGGTCGTACCCTCCAGCGTTTCTGCCGCTGTTCCCAGCGTGACACTGGTGTACTTGCGGGTCAGGCAGTCGTAGGTGTACTGCGTCATGCGCATGGTCACTTCGAAGCCCAGACGCCTCGCAACCACACGAACGGCGTCACCGAGGAAGATATCGGTGAGCGCCGCAAACTGCCTGTACTCCTCGGTATCCTTGCAGTTCACGAAGTCCACCTTCAGCGTGACCGTACCGTGGACAGCCTCACCACCATTCGGAAATTGAAGGAACACGGCACGGAGGTCTTCTTCGAAAAAGAGGCGATATGGACCTTTGACAGCAAGGGAGAAATGCTATTGACAATTTTAAGCAGCCTATCGCAAGAGGAAAGCCGCAGTATTTCAGAAAATGTACGCTGGGGTCAGCGGAAGAAATTCTCAGATGGCCGTTTCTCCATGCCTTACAGTTCTTTCCTTGGTTACGACAGAGGCCCGGACGGAACGATGGTGATCAATGAAAAACAGGCGGAGCTGGTCAGGCGGATCTTCAGAATGTACCTGCAGGGCTATTCGCCGAGGGAGATTGCCAGAATCCTGACCGAAGAAGGGATCAAGACCATCCGGGGAAGAGATGTGTGGAATCCCAGCTCGATCACCGGGGTTTTGCAGAACGAGAAATACAAAGGCGACGCATTGCTGCAGAAGACATACACCAGGGATTTCCTGTCCAAAAAGAGGAGAACCAACAGGGGCGAAGTCCAGCAGTATTACGTAAAGGGAAGCCACCCGGCAATCATACCAGAAGAGACCTTCGCGCTGGTGCAGGATGAAATGGAGCGCAGAAGGAGAGGCTCAGCAAGCGGCATATCGGTCTTTTCGTCCAAAATTTTCTGCGGTGAATGCGGCGCGGTATTCGGCTCAAAGGTCTGGCACAGCAACGACAAGTACCGCCGGGTCATCTGGCAGTGCAACGCCAAGTTCAAAGACAAAAAGCGCTGCAAAACGCCGCATCTGAGCGAGGATGAGTTGAAAGCCGCTTTTCTCCGGGTGGTGAACAGGGTTGCTGCAGACCGTGACGAGATTCTTGCCAACCTCCGCCTTGTGCAGGAGACTATCGGTGAAACCGAGGAACTGGATGCCGATGAGGTTCGGATGACGCAGGAGCTTACGGTGGTTACGGGACTGGTGGAGGAGGCCATCGCCAGAAACGCCCGCATCGCCCAGAACCAGGAAACCTACCAGCAGGAATTCGAGGAACTGACCCGCCGGTATGAGGATACCCGCACCAGACTTGAAGCGGTGCGGGAAAAAGCGCACGGCAAAAAATCCCGCGCCAGAAGGATCGGGATGTTCATAGCGGCGATAGAGAACCTGCCGTGCGAGGTCAAAGAATTCAATGATGTCACCTGGACATACATGGTTGACCATGTTACGGTCTACGCAAAGAACGACATCCGGTTCATCCTGAACAGCGGAGCGGAAATTAGGGCGTAATTAGCTCAGATGCCTGCCGGCAAGCAACCGGCAGGTTTTTTCAGCCCATTTGCACCCCCCTCGAAGGCTGCACCCCCCTCCGGCAAAAAGGGGGTGCAAAGGGGGTGCAGGGATGTCTTTGTATCAAATCCGTTGGGGATGGGGAGCTGATGCTGACGATCCTTTCCGCTTTTGCCCAGGAGGAAAGCAAATCAGCCAGTGACAACCAGAGATGGCGCATCCGTAAAGGATTTGAAGACGGCGAGCTGATGTGCCTTCGGACGATGTTCGGATATCGGATCAGCAAAGAAGACGGTATCGAAATCGACCCTGAGCAGGCTCAAATAGTCAGAGAGATTTATGCGAGGGTCATACGTGGTGAGACCCTGAATTCCATTGCCAGATGGTTGAACCGGAACGGCATACACGGAGCCTACGGAGGAAAATGGAACACCCCCAGGCTTCGGGATCTTATCAGCAATGAGAAGTACAGAGATTTGAGATGACCTACCTTCTTGGACTCTCTGACATGCAGAGGGAACTTGAAAGCGATACTTACAAATTCCAAGGGAATACGGAGTTTACGCTTCACGAAAGAGGGAAAGTGAGAAGGATTACAGGAGAGCAGATCAGGGACAGGGTTTCAAAGCACGCGCTGTGTGATGAAATTCTGACCCCTGCGGTCAGGAAATACCTGATTTACGACAACAGCGCAAGCATCAAGGGAAAAGGTATTGACTTTGCCCGGAGGCGGCTGCTGGTTCATCTTCGCAAGTTTTACATGAAGCATCAGTCCAATGATGGTTATATCCTGCTGATGGATTTCTCGAAATATTATGACAATATCCGTCATGACGTGCTGATGAAGCAGTTCGAGAAGTACATCACCGATGAAAAAGCGCTTGGCTTTCTCAGGCAGGTGATTGACCGTTCAAAGGTTGATGTGTCCTACATGACGGATGAAGAATATGCCGGGTGTATGGATGCGGTCTTTAATTCCTTGGAGTATGAGAAGATCGACAAATCGCTTCTGACTGGCGAAAAGTTCATGTACAAGCATTTGAACATCGGAGATCAGGTCGCGCAGGTGGCGGGTATCATCTATCCCATACCGATTGACAATTACATCAAAATTGTCAGAGGTGTGAAGCTGTATGGTCGATATATGGATGACAGCTACATCATTCATGAAGACAAGGCGTTCCTTGAAGACGTGCTTGAAAACGTTATCCGCATTGCTGATTCCATCGGCATTACCGTGAATACGCGCAAAACCCGTATCTGCAAGCTCTCCTCGCTGTGGCGATATCTGCAAGTGCAGTATTCTCTCACCGATACAGGAAGAATCATTCAGAAAATCAATCCCAAGCGGTTGACCACGATGCGCCGCAAGCTCAAGAAGCTGGCTGGACGGCTTGGTGAACGGGACTTTGAACTCCTGTTCAAATCGTGGATGTGCAATCACTATCGCATCATGAGCAAACAGCAGCGGGAGAACATGAACAATCTCTACGCTGACTTGAAGGAGGTATATCGAAATGTACACGATCATTCTCAATGACGGAACGAGGTTGGAAAACCTTGAACTCAACGGCAATAACTACATTGCCCCCGACGTGATCGAGGAATCCGTATTTGCGGATAACCTTGACTCCGTAACGATTACCGATGGTGAAACCACCGAAACCTTCACCGACATGCGACTGATGGCAATTCGCGTTGATAAGGGTCGCTCTTGGTTCGTGCTTGGTGAAAAGACCGCGCAGGAAAAGGCGATGGAACGCCTGAACAAGCTGATGACTTCCAGCATGGACAGCATCACCGACGTTCAGATGGCGCTTGCCGAAGTGTATGAACTGATTCTTGGAGGTATGTGATATGGCTAAGATTTATGCTTCGCTCATCATGAAGGGACTCAAGACCCTCGAAGACGTTCCGAATCAGCTTCGAGATGAAGTCAAGAAGCTGTTGGAGGCGCAGTAATGTTTCTCCGCATATTCGGATGGTATCTCATTTTTATCAGAAGAAAGGAGGTTGACACGATGGCTGTGATCTATGTGGCGCTGATTACCAAGGGTAAGCGTACCTACGAGAGCGTTCCCGCTCTCATCAAGGAACAGGTCAAGGAACTGCTCATTGATCTGGAACTTGAGTATCTCATCACCGAATAAGCCCTGACGGGGGAGCGGGGTTCGCTTCGCTCCCCGCCCATTGTACGTTCGCATCTGTGAACGCCCGAAGGACGAATCCGATGACCAATGAAGAATTGACGGAAAAGTATATCGAGCTTGACGAGCGGGTGACTCGACATACGGAACAAATCAAAACCTGCTTTAACCAGATCAGCGATCTCAAGACGCTTGTGGAGAGCATGAAAGACCTTGTGGTTGCCGTTCAGCTTATGGCGCGTGACCAGAAGGATATCGGAAAGAAGGTCGATGGTCTTGCCAAAGACCTTGCCGAGATCAAGGAGAAGCCGAGCAAGCGCTGGGATACCGTTGTGACCGTGGCTATCACGGTAGTGGTGACTGCCATTGTCACGCTTGTTCTTACCAATGTAGGACTGAAATAAGGAGGAAAAGCTATGGATACCATTAAGAAAGATACGATCATTCGTACCGTCGTGCTGCTTCTGGCGCTGGTGAACAACGCCCTGACCCTTTCTGGCAACAGCCCTCTCCCCATTGAGGATGATGCCGTGGTGGAACTGCTGACCAACCTGTTCACGATGGGCGCTGCTCTGTGGGCATGGTGGAAGAACAACTCCTTCACCAAGAACGCGATTAAGGCCGATCATGCTCTTGCTGCGCTGAACAGCGGCGAAACGGAGGTTACGATTGAATGAGCTTCAAGTCCTCTGAACTTGTTTCGTTCGTAAAGCGGATGGTTGGACAGCCGTATTGGTACGGAACTTGCGTGTACATTTGTACGAATGATCTTCTTAAAAGGAAGACCGAGCAGTATCCTTCCCACTACGGCAGCAGCCGAACCTCCACTTATAAGAAGCACATCGAAAACCGTATGGTTTGTTCGGACTGCATCGGTCTGATTAAGGGCTTCTTCTGGACGAATGGCGGTCAGGGGGTACTTGAATACATCGCAGGTGGCGAGGAGTTCAAGAGCAAGTACGGCTCGAATAACTGCCCTGACAAGGGCGCGAACGGTATGCTGACTTGGCTCAAGTCCAAGGGATGCAAGAATGGCTCTATTGATTCCCTGCCTGATGTTCCGGGTATTCTGCTGTTCAAATCAGGTCACGTTGGCGTGTACATCGGCGGCGGTCTGGCTATTGAGGCCGAGGGCTTTGCCTATGGTGTGGTGGAAACGAAGATTTCCAAGCGCCCGTGGACTGAATGGGCTTATCTGCCCGAATCCATGCTGGTGTATGACGGTGTAACTTCTATGGAGGATGTGAAGCCGTCTGAGCCTGTTGAAACTG
>OLGB01000399.1_pt1 | contig 63720 bp, 75 predicted proteins | sample 1605691 | NCBI WGS metagenome assembly OLGB01 (sample SAMEA3888925, study PRJEB22519) | human gut metagenome | biome: human gut; feature: human-associated habitat; material: faeces | place: Denmark | collected 2010
GTTGCTAAACAAGCCCCACCGGGGCTTAGCAACCCTCCGAAAAAGAGGGTAAAGCCGCCTGGCTCTCTGGTTTTCCCATGCGTCTATCTTATCATTTCATGGAACATCTTTCAATCAAATTTTGACCAGATTACCTTTTATTATATTTTCTGAAAACAATATCTACTTGACAAAAGCGGAAAGAAAGTTATCATTAAATAAAAACCGGACAAAATAACTATTATGTCCGGTTTTTATGAATGTAAATTTTTCCAAGGACAATATTAGCAGATTAATTTACATTTTTCAATATGTTTTTACAAAAAAGAAATAACATCTTGCTTATCTAAGGTAAATGATTATCATACATGGAGAAAATTGATTTTTTAAATTGCTTCTTTCATTTCATATAATTTTCTTCATTCTTGTATCAAATCATACGGATTAATATTCAACTGGTATATATAAATATCATGAAATAATTTAGAAGTGAATCCGATTCACCTGTAAATATTAGTAGGAACATATCTTTATTGTCAACGATAAATCGCAGCTCACGTAGTGTGCGAGAATTTAAGGAGTTGACAATATCGGTATCCCCAATGCTTTCTCCCACAGGGAGATGGACTTTGTGCATCTTCCTGATGCCATGCGGCGAGCTGATTAGTTTAGGGGGATTGGCGTCGCCCCGCACCCTTTTTAAAGGGGGCGAAAGAGACGATTTTGAAACTTGTAGATAATCTGTTTACCATTCCTAATCCCTCCCGAGCCCTCCCTTCCCCGACTCCAGGGGAGGGAACGATATCATGAAATTATCTCCTAATCGTTAAATATATATTTTTCAAAAGTGTTTGAGGTGAATCGGATTCACCTCATTTTTTATTTGTGATTATAGTATGTTCGAGAATCTGATATCCTATGATTTCTTGTTGCTATATGAATATTGGGCAAAGATGTAGGTTATATAAATTTTACATATTTTTATCTACTGCCATATCATCAGCTCCTCTTGATTTAATTCTGTAAATTCTTTTCCTTCGTTGGCTTACTATCACCATATCCAATCTGCTGCAAAAATCAAGTACCATAAAAATTTTTGAAAAGATAAAAATTTTTTATTTGCCAGGGAACCTGGCATACTGGATTTTTTCATTTGATTGGATAAAGGGATAGACGCACACGCCGGAAACAAGAATATACAGAATTAAATCAATATGAAAGGAGCTGATGAAACCTGGCAGTAGATAAAAATATTTACATACGAGCACCGCCGTTTCAAGGCAACCAGAATTAAATTAGCAAGGAGAAAGGAATAAGGATATGAAAATGCCGAATGCAAGTGAAACTATCGAAAAGTTGGCGAGAGAAGCTCAAACAAGAAAAATCTTAGAGATGCTTGAACAGGTCAAAGACATAGAAGAAGCCAAAAAACGTATAAAAGAACTTTTAAAATAATGTAACTTATAAACAAAGGACTCCCAAATCTGACCTTGCAGGATTAGGAGTCCACCAACCAAAATTAGTATATCATATATTTTTTTTAATATCAAACAGTTTAAGGAGATTTTGAAGATGAATTTTGAAGAATTTAAAAAAATAATTTTAGAGAATGTAAAGAAAAATTTTTTCAATGCGGAAGTTGAGACATATCCGATACTGAAATGTAATGGGGTTAAACTTTCTGCTTTAGTCGTTCATATGGATGGTTCTAATATATCCCCTACGATATATTTAGAGTATTTTTATGAGGAATTAACGAATGGAACTTCACTGGATCATATCATCCAAGAGATAATATCTGTATTTGATGAAAATAAGAAAGATCCAATGTTGTTAAATGTTTCAGACTTTTTGGATTATGAAAAAGCAAAAACAAAAGTCACATACAAATTGATTAATTATGAAAGAAATATAGAATTGCTTGAGGACGTCCCACATATAAGATTTTTAGATTTAGCAATCGTATTTCAATATGTAGTTTCTATGGAACAGAAACAATCGGCTACAATCTTGATACATAATAAGCATTTAAAAATCTGGGAAAAGACTACGGATGAGTTATTTCATATAGCCGGAAATAATACGAAAAGAATATTCGGTGTTAAATGTGCATCAATGCAGGAAGTTTTAGGCAACATAGTTGGATTGGAAGAAGAAATAGAAGATGTACCTGATATGTATATATTAACAAATGAAATTGGTATGTCCGGTGCTAGTACAATGCTTTATACGGATGAACTAAAAAAGATTTCAGAAAGGTTAAAATGTAATCTGTATATTTTGCCAAGTAGCGTTCATGAAGTGATACTTATTCCAGCTGACAAAACGATAAATCCAACGATATTAAAGCACATGGTCTATCAAGTTAATCGGACACAATTAATCACAGAAGAAATATTGTCCGATAGTGTATATTTCTTTTCATGTGAAAAAAATACAATTATGCTAAAGTAAGATGTAAGCCAATGGGGGGAGAAGTCATTCTCCCTCTTTTGCATGATGCCCATTTGCCGTTGGAATGGCTCCGACTGGGCATCCCAACGACACGGGGGAAATTCCCCCATACCCCTAAGCTGCCGCGTCTCGGGAATACGCGTCGTATGCACACCGCTAAACGACAGAGCCGTTTTTCCCTCAACTTTGGCGAAGTCTTTTTTTATTTCAAAATCCTGGCACATCTAAAAATGGATTCGGATTTTTGGAATCCCATTTGCCGTTGGAATGGCTCCGACCGGGCATCCCAACGACACGGGGGAAATTCCCCCGTACCCCTAAGCTGCCGCGTCTCGGGAATACGCGTCGTATGCACACCGCTAAACGGCAGAGCCGTTTTTCCCTCAACTTTGGCGAAATCTTTTTTAATTTGAAAAACCCGACACAGATATTATGATGCTTTGCTCTGGAGAGATCGGGGAACCCATCCCCCGTACCCCCGGCAAGGGTTTCGTCCCTTGAGCCGACCAGAACGCCTTTCTGGACTTACCACCAAAAAATCACGATTTTTTGATGGCAGGAATAGGGCGTTACACGCCGGCAAAACAGATTGCTGGCAAGCCAGCAACATCAAGGAAATTGGCAGTGTTACACAGGGTAGCAATCTTAAAATTATTGTGTAACACTTTTGCGTAAAATATTGTAAATGGCTGATAAACAGGGTATTCTCATGTGTAACAAAAAATAAAAAAGGAGTTATGGATCACATGAGAGAAGATAGAAAACGTATCAATGTTACATTCGACATAGATACCTATGAGCAAATAAAGAAAATAGCCCATAAAGAAAATAGAGATATGAGTGATGTTGTAAGGGAATGGACAATAAAAGGATTAAATGGAACACTGACGGAGGATAACTTGGAAATAATTGTTCCGGCACTGCGTGATACGATAAAGAATATATTGGAACCAATGATGGAGCGACAGATATCACTTACCGCGAAAACATGTATACAATCTGGAACAGCAACTTACCTGGCGGCAGATGCTATATTGAAGTTTGTTCCAAAAGAACAGCGTGAAGAAGTACGGGAATCATATGACAGAGCAAGAAAACAGGCAGTAGCTTATTTGAAATCAAGAACCAACATGGATGAAACTTAAAAGGGAAAGGAAAAATAAATATGCCATTTAGTCCGCTAGTATCAAAAATCAGAGTTCATAATCCAAATAAAAAAGGTGCATCAAGTGCAAATAGAAACTATGCAACTTATATCGCAACCAGGGAGGGGGTATCTCTGGAGAATGTAAAAAGCATAGATGATATTTTGCAAATTGAACCGATGAACGAAAGAAACTTGAACGAGCAGGTGATACATAATGAGGCTGGAAATAGAGAATATGTGGAGTATATGGCGAGAAGACCCAAAAGTCATGGATTGTTTGGGAATATAAATACAGACGATTTAAAGTCGGTATCTTCGGACATTGCTTCTCTGACAAAACAGGGAAAAATAATATATAGAGGCATTATTTCTTTAGGTGAAAGAGATGGAGAAGAACTTGGTTTTCGAAACAAAGAAGCATGGAATAGTTATCTGCAGAAAGTGATGCCGGAAATAGCACAGAAATTAGGTGTAAGCTACGATCATACCTGGGTGGCAGCATTTCACGCAGAAGAAAAACATCCACATGTGCATTATATGCTGTGGGATAATAAAGATAAAATCAGAAGTCCCTATATTCCAACGGCAACACAACAGGCAATACGAATTTATCTGGAAGATGAAATGTTTGATGATAGCTATGAACATGCCATCAGGATGGTGCACAGTGAGGAGTTAGAGGAACAAAAAAGAATCCGCAGCAAGGAAAGAAAGCAGATACTTTTGGAAGTGGAAAATAAAATTCAGGAGATGGGCTATGTTCCGGGAATAAATTATGAGCGTTTACCTAATCGTCCGAGCAACGAATATTTAGATCGTATATCAGAAGAGATGAGACTGTTTATAGGAAATCTGAGCGGAAAAGGACGACTTGCGTATAAGTATTTACCACCAGAAGAAAAGCAGCAACTTAATAAAATAATAGATATGTTATTAGAAAATAGGGAAATAAAAAATTCAGTAGAAAACTATTTAAACGGCGTGAAGGAAATGCACCGATTATACGGAGAAACCCATACGAAAATAGAAACAGAGGTAGAACGTGCAAGAAAAGATATTATAAAAAGAATGGCAAATAGGGTACTTAATCAAATAAAACCCATTGTGATGGAACTGAATCAGGAAGATCACTTAGAGAATACAAGGGATGAAATGATTCAGCAAGGAGAACAGAAAACTAATGTTACGGAAGATGAATATTATACGGAGATGGGCTATATAGAAAATATGATGCAAGAAGAGGAGCTAATGCTTGCGGATATAGAAACCGAGTTCTCTTTACAGAATATGGGGAGGTGTGAACCGGGTTCACTTGAGACTCAGATGAACAGAAGTGAATCGGATTCACCTGAGAACCAGATGAACAGAAGTGAATCGGATTCACCTGAGAACCAAATGAACAGAAGTGAACCGGATTCACCTGAGGAAACATATAAGATAGAGTGGAGCAAGACGTTTAAGAAAGCTATGAAATATATCTATGCAGAGAAACCAGAAATTGAAAAGGCAACGAAATTGTTGCGAGGAGAAGCAGACGGAGAAAAGAACGTGCTTGCAATACATGAATTGGCAAAATTAGCAGAGAGGGAGTTAATACATGCCTCAACGGATGAGAAAGTCGGATATTATAACAAATCTTTAGAGGGATTTCAGTATGTGCATGAGCATCTTGGATATGAAAAATCAAGAGAAGAATGGATGAAAAGATATGCTGCATACCGTATTGGAAAACTGTATGATTTTGGAAAGGGAGAAATAGAGGTTAATTATGAGAAGGCTGCGAAGTGGTACCAACGGGCTGGTAATAATAAGTATGCAGAGTATTCTTTGGCAAAGTTATATTTAAGCGAAAAGATTTATGTATCAGAAAATCAGAATTTGTCAGAAAATCAACAGGTTGCATACAACTTGTTAGTAGATGCTGCGTCACAGACAAAGCCAAATCCTTTTGCTGCATATGATCTTGGAACGATGTATCAGAAAGGAATTTATGTCAGTATAAATGAAAAAGAATCATATGAATGGTATAAAAAAGCGTTAGATATTTTTCTTGATATGTCAGAAAATAGTACGGATGATTCGTTGTTTTACCGTCTTGGAGATATGTATTTAACAGGAAAAGGAACAGAGGTTGATCAGGAAAAAGGAGAAAAATATCTGGAAATTGCTGCAAGATTGGAAAATGACAATGCAAAAATGCGTTTGGCTGCAATTTATTTAAATAAAGAAGATGAGATATTAAAACAGACAGCTGTTAAACTGTTGGAAGAGGTAAGCGAAAAAGGAAATTCTCTTGCCCAGTATAAATTGGGGTGCATTTATGCAGATTCAAAGAATGATAATATTTGCAATATGGATAAAGCAATAAAATACCTAGAAATGTCTGCACAGCAGGAAAATCCATATGCACAATATCGGTTGGGAGTAATCTATTCGGATCCGAACTTGCAGGGACGGCATGATATGAATAAAGCAATAGAGTACTTTAAAGCGGTTGCCAATCAGGGAAATCAATTTGCCCAATGCAGATTAGGCTGTATCTATTATTTTGGTAAAGGCGTAGAGCAAAATCGGGAACAGGGCGCATACTGGTTGCATAGAGCAGCCGAACAGGGAAACGAGTATGCTAAAAAAATTCTGGAGGCAGAATTGGAAATAGGGACCGGCTTTTCTTACTGCCTGGTAAAAAGTACGTTGTCAGCAATGGAAACGATGAATCGGCAGATTGGACAGCAAAATCAGCAATTAAGCAGAACACAATCGAAACAGGCTTTAAAGGAGCAACGTATGCACCATAAGGAAAAAGAGCAAAGTATATGGTAGGAAGCATTGCGTTTAGAAAAAAGTAGTAGTAGCGATAGGGGCTATGTTATTATTGAGATAACATAGCTCCTTTTTGCTATATTTCTATACTAACTTGCTGTATTTGCTGCATATGTACTTCCTGCAGCTTTAACTCATTTCCGATAGAGTTGATCAGACTGCGTGCTTCTGCTGTCTGTGTGGGATCAGGATTTTTATACATGCTGCAGATCTCTTTTAGACTGTTTTGTGTATTTGTAAGTTGATTTAGCTTTTTAATGGAATGTAAAACCTTTTCTGTGGGCTTTAGATGATTCTTGTGAAAACTATGCTTTAGCTGTTCATCATAGTTGGTTTTCTCTAAATGTTGGTCTTTGCTCAATTCAAGCGATTTTTCATAGTTATCCATAAGATAGGTGCTGATCTTATCAGCGGTGGCGCATGCCCGGAATAACTCGTTTGGATCATTTTTTAAGATGGATATCCAACTGGTAACATAATTTGCATGATCTGCCATAAGTTCGCTGTCATATTCAAGCGGTAAGCCTAAATCACTTCCCAGAAACAAAGAACTGATCTCTGCATTTAATTCTTCGATTGCATAATCGATGCTGCCAAATTGATTTTGGATATTTCGATTCAGCCGGTCAGGGTGTCCGGTGGAATGAGCCATTTCATGCAATAGGACGGAAAGCCGGGATTCATTGCTTTTGAATGCTTCTTTGGGAGGCAGATGGATCGCATCCTCTGATGGAGAATAATAAGAAGAATTTATGTTCTCATGATAAATAGGACATTTACTGGAAGCGATAAATCTTGTCTCTGTTTCATAAATGGCATCCTTTGTGAGCTCCGGAAGAGAAAGGACCGGAAGACCGGATATCTGCGCTGCATTAAATACGCGAAAGTAGTTGACACAGGGATTTTTTAATGGAACCTGTTGCGTAACAGGTTTTCCGGATGCTGGATCAATGATGGGATTTTTGTTCTCATCTAATAGTGGTTCCGTTTTGTAGAAGACCCATTTTTCCAATAAAATTCCCTTGGATCCGGGAAGAATTTTATAGTTATGATCAGAGGCTTGTTTGAAGGTCATCCAACGAGGATCCGAATAATCATTAATAGCTGCAGCAAGCATAAGACGAAAACGGTTACCGCCGCGATAGTGGATATTTGAAACAGGATTATAGGGAGAACTGCCTAGTGGATTATTCCAGATAGCTCTGGTTGTGGTGGTGCCCGTTTCCATTTGGTCAATAAGGAGTTTGACTAAATCCTTACGATTATCCATAACGATATTAAAAGCATTATTCATGAGTAACCTCTTTTCCGAAGAGGGAAATGTCAACTGTAAAATCATAGTCATCATCACTGACAATATCTCCATCTTCAATAATGCCGAATTTTTTTTGAAAATATTTGATCCTTTTCTCGATTAATTCTTCAGGAAGATATAAAGGTGCGTTATTCATAAAAATATCCTTTCGATCGTTTTAAAAATTCATATTTTTGGTAAAGTGTTTCTTGCTGGCGGCTGGTAAATTGTAAATAGATTTCTGTGTTTCGGACGCTTTTATGTCCGATCCAATTTTGAACTTCTTTTGTATCAAGACCCAGTTCTGCCAGAGTAATGGTGCGAGTGTGCTTTAAAACATGGAAATGTGATTTATCTTTTGGAATCCCCGCCAGTGAGCAATATTTTTTCATAATATCGTCAAGTGTTTTTCGGGAAATGGGATTTCCTTTTTGTGAGATGAACATGAGATCAGAGGATATCGTGTTACTCTTCCTAAGAGAGATATACTCCAAAAGCGCATCGTACACATAAGCATCTAAAATACGCAAAGTATTATTTTTACTGCCCTTCAGACGTCTTACATATATTTCTTTTTCCTGTCTGTTAAAGTCAGATATTCGAATTTTTCCAACTTCACTTGCACGTAGCCCACAATATTCTGCCAGAAAGAATATAGCCTTGTTTCTGGTAGAATGCAGGGATGTGTCGTTTTCAATTACATGAAATAATGCCTCCTTTTCATATGAAGTTAAGTATTTGATGGTTTCTCCTTCGTACATATACATAATCTCCTAATTCTATAGTTTACTACAAAGGATACATCAAACATCAAGTGTAATAAAGTGTTTTCATAAAAACCGGACATAATAGTTATTTTGTCCGGTTTTAGAAAGAAGGAGGTTGCACATGAACAAATTAGAGTTGATCGGCAGACCAACAGCAGATCCGGAAATTTCGCAATACGATGTCATGGTAGACGGAAGCCCGGCACAGTCACAGGTTGCAAGATTATCGATCGCAGTAAGTCGGTTTGGAGCAAGGGAGGGTGATGTACAGGCAGATTTTATTCCCGCTGTTGCATTTGGGAAAATGGCAGAGCGATTACAGAAGTATGTAAAAAAAGGTCAGTTGATCTATGTGGAAGGACCACTGAGAAACAATAACTATGATGATAAGGATGGAAAAAAGGTATACGGTTTTCAGATGAATATTCAGTATATGGAATTGCTCGGAAAGAGAAATGAAGCTTCTGGAGGCACAGGTGAATCGGGTTCACCTGGAGGACAGAATGGCGACACTGAATAATGATGAAATCAGGCGCGGACGGAAAAAGAGAAGAATTTTCTGGATGATCATGTGTATCATGTTGATCCTTATGGCACCATTGTTAGGTGAAGTGCTGGATAAGACCATGAATGGATTATTTCGTGAGTTTGGGAGTTTCGAATATGATTTTGATTATCAGGAATGTTTGATACTGCTTTTGGTGCAGCCGCAAAGAAAAATATTGGTAGTTCTATCGTATGTGGTATTTGCTATAGCTGTCTTTATGAGTAGTAGTCTCGTTCAACCCAGTATAGTAAAGATAGAGACACAAGAAGTTGCACATGGAATATTTACTCCGGTTCCGGTAGGAAATGGCCAGTACGGTACCGCACGCTTCATGACCTGTCAGGAAATGGAACAAAGTTTTGCTATAGCGGAGTATACAGGTGGAACGGAAATGAAAGGGCTCTATCCTGATGCCGGAATTATTGTGGATTTTGAAAAGTCAGGAAACAAAGAAGTAATACGATATCTTGCAGAGGCGGTAAATGTGGAAATACTGGGAGCAACCAGATGCGGAAAGACCAGAAGATTATTGATGACATCTACCTGGTTGGGAATCATGGCAGGGATTAACATGCTAATCATTGATGTGAAAGGTGAAATCTGTGCATTCACACAGCCATTCGCCCAGAAACGGGGATATGAGATCCGGATTTTAGATTTCCGTTATCCGGAAAAATCAATGCGATTTAACAATTTAGATATCATTGTAAAATTGCTCAAAGAAGGGAAGGTATCGGAAGCCGTAGATCAGGCATGGGATATAGTAACAATTCTGGTAGGAGAACCCAAAGGTGAAAAAATCTGGACGGATGGACAGTGTGCTACGATTGCAGCCGCTATTTTGATTGTGGCGCAGGATGCACCTGAGGGATGTAAGAATTTAATAAATGTATATTATTTTTTGGCATATATGTGTGAGTCAGATCCGGAGACTGGAATAATGCCGATCAATGAGTATCTTGAAAATCTTCCGGAAAACCATCCGGCAAGAGGTGCATTTCAGATTGCAAAAATAGCACCATTCAGAACCAGAAGCAGTTTTTTTACCAATGCGCTTACAACGTTGAGATTATATACAGCTTGGAATGTGGCGGATGTGACGAAAAGTTCGGATTATATATTAGATGATACGGATGAAAAAAAAGTAATTTACTATGTGATTTTGCCAGATGAAAAAAAGACATATCATCCGATAGGAGCTATTTTTATAAAACAGTTGTATGAAAGTTTGGTACAACAGGCAATCAAAAAAGGCGGGAGCCTGGATCGGAAATTTATTATTCGGGCAGATGAGATCGGAAACTTTCCGGTTATACCAGGTTTAGGAACGATGCTATCTGCCGGTGCAGGAAGAAAGATATTTTTTGAACTTGTCTGGCAGGATTATCAGCAGGAAGAAAGTCTGTATAAAGAAGATTACAGAAATATAAGAACGAACTGCCAGCTTACTATCTGCTTAAAAGTAACGGATCCGGAAACAACAAAGCAACTAAGTAACCGGCTCGGAAATTATACAGTAGAGGTCAACGCTACCTCAACCAGCCAGTCAGAAGGAAAGGGTGGAAAAAATGCTACATCCAGTTATACGAACAGTGCAAATATGGGAGGAAGACCTCTTCTATATCCAGACGAAATTTCTGAGATTGAAAATCCGGATGCGTTGATTTTATATGGCGGGAAAAAAGCAATTACAAATTTACCGGATATATCAGAGTATTATGCAAATGATGTTTTTGGTATGGGGGATGTGGAGTTTAATAAAAAACTGTTCTTACAGCGGATGGAGCAACGCGCGGGCAGAAAGATAAGTGCACCTGTCCTATGGGGGATTTGGAATGAATATGCAGAGATAAACAGAAAGGATGAGATGGAAGATGATGAAAAAGTATCATTTTTGTAAAGGAAAAGAAAGTTTAAAACAAAGAGGAAAGAAGTGTATAGCAGTGGTTTCGTTGCTGGCAGCAAATTTAATGGGAACAATTCCAGTTTTGGCTGGAACAGCACAACAGGCACAGACGTCAAATACTACCAATTATAACAATTTAATTCTTTTTTCAGGAACTAGAAATCTGTTCGCAGCCGGGACAGGAGCAGTCACAGCTTTAGTCGCAGGTATGACAGCTTTCCATACCGCAAAGGGGATAGCAGCAATGCAAAATGCACAGGATGAGGAAAAACCGAAGAAGAAAAAAGAAATCATTACCACACTCGTACTTGGTGTGTTGGGAACCTGTGCAAGTGGTCTGGTTACATGGATTCTTGCATTTTATGGAGCAAGCGCATCATAAGGAAGAGAATGTATGAGTTGGATTACAGAAAATATAATAAACTTTATCACAGATCTTGTTGGTGGCGCAATCGAATTTTTAGGGGATATTATCAATAATATTTTTTTTACAATAGTTCAGTATGCAGTGGAATCACCCTATGGCATTAATGCACAAAAAGTTATGGTGTCTATGGGATTTGCGTTACTGGCATTAAATGTCGTAAAAATAGTGACATCCGGATATCTGCTGGAAACAGATTATGATCCGGATGCGGAACCGCTTGATCTGGTTGTAAGGATTGCAGAGGCAACAGCAGTCATCAGCTGTTCCGGATGGATCTTTGATTATGTGTTGCAGCTGTCAAAAGATTTTGCAAGTGATCTGATCGATTCAACCGGAGTGACCGGGTACTCACAGCAGACAAAGGCATTACTTGATCCGAGTATATATGGCGGTTCGCTGTCATTATCAACATATGTCATATTTATATGTCTGATATTAATCGCAGTAATTGTATTTACTGTGGTTTCAGGATTGCGTGGGGGAGAGCTGATCGCAATGAAACTGTTTCTTCCGATTTTTGCAATAGATTTGCTGTCAACGAACAGGGAACGCTGGAATAATTTCTTTTTAGGATATCTGATGGCGTTTTTTACCTATGCGATCCAGATCCTTTTTTATACGATTGCCCTGAAAAATTATATGTCGGCAAACCTTACGAGTCCGCTCTATTTTATTGCAACGGCTGTTTGGATGATACTGGCAATCCGGGCGCCAAGATTTCTGGAGAAATATCTATATAAATCAGGTGTAAGCTCAGCAGCATCAAGCGGCTTGCGGATGATGGTACAGACTGCAGCATTAAAGGCGGTGTAGTATGGGATATTATGAAATATTACTATATACATCAGTTGAAAGCGTGAACAAATTTACGCTGGCATTTATGGGAATATTAAGCGGATTAGCTGTTTTCCGTGTGACAAGGGATTTTGTTGAGGCATATGGACAGGAAGATGGTATAAAGGCAGCTTTCAAAAAGATAAGAAAACGGATCATAGCGGTAGTCATTGCATTAACAGTAACCAGTATTATTGCATTCATGAAAAAATTTTATAAATAAGAGGCAAAACAGATGATGGAAGAAGAGCAGAAACCATTGATTATACCAGAAAATTGTCCACCGTTAAAATACATTGTAAACGGATTTACACAAAATGATGTAGAACAGCTGGTATTAATTGGTGTGATCAGTCTTATTCTTGCGGTAGCAGCGTATTTTAAGACACGTAATACTATTATATCCGTGATGATCGTACTTTTTATTGTTGCTGCAGCGGTAACAATCTGGCACAGGGATATTTATACAGAAAATATGATTGATAAAATCAGGATCCTGCGGCGGTATAAGAAATCACAGAAACATTTTATTTATATTTACTATGATGAAATACAGAAAATAATGGAGAAAGTGAGGAAAGAAAATGAAAAGTGAGATTTCGTTTCCGGCGAGAGATTTTTTAGATGCAGCGGATGTGAAAGGATCTTTTTTGTATCGAAAAGATGGGTACATTGTCTGCTATCTGAGGATTTTACCCTTTAACTTTGATTTATTAAGCCATGAGGAACAAAGGGCAGTTACGAATAAGCTGACGGCAAAGTTCAGAGATGACAGGAAGGATTTTATTTATTGTACTTATCCCAGAGAGATTGATTTAGATGATTATAAGGAGTTCTTAAAAGATAAATACAGAGGGGAACTTAAAAAAATAGGAAGACGTCATATTTTATCTATCATGCTAAAACAGGCAAATTATCTAAGCACAAGCGGCAACTATGAGCATCAGCATTTTATTCGCATATGGAAGTATTCCAAAGATCAGAAGCGTGCAGAGGAGGAGCTGATGGATAGGATACAGGATTTCAAAATTCGTTATGAAGAGACAGGCATTCCGGCTGAAATACTAGACGAAAAGGAAATCTTAAAGCTGTGTAATCTGTTCGCGAATGCGACACAGGCAAATTACGATATTCCGGAGGATAATGCAATTTATATACCGGTTATGCAGATATAGGAGATAAGAAAGCATGTTGAAGCGAAAAAAAGAAACAGAGGTTGAACCGAAAAGCGTATATCAGGTTAATGAAAATTTTATCAATATTATCCAGCCATCCAGTATCGACTTTGATGATCGTACAACTGCATTAGGGGAAAATGTTGGAAAAATATATGCCATATCCAGATATCCGGATCGAAATGATTATGGCTGGCTTGCCCCATTGTGTAATCTGGAGGGAACGGCAACAACCATAGAATTTCATTATACCGAATCAGATAACCTGATTGCTGCCTATAATGCTGCAATCGCGGAAATGAAAGGAAACTTAAGCGGTATCCGTGTGGAAAGCGAAAGGGCTATTACGGAAAAGAAAATAGAAGACTTAAGAAAACTGATACAAAGGTTGGCAGTGGAAAAGGAGCCAGTCGGATACATCAATATTATGCTGCATGTGCAGGATACGGATCGGGAAGCGTTAAATGAAAGAATAAAAAGAGTATCAGGGCGCGTTGCCGTACAGCAGTGTAATATCCGGCTGCTTTCCAAGCGACAGGGAATGGCACTGAAAGTGATTGCACCATATGGAATCCCGGATAAAGATGTATCAGCCATGGGAATGAGAAATATGCCAATATCAAGTTTTATCGGGGGATTTCCAATGGCAAGTGCAGGATTAAATGATCCGGAGGGATACTATATCGGAAAGACAGAAAATGGCAGGGGAAGAATCGTACGTTTGAATCAATGGATAAGAGGAAAGGATCGGACAAATTCTAACTGGTTTTTATCCGGTATTCCCGGTGTGGGAAAATCGACAGCACTAAAGGATATATTTGTCATGGAATATGCACTGGGAACAAAGATCATTATATTTGATCCGAACAATGAATTTATTGATATCACAGAACATCCGGATATCGTGGGGGATGTTATTTACTGCTCCGGTGAGAAAGTTCCGCGTGGAAGAGTAAAAGCATATATTAATCCCTTACAGGCAAGAAAATTATCCATCGTGACGGAGGATGATCTTGAAGATGGAGAAAATCCAGAAGATTTTATGATGTTTGAAAATGTCGACATGGAAGAGGATACCTCATCTGATCTGGCATTATATATTCAGTTTCTCCGAATGTTTTTTACCGGATATTTTGGAAAAGAAGAGGCTACAGCCGGTGTAATGACAGCATTAGAGGAATGCCTGATCGAAACATATGAAAGGTTTGGTATTACATGGGAAACGGATATTGAAACGGTACCAAGCGAAGCGTGGCCGCTGCTCACGGATTTATATAGCGTAGCAGAAGAAAAATGTAAACTGGAAGGGCTTTCATCGTATATGAAGGACTGCTATGAACATTTGCGTGTACTTTTGTATAAAGCCGGTAAGGGAGCAGATCGGCTGTGGAATCATAAGACAACCTTAAATATGGATTCGGATTTTATAGATCTGGTGGTATCCGGATTGCAGGAAACAGATGAAAAGGTAAAAAGGGCGCAGTATTTTAATATTTTGACATGGGTAAACCATGAGGCAATCAAGGACAGAAAACAAAGGGTGCTGGTTGGGGTTGATGAAGGATACCTGATGGTTGATCCAGAGTTCCCGGATATTATGAAGTATATGCGCAACATGAGTAAGCAGTTCCGTAAGTTTGAGGCTGGGCTTATGTTTATCACACATGCTGTTGGAGATGTGTTGGATCCGGAAGTGAAACGGTTTGGTCAGGCGATCATAGATAATGCCTGTTATAAATTCATTATGGGATGTGATGGAAAGAATCTTAAAGAAACACAGGATCTGCTTGATCTTACAGAAAAGGAAGTGAGTATTCTCCGGCAGAAAAACAGAGGACAGGGAATATTTTTTGCTGGAAATACACGATTTGATCTTACCGTGGATGTCTGTGACGAAATTTTAGCGATGATGGGAGAAGCTGGAGGCCGTTAATTTGAACCATAAAGTAGTAATAGTGGCAGTAAGTGTTTTACTGATACCGCTGATCATCATAATCTGCATATTAAAACTTCTGTCTGCATTCATGCCGGATGGACCGGTAACAACAGCAGGAACATATGATGTGACACAGACTGCTGTATATAAGGCAGTCAAAGAAGCTACAGAGCCATTTTATGAAGAACTCTGGAAGCAGATGGAAAAAAAGAAAGAAGATGTGATGAAGGAACATACACAGATTGTAGAAAGTACCGAGAATGGAACGGAAAGTACAGAGCAGCTATGTGATGTGACCGTTACGATCCGGATGAATTATATTGGTGATGCGTATCTGATCGCATATCTGGTATATAGCGAGGGGATTGATGTAAGTACTGCCAAAATAGATGTAAGCCAGGCAAAAAAATTTCTGAATGAGATATGCGAGATCAAAGTAAATGAGAGCGGAAAGGAATATGAGGTTACAAATGAGTTCCTTTCTGCAGAGCAGATCGCAGAAAAATATTTTTCAGATTCAACAAAACAGGAGGAGTTCAAGGAGTCCTGTTATCTATACAGCCAGTTTTTTGATGTGAGTACGGCAAAGGTTGAAACATATAAAGGAAACACTGCGGAAGAGGGTGCCGGTCTTATTTATGCAAATACATCGATGCTGGATGTGCCATTATATCTGCAATATGACAGTAAATGGGCAAATGTTCCATATGGCAATGGAAATATAAAAAAGAACGGGTGCTGTCCGACCTGTCTGGCAATGGTGTTTTCCTATCTGAAGAAGAGCACAATATATCCGGATGATGTGGTGGCGTGGTGCAAGAATCAGTTCTATGTCAATGGTCAGGGAACTTCATGGTGGATATTTGACAATACATATACAACGTGGGGTGTTAAATGTTCGAACATAGGAAAAAGCCAGGCTTTAATGGTACAGGCATTACAAAAAGGAAAGCCAGTGATCGCATCTATGGGACCGGGAGAATTTACTAAGGGAGGGCATTTTATTGTGTTATCCGGAATCACAACCGATGGAAAAATCAAGGTAAAAGATCCAAATGACAGTGCAAGCAAGAATCATGTAAACACAGAGTTTGCGGTAAGTCTGATACTACGCGAGTGCAAGAATATGTGGGTGTGCGAGTGAGGAAAAGAAATGAAAAAGAAAGAAAATAAACTGATGATATTTATTGTATGTATATTGCTCAGTATCTTCGGAATCTATAAGACCTATTTTGGGGACAGAAAAGCAGAGGCAGAATGGAATACGGCTGCTGTGGAGAAGACAAGGGAAAAGGAAGATCTGGTAACCGAACAGGGGGAAAATGAAATGGTAACTTTGCCAAAGAGTAACAATAAAAGTGAAAATGAAATATATACAGAAGCATTGCCGGTTGAAGTGTATTTTTCAAATGCGGATGTAATCGATGAGGGAAATCTTCCCTTGGAAGCGCATAAGATATTGGCAGTCTCTACACAGAAATACTTAAACAGACTTGGATATGATGATGTGACAGAGCTTTATGTAGATGAGACAAGCTATGTGGAAGAGGAAGAAAAAATATATTTTAACTGTTTTATGGATGGGCATAAAGAACAACTTCGGATTGTATATAACAAGGAGTACAGCGAGTTAGAATTTGCAATTCTTGAAGAATAGGGGACATAGGAGGCAAAGCATAGTATGGTCATATTTTTTTCGGGAGTGACGTTTAACCAGGTAATTAAGGAAGTGGCAGAAAGTGAAGAGCAGGTGCTTTTCCCTACAGAAATATCCAATGAGATCGATTTTTTAAAAACAGTCCGGCAAAATATAACGAAATATGGAAGCGTGGATGTTTTGATTCTGGATGAGTCGGCATGCAAGAATACAGAAGACGAATTAATAAAGGCATTAGAAATGCTTCGTACGATGTACGATGGAATGAAAATCATTGTTTTTGCGCCATACCGCGAGGATGGGGATGATTTTCTTACACGGTGCTTTCAGATGGGAATTTTAAATATTATCAATACCGATGATTTCCTGGAAATCAGAGAAGAATTAAGACATTGCATCCGCGAGGGCAAGACATTTGGTGAATCAGTAAAGTACAAGGAAAGTAAGAAAGAAAAAGTTGTTGTCAAACATGAGATAAAGAGAGTCGTTAATAAACGGATGATCGGGATTGCCGGAGTAGAAAACAATATAGGTGTTACGCATAATGCGATTATTTTAGCCAATTTTTTCAGAAAAAAAGGTTTTATGGTAGCACTTGTGGAAATGAATATGTCTGGTGCATATGACAGGATATGTAAAGATTATGGAGAGCGGAAGTTTCAGGAGGGATATTTCACTTTAAATGGCATCGATTTCTATGCAGAGATGCGGCCGGAAGATTTAACCAGAGTGTTAGAACATTCCTATAATGTGATACTGATCGATTTTGGAAATTACAGTGACTGCGATCGGGTGCTGTTTGAACGGTGTGAAGACCGGCTGATTATTGCCGGATCAAAATCATGGGAAATGGAAGCTGCAGATCGTGTATTTGAAAAGGCATCGAAAGATGTCCTGATGCAATATGTTTTTTGCTTTAATTTTACACCGGAAACAGATTATGAAGTTATTAAGGAAGGTATGGGAAAGATTGAAAACGTACATTTTTTGAACTATACAGCAGATCCATTTTCATCATCTGATTTTGTCGATGCAGAAGAAATCTTCCAGGAATGCCTGCCGGAAAAAGAGGAAGAAGAAAAAAGAGGACTTATGTCAAAGCTGATCAGGAGGAGAGTAAGAAATGAGTGAGATGACGGAAAACAGTATCATATACATTTTTTTTGTAATGTCATTATTTTTAGCAACAGGAAGTAGCATTGTCATATATGAAAAAGCTGCGAAAGATATATGGGCAGGATTTTTTCAAAAAAAGTGTTTTTTCATAATTGGAGCAGTCAGGTTGGTAATAGGAATTGTAGAGATTGCTATTATTAATGCAAGTCCGACAGAATATGGCGAAATCATGAAAATTTTAGCAGGTTATTTTCCATCAATGGTTTTTGTAATGGTTTTATTAATAAAAGTAAAGCCAGAAAACGTATCAATTATATATTTTCTGATTATATCGTCATTTATAATAATAAGTCAGTTGACGGCGTTTATAGTTGGAAACATAATTTTGAGTACAAATTTAATTTGTGCGGATACAGAAATTAGATATCTCGAAAAATATGCAACAGACCTTATGGTATGTGTAATGGCGCAAAAGGCGATTTTTTTAGTGATAGATGTAATAGAAGAACGAATATGGCAGGAGAAGAGTAAGAAATGAAAAGGAAAGAAGAAAAAAGTCCAATTTTATACATAGCTTTTCTAAGGAGAAATCATTTAGAAGAAAACGATAGCAGCCCAAAACAACCGGGAAAAAAGAAAAGCATAGGAAACAGGATATTTAGCGTAACAAGCATGCTGATATTGCTATGTATGACAGTACTCTCAACGATTGGAATGATAGCGATCATCTATCCGGAAACAAGGAGCTTACTATTACAGCTTTTAAAAATGATGTGATATATCCGCGAAGGATAATTACATAAATATGTCGGAGGAGAAAGGAGGTGAGTCCAATGGAGGAAGTTGCAAAACATTACGGTGGTGTCATTTTGACAGTCATTATTTTTCTTGCATTAGCCCTTTTGGTTGTCTGGTTATGTAAAGCGGATAATAACAGCTTTGTAGCCCAGCAGTTTCAGGCGGCGTTACAGAACTTCTTTACCCGTATGAATGGAGTAATTCCGGAAACATAAGTTTTCAATGAATGGGTAAATGCAAGGATACTTTCCCACTGCACAGAGGTCTCTTGCAGTGGGAAGATGTCCTGTGTGGAATGAAAAGAGATGGAGGATGATACGGTACATGGGAGAAATTGCAACATTTGAACCTACGGAAGAGCAGTTTGGAGTGTTCTGGAAGTATATTAAAGAACCAGATGTAACGGATATGGATTACAATGGTTCGAAACTTTGGATAACAGATTTAAAAAAAGGAAGATACGTGGTGGAGGAGGAAATCAGTAAAAGTTTCCTTGATACCTTTACCCATAATATAGGGAATTGCGTAAATAAGCAGTTTAACAATGCAAATAAGATTCTGGAGGCAGACACAAAAGAACTTCGTATTAGTATTGTGCATCCGTCTGTAGCCGCATCTGGAATATCGGTGTGCATTCGTAAATCGCCGCCGATCGTGCGAAACACGATCGATGGAATGATAGAGAGCGGTTATTGTCAGGAAAAGGTGCTGCACTTATTAATGAATTGTGTCCTGGCAAAAATGAATTTTGTGTTTGGCGGTGAACCGGGGGCAGGAAAAACGGAATGTGCCAAGTTCTTTATGCAGTTCATTCCGAAGGAGGAACGAGTGATCACGATCGAGGACTCACTGGAGATCCATTATCCGGATATCAATCCGGGAGCGGATGCCGTAGAGTTGCGGATCTGTTCCGGTTTTGATTACACGGATGCAATCAAGACATGTTTAAGACAAAACCCGAAATGGTTAATGCTTTCAGAAGCGCGATCTGTTGAGGTAACATCGTTACTGGAACAGTGGAGTACCGGAGTAAGCGGATTTACAACCATACATTTGGATGATCTGCATAAACTGCCCGACAGAATCCAAAATATGATGAACAATGTCAATGATGCTGCACGGATGGAAAACAGGATTTACCGATACGTGAATGTTGGTATATTGATCCGGAGAAAAGTAGAAATGGATGGAAGTGTAACGCGTTACATTGATCAGCTTTGTTTCTATGCCAGGGAAGAACACAAAAACAAAATTTACATGCTTATTCAGGATGGGGAGCTTGTGTCGGAAAAACTCCCGCCGGATATTTTAAAAAGATTAAGCTATGCGGGGATAGAGGATCCGTTCCGGTGTAAAAATTTTGAAAGATACAGGAAGGAGGGAAAGTGATAAGTGCAGAAAAATAGCGCAGATAAAAAGCAGGGGAAAATTGCAAAGTGGCTTTTGATGCAAAATCCGGGAAACCTTGCAAAAGAAGTGCAGGTCTATGGATATCATTTCTCGTGGAAAACCCACATTGTAGTTATTTTGATATCGGTGCTTGGGATTGGTGCAGTAGGGGTATTATTTCAGCTACAGGCGAGATTGCTGGTTATAACGATGGTTATTATGTTGGTGGCGTTACCGACACTGATCCTTGATATGTATACTAAAATGTATGAGCAAAAACGTTTTGCAGATGCGACAACATATATGGAGCAGATCCTTTATTCCTTTCAGAAAACGGAAAAAGTAACCTCAGCATTAAAAGAAACGATAGAAGTATTTGAACCGGGTCGCATGAGGGATGTGCTGCAGCAAAGTATCGATTATCTGGAAGCGGGCAGGGCACAGACAGAAAAAGGAGTGCTGAGGGAAGGACTGGAACTGATAGAGAGTGCATATGACTGTTCGAAGATCCATACCGTCCATGAATTATTGATCAGTGCGGAAGAATATGGTGGAGAGATGAGAAAGTCATCAATCCTGTTATTGAATGATCTGGAATTGTGGAAACGGCGTGGTTATAAACTCCAACAGGAAAAGCAGAAGAGCCATTCAGATAATGTTCTTTCGATTATTGTTGCAACAGCATTGTGTGCTGCAGCGTTATACGCGTTAGCTGCCATGCCGGATCTTTTTCAAGCCAAAGCACCTTATAATGTCTTTGAGGTTTATTCTGTTCAGCTGACATCATTTCTGTTTCTTCTGTTTTTGCTTTTTACTTTTGCAAAAAGTATGAGGAGCCTGACAAGAAACTGGCTGAAAGAAGAGGGAAACAGAAACACAGAAAGTGTGTTAAGCAGCTATTATAGAGTAGTAGAGTATGATGAAACAAGAGAAAAGAAAAAAAGTCTGATCTGGGCAGCACCATTTTTGATTGCGACAGTAGCATTATTTCTTTTTTATAAAAGATGGACAGCCATTATTACGTTATTGCTGGCATTATTTATGTTGAGGCAGCATAAGATAGGGCGCAATCTGGCAAAGGATAGCGTTTCGGAGGAACTTTATATCGTATTGCCTGAGTGGTTGATGGAAATGGCATTATTGATGCAAAGTAATAATGTTCAGGTATCGATTACAAAATCGGTAGTCGGTGCACCAGAGCTGTTAAAGCCGGAGCTTGAGAAACTGATCGAACGTTTAAAGGACAAGCCGGGAGATCTGTCCTCTTATATGGGATTTTGTAAGGATTTTGACGTTCCGGAGATTGGAAGCTGCATGAAAATGCTGCATGCAATATCAGAATCTGGTACCGGCGATGCGGAAACTCAGATAAATAATCTGCTGATGCGTGTTCAGGAGATGCGGACACAGGCAGATGAGATCCGGGATAAGAAAGCTGCGTTTAAAGTAAAGATGATTTTTTCTTATCCGGTGATAGGGGCAACAGTAAAGCTTTTCGCAGATATGGTGGTTGGAATGGGATACTTATTTGAAGTGCTTGGAAATGTGGGAGGAATGTAGATGTCAAAAATTATAAGCGCATTTTCCACGTTGTTTACCGTACTTGTGATCCTATATGCCGGAGCTGCACTGATCACAGCCGGAGCAGATGTAGCGGCTGCAAATGAATATAAAGCGAACGTGGTAGCTGAGATCGAGAACAGTAATTTTAATCCGTATGTAGTGACGGAATGTATTAATCAGGCTCAGGTGGCAGGGTATCAGCTTGAGGTTTTGAACACTTCCTATGATGAAGATAATAATGTGAATACGGCACAGGTCATTCTTACATATGATTATAAAATGCCGATACTGGGGATCCAGGCAAGCCATGAAACGAGAGGAATTGCGAGGTAGATATGGAAAATATTGCATCAGAAATTGGAGAGATCATATTAGAGGGAATAGGTGGTATGGCTGTGTTGGGGCTTTTTATAAAAGCATTGGAAGTTGTCACAGCCTTTTAAAAAGAGGGAGAAATGGAACAGATCATAAAACAGTTTGGAAAAATATTATATTATGGGATCGCTGCAGTACTTTCAATGACGTTAGTTTTGGCTGCATTAAAAAGCGGCGGTATCGTTAGTGAGGCGGTAAAGAATTTTATGGAAAGTATCTGTTAGAGAATGAACCAGGAAGGGAGAAAAAGAGGAAAAAATGGAACAGGTAGCAAAACACTATGGCGGTTTTATCCTGGCAGGGATTGTGTTCGTTTTGATGCTGATATTGATATTTTCCGGTGTCCAGGATGGTGAGGGAAACCAGGGCATAAGGAATATTATTGCAGCACATATGGATACGGAAGGAACAGATTATGGGGCATACACTGATTTTGAAAATTATACTCATGAAAGCATGAAAGCGTTTCCACAGATCCATTATCAGGATGGAGGCTACCTTCCGGTTGGAACGGTTTCTTTTTTAGACAATGTAGAAGTAACTGACTATGCCGGAAGAACCTTAGACTATGCCGGAACTTCAGTTGATGAAAACCAACGGATCAGCGGATATGTAAAATATATCAGATTGGAAGATGAGTGGGGGAATAATCTGACGGCTAACATTAATACTGTCACAGGAGAAATAACCTTTCCTCAGATGGGAATTTATAAGGTTACATTACAGGCGCAGGATGATGGCTGTAGAAAAAGTACAGCAGTGATACAAATTGCAGTAATGTAGGAGGAAAAGCAGATGAAGATTGTAATCAGAAATATCATGCTTATTTGTGCTGGAGCAATGGTATTCCTTATCCTTATGACGATGGTTGGTAGAACAAAACGCAGTGTGGAGATAGAAAGCAATCTGTCTTCTGTGGTGGAGGAAACGGTAGAAAATATGGCGGTAAATCCTAAATACACCATTGATAATGTGGACGAATATGTTGCGGATATGACACAGTATCTGGCGGATGTGCTGGAGGCAGATTCGGATATTAAAATTGAGATAGAAAAAGCAGATAAGGAAAGAGGGCTGTTGGCAGTGAAAGTAACAGAGAGATTTTTACATCCAAATGGTAAGGTTGGTATGGTTTCAGATAGCCGCGTGGTAATTTTAAATAAACTGGAGGAGCCTGTGACACCTAAATTTACAGTGAAATTTTATCTGTCGAAAGAAGAGATGATCGCGGATGGCGGTTGTTATAAAACCTATTATTTACAGGATGGAGATATGATTTCTGCTCCGGTGGCACCGGAAAAGGACGGAGCAGTTTTTGATGGATGGAGAGATGTGAATGGATACATAGCAGATTTTTCAGTGCCGGTTACACAGGATATGATTTATTATGCGGTTTGGAATTAATCTTGTTTGGGATCATCTGGAATATATTCCATGATATCATCAGGCTGGCAATCGAGAAAATCGCAGATCTTGCAGAGAACATCCGTGGTTACACTTTCTCCCTTGCCTAGTTTGGCAAGTGTTGGAAGGGATATAATGTGGTTATTGGTAAGATCCGTTTTTTTCATACCACGTCGTGCCATGTAGGCAAAGAGTTTATAGTACATCATTTTTCCCATTGATAGGATACCTCACTTTCGGTATTAGTATATCGTGAGAAAATAAAAAAGTCAATTTATAAAATATTAGCATATAGCAATATGATGATTGACAAATAAATAAAAGTATGCTAATTTGTAATAAATAAATGCAAATAAAATATAAAAGAATAATAGAGAGGAAAGATATGAAAGAAGTTTCAAAATGCGAAGAGCAGACAATGATCGCAGTGTGGAAGTGCAAGGAGCCACCCGATTTACAAAAGGTGCTTTCTAAGGTTAATGCACTGTTTGATCACCAGTGGAAACCACAGACGGTATCCACATTTTTATCACGTCTGAAAAATAAAGGTTATCTTACAACAAAAAAGGAAGGAAGATATTGCTATTATTATCCAACGATCACGTTAGAGCAGTACAGGAAAGAAAAAATGAAAGGTTTAATGCAGGTGTTCTACAACGGAGAAACAGTACTGGCAATGGAAGATCTGAAACATATGGGGGGAAATTTAAACTCAGGCTAATATCTTGAATGGATAAGAAAAACGTAGAAAATCTGTTTAAGATGGCTTGGAACTACAAATATTTTGTGGTATATTATAAATGTAAAAAAGAGGATGGAAAAACTCTTATCTACAATATCAAGAGGAAAAAGAGCACTCTCAATATTGTAAACGAGAGAGCTGTTTCTTAAGAAAGAGATAGTGGCTCAAGGTCTGTTATTTTTCCATATTTTTTGATGAGGACATCTTCTGACTGGAAATTGGTATCAGCTTTTGTCAGTACCACATCATGGATCAGAGGTATTTTATATAAAACCAGTTTGGATAGTTTTGTGGCATCACTCTCATCAAAAAAGAAAAACGGGCTGTCTGGTTCGTCAAACAGAAACCAATCGCCCTGTAACGCATCACAATGGTCACAGTTATTTGCGAGATAAGAATCCTTTATCGTACGTGAATAGGCTTCATGATAGTTGTATTTTTCCGAGAGATAAGTAAATAGTTTCTCCGGAAAGGGGGTAATATGGGGAAGGAGACGAATGACACCTTCATTATAGGAAAACTTTGTACCGATATCCTTTGGATCTGCAAATTCAAAAAAGTTTTCAATACCAAAGGCAATCACTCTGGTGTTTTTGCTGCACTTGTAGCATTTTCGAATGCCTTCAATTATGTATAGAAAATCGCAAACAACGATATAGGTATCATCTGGAAACCATTTTTGAAATTTGGGGTAATCATATTTTTCGGATACATACCATTGTTTACGAGTCGGATCCCAACAGGCACCAAGTTTTTTTGCATCGTCTTTTTTGACATAAGGAACATTTAAAAATAAAGACATAGTAACACCTCTTTTAATATTTTGAAATGGTTATTTTTATAGTAACATACATTTGTAAAACAAGCAAGATAATACATTAATGAAAAAGGAGTAAACAGATTATGAAAGTAAAGGGAATTGCAAAAAAATTAGTAACAATGTTAATGGCACTTATCATGTTAGTAACCAGTATTACGGTATATCAGCCACAGACTGTAGAAGCTGCATCAAAGAACCGGATCACACTGGAAACAAAGTACAAGACACTTTATGTTGGAGAATCCTACACCCTGAAAGCATCTGCTTTCTATAAGGATGGAAAGTTACAGGCATCAAAAAAGAAGAATTATGACACAAGACTTCTTTCTTATAAGTACTTCCAGTTTGCATCCAGTGATAACAGAATTGCAACAGTGTCCAAGAAAGGTGTTATAAAAGCAAAGAAAAAGGGTAAAATATACCATTACTATACTCATTATAAAGGAGGTTTCAAATTGAAGCTATTTAAACAATTAAGGAAAGGAAACAGGAAGAAGCAAGGAGAGGCATAGTATTTTCCTAGATTTACAAGGAAAAGCACGATGCCTCTTTTTATATCATTGTTTAAAATGGTTCATTGAATACATTTCATTTACCAGATTAGGGTAAATGACTTTGAAAAAGAGGATAGAAAAGGTATAATAAAACAGATATTATTAGATAAAGGATAAAAAACATGCTGATATTAGTAACCGGAGGAAGCGGCAGCGGAAAATCTGCCTATGCGGAAAAACTGCTTTTATCCCTTACAAAGCAGGGAGAGACGCGGTATTACATTGCAACGATGCAGGTCTTCGGAGAAGAGGGCAAAGAAAAAGTCAGACGGCACAAAAAACTGCGTGCCGGAAAGGGATTTCTTACGATCGAGTCCCCACAAGGCATCGGAGCGGTAGAGATCGGTGAGAAGCAGTCGGCAGCCCTGTTGGAGTGCATGTCAAATCTGACTGCAAATGAAATGTTTTGTGGGGAAGTGCCATGTGAAAAAGAACTGGTGACAGAAAAGATCGTGGCAGGTGTGGCAAAATTGCAAAGTGAATGTAAGCACCTTGTCATCGTGACAAATCAGGTGTTTGAGGATGGCATCCGCTACGAGGATGGCACAATGGAATATCTTGCTGCACTGGGCGAGATCAACCGGAAATTGGCTGAGCGTGCCGATGCGGTGGTGGAAGTTGTGGCAGGGATCCCGGTATGGCAAAAAGGAGAACATAAGATTGATAACATTTTTTAAGGCAATGATCATTGCATTTTCCATGTATTCAACAATACCGATGCCGCAGTTTACCTGGCAGGAAAAGGAGATGAAATATGTCTTCTGCTTTTTCCCATGGGTGGGAGCGGTGATCGGAGCACTGCTTGTAGGTTGGAACTGGATCTGTGAAAAGGCAGGGATTGGACAGCTGGCGTGGGTACTGATTGGAACGGCGATCCCACTGCTTGTGACAGGCGGTTTTCATGTAGACGGGTTTATGGATACGATGGATGCGTTTCATTCCTATCAGGAACGGGAGCGCAAATTAGAAATTTTAAAAGATTCACATATCGGGGCATTTTCGGTAATCTGTCTGTTACTCTATTACCTGCTTTATCTGGCAGGGTATTCGGAAATCGGGCAAGACTCGATCTATCTTCTGGCATCGATCTTCTTTCTGAGCCGGATCTTAAGTGGGGCTGCGGCAGTTTCGATGAAAGGGGCAAAGAGGGAAGGACTTTTGTATCTGTTTTCGAGCAGGGCACAGGAGCGGACAGTAAAGGCATCTCTTTTGGTGCAGTTTGTTCTGGTGGCAGGCTTTATGCTGTATCAGTCCGTGATAAAGGGTGGCATCCTGTTAGTAGGTGCGCTTTTTGTTTTTTTGTATTACCGGCATCGCTGCTATAAGGAACTGGGCGGTGTCACCGGGGATACGGCAGGATATTTCCTTACGCTGTGTGAGGGGGTACTGGTCGTATTGCTTGGGATCGTTGGATAAAAGACAACAGAATGTCTGGAAATGAGGTTTTACGATGCGTTTTATTTTAGGTGGTTATGCGCAGGGAAAATGTGCTTATGTAAAAGAAAAATATGCCATAGCAGACGATGAGATCTGTGATGGTGCAGTCGAAGATTTTGAGCAGATAAATGGCAGGGCGGTTTACCGGAATATGCAGCTCTGGGTCAGACGAAAAATGGAGCAGGGAAGCGATACTAAGGCGCTGTTGGAACAGTTTTTAAAGGAAAATCCGGACTGCATCTTAATCTGTGATGAGATCGGAAATGGCATTGTGCCGATGGAGGAAAAGGAGCGTGCCTATCGGGAACAGGTGGGCAGACTGCAGTGTTTTGCGGCAAAAGAGGCAGAAAGCGTGGAGCGTGTGATATGTGGGATAGCACAGAAGATCAAATAGAAATGATATTTATCCGGCATGGGGCAACCAGAGCAAACAAAGAGAAACGTTATCTTGGGAAAACGGATGAACCGTTGTCGGTTGAGGGAAAAGAAGCATTAAAAACGAAAAGATACCCACAGGTAGATACACTTCTTTCCAGTCCGATGAAGCGGTGCATGGAGACCGCCGCCTGTATTTATCCGAAGTTATGGGAACAAAAAGAAGTGCCAAAGATCGTGGTGCCGGACTGGTGTGAGATGGACTTTGGAAGTTTTGAAGGGAAAAATTATCAGGAATTAAACGGAGATCCGGCTTATCAGAGCTGGATTGATAGTGGTGGAACCTTACCTTTTCTGGGAGGAGAGAGCAGGGAAGAATTTATCCTGCGCTGTCAAAAGGGCTTTCGGGAAGTCTTGGCTTTTCCGATGAAGCGTGCGGCTGCGGTTGTCCATGGGGGAACGATCATGGCACTGCTCAGTTCCTATGGAACCGGCGATTATTTTGATTATCAGTGCCCGAACGGGGAAGGCTATTTTGTGCAGGTTCACTTCAGGAAAGAGAAAAATGGAGCTGTTTTAGAGGACAGTATCCGTATCGACCACATAAAAAGATTGGAAACAAAGGAAAATGAGATATCATAGCATAGCATTTTTGGTGGGATTTTTATTAGATCTGTGTCTGGGCGATCCGCACTGGCTCTATCATCCGATCCGGTTGGTCGGAGCATGGATCGCATGGCTTGAAAAAAAACTGCATAAGGAAGAGACACCGCGGAATGAAAAAAAGGAGCGGACGGAAGGAACCTATCTGGTTTTTGCCGTATTGCTTGTGACAGGGCTTTGTGTGGTGGGGATACTGACTTTCGCATATCTGCTGCATCCTGCAGTGGGTGTGATCGTAGAGAGCGTGATGACCTATCAGATCCTGGCAACAAAGTGTTTAAAAGTCGAGAGTATGCGCGTATATACCTGTCTGAAAAAAGGAGATTTGCCGGCAGCAAGACAGGCGGTTTCCATGATCGTCGGACGAGATACGGCAAATCTTGATGAAACCGGAGTGGCAAAAGCGGCGATCGAGACCGTGGCAGAAAATACTTCGGATGGTGTCATTGCACCGATGCTTTATACGGCATTATTTGGACCGATCCTGGGCTTTTTATATAAAGCCGTCAATACGATGGATTCCATGGTGGGATATAAGAATGATAAATATCTTTTCTTTGGAAGAACGGCTGCAAAACTGGATGATGTGGTAAATTATATCCCGGCAAGGATCTCTGCATGGCTGTTGATCGTAGCGGCATCTTTTCCGGGCAGGAAATTTTCCGGAAGAGAGGCATACCGTATCTTCCGAAGAGACCGGTATCAGCACGCAAGTCCCAATTCCGCACAGACAGAGGCGGCATGTGCCGGTGCACTTGGCATACAGCTTGCAGGGGATGCGTTTTATTTTGGAAAAAAGGTGGAAAAACCATACATTGGGGATGCGATGCGCCCGGTGGAGGCAGAGGATATCAGGCGGGTCAATCGCCTGATGTACCGCGCCGCATGGATCTGCGAGATCGCCTGTCTAGCAGTGATGGCAGCGATCATCGTGGTCAATCTGTGAGCAAAAGAGCAGTAACAGAAGGAGGAAGAAATGGCATTTGAGGGAAGAAAAGAGGAAAATCTGCATGGAGGAGATATTTATCGCAATCAGGTCACATTAGATTTTTCTGTGAATACAAATCCGCTTGGCGTGCCGCAGGGCGTCTTAAGTGCGCTTACGATGGCAGTGGCAAAGAGCAATACCTATCCGGACCCATTCGCAGAAAAGCTGACGAAAGCTGTGGCAGAATGGGGAGGATATGAAGAGGACATGCTTGTATTTGGAAATGGTGCATCCGAGCTGTTTCCTGCCATCCTTCGTGCCATAAAACCGTCTGAAATCCTGATCCCGGTGCCGTCTTTCTTTGGTTATGAGCGTGCCGCAGAGCAGACGGAAGTTCCGGTAACCTGTGTTCCGATGCGGGAAGAGAACGGTTATACCTTACAGGAAGAATTTCTGTCCCACCTGACCGGGGAAGGAGGACTGGTCTTTTTAGCAAACCCGAATAATCCGGTTGGAAACCGGGTAGATGCCGACCTTTTAGAGCAGATCGCAGCTGTCTGCCTAAAAAAGCAGACAACACTTGTGATCGATGAATGTTTTTTGGAATTGAGCGGAGCAAAAGAGAGCGATTCATTTGTGGGAAAACTGGAACAATATCCGAATGTCATCGTGATCCGTGCGTTTACGAAACTTTTTGCCATACCGGGCGTACGTCTGGGGTACCTCATCTGTGAAAAACAGCTTGCAGACCGGATCAGAAGGCAGTTACCGGAATGGAATCTGTCTGTATTTGCACAGGAGGCAGGGATTGCCTGTACGAAGGAAAGGCAGTATGTAGCGCGGTCTGTGGCAGAGATCACAAAAGAACGCACATATTTAAAGATGGAACTGGAACGGCTACATTTCCATGTGTTCCCGTCCGAAGCAAATTTTCTGCTGTTTCATTCCGATAGGAAAATAGATCTTTATGAAAAGCTGTTGGAGCGTGGGATTTTGATCCGCGACTGTAAAAATTTCCGTGGACTGAAACCGGGCTGTTACCGGATCGCGGTAAAAACGGCAGAGGAGAACCGACAGCTCGTTGCGGCATTATCCAAACTGTGTGAGGGGAAGGAAAAGGTACAGACGGAACAGGCGGAGAGCGTGGCGCATCCGACCCTTGAATATGTGCTTCCAACTGAGATCGAGCACCGCAGTTTTGCTATCATTACACAGGAACTTCTTGCGAGAAATATCACAATCCCACAGGAGACGGAAAAGGTTGTGAAGCGTGTCATTCATACCAGTGCGGATTTTTCGTATGCCGATACGATGACGTTTTCAGACCATGCCGTTTTGGCAGCACAACAGCTGATCCGGCAGGGGGCTGACATTGTGACCGATACGAATATGGCACTTTCCGGTATCAATAAGAAGAAACTGGCGGCTTACGGTGGAAGTGTGCACTGTTTTATGGCAGACGAGCAGGTGGCAAAAGAGGCGAAAGAGCGCGGCATGACAAGGGCAGCGGTCAGCATGGAACATGCCGCAGCATTGGATAAACCGGTGATCTTTGCCGTTGGTAATGCACCTACTGCACTGGTAAAACTGTATGAAATGATAGAGGAGGGAACTTTTAAACCGGCGTTTATCATCGGAGTTCCGGTCGGCTTTGTCAATGTAGAGGCGGCAAAAGAGATGATCTTAAAAACGGATGTGCCGTATATCATCAACCGTGGCAGAAAAGGCGGCAGCAATATTGCCGCCGCCATCTGTAATGCACTGTTGTATGGGATGGAGTAACCCCTACCTCTCCTTCCTCCGATACATGGAAAGTGCCAGCGTAACGGCAAAGACCGCAGCTGCAAACAAAAGCTGGATGCCGATACATTTGAGATAGACCGTCTGGTTAAATGGTTCACTCGCAAATCCGCCTAACAGGTTGTTGGCTTTGATGTACCAGTAGGCAGGGAGAAAACGTCCCACGGAAAGCACCTGATCGGACAGCATGTTCTGCGGAACAAAGACGCCACAGAGGAATGATAAGGAAAGTCCGATGATATTTGCCAGCATGTTGAGGGTATTGTTATTGGGTGCAAACAGGCTGATCAGCAGTGTCATTGCAACCGCAAAGAGCAGGTAAACAAAAGAGTTTAACATGCCAAGCAATGAAACCGGTTCAAAGATAACTTTACCATACAGGATAACACCCATTCCCATAAATAACAGCCAGGTCAAAAGACCGTAGATACTGCATGCAGCGGCAAGTGCCAGATTACGCTTTGTGACCGGCAGGGAGGAGCAGAGGGTGCGCTCTTTGATGCCATGGCTGTTTTCAATGACGATGATCGGCGCAAGTCCTACAAATAAAAGGAGGATGAACACATACGGCAGATACAGATAGTAGTAAAAAACAGGGGTGATCGCATCAGTTCCCGATCCGGAAAAGGATACGACATCGACGGCAGAAGCTGTCTGAATGGTTTTTTCGGTTTCGGATATGGCATCGGTAAGCGAAAAACCACCACTTAAGTAGAGCTGCAGTGTCTGCAGATACTGTTTGATCTGCTGATCGACAAAGAGACCTGTTGTGCTGCCGGGAATCTTGATATCAGAAATTAACTGACTGGAATTTCCAGCAAGCAGGCTTTCCTCAAAACCGTCCGGGATCCGCAGAACATAATTGAGTGTACGGTAATAGAGACGGTCTGCAAGCTGTTCGTCACTCATCTGCTCGGTCGATACCTGATGCAGGGAGCCAAGATAGTCACACAAAGCCTCACTTGCGGCAGAGTGGTCCTCATCCTGAATGCTGACGGAAAGAGCCTTTGACTGGAAGTTGGCAGCCATAGAGCTTTTGGTAGAAAAGCTGAGAGCTACTGCGATAAACAGGTAAATGGCAAAGTAGACCGTCATGCCGGTAATATGTTTTTTTGCAATTTTAAAGAATGTCTGAAAGACTTGCATATTTTTTCCTCCTTACCAGAATAAAGCCGATGAAGCCAAAGCATATGGATGACAGCAACAGCAGTGCAATATTCGTGAAATAACGTTCATGCGACGGATAGATGACGAGGGCGTAAAAAGAATCCGAGATGAGTGCTGCCGGATTGATCTTATTGATCAATGGACAGAAATTTTCAACGAGTATACGCATATTTCCGATCATCAGACCGCTTGCCATGCAGTCTAACATGACAACTGCCATGAGGATACCGAATTTCGTCATACGGCTTGCATTTCCAAAACAGCCGATCATAAAACCGAGGCTGACTCCGGTGATACATCCAACCAGACAGGCAAGCAGCACATAGCTGATCTGATCGCCAAAGTTGACACCGAGAATGAAATCCATGTAACAGACACCGATCACAACCGAGAGAAACTGGAAGAGAACCGTTGCCGAGATCCCGCCAAGGATCGAGATCATCCGGTGGACAGGGGAAACATTGCGGCGCATACCAAGCTCGGAGAGGTTCGCCTGATTATCGATAGCGATATTGCTTCCAGCCATGGCGGCGTACAGACAGGTCATGGCAATTAAATTAAAAAAGTAAGTGAGAGCCTCATCCGTGCTGCCGCCTGTGAGTGAAGTATCACTTAAATAAGCCGTGTCAGAAGAAAGTGTGGCAATGGCATCGGCAAACCGTTCCGGGTGTGTGGTATAGATGGTCTGGATCGCCTGACACTCCATGTTAAACTGTTCGACAAAAGCGGAGAGGATACTCTGTTCCAGCTGTAGATTTACCATCTGATCGGATACACTGAGGCGAAGCTGTTCGCCTGCATATAAGATGCCGATGATGTCCTTTTGTTCCAACAGGGAGAGAGCTTCTTCCTCTGTTGCATAAGTGATCGCTAAAAACTGGTCATCTCCCGGCTTTCCGAGCGTATCGAACAGGTCGCGCAGCAGGTTGGAAGTGTTTTCTTCGGTGACAATGGCAACCGGGATCGCGGAAAAACTCTCATTACTGCTCAGCCCGCTAAAGGCGAAATGAAACATGGTGGCGAGCAGGATCGGGAATGCAAAACACCAGAATACCTGCGGGCGGTTTCGCAGCAGTGTTTTAAAACTGTAATAAAAACTATGGAAATACATGGTACGCCTCCTAATCTCTCAACTGTTTTCCGGTAATCTCTAAAAACACATCGTTTAAAGTCGGAAGTTCGGAATAGACTCTGCCAAAGGAGAGTTCTTCCTGCTGCAGGTAATCTAAGACATGCAGCAGGTTATGCTTTCCGCCATTGCAGAGGATCTGCAGGCAATGGTTCTGGAACGAAGCGTCATAAACATGTTTGAGCTGGCGGATCCTGGCTAACTGCTCCGGGGTCAGGTCTAAGATGTCGATAGAAATGATCTCACTTTTTTTGATCATGCGTTTCAGTTCATCCTTGGTTCCGATGGCAAGGTTTTTACCTTTATCCATGATGGCGATCCGGGTACAGATCTGCTCGACTTCCTCCATATAGTGGGAGGTGTAGATGATGGTCGCACCCTGGGCATTTAAATTCTGGATGCCCTCTAAGATGCGGTTCCGGCTCTGCGGGTCGACAGCCACGGTTGGTTCATCCATAATGATGAGTTTTGGTTTGTGTGCGATGCCGCAGGCAATATTCAAGCGGCGCAGCAGACCTCCGGAGAGTTTTTTCGGATAAAATTTACGGAAGTCGGTTAGTCCGACAAATTCAATGGCCTCCTCGACATACTGCCTGCGGAGCTTTTTATCCGGGATATAAAGACCGCAGAAATAATCAATGTTTTCATAGACGGTCAGTTCATCAAAAACGGCGACATTCTGAAGAACAACGCCGATCTGACGTTTCAGTTCATAACTGTCCGGTCTCATTTCCTGACCAAATACTTCGATGGTCCCCTTATCAAAAGAGAGCAGGGATAAGATACAGTTGATGGTCGTTGTCTTTCCGGAACCGTTCGGACCCAGCAGGCCAAAGATCTCTCCCTCCTTGATCTCCAGATTAAAATGATCCAAAGCAACCAGCTCATGGTAGCGTTTTACCAGATTTTCTACTTTTACAACAGGTGTTGGCATAATTGAGCTCCTTTCTGATGTTTCTGATCGCAGTATAATGCAAAAATGGCAGGCAGATAAGTGAATACTGTCAGTATGCGAGGTGACAAATGTCACAAAAAAAGAAAATAAGATGGCACAGAGGGCACAAACATGGTATCTTAGAGAATAGATAACAAAGGAAATGCAAAAGAAAGACGTTTGGGGAGACAAATGGCAGAGTTGATCGATAAAGGGTTACTTCTTATGATGAGTGCCCTGCTTGTGACAGGGGAGGGCGGAGAGATGACTCCGGTCGTGGCACTGTTGCTTGGTGTAGTGGAGGGAGCTCTTGGATTTTGTTTAAGAGGCAGGAAAAGAAAATGGATCTTAAGCATACTATTTTTTATCCTGTGCTTTTGGGTGCCGGAACTGTATCTGTGCCTGCCGGTCGCGTTTTATGACTGCGTGAAAAGCCGGAACAGGGTGGGCTTTTTGGGACTTCTGCCGCTTTTCATCTTAGGGATACAAAACGGAGGAGGAGAGCAGTTTGCGCTTCTTCTGATCTTTAGTGCAGCAGCCGTCGTGCTTGCCGTCCGTACCGGAAAACAGGAACGCCTGGAAGATGAGATGATCCGCATGAGGGACACCAGCACAGAACTCAATCTGGCACTGGAAGAGAAAAACAGAAATCTGATCGAGCGGCAGGATAATGAGATCTATCTTGCTACCTTAAAAGAGCGGAACCGGATCGCAAGAGAGATCCACGACAATGTCGGACATATGCTCTCAAGGTCGATCTTACAGGTCGGTGCCCTGCAGATGGTCTATAAAAAAGAGGAAACACTGCGGGAGCAGCTTGGCGGTGTCAATGATACCTTAAATCAGGCGATGACGAGCATCCGCGAGAGCGTGCATGATCTGCATGATGACTCGATTGATCTGGAACAGGTGATGTCAGAGATCATCAAACCGATGCGGGAGTCTTACCGGATCATACTGGATTATGATATGGGAAAAGAAGTTCCGCGCAATATCAAATACTGTTTTCTGACAGCGACCAGGGAGGCAATGTCCAACATTGTCAAACATTCCAATGCAAAGGAGATTTGCATTACATTGCGGGAGCATCCGGTGCTGTTTCAGTTAAAGATCGTAGATGACGGAGCAAAAGAGGGGATGTTCCTTCCGGCAGGAGAGGTGCTTACCTCATCCCGTGGAATGGGATTATCCAATATGAGAAGCCGTGTGGAATCTTTAAACGGCACATTCCGGATCAGCACAGAGAAGGGATTTCGGATCTTCATATCAATTCCAAAGGAGAAAAAGGCGTGAGGGTATTAGTAGTAGATGATGATAAACTGGTGGCAATGTCGTTAAAGACGATCTTAGAGGCAGAAGGAAAAATAGCGGTTCCACAGATGGGCTATGATGGTAGTGAAGCCATAACGCTCTATGAAAAGGAAAAACCGGATGTACTTCTTATGGATATCAGGATGCAGGGCGTGAGTGGCTTAGAGGCGGCGGAAGAGATCTTAAAAAGGTATGAAGATGCGAAAATATTGTTGCTTACAACTTTTTCAGACGATGAATATATTGTAAAAGCATTGGAACTTGGTGTAAAAGGCTACATCTTAAAACAGGATTTTGAAGGGATCGTTCCGGCAATTGAGGCGGTACTCGGAGGACAGAGTGTTTTTGGCGGCGAGATCGTGGGCAAGATCCCGGTACTGATGCAGGCAAAAGAAGAATTTGATTATACGAAGTATGACATTACGGAAAAAGAGCAGGATATCATTGGACTGGTAGCCGAGGGACTCAGCAACCGTGAGATCGCGGAGCAGTTGTTTTTAAGTGAGGGAACCGTCAGAAATTATATCAGTGTGATCTTAGAGAAACTCGGTCTGCGTGACCGCACGCAGCTTGCCGTATTTTATTATAAGAACAGCTAGACAGAATGGAGAAATGATGCGTTACGGGTTTACAACCGGAAGCTGCAGTGCGGCAGCGGCAAAAGCGGCTGCCTATATGCTGCTGACCGGACGGGAAAAAAGAAAGATTGCGATCGATACGCCAAAGGGGATACGATATGAGACCGGGGTGGTGGAGATCAAAAGAGAAGAGAAAAAGGTGTCCTGCGCTGTCATTAAGGATGGGGGAGATGACCCGGATATTACGACAGGTGCACATGTGACAGCGACGGTGAGCTTTTTAGAGACAGAGGAAAAACAGACCATCCGGATCGAGGGTGGAAAAGGAGTCGGCGTTGTGACAAAGCCCGGGCTTGACCAGCCGGTCGGGAATGCCGCTATTAACCGCGTTCCGCGTGCGATGATACAAAAAGAGGTGTCAGAGGTCTGTCGACTCTTAGATTATAAGGGAAGTCTTCTGGTAGAGATCTCCGTGCCGGAGGGGGAGACACTGGCTTCCCAGACATTTAATCCAAGACTTGGCATAGAGGGTGGGATTTCTATTTTGGGAACCAGCGGGATCGTGGAGCCAATGAGCAGTCAGGCACTGATCGACACCATCCGGGTGGAACTCTCGCAGAAAAAGGCAGAGGGAAAACAGATCCTTGCGGTATCTCCCGGTAATTATGGGTTAGAATATATGAAGCGTACTTATGGGTATGATCTGGACAAGAGTGTAAAGTGCAGCAACTTCATTGGGCAGACGATCGATATGGCAGTAGAGATGGGATTTTCAGCAATGCTCCTGACCGGACATATCGGGAAGTTGATTAAAGTCTCCGGCGGGATCATGAATACCCATTCCAAAGAGGGAGACTGCCGGATGGAATTACTGGTGGCAGCAGCTCTTCGGGCAGGTGCAGGGGAAGAGGTACTGCGGCAGGTTTTAGATGCGGCGACCACCGAGGAGGCGGTGCGTATCTTAAAAGAGCAGGGACTCTGTGCAAAGACCATGGAACTTATCATGGAGCGCATCATGTTTTACCTGAAAAAGCGTGCGGCAGGCAAAATGGAGATCGCCTGTATGATGTATTCCAATGATTTTGGCAGTCTTGGAGAGAGTGCGAATGCTCGTGCGATGTTAGAACAGATTTTAAAAGAAAAGGATTGAGAAATTATGGTATTTTTTGTTGGAGCAGGATGCGGCGCACCGGATCTGATCACAGTGCGCGGACTGCGTTTGTTAAAGCAGGCGGATGTGATCATTTATGCAGGTTCGCTGGTAAATCCGGAGCTGCTAGCGGATGCAAAAGAGGGATGTGAGATCCATAACAGTGCCAAAATGACATTGGAAGAAGTGCTGGCAGTCATAAAGGATGCGGAGAAAAGAGGACTTACTACAGTGCGGCTGCACACCGGAGATCCGAGTGTGTATGGAGCCATCCGGGAACAGATGGATGCGCTGGATGCAGATGGGATTTCCTATGAGAGCTGTCCGGGGGTAAGTGCCTGCTTTGGAGCGGCATCCTCCTTAAATCTCGAATACACGCTGCCCGGCATTTCACAGAGTTTGATCATTACGAGAATGGCAGGGAAAACGGATGTTCCGGAAAAAGAGAGCATAGAAAGTTTTGCCGCACATCAGGCATCCATGGCGATCTATCTGAGTACAGGCATGTTGGAGGAGCTTGCAAAACGTCTGGTCGCAGGCGGTTACAGCGAAGAGACACCTGCAGCACTGGTCTATAAGGCAACCTGGCAGGAGGAAGAGGCTTATCTCTGCACGGTTGCAACGTTAGCACAGACCGCCAAAGAGCGCCACATCACAAAGACGGCACTGGTGCTTGTGGGAGATGTGATCGGAGGAAGAACTTACGAGCGGTCAAAGTTATATGACCCGGAATTTACTACCGAATATCGCAAAGCTTCCGCTACCCCCAAAACGATAGCAGAAGATTTTGGCAGGCAAAGAGCGACAGATTGAGAGGAGCAGACATGCGGATTGCAGTCATCAGTTTTACAAAACAGGGAGCCAGGATTTCGGGCAGGATTAAAACGGCATTGGAAGAACAGGAACATACAGAGGTTTTCTGCTGTACGAAATACAATGCTTTTCGAAAAGAAGCGGAACAGATGAATTCCTTAAAAGGGCAGATGATCTTTGTAGAAGAACCACTGGCGGACTGGACAAGAGCGCAGTTTGGAACAAGCGATGCCCTTATTTTTGTCGGCGCATGCGGGATCGCTGTCCGCGCCATTGCACCGGCAGTACGGGACAAACTTACAGATATTCCGGTGCTGGTGTTGGATGAACTGGGGCAATATGTCATCCCGATCCTCTCCGGGCACTATGGCGGGGGCAATGAACTGGCGGTGCTGCTTGCAGAAAGGCTTGGGGCACAGGCAGTCCTTACCACGGCAACGGATGTGAATGGTTTGTTTGCAGTGGATGTGTTTGCAAAGAAAAATCAGCTTCTGATCGGAGAGAAATCTGGGATTGCAAAGGTGTCTGCAAAACTCTTACAGGAGAGGCAGATCACAATGAAATCTGCCGTTACGATAGAGGGTGAACCGCCGGGAGAGGTAAAACTTTTAAACGAGGGCAGAGCAGATGTGGTCATATCCCCGATGAAACCGGAACAGGAACTGCTCCACCTCTACCCGAAGTGTCTTGTACTTGGCATGGGATGCAGAAAAGGAAAAAGTGAAAAAGAGATCAGACAATTTGTGACAGAGGAACTGGAAAAGCGGAAACTGTCAATCCATGCGGTCGCAGTGCTTGCCTCGATCGATGTAAAAGCAGAGGAAGCAGGACTGGCCGGATTTGCAAAGGACTGTCAGATCCCATTTGTTACCTACAGCAAAGAGCAGCTTTTAGAAGTGGAGGGAACCTTTGCTTCCTCTGCTTTTGTGGAAAAAACAGTGGGCGTGGACAATGTCTGTGAACGTGCTGTGGGAATGGTATTGCGTGAAAAGGGCCATAAAAATATAAGAATGGATGAGAAAACATTACTTGCCGGAAAGACCGCAAGAGACGGCATGACACTGGCGATCGGCTGTCTGGACTGGAAGGTCAGTTTTTAAAAAGACAATGGAGGGAAAAATGAGTAGGATATATATCGTAGGAATGGGACCGGGAGCGGAAAAGATGATGACCCCGGAGGCATATCAGGTGTTACAGGAATGTGATACGATCGTTGGCTATCAGGTTTATTTAAATCTGCTTGGGGAGGAATTTCAGAAAAAAGAGCTGCTCTCGACTCCGATGCGGCAGGAAGAAAAGCGATGCCTGATGTGCTTTGAACTGGCAGAAAAAGGAAAGCAGGTGGCATTGATCTGCAGTGGAGATGCGGGTGTTTATGGCATGGCATCTTTGATGTATGAGATCGGGCAGTCCCATCCGGACTGTGAACTTGTGGTAATTCCGGGGATCACGGCGGCAAACAGCGGTGCGGCGGTGCTTGGCGCACCGATCAATCATGATTTCTGTGTCATCAGTTTAAGTGACCTGTTAACTCCATGGGAAAAGATCGGGGCACGTCTGCGTGCGGCGGCAATGGGAGATTTTGCAATCGTACTTTATAACCCGTCCAGCAAAAAGAGAGCAGATTATTTAAAGAGAGCCTGTGATATCTTATTAGAGGAGATTGAGGAGAGCCGTGCCTGTGGCTATGTGGAAAATATCGGAAGAGAGAACACGAAGGCGACGACCTGCACACTGGCAGAGTTAAGAGAACGGCAGGTCAATATGTTTACGACCGTCTTTATCGGAAATTCCACCAGTTTTATTTCCGGTGGAAAGCTCATCACAAAAAGGGGCTATCGGCTCGATCCACGAAACAGTAAAAAGGATTGAAATTATGGAGCAGATCATACTTTTTTCAGGAACAACAGAGGGCAGAACACTGGCAGAACATTTAGACTTTGCAGGAATAAAGACCTATGTCTGTGTCGCAACGGAATACGGCAGGGAAGTGATGCACGAGGGGGAAAACATTACCCTCTGTGCAAAACGTCTGGAAGAAAACGAGATGGAGACACTGATGCGGGAAAAACAGCCGCTTGCAGTCGTGGATGCCACACATCCGTTTGCAACGGTCGTTTCCGAAAACATCAAAAAAAGCGCAGAGGCAGTGGGCATCCCATATCTGCGGTTGAGCAGGGAAACGGAAGAGGCGGCAGACGGATATGGTGCATCAGTAACCTATGTAAAAGACAGCCAGACGTGTGCAGAACAGTTAGCCGGGATAGAAGGAAATATCCTTCTTACCACAGGAAGCAAGGAATTAGCTGTCTATTGTAGTAAAAAAGAGTTAAAAGACCGATTGTTTGTGCGTGTGCTGCCGGGCGAGGAAAGCCTTGCCATCTGCAAAGCACAGGGGATTACCGGAAAACAGATCATTGCGATGCAGGGACCATTTTCGGAGGAGCTGAACCGGGCAATCTTAAACCAGTTTAAGATCCGCTGCCTGGTGACAAAAGAAAGTGGAAAGACGGGGGGCTATCTTGAAAAATTAAAGGCGGCAGCAGATCTTTCCATTCCGGTTATCGTGCTCAAAAATCCGGAGAAAGAGACAAAACAGAGCGGAAATACGTTTTCCTTTGTCTGTCAGAAAATCGGCAGCCTGACAGGCATGAAACTCTGTGAGAGCCGGATGGAACTGACTCTTGTGGGGATCGGCATGGGAAATGGCGGACTCCTTACGGCAGAGGTAAAAGAGGCAATCGGGCAGGCGGACTGCCTGATGGGGGCGAAAAGACTGTTAGAATCATTGCCGGAGGGCAGTAATCTGCATGCAGAGAAAAAGAATTTTTATCTGCCGGGAGATATTTATCCGTATCTGCGTGAGTTCGCAAAGAAAAATGCGCCAAAGACGAGCAGAGCCGTCATCCTGTTTTCCGGCGACACCGGATTTTACAGTGGAGCAAAGATGATGTGGGAACTTTTTCCAGAGTGGAAAGAAATTATGTATCAGGAGGGCATACTTGCATCCTTACAGTGCTGCCCCGGCATTTCTTCCATTTCCTATCTCTCGGCAAGATGCGGGATCAGCTGGCAGGATGCTAAGATCATCAGTCTGCATGGAAAACGCGAACACATTGCATGGCTGCCGGAGCTGCTGGCAAGGGAAAAGAAGGTATTCTGTTTGACTTCCGGGCGGGAAGATCTACGTGAGATCGCAAAGGTGCTGTTGTCTGCCGAAATGGAGCAGGTAAAGATAACGGCAGGCTATCAGTTGTCCTATCCCGGGGAACAGATCGTGACGGTGACACCGGAGCAGTGTGACCGGTTAAAAGGCGAGGGACTCTATACCTGCATCCTGCAAAATGATGCGGCAGAACCGCCATGTCTGACCCCGGGGCTATCCGATGCTTCATTTATCCGCGGAAAAGTGCCGATGACCAAAGAGGAAGTGCGCGGGATCTCACTTTGCAAGTTGGGGCTTCATGCAGGAGATGTGCTTTATGACATCGGGAGCGGTACCGGCTCGATCGCTGTCGAGGCAGCAAGACTGGATGAGACGATACAGGTATATGCCATTGAGCGGAAAGAGGAGGCACTTGAGCTGATCCGGGAAAACTGCAAAAAGTTTCATTTATCTACTGTTTCGATCATTCCGGGCGAGGCACCGGAGGCATGCAGAGATCTTCCGGTACCGACCCATGCGTTTATCGGTGGAAGTGGTGGAAACTTAAGAGAGATCTTAAGTTTGCTCTATCAGAAAAATAAAAAGATGCGTGTGGTAGCAAATGCCATCACGTTAGAAACCACAGGGGAGCTTACCGCTCTTTTGGATGAATTTCAGGTGACAGATGAGGAAATCGTGCAGGTATCGGTCAGCCGGGCAAAAAAGGCAGGACGGTATCATCTGATGCAGGCAGAAAATCCGGTTTATATCTGTTCATTTACATTTGGAGGAATGGAAGAATGAGGGCACCAAGGATCATGATAGCGGCACCGGGCAGCGGGAGCGGAAAAACGCTTCTGACCTGTGCCCTGCTTGCAGCATTGAAAAAAAGAGGGAAAGATCCGGCAGCCTTTAAGTGTGGACCGGACTATATCGATCCGATGTTCCACAAAAAGGTGCTCGGGGTTCCGTCAAAAAATCTGGATACTTTTTTTACCGATGAGGAGACGACCAGACACCTGTTTTTAGAGTCGGCAGGAGAACAGAAACTATCGGTCATAGAGGGCGTGATGGGACTCTACGATGGACTTGGCGGGATCAGAGAGGAAGGTTCTTCCTATCATCTGGCGCGCGTATTGCAGACACCGGTCATCCTGGTTCTGGATGCACATGGAATGGGAAAATCCATTCTGGCGGTGATCGCCGGATTTTTACAGTATGATACTGCGCACCTGATCCAAGGAGTCATTTTAAACCGGACCTCAAAGATGTTTTACGAAACCATCCGCCCGGAGATCGAGCGGGCATTGCCGGTAAAGGTACTGGGGTATTTTCCAAAACAGCAGGATTTACAGTTTGAAAGCCGTCATCTGGGATTAAAAATGCCGCAGGAGATCTTTGATATCCGGGAGAAAACAGAGCGCGCCGCAGGGATTTTGGAAGAGACGGTGGAAGTCGATGCCATCGAGAAACTTGCGGGGAGTGCCGGAGAGTTATCTTCTTCGTATCAGCCGCCCAGATTCCGGCTGCAGGAAAAAGTAAACGTTGCAGTGGCACGGGATGAGGCATTCTGTTTTTATTATGAGGATAACTTAAAACTGTTACAGGAAATGGGGGCAGAATTAACGTTTTTTTCCCCACTGCAGGATAAAAAAGTGCCGGAGGGTGTTTCGGCGATGCTCTTAGGGGGCGGCTACCCGGAATTATATGAGGGAGAACTGTCAGAGAACACAGAAATGCTTGCATCCGTAAAGGCACATATTTTAGACGGGATGCCAACCGTGGCAGAATGTGGAGGTTTTCTTTACCTTCACGAGACGATGGAGGATATGCAAAACCACGCGTATAAGATGGCGGGTGTCCTTCCGGGGCATTGCAGATATGCCGGAAAACTGGTGCGCTTTGGTTACATCGAACTTACAGAAAAAGAACCGGAGTTTCTGGGGGCAGGAGAAAAGATCAGGGGGCATGAATTTCACTATTATGACAGTGAGCAAAACGGAACGGCATGCCTGGCGGAAAAACCGGTGTCCAAAAGGGGCTGGGAGTGTGTGGTAAAGCAGAACGGGGGCTGGTTTGGCTTCCCGCATCTATACTATTATTCCAATCCGGCATATGCAGAGCATTTTTTAACAAAAGCGGCAGAGTATCAGAACAGAGCATAGAATGGAGACAAACATGAGTGGTATTTTATATGGAGTCGGAGTCGGCCCGGGAGATCCGGAGCTTCTGACCATAAAGGCATTGCGCATTTTAAAAGAGAGCGACATCATCGCATTGCCGGCGCAGGAAAAGGAACACTGTCATGCGTACCAGATCGTAAAGCAGAATTATCCTGAGATCGAAGAAAAAGAGTTACTGCCATTGTCATTTCCGATGACAAAAGATGCGGCATTGTTACAAAAACATCATGAGGAAAATGCAGAGAAGATATTACAGGAGCTGCGTCAGGGAAAACAGGTGGCATTTCTGACGATCGGAGATCCCTGTGTGTATTCGACTTTTCAGTACATGTATGGCAGGATCAAGGCAGCCGGGGAGGAAGCGCGTGTGATAAACGGCGTGCCGTCCTTTTGCGCTGCGGCAGGGGCGGCAGGAATTTCACTTGCGGATATGCCGGAGGAGATCCATATTATTCCGGCATCGTATGACATTAAGGATACGATGGAACTTCGCGGAACGCGGGTTTATATGAAATCAGGGAAGAAATTAGCACAGTTAAAAGAAATTTTAACGGAGCAGGCAAAGACCACAAAACTGCAGGTTATCGTGGCAGAAAACTGCGGCATGGAAAATGAGAGGATCCATACAGGGCTTGATGCGATCGACCCGCAGGCGGGATACTTAACGATTGTGATCGTAAAAGAGGAGCAGTAAAAGATGGAAGCATCGTATCGTTATTTTGAAAACAGAGCGTGTAAATATTATCCCTGTCATGAGGGGATAGAGGAGATGAACTGTCTGTTTTGTTTTTGCCCGCTCTATTTTTTGGAACACTGTCCGGGCAGACCGGAATATATTACCAGTAAGGGGCAGGAGATCAAATCCTGTCTGCATTGCACATTTCCGCATGAACCGGAAAATTACGACATCATCATGCAGTTTTTGAAAAAGGAAAAAAAGAGTGGAAAAGAGGAACAATGACATTCCGTTTATCCGGACGGATGCAGGAAAAAGTTTAACAGAGACTTATGTCAAGGCGATCGCGCACCGCTATCATTATGAGTGGAAAGATATCAAAAAGATGCGGCAGGTCGCGGCTAAAATCCGTGCGACGGTGGAGGCAGAAGAGGGATTTTATCTGCTTTTGCCGGAAGAGGGATCAGACTATGCTGGCGTAGCACTGACACTGGGGCGTTCACTGGATGCGTTGCAGGAAAATTATACCAGGCAGGAGGACATCGAGGGAGCCTACATGATCGAAGTGATCGCAGGCGAACTGATGCGAAATGCCTATCTGCAGTTTTCGGATTATATCATGGAGCACACCTGCTATGAAGTTGGGGCATTTCACTTTTTCGGAAGCAGACCGGAACTGCCGCTTAAAAATATGCAAAAACTTTTGGAAAAGATTCCGGGGGCGGCGGTCACCTGCAACGAGGCATATTGTCTGGAACCGAAAAAAAGCGTTGTATTTTTAGCGGAATTAAAACAGACGGACGAAAGAATAAAAAGAGAAGGGCAGGGAATGTCAATTCATCTGTGCGCAGCGTGTAACAGAACAGACTGTGCCTTTCGGGAATAAAAAAGTGTCTTTGACATTTCAAAAAATATCGGAGAAATCCGGTATTTTTTTGCATAAAAAATGAATTTTTGGATATACCTTTAGGAATGATAGAAAAGGTGGACTGGAAACATGAAAAAGGGAATTTTTACCATAATAGGATTATTGTTTTTTCTGGTATATCTGAAAGAATCTGCACTGCCCAAGGAGCCCGTCAGGGTGGAGATGGAGCGGGTCTGGGGATTTTTGCCCTATGAGGGAAAATTGGAAAAAAAGGAGATCATTGCAGAAGAGGTGGAAACCGGGACATGCGATACCACAGAAGAAACGGTGGCAGAAGTGGAAGTCTGTAAAAACCGCTGGGGAATCTCGCTCAGTGAGGAGGAAAAAGAACTGCTTGCAAAGATCGTCTGGATCGAAGCCGCCGGGGAGCCGGTGGAAGGACAACAGGCGGTGGTGGAAGTCGTGTTTAACCGGATGCGATCGGAGTGGTACCCCGATACGCTCTATGAGGTGCTCGGGCAGGAGCATCCGCAGCAGTTCTGTTCGTTTCCATACCGGGATAGGGCAATGCCGACCGAAAAGGAATATCAGTCGATCGAACAGGTGTTAAATGGGGAGACCGACCGGCTGAGTCCGTCGTGTATTTATTTTTCTACGTTTCCGTTGACGGATGAGATCGAGTGTAAGATCGGAGGGCATTATTTTTGCGATTAGAAGATTGACACATATTTTGAAACATTATAAAATGGAAAGATATGAGACCGATGGAAAATAGAAAGAAAACAGGGAGCTTTTAGTATGGACATGCACACAGAAGAACGGCAGAAAGAAATCGAATTAAGCCTGCGGAAAAAATATCACAAGACGATATTTTCGCGTTTTACGAAAGCAATCAATACATATGATCTGTTACAGGACGGAGATAAGGTGGCAGTCTGCATTTCCGGCGGAAAAGATTCCATGCTTCTTGCAAAGTGTTTTCAGGAACTGAAGCGCCACAGAAAGATCAGTTTTGACTGTGTCTTTCTGGTCATGGATCCGGGGTATACAGAGGCGAACCGGAGACAGATCGAGAGAAATGCAGAGATCCTTGGCATTCCGTTGACCATTTTTGAGACCCAGATCTTTGATGCGGTGGTCGATATCGATAAAAATCCATGTTATTTATGTGCACGGATGCGCAGAGGATATTTATACAGCAAAGCAAAAGAATGTGGATGCAACAAGATCGCCCTGGGGCATCACTATGATGATGTGATAGAAACCATCTTAATGGGAATGTTATATGGGGCACAGGTACAGACCATGATGCCAAAACTCCACAGCACCAATTTTGAAGGGATGGAGCTGATCCGTCCGCTTTATCTGGTACGGGAGCAGGAGATCAAGGACTGGCGTGATGACAACGGACTGGAATTTTTACAGTGTGCCTGCCGGTTTACAGAGGACTGCGCAAACTGTGATGAGGATGGTGTGGCATTGTCCAAACGGCAGGAGATCAAGGAACTGATCGCCGGACTTTCCAAAGTAAACCCATTTGTGGAAGGCAATATTTTTAAGAGTGTGGAAAACGTGAATTTAAATACAGTGATCGCATATAAAAAAGACGGACAGATGATACATTTTCTGGACAATTATTGAGAAACCCATTGAAAAAACAGGGAAAATAGGATATGGTATTTTTATACAGTACTTTAGTAACAGAAAAAATAAAATGAGAGAGAAATACAGCAGCAATGAAAAAAGAAATAGAAATGACACAGACCAGTCAGGAATTATATGATGCACTGCTTCAGGCAAGACAGGAGATACAGGCAGAAAATATTTTTCTGGAGCGTATGAGCCATGAGATCAGAACACCGATGAATTCGATCATTGGTCTGACCTATCTGAGTAAAGAGAATATCGATAATCAGAAGCAGGTTTTGGAAAATTTGGATAAGATCGAAAAATCTGCCTATTTTTTGCGTTCCTTTATTGATGATATTTTGAATTTGTCGCTGTTAGAAAGTGGACGGGTTGCAGACAATAAAAAGACTACCTGTTTTCGTTGTTTTCTGGAAGAACTATCGGAAGAGATTAAGAGCAGGGCAGGAGAAAAACAGATCCGGTTTTCCATGGAGACACGCGGAGCCATGCAGAAAAGTTATTGCTTTGACAGTGAAAAGTTAAAGGAGGCATTGCTCCATATTTTAAAAAATGCAATCCGGTTTACTCCGGCAGGGGGACGTGTTGATTTTATCGCAGAACTGCTGCGGGAGGATGAAAAGGAAGGAATTTTCCGTTTTGAGATCCGGGATACCGGCATTGGCATGAGTGCGGACTTTATCGCACATGCATTTGATGCATTTGAGCAGGAAGAAAAGGCAGTGACAACGCTGGAGGGCGGAACCGGGCTCGGACTTACCATTGCGAAAAATATCCTTGATTTCATGGGAGGGAACATTCAGGTATACAGCAGGAAAAATACCGGAACAACCGTTGTGGTAACGCTCCCACTTGCAAGAAGCGAAGAGACGGCAGGTGCACCCGGCACTCAGGAAAAGGATTATGATTTTTCAGGAAAAAGGATCCTTTTAGTAGAGGACAGCGAGATCAATATCGAGATCACCAGAAATATTTTAGTTCATAAGAACTTTACAGTGGACGTCGCAGTAAACGGACAGGAGGGCGTGGACTGTTTTCTTGGTCATGAGGCGGGCTATTATGATGCCATTTTAATGGATATCCGTATGCCGGTGCTTGATGGGTTAAAGGCGACGCAGATGATCCGGAATGTGGCACATGCAGACAGTATGAAGATCCCGATCATTGCAATGACGGCAAATGTTTTTGAAGAGGATGTGCGTAAATCATTAGAGGCAGGTATGAATGCACATTTAAACAAGCCGGTGGATATCCGTCAGATGTATGAGCTTTTGGCACAGCTGATCTTAAATTAGGGATGTCTTATTTTGTCGAAAAAAGCAAATAACTTTCTGCCCTGTTTCACAGGGAATCCTGTATAATAAAAGCAGGAAAAGAAAAGGATAAAACGGATATGAGAAGGCAGCTTACGATGTTGGTGATAGATGATGTCGAGGTGAACCGGGCATCATTACGGGCGATTTTTGAGGAAGAATATAAGATCATAGAGGCAGCAGACGGGAATGCTGCCATTTTGATGCTGCAAAAAGAGGCAGTAGACCTTGTTATTTTAGATCTTTGCATGCCGGGGATGAATGGTAAAGAGGTCTTAAAACAGATCCGGGGCAGCAGAAAACATAGGCACATACCGGTTATCGTAAAATCAGCCATTGACGAGACCTTAGAAGAGGAAGTATTAGAGGCGGGGGCGGATGACTTTATCTTTTCGCCCTGTAATCCGGAGATCATAAGGAAACGTGTCCGGAATATTGCACACAATTATATCTATGAGCATGAGTTTCTTTCTGAGAAGATGCAGCGGGAACGCTATACCACCAGGGCAAGGGACAACTATACGATCGTCATGGTCGAGCGGCTGCGCCAGATCTTAAAAGAGATGGCAGGAGAAAATTCTGATGGGAAGCAGTCCGTGATCGCGGAGCAGATCGGTCAGATGGAACAGATGCTTCGCAATATCACAGAGGTATATGAGACCGGAAGAGAGTATGGAACCTTCCGAAACCGCGCATTTTCGATAAAATGTATGACAGAGACGATCGCAGCAGAAAACTATGAGACTGTATGGGGAGAAAAAGCAGAAGTGATCGTCGAAGAAGAGACCGTGGACTGCGAATATCTCTTCGGGGATGAAGAGCATATCAGGCGTATCTGGGAGAACCTGCTTCGGGCGGCAGCTGCAAAATCAAAGATCGTACGGACACAGTATGCCGTGGACTGCAAAGAGGATGGAGAAGTTATCCTTACTATAGCAGGGGCATCGGATAAGATCCGGGAGATGGAAGAAAACAGTTATCTGGTCACTAAGACGATGGCGGAGTTACTGTGTGGTATGGTTACAAGGACAGAGGATACGCTTCGGATCGCGTTCCCATTAAATAAAGGGAAAGCACCGGTATCGCAGCGCGGGGATTTTTCTTCGGTACGGATGTTAAATGTAGGGGATGAAGAGATTTACCGGGATTATTATAAAATTCTGTTAAACCGCCTTGGAATGAGCTATGATGTCGCAGCGGATGAGGCAGAGACAATGCAGTGTCTGGAAGAGGCATATGAGAGCGGAGACGGATTTGACATCTGCGCAGTCAACTGGCAGATGGAGGGCGGATGCGCCCCGGAGATCATGCGGAAGATCCGAAAGCAATATGACCGTGATACCATTGTACTGGTCGGATTTTCAGGGGATATGGAAAAATATGCGGATGAGATGAAAGCTGCCGGAGCAGATTATCTGTTAGACAAGCCGCTATTTCAGGGCACCCTGTATCAGATGTTATCTGACATCTGCCAGGGAAAACTATTGGAAAGACCGGAAGACGGCGCATAAAAACAGAAAAACCGGACAGAATGTTTCTGAAAAGGAAAATGCAGATGCAAAGGTTTGCAGGCAGTTTTTCTTTTAATAAACAGGAAGGAAGGTAGCGTATGAGCCAGTTATCAGAAAAAGAATTATCCGCATTAAATGACCTGCTGACAGAGGAAGAACTTCTTATTAAGAAATTCCAGATGCTTGCAGAGCATACACAGGATCAGGAGATCAGTGCAAAATTTACAGAGATCTCCCAGAAACATCAGGGACACTTTAATTCCCTGTATGCGCAGCTGAGCTAATGGAAATCCGATTTGGAAGAAAGGGCAGGATGAGATGACAGAGCAGATTTATACAGATAAAGAGATTTTGGCAGATGCACTGACAGCGGAGAAGACCGCGACCAACAACTACAATACATTCGCAAATGAATGTGTGCATGATGGCGTGAGGGATGCAATCTTACATTGTCTCGAACAGGAGCACAGCATTCAGGAGGATGTATTCAATATGATGCATCAGAGAGGATATTATCCGACACCGGATGCAGAACAGAATAAAGTACAGAATGCAAAACAGAAGTTTTCCCAGTGTGTGAAAACCGTTTAGATCGAAAAGGGAGCCAGAACGGGAGGTTTTGGCTCTTTTTTCATGCCAAAAACACACAGGGTGAAATCTGAACAGATGAAAAAAATAAAATATTGAGAAAAAATATCAATAATGTTATTGACATCTAATAAACGTTAGATTATACTAACCACCGTAGAAAACAAATTGAAACTCATTATCAATACGGAAAGAGGAAGAGGATGATATGATGCCGCTTACAATGGCAAGTACAGGAGAACCAAACACGATTAAAAAAGTGGGAGGAAAAGAAGAGACCAGAAGATTTCTGGAAAATTTAGGATTTGTTGCCGGAGGAGTTGTGACCGTTGTTTCTGAGATCGGTGGAAACATGATCGTCAATGTAAAAGACTCACGTGTAGCAATTGGAAAAGATATGGCAAATAAGATCATGGTTTAATGAGCTTACAATGACAGGCGTCCTTTGGGGCGCGACTGCTGTTGATAGATATTAAAAAAGGAGCCAGTATATGAAAACATTAAAAGAAGTGGCCTGCGGTAGTACCGTCAAGGTGAAGAAACTGACCGGAGAGGGTCCGGTAAAAAGAAGAATCATGGACATGGGCATTACAAAAGGTGTCGATATCTATGTAAGAAAGGTAGCACCGCTTGGGGATCCTGTTGAGGTAACCGTCAGAGGATATGAGTTATCCTTAAGAAAAGCAGATGCTGAAATGATCGAAGTAGAGTAATTTTTTTTGCCTGATTGTTAGCAAAAGCTAACAGTAGACAGCCAAAGCAAACAAAAGGAAGTAAGAACAAACCAAAAAAGGAGAAACGTTATGGCAGTAAAAATTGCACTCGCAGGTAACCCTAACTGCGGTAAAACAACATTATTCAATGCCCTGACAGGTTCGAACCAGTTCGTAGGTAACTGGCCGGGTGTTACGGTAGAGAAAAAAGAAGGAAAATTAAAAGGACACAAAGATGTGATCATCATGGACTTACCAGGTATCTATTCTTTATCTCCTTATACATTAGAGGAGGTCGTTGCCAGAAATTACCTCATTGGCGACAGACCGGATGCCATTATCAATATTGTAGACGGAACCAACATTGAGAGAAACCTGTATCTCTCTACTCAGTTAATGGAGCTTGGAATTCCGGTGATCATGGCGATCAATATGATGGATATCTTAGAGAAGAACGGTGATAAGGTACATATTGATAAATTAAGCAAAAAATTAGGCTGTGAAGTCGTTGAGATTTCCGCATTAAAGGGAACTGGTATCCAGAAAGCAGCAGAAAAAGCAGTTGCACTGGCACAGGCAAAGAAAACAGTAATTCCGGTACACGAGTTTTCAAAAGAGGCAGAGGATTACATCCGCACTGTAGAAAACAAATTAACCGGTATCGTAGAAGAAGATCAGAAACGTTTCTTTGCGATCAAATTATTAGAGAGAGATAATAAGATCGGCGAGCAGATGAAACAGGTTCCTGATGTTTCCATGGAGATCAAACAGATGGAAGACTCTTTTGATGATGATACCGAGAGTATTATCACAAATGAGAGATATGTGTACATTTCTTCTATTATTGATGAGTGTATCACAAAGAACAACAAACAGGAGCTGACAACATCTGATAAGATCGACCGCATCGTAACCAACAGATGGCTTGCACTTCCAATTTTCGCAGTTGTTATGTTCATTGTATATTATGTATCTGTAACAACCGTCGGAACTTTTGTAACAGACTGGACCAATGATGTATTATTCGGTGAGATCATTCCTCCTGCAATCGAGAGCGGCTTAAATGCGATCGGATGTGCAGACTGGTTACAGGGACTGATCCTTGACGGTATCGTAGCCGGTGTTGGTGCAGTACTTGGTTTCGTACCACAGATGCTTGTATTATTTATTTTCCTTGCATTCTTAGAGTCCTGCGGATACATGGCTCGTGTTGCTTTCATCATGGACCGTATCTTCCGCAAATTCGGACTTTCCGGAAAATCCTTCATCCCAATGTTAATTGGTAGTGGATGTGGAGTTCCTGGTGTTATGGCTTCCCGTACCATCGAGAATGACCGTGACAGAAAAATGACAATTATGACAACAACATTTGTTCCTTGTGGAGCAAAACTGCCGATTATCGCTATGATCGCAGGTGCATTCTTCGGAAACTCAGGATGGGTTGCAACCAGTGCATATTTCGTTGGTATCGCAGCGATCATCTGTTCCGGTATCATCTTAAAGAAAACAAAAATGTTCGCAGGCGATCCTGCACCATTCGTTATGGAGCTTCCTGCATATCACTGGCCAACCGTTGGAAACGTACTCAGAAGTATGTGGGAGCGTGGCTGGTCCTTCATCAAAAAAGCAGGTACTATCATCTTATTATCAACTATCATCTTATGGTTCTTAATGAGCTTTGGATGGGAGAGTGGAAGCTTTGGAATGGTTGAGGAGTTAAATAACTCTATCCTTGCTTCTATCGGAAGCGCAATCGCATGGATCTTTGCACCACTTGGCTGGACAAAATTAGGCGAAGGATGGAAGATGGCAGTAGCAGCGATCACAGGTTTAATCGCAAAAGAGAACGTAGTAGCAACCTTCGGTATGTTATATGGTTTCGCAGAAGTTGCAGAAGATGGTTCCGAGATCTGGGGCAACCTGGCAGCAGCTATGACACCGGTTGCAGCATATGGCTTCTTAGTATTTAACTTATTATGTGCACCATGTTTCGCAGCAATGGGTGCGATCAAACGTGAGATGAACAACGCAAAATGGTTCTGGTTCGCAATCGGATATCAGTGTGGATTAGCATATGTTGTTTCCTTATGTATCTATCAGATCGGTACATTAATTACAACAGGCTCCTTCGGAATTGGAACAGTTGTTGCATTCCTTCTTGTGATCGGATTTATTTATCTGTTATTCCGTCCTTACAGGGAAAGCGAAGAGTTAAAAGTAAATGTTAAAGGCATGGCAGGTGCCAGATAAGCATCTGTGACACATCAGCCTGCATCACCCGATGCAGGCTGATAAAAAAAGGAGGCATTTTTATGGGAACAGTTGTTGTAGGTTTAGGTTTGGCAGCAATCGTGGCACTTATCATCCGCAGCATGGTTCGGGCAAAGAAAAATGGAAAATCCTTACAATGTGGGGGAGATTGTAGTCACTGTGGCGGACATTGCAGCTAGGAGGTGGGATCTTGTTACAGAAACAGACAGAAAAAGAGAGCAGAAAACACGATTCCCGAAATTATCACAGGACACAGATGCAGAAAGAAATGATCATAGAGCGTTTGCGAGAGAGAGGATGCAGGATCACCAAACAGCGTCTGATGCTGTTGGATATCATATTAGAGCAGGAATGTTCCTGCTGTAAAGAAATTTATTATAAAGCATCAAAAGAAGATGAAAAAATCGGACCGGCAACGGTCTATCGTATGGTCAATACATTAGAAGAGATCGGTGCAATCAGTCGAAAAAATATGTATAAGATCGCCTGTGGAGAGGCGTGTGAGATAGAAGATGCCTGTCAGGTAGAATTAAGCGATGATACCATCTGCAAACTATCTGCACAGATGTGGAACAGTGTTATACGGGCAGGATTAAAAGCCTGTGGATATATTGAGAATCAGGAAATAAAGAATGTGGTTGTAAAGCCATGTGAATGTGAATAAAACAAAAAACTGTCGAATAATAGATTGTACGTTTGGCGGACATAGCTATTATGATGAATTACAAAATGCGTAAATTCAGATCTGGAATTTGCGCATTTTTACTATCAAAGAAAGTGGAACAGAATGGAAAAGAACAGAGAAAACGGGGCAAGAGAAGCAAAGATCCGGGCAAAGCGGGAGCAGGAAAAGAAAACTGTAACCTCCATGATAGAGATCTACTGTCATGGGATGCACAAAACAAAAAAAGGAGAACTGTGTGAGACATGCGAAGCATTGCGGGTGTATGCCGATGCACGGACGGAGCACTGTCCTTTTATGGAGACAAAGACATTCTGCAGTGCATGCAGTGTACACTGCTATGCCGGCGAAAAGCAGAAACAGATGAAAGAAGTGATGCGTTACGCGGGACCGAGGATGCTCTGTGTGCATCCGTATCTTACCGTAAAACACGGTGTGGTTACCTTACGCAATAAGCGAGCGAAAAAGAAAATGGAAAAAGGAGTAAAGAACAATGTTTCATAAACGCCTGATGAAAGAATTTAAAGAGAACCAGAAATACGTTGCAGGAATGGTCATCACGCAGTGGGTATCGCTTTTGTGTAATGTCTGTCTGATGCTTGCGGTCGCAGGTGTGATCGAGGGCGTATTCGTAAGAAACCGGGAATTTTACATAAGTGATGTGGTGCCGCTTTTGGTCACATGGCTTCTTGTGATCTTAATAAGAATGGCAATGACAACGTTAAATACCAGATTGTCCTTTCAGGCATCTTCGAAAGTAAAGCTGACCTTAAGGGAGCGCATTTATGAAAAACTGATGCAGCTTGGCAGCAATTACCGGGATGTGGCACCAACCTCAGAGGTGGTGCAGATCTCAACCGAGGGAGTCGACCAGCTGGAAATCTATTTCGGAAAATATGTGCCGCAGTTTTTCTACAGTTTGCTGGCACCCATCACATTGTTTGTGATCGTTGGTACGATGAATATAAAAACGGCAGTGGTCCTGTTTTTATGTGTGCCGCTGATCCCGATCTCCATTGTGGCAGTGCAGAAATTTGCAAAAAAACTGCTGGCAAAATACTGGGGCAGTTATACGGAGCTGGGCGATTCCTTTCTGGAAAATCTGCAGGGACTGACCACATTAAAGATCTATCAGGCAGATGAGCGGTATGCAAAGAAGATGGACGAAGAGGCAGAGCAGTTCCGGAAGGTCACGATGCGTGTCCTGATCATGCAGTTAAACTCCATCAGTGTCATGGATCTGGTGGCATATGGCGGTGCAGGACTCGGTATCATTTTAGCAGTGCAGGAACTTGGAAAAGGAACGATCTCCATGGCACAGTGCTTCTTTATCATTATGATATCGGCAGAATTTTTCCTGCCGCTGCGATTGCTTGGCTCATTTTTCCATATTGCAATGAATGGAAATGCGGCAGCCGACAAGATCTTTCACCTGCTGGATGCTCCGGTACCGGCAGATGGAACGGTAACGGAAGTTTTGGATGATACGATCACGTTTTCAGATGTCCATTTCTCCTATGAACCGGGAAAACATGTCTTAAAGGGAATTGATTTTACCGCAAAAAAAGGAAAACTTACGGCACTGGTGGGCGTTTCCGGCTGCGGAAAAAGTACAACGGCATCCCTTCTTCTGGGAGAACAGCGCAAAAAAGAGGACGGGCTGTATCAGGGCATGGTTACGATCGGAAATGTGCCGGTCGAGACGATCGCACACCATACACTTACCACCAGGATCACACGAGTGCGGCATGACAGCTACCTGTTTGCGGGAACGGTGGAAGAAAATTTAAAAATGGGAAAGCCCGATGCAACCAAAGAGGAGATGGAAGCAGCATTAAAGCGGGTCGAACTCTATGATACGATCATGGAAAAAGGCGGTCTTTCGATGCAGCTTAGTGAAAAAGCGGCGAACCTGTCCGGCGGACAGAAGCAGCGTCTTGCGCTTGCAAGGGCAATTTTACATGACAGTGATATCTATATTTTTGATGAGGCAACATCAAATATTGATGTGGAGAGTGAGAACAAGATCATGGAGGTCATCCATGAAATGGCAAAACAAAAGACCGTACTTTTGATCTCACACCGTCTTGCCAATGTTGTGGATGCAGATGCCATCTATGTGATGCGGGATGGCGTGATGGCAGAGCAGGGAAAACATGAGAGCCTGATGGCGGAACATGGGTATTATTATGATCTGTTTATGACACAGCAGGTGCTGGAACGATACACGAAGGAGGCGAACTAGAATGGGAGCAACGACAAAAAAGACCAGAAGCGGCATACAGGTAATGGCGGGGCTGATCGGGATGATAAAGCCATTGCTTCCGGTGATGGCAGTAGCGATCCTGATGGGCTGCGTGGGCAATCTGATGGCGACATTTATCACGGTACTTGGCGGCTACGCGCTGTTGACCTCGGTATCTTTGTATGCAGGAAATCTGAAACTCTATATGATACTGATCATCGCATTTGCCGTACTGCGCGGCATCCTGCGCTATGCGGAGCAGGCAAGCAATCACTTTATCGCATTTAAACTGTTAGCACAGATCAGACATAAGGTATTTGCTGCACTGCGCAGACTGTGCCCGGCAAAGCTGGACGGAAGCAGAAGCGGAAATCTGATCTCCATTATCACAAGCGATATCGAGTTACTCGAAGTATTTTATGCGCATACGATTTCGCCGATCGCGATCGCGGTGATCACATCTTTCTTTATGACGATATTTATCGGGAAAGTGCACCCGGCACTCGGGGCACTGGCGTGTCTTTTTTATCTGATCGTGGGAGCAGTCATTCCGGTATGCAACGGAAGAGCGGGAAGCAGATTAGGACAGGAATACCGGAAGAATTTTGGCGGACTCAATACGACGGTGCTTGACAATCTCTATGGACTGGATGAGATCCTTCAGTATCAGAGAGAAGAAGAGCGGCTTTCTTCTATGCGCAGACAGAATAAGAAACTGGAGCAGACCAATGAAAGTTTAAAAAAGAAAGAAAATACACAGCGCGTAGTAACGGATGCCGTGATCCTTTTTGCCGGCATTGCAATGACTGTGTTTGCTGCTTACCTGTGGAGCAAAGGACTGATCCCGGCAGAACAGATCGTGGTCGTCGTGATCGGGATGATGAGTTCCTTTGGACCAACCGCAGCACTGTCTTCTCTGTCAAATAACTTAAATCAGACTTTAGCGAGCGGCAATCGTGTCCTTGATATCTTAGAGGAAGAGCCAATCGTCTGGGATGTAACAGGCGGAGTGGAATGTCCGAAGGAAGATATCGCCTGTGAACATGTGACATTTTCCTACCCGGAGGGAGAAAATATCTTATCGGATTTTAATGTGGTATTTGAAAAAAATAAGATTCATGGTATCCTTGGTAAGAGTGGTTGCGGAAAATCAACCCTGTTAAAATTGCTGATGCATTTTTATGAGACAGAAAGCGGAACGATCTCTTATGGTAAAACAGAGATATCCGGGATCAATACAAAATCTCTGCGAAATGGGATTTCCTATGTGACACAGGAGACCTTCCTGTTTCAGGATACGATTGAAAACAATATCAAAGTGGCAAAGGAAGATGCGACAAGGGAAGAGGTCATTGCTGCTGCAAAGAAAGCCTCCATCCATGAATTTATCGAATCGCTGCCAAATGGCTATGACACAAAGTTAAGCGAGCTTGGAACCTCGGTTTCCGGTGGAGAGAAGCAGCGGATCGGGATTGCGCGTGCGTTTTTACACGATGCGGAATTTATTTTTCTGGATGAACCGACCAGCAATATCGACAGTCTGAACGAAGGCATGATCTTAAGAAGTTTGGAGCAGGAAAAACAGGGAAAGACCGTTCTTTTGGTTTCCCACCGGAGATCCACGATGGGGATCTGTGATGACGTGACCGCTATGGGATAACTGATTACAGGGAGGAGCCTTTAGGATGAAGGGACTGGAAAAACATATCATAGATACGATGAAAGAGTGGCAGATCAAGATCGGGTATCAGGAGGGAGAAATGAAACTTTATTACCCGGGCAGCACTTTGATCGAGCTTTTAGATCTGCCGGAAGATATCGGTGAAGATGGGCTGCAACAGGCATTGGATGAGTTCTTTAAGAGGGAAGAACCCTCATTGGGGAAGATAACGATCTCCGGTAATATGGAGCGCTATTGCCTGACCATCCCCAAAGAGGGATGTGCCTATGTGGCAGAGCAGGTAGAAGATCCGGTTTTTTTAAAACGTTTTCTGGCAGTTATTACAGATAAAAATGCCACGATGGAACAGGTCAGGGCATGTTTTCTTTCCTATGCAAAAGAGTGTAATCTGACATTGCACGAAGAAGATGAGTCGGGAGAGGAACTTGGACATGTCTTTTATTTTGAAGGAGAGACAGAGGAGACCTATGTTTACTGTGTGGAGCAGGATGAATTTGGGATCACGTATCACAGATTTACCTGGCAGGATTTCAAAAGATTATAAAAAAGAAACAGCAAAAGGGTTGACAGATCAGCCCTTTTGTTTTAATCTATATATGAACAGATATTCATATGATAATATGAATGGATGAAAAAACATTGAAATGATGCGGAGGTGACAATTTGGCATTAGAAGATGTAGAACATTGTGAAGATTTTTGTGTTCATACGGACAGAATAAAAAAGGTAAATGAAAAGATGCCGGATGAGGATGAACTGTATGATATCGCAGAGTTGTTTAAGGTATTTGGGGACTCCACCAGGATCCGTATCTTATATGTTTTGTTTGAATCAGAACTCTGTGTCTGTGATCTGGCAGAAACCCTGCATATGAATCAGTCAGCAGTGTCTCACCAGTTAAAGATCTTAAAACAGGCAAAACTCGTGTCTGGACGAAGAGAAGGCAAGTCGGTCTTTTATTCCTTAGCGGATGACCATGTCAGAGCCATCATCGATCAGGGACGTGAGCATATAGAAGAGTAAACTCTTCCAGAGTAAATTCTTCTATCATAAAATCTGGTCTCTTTACAACCCGCACACAGGCGTGGGAGACCATCTGGAATATGCGTTTTGAGAACATTCCGGGAAACTAAAAAATAAAAAAGGGATGTGTGCAGAGAAGGAGCTTATCATGAAAAAGAAATTCAAATTAGAAGATTTAGACTGTGCAAACTGCGCTGCAAAAATGGAAGATGCGATCAAAAAAATTCCAGGTGTCAATGATGCAAGTGTCAGCTTTATGACACAGAAGATGATGGTGGATGCAGAAGATGAAAAATTTGATGCCATCATGGATGAAGTTGTAAAAGTATGTGCAAAGGTAGAACCGGATTGTAAGATCTTAAGGTAGATGCGTATGAATAAGAAACAGAAAAAAATGCTGGTGCGTATCATCATAACCTTTGTAATCTTTGCAGGTTTGCTGATATGCGAACACACAGGAGCGCTGGATGCAGTACATCCACCAATTTTATTGTTTGTGATCTATCTGATCCCGTACCTTATCATTGGATATGATATCGTATGGAAAGCAGCACGAAACATCAGCCATGGACAGGTGTTTGATGAAAACTTCCTGATGATGGTAGCAACATTTGGTGCGTTTGGGGTAAAAGAATATTCCGAGGCAGTGGCAGTTATGCTGTTCTATCAGGTGGGAGAACTGTTCCAGGGATATGCCGTTGGCAAATCCAGACAGTCGATTTCTGACATGATGGACATCTGCCCGGAATATGCCAATATCGAGGAGAATGGAACTTTGACCCAGGTAGACCCGGATGACGTTGAAGTTGGAACGATCATCGTGATAAAACCGGGCGAACGTATCCCGTTAGATGGTATCGTAACCGAAGGAGAGTCGATGATCGATACCGCAGCGTTGACCGGTGAATCCGTACCGCGCAAAGCGCAGGAGGGAGATGAGATCATCAGTGGATGTGTCAATGGAAGCGGTACATTAAAAGTACAGGTGACTAAGGCATTTGATGACTCGACGGTTGCCAAGATCCTGGAACTGGTGGAAAATGCAAGCAGCAAGAAAGCAAAAGTGGAGAATTTTATTACGCGTTTTGCAAAATATTATACACCGGTTGTTACGATCGGTGCAGTCGTCCTTGCAATCGTACCTCCACTGATCCTGGGTGGTGGATTTGGAGAATGGATCCAGAGAGCATGTATTTTCCTTGTTATCTCCTGCCCATGTGCACTTGTGATCTCGGTTCCACTGGGATTTTTCGGGGGCATCGGTGCAGCGTCCAAGATAGGTGTCCTGGTAAAAGGAAGCAACTACTTAGAGGCAGTTGCTGAGATGGATACCATCGTTTTTGATAAGACAGGAACCCTGACGAAGGGCGAGTTTAAAGTTTCCGAGATCATACCGGATACCGCAGGCGGCATGGATCAGGCAACGTTGCTTGAACTGGCAGCATACGGAGAGGGATATTCCAATCATCCGATCGCCAATTCCATCCGTGAGGCATATGGAAAACCACTTTCCATGGAACGTGTGACAAATGCAGAAGAGGTGGCAGGACATGGAATCCATGCCAGGATCGATGGCAGAGAGGTTTACCTTGGAAATGCGAAGCTGATGAAGGCACAGCAGATCCCATTTACGGAGACAAGAAGTGCCGGAACGATCGTATATCTTGCCTGTGATGGAGCTTTTGCCGGAACGATCGTGATCTCCGATACCATCAAAGAGGGAGCGAAGGAAGCAATCGCCGAGATGAAACGGGTTGGCGTAAAAAAATGTGTGATGCTGACCGGAGACCGGGAGGCAGCTGCACAGGCAGTTGCTGACACACTCGGACTGGACGAGGTACATGCAGAATTACTTCCTGCGGATAAGGTAAGTGAAGTAGAACAGCTGTTAGCAAAAGAGAGCGAAAAAGGAAAACTTGCATTTGTCGGCGACGGCATCAATGATGCACCGGTACTGACCAGAGCAGATATCGGTATCGCGATGGGAAGCATGGGTTCCGATGCAGCGATCGAAGCAGCGGATGTTGTTTTGATGGATGATGATGTCAGAAAGATCGCATCCATTGTAAAGATTGCAAGAAAGACCTTAAGGATCGTAAAACAGAACATCGTATTTGCCTTGGCAGTCAAGGCACTGGTATTGATCCTTGGTGCACTTGGTATGGCAAATATGTGGGAAGCCGTATTCGCAGATGTAGGTGTTTCTGTCATTGCAATTTTAAATTCCATGCGCGCACTGAATGAAAAATAAAAAAGAGTGTGTTATAATAGAGCCGCACAAAACACAGACAATGTGTAGAAATGAGGTTCTTGCATGGAAAATGATTTTTCACAGGGAAAAATATCACATAATATCATCGTACAGGCGATCCCACTCATTTTAGCGCAGCTCGTCCAGCTGCTCTATAATGTAGTGGATCGCATCTATATCGGGCATCTGCCGGGGGCAGACAGCATGGCACTGACCGGGATCGGACTGGCATTTCCTCTGACGACACTGATCGCAGCATTTACCAATCTGTTCGGGATGGGAGGTGCTCCGCTGTTTGCCATCGCAAGAGGTGCAAAAGAAGAGGAACGCGCAGAAAAGATCATGGAAAATACCTTTTCACTTCTGCTTGGTTCCTCTATCGTTTTGTTTGTGGCATCCTATCTGTTACGCAGACCGGTCTTATACCTGTTCGGGGCGAGTGATGCCTCTTACGTGTATGCAGATGCTTATTTGAAAATCTATTTATTTGGAACACCGTTTGTTATGATCTCAACCGGAATGAATGGCTTTATCAATGCGCAGGGCTTTCCGAAGATCGGTATGATGACGACTGCGATCGGTGCGCTGTTAAATCTGATCTTAGATCCACTATTTATTTTTGTTTTTCATATGGGAGTAGCGGGAGCAGCCATTGCAACGGTCATCAGCCAGATCGTATCAGCAGCCTGGGTATTCCGGTTTCTGACAGGGAAAAAAGCATTGCTGCGTTTAAAAAAGAAGAGGCTTGTGGTGTCGCTTCCTATGACAAAGGATATCGTAAGCCTTGGGTTTGCTGGATTTATCATGCAGGGAACCAATTGTCTGGTCCAGGTGGCATGCAATGCCACTTTAAAAACATATGGGGGAGATCTGTATGTCGGCATTATGACAGTCATCAATTCGGTTCGTGATATCCTCTCTTTGCCGATCAGTGGTCTTACCAGTGGGGCACAGCCGGTGCTCGGTTACAATTATGGGGCAAAGGAATACGACAGGGTAAGACAGGGCATCCGCTTTACCGCCATGCTGGGTGTGATCTATACGGTTGTGGCATGGTTGTTTGTCCACCTGGAGCCGGAACTTTTAATTTCCATTTTTACCAGTGATAAGGCAATGATCACATCCGGGGTCGTGGCATTGCAGATCTATTTCTTTGGATTTTTCTTTATGGTATTCCAGTTTACCGGGCAGTCCACGTTTACGGCACTTGGCTATTCGAAGTATGCGATCTTCTTTTCCCTGCTCAGAAAGGCGATCATCGTAACACCATTGACCCTGTTATTGCCACGGCACGGCTTTGGTGTCAATGGCGTTTTTATGGCAGAACCGATTTCAAATGCGATCGGTGGACTGGCATGTTTTACGACCATGTGGTTCGTGGTATACCGAAAACTTGGCAGGATGCCAGATAAATGAGAAAAAGTATCATTTTCATCTGTTCCATTTTTGAAAAAATAGGTATATGATAACGGTTAGAAAAAACTAACGATAGCCGCGCAAGTGGCGGAAGAGGTGAAAAATATGGCAACAGCAATTATTATTTTAGTACTGGTAGTGATCTGTGTATTTTCCATAAAGAGCTATGTCACAAAACTGTCCCATGGATGTTGCGGTGGCGGCGGAGATGCAGAAAAAAAGGTTAAAGTGGCAGACACAGACGAGGCAAATTACCCCTATAAAAAACGAGTCGGCATTGAGGGCATGACCTGCAATAACTGTAAGATGCGTGTGGAGAATACCTTCAACCAGATGGAGGGAACCTGGGCAAACGTTGATTTAAAGAAAAAAGAGATGCTGCTTTGTACCAAGACTCCGATGGATGAGGCAGATATCCGTATCCCGATCGCTAAATTAGGATATACGATGACAGAGATCAAAGAAGCATAATGCAGTTGTTCGGATACTGCTAAGATACGGCAAAATCACAGAAAAAGAAAATCGCAAATGGTATAATCGAGACAATTTCCAGAAGAAAATGGAAAAATTTACATGGAATACGGAAAAGGTATTCAGAGTGGGAGGAAATATGTTTCAGGATATATTAGCGATTTCAATGGGGATTGTCGTGATCTCGGCAGGGGTCTGGGTATGGTGGCTGGATCATGGCAAGGACAATAAAAATTGATAAACTTTATCAATAATAAGAAAATACTGGAAAAATGAAAAACAACTTGCTATAATGCGTGATAAACCATATGAAAAAAAGCATACGGAAAGGAGAAAAAAATGAAATTTAGCGACATTGATTGGAAGAAAACAGGAATTTTTGCAGCAGGCGTTGCATTTGGTACAGCAGGTATCAAAGTACTTTCCAGCAAAGATGCTAAGAAGGTTTATACAAGCGTTACAGCAGCAGCGTTACGTGCAAAAGACTGTGTGATGAAAGTTGCAGGCACCATACAGGAGAATGCAGAGGACATTTACGAAAGTGCCCAAAATATTAACGAAGAGAGAGCTGCAGCAGCAGAGGCAGCCGCTTACGCAGATACTTCCGAAGAGACCACAGAAACAACAGAAGAATAAGAAAAACGAAAAACACCTGTGGAAAACGCAGGTGTTTTCCATATGGAAAGAGGCAGATTATGAAATTTATAATCAAACACGAAACAAAAGGCAGAATACGTATCCATGTGTGCCAGTACCGGATGAACTATGCGCAGGCGGACACTCTGCTTTATTTTTTGCACAACCATAAATTTATTACATTTGCCAAGGTCTATGAAAGAACTGCGGATGCAGTTATTTCATATGTGGGAGACCGTGAGCAGATAATTAAGGATTTACAGGCATTTTCTTATGAAAAAATAGAGCTTCCGGCAGGACTGTTAGAGAGTTCCGGAAGAGAATTAAATGCCGATTATCAGGAAAAACTTGTCTTGCGTGTGGTACGCCGTTATGCAGGAAAACTGATCATTCCGGCACCAATCCGCT
>OLGB01000412.1_pt1 | contig 62510 bp, 68 predicted proteins | sample 1605691 | NCBI WGS metagenome assembly OLGB01 (sample SAMEA3888925, study PRJEB22519) | human gut metagenome | biome: human gut; feature: human-associated habitat; material: faeces | place: Denmark | collected 2010
GAAGATGCCCATTCAACTGCATATTCAAAAAATGAAGAGGGAAGCGGATGTTATAAAGAAAAATGAAAAAGGTGCCAATGAATACTTGACACAAACTTCAGGTAACGGCTGCATTGCTGTTATTTTTGTGATATAATATAGATATGAATTTAGCAAATCGGAAGTTATTGAGATAATTAAACATAGGAGGATGATACTTTAATGATTCTTATTCGTGGAATAAAAGGTGAGGCTTACGCTAGAAAAATAGAAAAAGGAATTGTTGATTGTAGAGATATTTTGTCTGCTTTACTGCAACCACCAGTAACTGGTTACGAATACTCGAATTATTATGAAAAAAATTTGGTTAAAGCATTGACATATTTTACAAGTGAATACGCAGGAAACCTTCATAATCCTCAATTCCTATATTCTATATTAATTGATTACTATATTCCGCATATTTACCTAACATATTTTCATATTTTAAATGATCATTCTTTAGAATGGTTAGATAAATTTGATGATGATTATAAGTTTATTGCATTAAATGTCAAAATTGATAGGCTTACCCAAACTGCGATAGGTAACGAGTTTTTTGGTGCTAGAATGTCATACGTAGATAGTATTGGGCAACTTAGTCAAGATGAAACTAATAATTTCTATGCAGCATGTATGTGCTCGTTAGAAAATCTATTTACAGATAAAAGTGATATGGTGCTTCCACTTCAAATTTATAATACACTATCATTTCCTCTTTTATGTAGAGAACAGGATGAGAAGTTTACTGATATAGAAAATGAATTTAGGATAATAGCATATGACTGCCCTAGAATACAAAATGGAAAAATAAAACAAATACCTAGAGAGGTAACGATTATGGGAAAAACTGGTATCGAATATAAGGGTATATTAAATGCAGGGGAAAATCCTGTTTTAGAGAGTAATCTTTGCTTATTAAATAATCCTAATAAGTTATTGAGTAATATCCTTATGGAAGAGCAAGGAATGGTTACTTTAGACAGTAAATTTAAATCTATTAATATACGTGATATTTCTGATGATTATATGTATTTGGGAGGAAAAATAGATTGTGAAAATTATATTAAAAAAATGATTAAATGTAAGCTTAAAGATATTTATGTAAATAGAACTATTTGTAGAAAGCATAAAATGAGCGATATTTCAGATGCTGTATTTGTTCCAGGCTATCAGAAAGTGGAATACTAGATAAATTACATATAGTTTGACAGATTTGAATTTGAGGAGGTGAGCAGAATTATGGTAATACCTGAAAATTTAAAACAATATAAAGAAACCCCGAACGATTGTCCCAATGTTGTTGTCAAGCAAAATTGTAACACTTTGTGATAGTTTCCTCTATGCAGCATAACGAGCTGCATGAGGAGTGCGACCACCATTATGTGTATGTGGTCTTTTATGATTATACTTTCCATAAATGAATTCTAAAGTCTTCTGATCTAGGTCTACATCTGATGCAAATGAATAAAGATTGTAGAATTCATTTTTGAATGTGTTGTAAAATCGCTCCATTGGAGCATTGTCATAAGGACATCCAGCACGACTCATACTTTGTTGCACAAAATTTTTTTCACAGAATTCATTGAATTCTTTTGACGTATACTGGCTTCCTTGGTCTGAATGCAGAATATTCCTTTTCCTGGTTTATCTACGTCTAGCGCTTTCTGAAGCGTTGCAATTGCTAATTCCGTAGTTATATTTGATCCATTTAAGGTAGCAACGGCACTACGATCGAAAAGGTCAATAATCGAACAATTATAGCGCATGGAACCGTTTGGTCTTGGCATATATGTAAAATCAGTACACCATACTTTGTTCGGTTCTGTTACATTAAATTCTCGATTGACTAAATTACAAAATACCTTGTTGGCTTTTCCCTTTTTGTATTCTGGCTTTTTACGTCTGACAATAGATTGTAAGCCTAGTTCGTGCATATATTTAAAAATTGTAGCATACGAGTAAATTACATTTTCTAGAACTAGATAATTACGCATCATTCGATACCCAGGAACTCCATCGTTCTCGTGGTATATTTTAACAATCATTCGTTGTATGGATGCTTTGATTTTCCTATACTCTGATTTACGATCTTTCAAGTAATTGTAATAAGCATTTGGACAGATATTAAACATTCTGAGAAGCCATCTGACACCGAATTCTGGAGAGTGTTTTTGAATAAACTGGTATTGCGCTAATCGATTTCCTTCGCAAAGAATGCCGCTGCTTTTTTTAGGAACTCATTTTCCTTTTTTATCTCGGCTAATTCTTTACGTAAACGATTAATTTCCGCATATGAATCATTTTCCTGCTGGATGTTTTCATTTGTTTGGCATTCTTTGCTGCGCTGAGTTAACCAGTATCTTAAAGTACCTTTACCAAGATGAAATTCTTCGGTAAGACTTTTGATTGTTCGACCTTCCTCCAGATGAAGGCGAATGATTTGTTCTTTGAACTCAGGCTCATACTTAATTTTGTTTGACATTATAACATCTCCTTGTAGTTTGAATTATATCAAACTATCACTTGGTGTTACAACTTAATTATAGCAGGACACAAGTATGATAAAAACAATCCTGATTATAGATGTAGTGTAGATTATGATAGGACTAATTATCGTAAAGACAAAGCGGCATTTGAAGCAACAAAAGAAAAGGTGAGTGTCTTTGAAATAATAAATCTGATTAATTCGTTTCTAAATGATATCGTGTGGATGAAATTTACTATAGATGGATATTTAGGTGTTGTAGCTTCATCTAATGATATTGATTTTAATTATAATACTAATTCTGGAAAATTAATAAAATCAGTTAATAAGAAGTGGGATAAAAATAGAATAATTATTGTACCATTTCCTAATATCAAAGGAAGAGATGAACGAGTGATGATTGAAAAAATGATAGGTAATTATTTGAGCGACAATAAAGTTCCAATAATCGATTTATATTCTCATAATTTGGGAGAATAGTATATGGATACACTTTCAGTTTGACGGAGTGCTAAATTCCAGTGTATAGAAATGAGAATGGTTAAGTCCATTCTCATTTTTTTATGGCATAATGTGTGGGTATAAATTTAGTAAATAGGGATTTTCTGATACGAAATCAAATAACTGTTGAAACTTTTGAAAATTGAAGTATTGCTAAAGAATGGATTAAAACAAACTGTTTGAGTTTTATAATTGATACACTGGAGTATGCAAGAGCGAAGAATAAGATTGACAGGGAAAATATAGCACCAGAAAGGATGAAATGATAACTCTACTTTCCGTAGGTAGCGAAAATAAAAACTATGATTTAGAATGTGATTATGGAGGAAATAAAGAAATGAATCAATATATAACAGGAGCAGTGATTAGAAAACTGCGTGAAAAGAACAATATTACACAACTTCAGTTAGCGGAAAGACTAAGAGTAAGCGATAAAACGATTTCTAAATGGGAAACAGGAAAGGGATATCCAGATATTACGTTGTTAGAACCGATTGCAAAAACCTTTTCGGTATCTGTCACTGAGTTAATTTCTGGAGATATTGTATTTAACTCAAATGTATCTGCAAATATGATGAAATCAAATTTTTATATATGTCCGGTATGTGGAAATGTGCTTCATAGTATGGGAGAAGTGGTTGCTTACTGTCATGGTGTTTTATTGAGGCCAGAAGAAGAGGAAGAAACAGATGAAAATCATAAGATATTTGTGGAACGTGTCGAGGATGAATATTATGTGCGAATAGAACATGAAATGACGAAAGAACATTATATCTCTTTCATTGCTGCAACTTCTTCTGACAAGATACAGATGGTAAAATTGTATCCGGAGGGAGAAGCATAGGCATGGCTTAAGATGGATGGGGTAAAAAAGATATTTTTTTACTGTAACAGAAGTGGGTTGTTTTCTATCACTCCGATGAATGGAATCGATGATAAGGAGAGTGGATATGATGATGTAGAGAAAAGAAGAGAATTGGAGAAGATAGCTAAAATGCTATTTGATTAAGTGGAGGTAGATATGGATTATATGACAGCAAAGGTATGTTGCTTTGCCAGAGCATACCATTATAAAAACAATCAGACATATATTTTTGAAGATAGTGTGGCTGGGGAGCTGCTTGGAAATGATTATGATGAGATAGCACAAAATATGTCAGATGGGTTGGATTTTTTCTTTCCAAACTTTGAAGGGACAATGGAAGCAGGATTAAGATTGATCGTAGATAAACAATTATCACCATCTGTGCTTGCAAGAAGTGCATACTCTGAAAACAAACTTGCGAATGAAAAGAAACGTGGCTGTAAGCAATATTTAATATTTGCATCTGGGTATGATACATTTTCTATAAGAAATACAGATAATTTGCTTTCTGTATATGAGCTTGATTTGCCAGAATTAATTGCAGACAAAGTAGAACGAATAGAAAAAGCAAAGATGAAATCACGAGCAAAATATGTTCCTTGTAATCTTGCGGAAACTACGTGGAAAAACGAATTGATGGGAAACGGATATAGGAAAGAACAACAATCGTTTGGAAGTTTGTTAGGCATCAGTTATTATTTTAAAAAGGATGAATTTCGAAAACTTCTTACAAATATTAGTGATATTATGACAGAAGGATCAGTAATATGTTTTGATTATCCTTCGACGAATGAAAGTAATGAGACAAAAACAAATCGAATATTGGCTTTTGGTGCAGGAGAACAGATGAAGGCACTGTATTCGTATGCAGAAATAAAATCATTTTTACAGAAGTGCGGCTTTGAGTTATTGGAACATAGGAATGATAGGAAAATAACAAAACAATATTTTTCAAAGTATAATAAAGGCAATCCGATGCATAGGATGCAAGCACCGGTAGGAGTTGCGTATGTGCTGGCAATGAAAAGAACACATTAATTTATAAAAGGACAAGAAAACCCACTGCCTTTAGGCGGTGGGTTTTCTTGCACGAGGTGTGGGGTTCAAGCACCATACCTCGTAAGGCACGCAGTGTCGCTTTTATATGAGCAAGTAGCGAAGCGGATTGCGAATATCCTTGACTATTGAATAGTTATAACTACAAGCAGAACGTTTGATCTTATTGCTGGTAGATGCAAGGAGATGCGTGAGGGAAACAGAAATATCAGAAGTATTTACGAACCATATTTAGTCGAGAAATATTCCGTAGTTGTGTGTATAGGGCAAGAAATTTTGTAGGTTACGGAAGCGAACAAAAAGATAAGTATCAACGGAAAGAATAAACTTTTCTGTTGGTGCTTATTTTTGCTATAAAATTATTTTAATTTTTTGGACTTCTTGGGAATGTAGTGGTAGTATAGTTGGTGGGAATGTATATGTTTATAGATGGAAAGAAAAGGAAGGAAATTTTATATGGAAAAGGGACTGGTTCATATTTATTGTGGAGATGGAAAGGGAAAAACAACTTGTGCTGTTGGTCTTGCAGTAAGATGTGCAGGAGCTGGCGGAAAGGTGTTGTGGTTTCAATTTTTAAAAGAAAATACATCGGGAGAAAGAGCTGGTTTGGCACAATTGGGTAATATTGATTTGCTCCCTGGATATGAAAATATAAAGTTTACCTTTATGATGACAGAGGAAGAAAAAGAGGAAGCCAAAGTATTTTATAAAAATAAAATGCAGGAGATTTCCCAATTGATAAAGAAACAAGAGTATGATTTGCTAATATTAGATGAAGTGTTTGGGGCAATTAGTACTGATATGATAAAAGAAGAGGATGTATATCAATTTTTACTACAACGACCAGTTGGTCTTGAGGTGGTTTTGACAGGAAGGGACCCTTCAGAGCGTATGTTAGAATATGCAGACTATGTATCAAATATGCAGAAAGTGAAACATCCGTTTGATTTGGGCGTTTCAGCCAGAAGAATGATTGAGTATTAAGAAAGTGAACTAGCTGGAGGATTTCTTGTGAGAGAAAAAGCAATATTGGTAGTAAGTTTTGGTACCAGTTACCAAGGTACGAGAGAGAGAACGATTGGTGCCATAGAAAAAAGGATTCAAGGAGAATTTCCTGAAAGTAAGGTATATAGGGCTTTTACAAGTGAGTACATCATAAAGAAAAAACTGGAGAAGCAGGGAACACACATACCTGATATAAAAGAGGCGTTGTCACAGATCATTGGGGAAGGAAGAACGAACCAATTAATCGTACAACCAACGTATATTATTAATGGGACTGAATATAAAAAGGTGCAACAAGAAATAATGCCGTATTTGGAACAATTTAGGGAAGTACGGTTTGGAAGTCCTTTATTATCAAGAACGATAGATTATAAAAAACTGGCAGATATTTTGAAAGAGGCGTATCCTGTAGAGCAGGGGGAAGCGTTAGTGTTGATGGGGCATGGCTCCAGTTATCAGAGCAATTTTGTATATTCTAATTTTGAACGTGTATTAAGAGAAAAGGGATATAGGAATATCTACATTGGGACAATGAAAGGGAAGCCTTCCTTTGATGATGTAAGAAAACAGTTGAAGCAAAGTAAGATAAAACATGTTTGTCTTGCATCAATGATGATCGTAGCAGGAAAGCATGTGAACAGAGATATGATTGAAGGAGAAAATTCTTGGAAGGCGCAATTGGAACAGGATAAATATCAGGTGCGTTTTTATAAGAAGGCATTGGGAGAATTGCAAGGAGTGCAAAATATGTTTCTTGAACACATACGAGAGGCAGAATGTATGTATAGAAAATAGATGTGATAAAAATAAATTTGAAATGTATAGTAAGGTACGTTTGAAGAAAAACGTAGATTGGAGTGAAATACAAAGTGCTACAGATGATTGGAATCGATTATGAAAAAGCAGACTTAAATATCAGGTCGTTGTTTGCGTTCCAACCGAGTGCTTCCTTGGAAGGAATGCAGGTTTTAAAAAACAAGTATGGCTTGGATGGAATTGTTATAATATCTACTTGCAATAGAACAGAGGTGTATGTTAGTGCGAAAGAAGAAGTGAAAGATTTATTTGCACTTGTCTGTTCTTTGAAAAAGATTGATTCGGAAAAATATGAAAAGTATGTGGTGGAACGTCAAAATCAGGATGCGATTCATCATTTGTTTCAGTTGGCTTGTGGTATGAAATCGAAAGTATTTGGAGAAGATCAAATCATTACACAAGTAAAGACAGCACTTTTGCAGGCAAGAGAAGTAGAAACTACGGATGCCTATTTAGAAAAGGTGTTTCAGGGAGCAATTACTGCGGCAAAAAAAATAAAGTCACAGGTACATTTGACTGCGGTAAAAGCGTCTGTGATTGAAGAAATGAAAAAGGTATTACAGGAACACAAAAAGAGCTTAGAAGGTTGTAAGTGTCTTGTTATAGGAAATGGCGAGATAGGAAGATTGGCTGCAACTGCTATGATTGCAGAAAAGGCAATCGTTACAGTTACGGTAAGAAATTATAAGACCAGACAGGTGGAGATACCGAAGGGTTGTAAAGTAGTGGATTATAAAGACAGGTTGCAGCAGGTGAAAGAGAGTGAAATTATTATTAGTGCTACAACCAGTCCACATCATACAATAAAATATGAAGAATGTGCCAATCTTTTCCGCGATGGAAAACAACGAATCTTGATCGATTTAGCGGTTCCAAGAGATATTTCCAGTTTATTTGCAGAGGAAAAAGATGTGCTTCTTTATAACATTGATACATTGGGTGGTAATTCTGTTGCAAAACAGGATGATACAGCAATGGTGAAAGCATTGGATATTATAAAGGAATTTGAAGATAAATTAACAAAACAGCAACAAATTCAAGAATTTCTTTCTGATATTCAGACGATTGGAGAAATTAGTGGGGAAGTGGCTTACAAAAGGATTAAAAAGCCTTTAAATAGAGCTTTAGAGGAACAGCAGCAAGATGAGATAGAAAAACTGATGCGACAAGGAACGCAAAAGACAATATCATCGTTACTGTTTGATATTAAAAAAATGTTGCCAGATAAATATTGGGAAGAGTGTTTAAAGGCAATGAGAGTTACGGTAGAAGAACAAAAATTTTAAATAACTGTTCAGAGGGTGAACCTGAGTATGTGTAACTTGTACGGTTGCGCTTGCGGATAAGGTACAAGTTACACATACTCAGGTATAGCCGATAACGGCGTGATGAGTAAAATGTCCAGCCATAAACAATATATTTTTAGTCATTCTGTATATCTGGCATTTTACGAATTGCACCCTCTGAATAGTTACAATTTTAAAAAGAAGGAAGTGAATTGGTGAATGAGAAAGGTGATACGAGTAGGCAGCAGGGAAAGTAAACTTGCGGTTGCACAAACGATGCTTGTATTAAAGGAAATAGAAAAAAAACATCCAGAGATTGCATTTGAACTTGTAACTATGAAAACTACAGGAGATAAGATACTGGATCGAAATCTGGATCAGATTGGTGGAAAAGGCTTATTTGTAAAAGAATTAGATCAGGCGTTGCTAGATGGTCGGGTGGATATAACCATTCATAGTTTAAAGGATTTGCCGATGGAAATTCCAGAAGAAATACCACTGCTTGGCTTTTCAAAAAGAGAAGATCCAAGAGATGCGATTTTGGTAAGAAAAGGTGCAGAAGAAAGTTTTCAAACTGGGTGTATTGGAACATCCAGCAGAAGACGAATGGAACAATTGAAAAGGTTATATCCGAAAGCGAGTTATCGAGGAATACGCGGAAATGTACAAACGAGAATGCAAAAACTTGAAAAAGAAGGGTACGATGCTACGATTTTGGCAGTGGCAGGATTAAAAAGAATTTCTATGGAAAAGCATATTACAAAAATCTTTTCAACAGATGAAATGATACCGGCAGCAGGACAGGGAATTTTGGCATTTCAGGGAAGAAAGGATGAAGATTATTCCTATCTTACCTGTGTTTGCTCTGCTGAGTCAGAATATGCAGCAACAGCGGAACGAAGTTTTGTTTCTGCATTGAATGGTGGGTGCAGTTCTCCTATTGCTGCGTTTGCTAAAGTCAATGAAGATAAAGTAACATTAAAAGGTCTCTACTATCATGAGCCAGCGAAAGATTTTTCGGTGGGAACGATTACTGGAACCGTGTCTGAAGCGAAAGTATTGGGAGAAAAACTTGCTCGAAACTTGCAGGAAAGATGGAAAAACGAAAGTTGAGGAGAACACTGTCGATAGGTAGGATTTTTTGATATTGAAAATACGGTAGGAAAGGCTATTATTTACAGTTGTGTACAATTTTCTTGTGTAGTATTGTTCCAAAGGTGTTATTGCGTGCATTTGAGTATAAATCGTAACGCAAAAATGACTTATGACTGAATGTCAAAAATGTGTGGAAAGGAAGGCACAGCACATGTATGCGAATAAAAAACAGAATGGAAAAGTATGGCTTGTAGGGGCGGGACCTGGTGATGTTGGATTGCTTTCACAAAAAGGCTTCAAAGTTTTACAGGAGGCAGAGGTTATTATTTTTGATGCGTTGATCAGTTTAGAACTTCTGGCACTTCTACCTCAAAAGGCAGAGCTGCTAGATGTAGGAAAACGTGCTGCTCATCATACGTTGCCACAACAAGAGATCAATCAACTTCTTTTAGAAAAAGCAAAAGAAGGGAAAAAAGTAGTACGCTTAAAAGGAGGAGATCCTTTTGTGTTTGGAAGAGGGGGAGAGGAGTTAGAGCAGTTAGTGAAAGAGCAGATTCCGTTTGAAATTGTTCCGGGAATTACTTCTTCCATTGCGGTACCTGCTTACAATGGGATACCAGTGACACATAGAAATTTCACTTCTTCTTTTCATGTGATTACAGGACATAAGAAAAAGGGAGAGTCTTTAGATATTGATTTTAAAGCATTAGTGGAAATGCAGGCAACATTGGTATTTCTTATGGGTGTAAGTGCAATGGATAAAATTTGTAGTTCTTTGATAGAAAATGGAATGTGTAAGGATATGCCAGCAGCCATTCTGGAACGTGGAACAACCTGTCACCAGAAAAGGGTTGTAGCAACAGTGGAAACTTTAAAAAAGGAAGCAGAAAAGGTAGGAATAAAAAGTCCTGCTATTATCGTAGTGGGGCAGGTTTGCTCACTGGAAAAAAAATTTGCGTGGTTTGAGAAAAAGCCATTGTTTGGCAAACAGATTTTACTTACCCGTCCTAAAAATCGAATGGTTACTTTCACTAAGAAAGTGCGGGATTTAGGTGCGCAGGTGATTGAATTTCCTACGCTTCAGACGATTCCGATTAACGAACTGGGGGAACCAAAGTTAGAACAGGATTTTTGGAATGCGATTAAGAAAATAGAGGAAAGTGAAGAAAAAAAATGCATTGCGTTTACCAGTCCACAAGGGGTAGAAGATTTCTTTTTGCAGTTACGAAGGCAAAAAAAAGATATTAGAAGTATTCTTGCTGATCCTAAACTTTCCTTTGCTGTGATAGGTTCAGCTACAAAAAGAAAATTAGAGCAGTATGGAATTTTTGCAGACTATATGCCAAAAACATTTTCTGCGAATGCGTTGGGAGAATTGTTGGTACAAAAACTTTCGAAAGATACAAAAGTATATTTGTTTCGAGCAGAGAAAGGATCTTTGTTACTTACAAAACGATTGCAGGATTCAGAATTGGAGTATGAAGATGTAGCGGTATATCGTACGATAGATACCAATGGTGGAGTAGTAAGAGAAAAAATAGAACAGGCATTTTTGGATGGGGAGATAGATTATGTTACGTTTACCAGTGCATCTACAGTGAAAGGGTTTGTTAAGAATTTTACCAAAGTAGATTATAGAGAGATCCATGCAGTGTGCATCGGCGAACATACGGCGAAAGAGGCGCAAAAATATCATATGCATGTGACAGTTTCCGAGAAGGCTTCGGTAGACAGCATGATAGACACTTTGCTTACAATAGATGGACACCATGAAAATAGATAAAAATTGGTGCTACGTTTATAGGAGAAGAGGAGCAAGTAGCAGTGCGGATTGCAAATGCTCCCTTGATAAAATAGTCAGCACTGTATTTGCATACAAAGTGTATAATAATACAAAATCAGAATTGCTAGAAAAACCATAGAAAGAAGGAAGAAATATGAACTTAGTGGAAAGACCAAGAAGATTAAGAAAAAATCCAGTTATTAGAGGGATGATGCGTGAAACGAGAATGTCAGCAGATACTTTGATTTATCCGTTGTTTGTGATGGAAGGGGAAAATAGAAAAGAAGAGATTGTTTCTATGCCAGGACAGTATCGGTATAGCATTGACCGTTTGAGTGAGGAACTGGATAAAATAAGTGATGCAGGGGTGCAAAGTTTATTGTTGTTTGGGATTCCTGCTCATAAAGATGCTTGTGGAAGCAGTGCGTGGGATTGTGAAGGAATTATCCAAAAAGCAATTCGAACTATCAAAGAAAATTATCCTAATTTATATCTGATTACAGATGTTTGTATGTGTGAATATACTTCGCATGGACATTGTGGCATTTTACATGGACAGGAAGTGGATAATGATAAAACGTTAGAGGTACTTGCAAAGACAGCACTTTCTCATGCACAGGCAGGATCAGATATGGTGGCACCATCGGATATGATGGATGGAAGAGTTGGTGCGCTTCGCAAGGTGTTAGATGAGAATGCATTTACAAATATTCCAATTATGTCTTATGCAGTAAAATATGCCTCTGCCTTTTATGGACCATTTCGTGATGCGGCAGGTTCAGCTCCAGGGTTTGGGGACCGAAAAGGATATCAGATGGATTATCACAATCGTCGGGAAGCTCTTAGGGAGGCTGCATTGGATGATAAGGAAGGTGCTGATATTTTGATGGTAAAACCAGCATTGTCGTTTTTAGATGTTGTTCGTGAAGTGAGAAATCATTTTGAGAAACCGATTGCAACTTATAGTGTGAGTGGAGAGTATGCAATGATTAAGGCAGCAGCGGCAGCAGGGTATATTGATGAATCATCTATTGTTTGTGAGACAGCAGTCTCTATGTATCGTGCAGGGGCAGATTTACTGATCACCTATTATGCAAAAGAACTTGCTGGTTTTATGAAAGAAGGGAGAATTGGCTAATGGAGTACACAGTAGAAACATCCAAGAATTTATTTATGCGTGCAGAAAAACTTATGCCGGGAGGTGTCAATAGTCCGGTTCGTGCTTTTGGTCCGGTAGGTGGACAACCAGTATTTATAAAACGTGCAAAAGGGCAGTATATCTATGACGAGGACGGAAATAAATATACAGATTATGTTGGTTCTTGGGGACCAATGATATTAGGACACAATGATGAACGGGTCCTTGCGGCGATTCGAACACAGTTAGAGGAAGGAATTAGCTTTGGAGCAGCAACTGCACTTGAAGTAGAGATGGCTGAATTGATGGTATCTATGGTACCTGCATTGGAAATGGTGCGTATGGTAAATTCTGGGACAGAAGCGGTAATGAGTGCAATCCGCACAGCAAGAGGATTTACAGGAAAAAATAAGATTATTAAGTTTGCAGGGTGTTATCATGGACATTCCGACGCATTATTGGTAAAAGCGGGTTCTGGTGCCTTAACAACGGGAGTGCCGGATAGTAGTGGAGTGCCAAAAGGCTGTGTGCAGGATACACTTACCGCAGAATATAATAATTTATCTAGTGTGGAAGAATTATTTGAAAAGAATAAAGAACAGATTGCTTGTGTAATTGTAGAACCGATTGCAGCAAATATGGGAGTAGTGCTTCCAAAAGAGGGATTTTTACAAGGATTGCGGGAACTTTGCGATAAGAATCATGCATTATTGATTTTTGACGAGGTAATTACTGGATTTCGTTTGGCAGCAGGAGGGGCAAGTGAATACTTTGGCGTTAAGCCGGATTTACTTACCTTCGGAAAGATTATTGGCGGAGGAATGCCAGTTGGAGCTTATGGAGGAAGGCGTGATGTAATGCAGGTGGTTGCACCGCTTGGAAGTGTGTATCAGGCAGGAACGCTTAGTGGAAATCCAGTTGCAATGTGCGCAGGAATTACTCAATTGACAATTTTAAAAGAAAATCTGGATATCTATCAAAAACTGCAAAAACTTGGGGATAGACTTCGCATAGGAGCCAATAGCATACTTGAGAAAAAAGGGTTGCCTTACCGCATGGTGGGAGAAGGTTCTTTGTCTTGTCTCTATTTTACAGAGCAACCAGTGGAAAATTATACGACAGCTAAAACAGCAGATACAGAAAAATTTGCAGAATACTTTAAGAAAATGCTTGTGCATGGAAATTACTTTGGACCAAGTCAGTTTGAATCCATCTTTTTGTCTGCATCACATACAGAGGCAGATATTGATAAGACTTTGGCAGATATGGAAAGTTGTTTATAAAAGAGCAAGAAAATCTGCTGCCTTTAGGTAGTGGGTACTCCCACTACGAGATGCTGGGGCTAAGCCCTGTATCTCGTAAGGCACGTAGTGCTACTTTCAAGTAGCAACACAGATTGTGAATATCTTTGACAAAAAGAGGTGGTTTTTTGGTAAAAAAGGTAAATGCTGCATTTTGGAAAAGCGAAAGAATGCTTTTATATTTTTTGTGCATTAGTTTATTGCTAGTTGTTTTGTCGGTGATTAACCCTGATAGGCGATGCGTGGATTTTTTACTATTATATTGGATAAAAAAGCAAGAGTACGGAATAATAGCATTTAGCATTTTTTTAGGTTTTTTATCTCTATGGTTGTATAGCATAAAAGAAAGAGAAAAAGATTATAGGATATTAAAAATGCTCGGAGTAAATCAGATTATATTATACAGGGGGTTACAAGTAGAATTATTAAAATTTCAGATGAAAGCAACGATTATTCCAGTTGTTTTATATGTGGCATTTTTTGTTGTAATTGGAGAAAAAATATCTGTTTTAGCTATGCTTGCAAGTTTTTTTCGCATTCATTTTGATTTGCAAATACTTTTAGGAATAATAAATTGGATACGGCTAAAACAAATAAAAACAGTTGCACCAGAACCATTTTTATAGGAGAAAAAAATGTTAAAAATAATGACGAAAATGTATGTACAAAATATGCCGGTGGCCATGTTTTTAGCTGCACAATTAGTTTTAGTATCTTTTATTTTTAATATATCTTTTGTGTTGACTTCTGCGGATGTACAGATGTTGAGAAATATTAAGGTTTCAGAAAAATCGCTTTATTATGCTACACGTAAGGAAAGCTTAGATGTTGATATAGAAAAGTTACAAAATATTTTAGGAAAAGAGCGCGTAGGATATATTGAGAGAAATGGCAAAAAATGTGTAGATGGGATGGATAGTTTGGATAGCCCTGGATTGGTATATCTAGGAGGAGTTGCACAAAAAATAAGCTATAAACTTTCTAGAGGAAGATGGTTTAGCAACGCAGCGCATGAAGTGATTTTGGCTCGTTTTAATTTGGAACCCTATGCTGGATTACTGCGATTGGGATGGTATGTTACAATAATCTTTTTTATGGTTTATTTGTTAAACACAGCTATTGTATTTGGGTGTGTGATACGGAATGAAGAACAAAAACAAGGAGAGGTATTATGATAGTTGAATGAAAGGAGATTGAGAAAACATACAAGGGGGAATTGGATAAAAGATATCCGGTGTTAAAGGGAGTAAATTTTAAAGTGGCAGAGGGAGAAGTGGTTTCTATTTATGGAAAATCAGGTTCAGGAAAATCCACACTTCTTCGAATTTTGGGGTTGCTGGAGAAAATAGACAGGGGGAGATATTTTTTTGATGGCCAAGATATGGAAAAGTGTAAAAGGAAATGGAACAGTTTGCGAAATAAACAGATTGGTTTTGTAATGCAAGATTATGCGTTGCTTGAACGGCTTTCTGTATTTGAAAACATTGCAACTCCAATGTATATTGCACATAGTCCGCAGAAACGGATAGAGGAAAAAGTTTATTCGCTTGTGGAAAAATTTCATATTGAAAAATTGTTAGATAAAAGCATTTATCAATTATCAGGAGGGGAAAAACAACGCGTAGCAATAGCAAGAGCTATTGTACAGGAACCTAAACTTTTACTTGCTGATGAGCCAACAGGTTCTTTGGATGAAGAAAATAAAAAAGATGTATTTAAGATGCTCAAACATATTTACAAAAAGGGTACAAGTATTGTAATTGTTACTCATGATAGGGAGATTGCTTATCAATGTGATAAGAAATACTACTTGCAAAATGGAAAAATAGAAATAGAGAAGAATTGATTTAAAACATTGTGTAAAAAGATAATAACAAATATAGAAATGTGATTGACTTTCAATGCAAAATGTGATATGCTTTTTAAAGCGAAGGCTATCAAACGACGAAGTTGAAAAAATTTTATTACAAGATACAACTAAATGTATTTATTTTTCTGATAATCTAAAACTAAAATTATTTATTTAGAAGGAAAGTATGAAAACAAGTATTAAGGAACGAGTGGATGCTCTATGGAGATTAGATTGCAAAAATATGATAATGATAATGATAAATGGAATTATGTAAGGTCAGAAAAGTATGTTGATTCTGTTTATGGTGGTAATGTTAGATTTAATAATGTGTCTAAAGGGAAGTATAGAATTTATTTGAGAAACTACTCTAATACCTCTTCTGGTTCCAAGGGAAGAAAATGGGTTGGTGACATTTTAGTAGAATTTAAGTAATAGTTGAGGTTACATATGACAATTGATTTTGGTTCTAAATTATTTATAGTTTTATTTGTTGTTTTGTCTATTGTATGCTTTTTGAAAATTAAAAAAAATATATATAAAGTTTTAGGGATGCTTTTTTCTTTTTACTTACTTTGTTTGATAAAGATTGTGTTTTTTCCTATATATGTACCATTTAAAGTGGAAATACAAGAATTTAAAAATGCCATGTCAGGGGATTTTAGCATGATACAGTATGTACCATTTAAAAATATAATTCTTACACTCCAATCAAGTAATTTTTTGATACAGATTGGGGGAAACATTGTGCTTCTAATTCCTTTTGTATTATTTACAGCATTATTTTTAGATTATAAAAAAAAGTATACAATGAAAAAAATGATTATTTGGGGAGTAGGATTGTCTGTTATAATAGAGACAATACAAGCCATTATCAATATTCTTGCTCAATATCCAAATAGGATAGCAGATATTGATGATATTATATTGAATTCTATTGGAGTAGTGTTAGCAACTATAGTCTATTCAGGTATTAGAAAAATGTTTTTGAGTAAACGATTGATTTAGAGTATGAAAAAGTTGTCAAGGTGTTGATTTTAGTCAATAGTTTGGCAACTTTTTTTCTTTATAGAAAAATGCGTCCTATAGAGTAAAACGCTTTGTGGGATGTGCACTTGTCCACTTTGTTCTTAAAATAATAGAACTCGTGGGGCTTTGGAGAGGAATATTTAGACAAATCTGCTTCGCAACTGGAAGAAGAAATTTTTGAACAATGCTTCCAGTGTTTTTGATGATAAAAGAAAAGAAATTTTGATATCCTAGTTAATGAGGAGGAAAATGAACAATGCATATAAAGATTGCAATATGTGATGATGATATAAAGATTCAGTTTGCAATGGAGGATTACTTGAAACAAATAGAGAATGAGTATGGAATTGAGTGTGACATTGAGTGTTTTGATAAAGGTGATATGATTTGTGAAAATTATGAAAAGGGAAAGTTTGATTTGATTTTTCTTGACATTGAATATAAAGGGAAAAATGGTGTTGAGGTTGGAAAACACATAAGAGAAACAATTGGTGATGAGGTAGTTCAAATAGCATATATATCAGGAAATACAGGGTATGCAATGGATCTTTTTGAATATCGGCCTATTAATTTTTTGGTAAAGCCAATTACTGAAACAGAAGTAAAGAAGGTGCTAGATAAATTTCTAATTCTTTCTAGCCAGAAGACAGAAAAATTCCAATATAAAATTGGATCTGACATATACCAAGTAGATTTATCTGAAATAAAATATTTTTCTAGTAGAGCAAGAAAAGTTACGCTTCATGGAAGGCAAAATGAGGAAGAGTTTTATGGTTCATTAGAGATAATTTATAGTCAGTTAAAGGGAAAACAATTTTTATATGTACATAAATCGTTCCTTGTGAATTATCAGTGTGTTAAGAAGATAGAGTATGAACAGGTTGTTTTATATGATGGAACGGTGGTCCCAATTAGCCAGTCCAGACGTTCTACTATAAGGAAACAGTTTATAGATATTAAAAAGGAAGAGATGTATTAAATGATAGAAATACTCCAGTTTTGCAATAGGCTTGCAGTAAATATTTTTGATATATACTTAATGGTTCGATTGTTAAAAACTTTGTTTCGTGGCAAGTTGTATGACAAAAGAGTATTATATGCAACCATGTCCGTTGAGGTGATTATTACTCTTTTGATAGATTATTACACACCATACGTATGGATTAATCTTATCACTAGTATTTTGTTGAGTTTTACGCTTACATGTTGCTTTGAGTCGAATATATGGAAAAAAATAGGTGTTACAGTAGGTATAAATATGCTTTTGGCTCTATCAGAGATGATAATAGCCTTGCCTATTTCGATAGAAAATTTTGATTTGTTTAAAAAGGCCTCCAATGGAGAATGTATTGCATTATTCTTAAGCCGAATTGTTTTTTTGATTGTTGTAATGCTAATTCAAAAAATAATAGTGAAGGAAGGAGCGAATACACTATCTAGAAAGGTAGTTGTTTTAGAGGTGATTGTATTTTCAACCATAATTTCAGAACTTTTATTTTTAGGTGTTCGAAAGCAAGAAGGTATTGTCATAGAAACTGCCGTCTTATTTGCAGCTGAAATTACAGTATATCTGTTGATTTATTTGCAGGATTGCCTAGTAGAGCTGTTTGCAAGCAAAGAACAAGCGTGTCTTATTGAAAAGGAAAAGGAATATTACCAAAAGGAGGCAATGATCATTCAGCAAAAACAGGAATTGCAAAGACAATTTCGCCATGACTTAAAGAATAGGATGCAGATATTAAGAGAGCTTGCAGAAAGCGAAAATATGGCAGAACTAAAAAGGTATCTCTCGGATTTTGAGAAAAGGGCAAAGGAGCAAGAGACATTTTCAAACACTGGAAACCTCATTATTGATAGCATTGTGAATAGTAAACTTCAGGATACGAAAGAAATGGGAATTGAGGTAGCCTGTAATGTGGTTTTGCCTGCATCCATAGAGGTAAATACAGATGATATGGTAGTAATCCTTGGAAATCTTTTGGATAATGCCATAGAAGCATGTGAGAGAGTAAAGACTACGAAATATATAAAACTGTTTATGAAGTATGAGGCAGGTTGTATTATTATAAGAATCAAAAATAGCTATGATCAAATTCTAAATAAAGATGGAGGGAAGATTGTTACAAGAAAAAAAGACAAGACATTACATGGAATTGGAATAAAGAGTATAAAATCTACGGTAGATAAATATAATGGAACAATAGAAATTTTATCTGAAGGTAAGGAATTTATTGTAGATATTATGTTTTATTTGTAAATACTTCTGTTGTTATGGCAGGAGTATTTTTTGTCCAAAAAACTTTAAATTTTTACAAAAATCTATATGTTTTTTTACAACTCGAAAATTTGGGGGTGTTTTTTTGCTATCATAAAGTTGTCACTAACAAGACCGCTTTCTAAAGTATCATACAAAAAGTATAAAGGGATTCTACATAATGACAATTGATTAAAATACACTTATGCTTAGTGTGATTAGTTATTGCAAAATTCCCATGGCAATTGTATTAGATTTTTGGATGATATCTGGGATAATTGTGTTTTTATTTGCACCAGCTCAAAATTGAAATAAGTGATTAAGATGGAGTAGAACGTCTGATATACAGAAAAGAGCTATTATGATTTGGATATTGGAAAGTGGTTTTTGTGGGGATTATACGTTTTAAAATTTCCAGAAGAGATTGTTTAGGGTAACATAGTACTTGTAATTTCTATGATTGTAGAGTTAGGAAGTACAACCATTTTTAAGAAAAAATAGCAAAAGGAGAATGTTAGAATGAGACAGCATAAATTTAGCAAGTTATTAAAGTGTTTTTTTATTGGAGTATCAGTTACTGGAATGGTGGCGACAACGGGTCAAGTTGCAAGTGCAAATGAATGGAAGGATACAAAGTTTGATTTTTATTATAATGGAGACGGAAGTGATGTAGCGACAAAGGCAAGAAACAAAACGGATAATTCAAAGAGTTATGTTAAATGCGGAGCATCGAACCCATGCAAATTGAATGTATGTGGTGCTGCTAAAACTGGGGTGAGAGCTGGTTCTTATGGCGATGCTTTTGATTACGACTATTCAACCAACGTATATCAAGTTGCAGCTGGAAAATCAAAGTATTTTACCAATAATTCAAAAAAATATAAAACAACTTATTTATTGTTATCCACAACGGATCATTTAGCACATACGATGAGAGGCGTTTGGAGTCCGGATAACTGTAGCGGAAAATAAAAAACAGTTAGAAAAATAGATAAAAGTGAGAGAAAACAAGTGTCTAGTACACTTGTTTTCTTGGGCATGAGGTGGATTATGAAACAGAAAAAACATTATGGGCTAATAGTAGGTATTTTGTTTTTGAGTGTATTAAGTGTATTAATCTTAACAAAAGATGAATTGTTAAATCATGGACAAAAGAATATTGAAATGAGCCCAAAAGTTGATAGTATACAGGAGCAAGACGAAGTTTATGAGCCAAAAAAAGAAGATAGAGAGAACTGTGCGACAGATGATTATTGGAAGGGGGTATTGCAAGAAATAATAACAGGTGATTGTTCATACTTGGAACACAATGAGCAGATTCCACTATTAAGTATGAAAAATACAATTGAAAACGATGGATTTATTTATAATTTTGGCGAAGCAAAGGTATCAAAGAAATTGCCTAAGGGATATGTATTGGCGGTGGATTATGGAAATCATAAAATAGATGAAAACAGTACAATTACAAATGAGTATTCTTATGTGATACTCCCTGTATTGATTGAAAATAGAAAAGAACAAAAAGATTCTGTAGGAATTAATAATATAAATATATTATGCTTTGGAGAAGATGCAAAGCTAAAGGACGGATTAGAAATTGCTGGAATGAAAACTAAGCGTAATCAACGTTTAAAGAACTTTTATATATATGATTTGGAGAAGGGTAAGAATTTAAAAACAGGTCTTATGTATATTGTGCCTGATGAACTATTAACTAAAAAATGTGGAATGGTCCTTAAAATAGACAATTCTGGAGTAATGGCGCAAAGTGTTGCAGACACTTGTTATGTAAAAATACCGATAGGAAGAGGAGAGAATTAAGAGGTGGTGATAGAGTTTGAATAGTGTATGGAAAAATGAATTTCGAAGAGCCTTTTGTAACAAAGGAATGTTACTTTCATTGGCAATAGGAATTGGAATTGTAATTTGGCACCAAATTACTTTTGTTTGGCCAATCTCCATGATAATAGATGATTTTAATTGTGTGGAATCTTTTTATTATCGATGGTTGGGAGGAAATGGGTATCCCATTCAGAATTATGTGTTTTTTATGATATTGCCGTTACTTTCAGCATTGCCAGTAGGGGCGATTTATTGTAAAGATTTGAAAAGTCAATATTATATTCATTTTTATCTAAGAGGACAAAAAAGACAATATTTGTTAGCAAGGTATGTGGTAACATTTGTCGTAGGAGGCTTCAGTGTGATAATTCCTTTAATTATAAGTATAATACTGACAGCTATGAAGTTTCCAGCTATTAAACCTGAATTGATTATGTCCTATGAACCGAATATAAGTGCGGTTGGCTATTCTTTATTCTTTTCACATCCTTTTTTGTATGTAATGTTAATGTTGTTCATTATATTTATATTTGCTGGCGGATTTGCAACTATTGTATTGCCTTCTAGTTTTTATACGCAATATGCAATCGTAGCAAGTATTACACCATTTGCTCTATACTATTTTTTATATTCTTTAGATTGCATATTTTTGCCTGTATCCTGGAGAGCACCAAATTCATTTTTAAATCCAGCAACTGGTGTTTGCATGGCAAATGAATTGATACTTGGGGCAATTGTATTTTTGATAATAGGAGTAATTTACTTTAGAAAGGCAATAAGATATGAGTAAACAATTTAAGATAGAGCGAAGGGGGCTATTTCCGGCATTTCTATATTTTTCTTGTATGATATATATACTTATTAAGGGTTTTACAAATGGAATTGTTGGATGTGGAATGGATCGTATCATATTTGGAATGAATCCAAGACAATACATGATGATTTTTTGGCTTCCATATTTTATTGTATATTACTGCTTCTTTCGAAATGATTTTTCTGTAAACCGAATTTTGCGAAAAAGAAAAAAGAAACAAATACTTTATGAGCAACAATTGAAAATACTAGAATGCGCAGTTTGGTTTCAATTTATTTTTTTAGGTATCTGTTTGTTGATAAATCATGATTTACGTTTGCTTGATTGGAGCAGCAGAAAAAGTATGTATTATGCAAATACCTTACAGACTACAAGTTTATCAGGAGGCGAATTGCTATTAGTTGTGGCAATGATTGGTATAGTGAGGTTGACCATAATAGGAAATGTCATTAACCTATGTTTTTGGTATACCAATTCTCTTTTGCTAGGGAACATCATAATAATTATAGGGTTAGTTTGTGAATCTGTATTTCCAAAAGTTCAGTTAATTACAAGGTGGTGCAAAGTAGATTATAATTTTTTTGCCTTTAACAGTGAAAAATTTAAGCTTGCAATATATTTGTGTGTAATATTTATGGTAATTACTGGGTTATATCTTTACATTTTAAGAAAAAAGGAGTTTTTTTGAATGAAGGGAATTAGTAAACAGCTAAAGTATGATTTACGAATGGGCATAATAAAAAGATGGAAAATTCATATGATTCTAGCCATAAGTTTTTTGATGATATGTTCCATATTAGCGGCTAATCATGTTGGGGCTGCTCAAAGTGTAGGGCGGGATATCACTGGAATAGATGTGTTGGCATATCTAATGAAAGGACAAAGAGTACTCAAAAGAGAGGCTCAAGTAAATTTTAACATGCCGTTCTATTGGTTTATTCTTCAAGTAGGTTGTTTAGTAAGTATAATTTTTTATCCCAAGAAAGATTTTGAGGTACATGGATATCAGCATCTCATTCGTATGAAGAATCGTGAAGTCTGGTGGAACAGCAAATGTGTATGGTGTGTGTTTGAACTGTTGTTTTATTATGGAATCGTAGTAATATCTGCTTGTTTTGCAAGTTTCTTTAGAGAAGGAAAATTTTATACTACGAAATATTTGTTGGTAGGGGAAAACCTACAGTTAATGAGCGAAATACAACAACTTTTTATTATTTTGGTTATTCCAGTGGTCACTTCTATTCCTATTGCATTGTTTGGAACTGTGATATCAATGAAGTACAATGAGCTTTTTGCGATGATTATAGGACTAGTAGTTATTGTTGCTGAAGTATATTGGTACTTACCAATCTTGCCAGGCGAATATTCGATTCTTTGTCGTTGGAATGATATTAGTCAATATTTCTTGCGAGCAGGCACAGGCTTGGCAATATCGTTGGCATGGAGTTTGATTTTTATATGGTATGGGAAAAAAATAGTAAAAGGGATAGAATTGCTTAGTTAAAGGAGAGGAAATAGATGCAGATAAGATTGGTAAATGCTTCGAGAAAAATAGGATATGAAATGGTAATTGATAATGTAAATATTCAGTTTGAATCTGGTCATATTTATGGATTGAGAGGGAAAAATGGTTCTGGAAAGACCATGTTAATGCGAGCAATTTGTGGTCTGATTCATTTGGGGGAAGGAGAAATATGGCTAGATGATAAATTGTTAGGGAGGGATATGGAATTTCCAGAAAGTGTTGGGGCTTTGCTAGAAAATCCAGGTTTTATGGAAAATGATACAGCTATGAGAAATCTTATGACATTGGCAGAAATAAGAAATGAAATAGGAGAAGAAGAGATTAAAAATACCATGGAGGCTCTAGGGTTAGATCCTTACAGCAAGAAAAAGGTGAAAAAGTATTCATTAGGAATGAAACAAAAATTAGGGATTGTTGCGGCTATAATGGAACATCCTAAACTTATCTTGTTGGACGAGCCTACAAATGCATTGGATACAGAAAGTATAGGTAAATTGAATGTATTGTTACAAGAAGAAATGATGGAGTATCAACCGATCATCATCATAGCTTCTCATGATAGGGATGAGTTGTCCATGCTCTGTGATACAATCTATAAAGTTGAAAAGGGAAGGGTAACCTTAGAGGTGGAGTGAAAATGAAAATTCGATATTTTGTTGTAGTGGCAATCCTGTTTGTAGCAGTTACTTTTCGCATTCTATGGGTGAATCATGAATATCCACAAGCAGATAATGTGAAAATAGAAAAGGGAAAATGTTATGTGGATCAGGAAGAAATCAGTTATAAAGTGAAGGAAACAAAGTGGTTAAACAAAGAACAAATAAAGGAAGAGTATGGGATGGAGTTACTGTCCGTTTGCATCGTTACAATGCAAGTGGAGAATACATCTAAATATAAGAAAAGGATTACAGCCTGTGATTGGTATATAGAGGGAGAAAATTACTTCGGGAATGGAATATCTAGTGATTTATTTTTTGCGATGAATGAACATTTATCGGATATGGATTTGGTTTTAGAACCTGGTGAAAGGAAAGTATGGAACCTCCCTTTTGAATTCTGTAATACGTTTCAATATTCATTTAAGAATGAGAACGAAGTACAAAAGACTTCTTATGGTGTTGTAAGGGAACGATACCCAAGGAAAATATGGATGATGATATAAACTTCCTTTGAGTGAAAAAGTGGTTGACCTGAGAAAGTGTTTTTGGTTATCATAAAGTTGTCATTAACAAGATCGTTTTCTAAAAAACGGAAATTTATCATATATCATAGTTAATTTATAACAACTAGAACATTATTAAGGAGGTAACATATGAAGTTAGGTATGGATTTACCTATACTGTCTGCTACATGGATATTAGTTATTTTGGCAATGGTGGCAATTGCAAATCAGAAAGAACGTAAATTTTGGATGGAGGTAATAGGAGTATATATTTCACTTATTTTCGCAATTATTGGAACGTTCTATCCGATGCATTTCTATTTGATAAGTGATGATACTCCAATTCGTTTTATGGGGGGTAGCCCATTTCATAGTTTGCAATTTTTAGGTAATGATGAAAAAATTAAATTTTTATTGTGGAACATTATTTTGTTTATTCCATTTGGAATTTTAATTGCTACTTTATTCAAAAATAAATTGGTACAGATTTTATTATATATGCTTACTATAGTGTGTTTTTCTGTTTTGATTTATGTAGAAAATATTCGTTCAGGAGTTACTCAATTTTCTTGGGATTTAGGTGTTGCGGCAATGAACTTGTTTTCTTTAGTACTGGGAAGAAGTTGTGTGTATGTATACGAAATTTTAAAAAGAAGGAAGTGTCATTAAGATATGGTACGAGCAGGTATTTTTATGAATCAAAGCATTTTTTTGTTAGTAATACTTGTAATCATCTTGATCATAAGGAAACATAAAAAGATAGATATATGCAAATGTTTATCCCTATTATGGTCATGCTATTTTATTCTGCATTTCACAGTATTTGATTATCCTATTGGTGGGAAAATAGCTAGCTATATGTTTGAAAATTATAGTAGCGTGCCAGAATTGTTTAGGCATTTTAATTTTATTCCTTTTCATACAATTGGAGAGTGCATTGATAGTGGTTTACAAACTTTTATCAGACAAGTTTTTGGTAATATCATTTTGTTTGTGCCATTGGGGATTACCGTTTCGTGGATTTTTGAGCAAAAATCATTTAGATATCGTATGTATTTTATTGTGACGATATCTGTGTTAATTGAAATAACACAATTGTTTTTAGATTTATGTAGTGGTATGGTTGTAAAATCTGTTGATGTAGATGATATTTTATTGAATAGTTTAGGTGGACTTATGGGAGTTTGCTTTTTGGGCTTTTTAATTTGGTGTTATAATTATGTTAGATCTAAAAGTGCATTACGACAAGTCAAAAAGCAGTAAAGTGATTTGCCAATAGCATTGACCAGCCGAAACAATTAAAAAACTGAAGAAATGTAGATGCTCCACAGTGAGTACGTAGATTAGCCTATACTTTTTTGAGATAAAAAAAGTATAGGCAATTTTTTAGTGTACTTATAATAAAAATGCGATATAATAGAGATAATTAATACAAAGGAAAAGAGAGGAGTTATGGTTATGCAGAAGGAGAAGAAAGAAAAAAAGAAACGTAGTATAGGATGTTTCCCAGTAATTTTTTCTATATTGATCTTGTTGATTTTAGCAATATGGTATTTTGGTATTGGGGGAGGAAATGGAACAGGATTTTTTGGAAAACAGGGTTCAGAGCAGGAAAAAACAGAAGCAACCCCTGAAATAAAGAACTACGATATTGAACTGACACAGGACAATGAGATTATATTTCGAGAGGAAACTTTGGAGTCTATTGAAACATTGATTGACCAATTAAAGACAGAAGTTGGAGAAGATAAATTGGATACAATTATCGTGACAATCCATGATGAAAATGCAATTGCAGATTTTCTTACATCCGTGGAACAGGCAATGGATAGTGCAAAGATTAAATGGACGATAGACGATAAAAACTAGGAGGAACAGTACAGAATGGTGAATTTTTTAGCAAAGTACATAATGGATATCATGATTATGGTGGCAGCAGCAGGTTTTGTATTTGGTTTTGTGACTTGTTTGACAATCTGTTTTCGTGAAAAGGGACATAAGAGTAGAATGACGGACTATTTTTACAATATATTTTTGGTATGTGAGGAGATTCTGCCATTGCTTGGTACTTTGGGTACTGTAGTAGGCCTTTTACAGATAAAAGATGATACAGCCAGTTTGCAGGCTGGATTTGTAACCGCGTTAGACACGACATTATGTGGCTTGTTTTTCTGTATTATCCTTAAAGTTCTAGATGCATTGATTATTCGAGGAATTTTTGAATTAAAAGACAAAGAATGGAGTCGTAAACACCAAGATACAAAAAATGAGGAACAATAATGGATAAATTTATGACAATGAAAAAAATAGTGAATCTATCTGTTTTAGTAGATATTTTGATGATAATGTTGTTTAGCTTTATTATGACGACCAATGGAGAAATAAAAAAGGACAAGGAAAACAGTGCCGCAACGATAAAAGAGTTACAAAATGAAAATGCAGCATTAGAAAAAATAATTTCAAAAGATTGCCAGTATATGGTCATAAAATTAGCAGGTGGATTGGGAGAACTACGAAGCTTTGAGATTGCATATCAAGATGAAACAGAAAGTATTACGTTTTCCAATGATAAAAGGGAGGAAGCACGCGAGCAATTGATTGCTTACCTGAAAGAAAAGAATTTATCAGAAGAGAAGGTATTGATTGTTTTTAACTATGATGGAAAGAATGCCTGGGCGAGAGATGTATCGATCGTCCAGAATGCGATTCAAAACATAAAAAAAGAAACACCGCTATTTTATTTAGAAAATAATGTATCGGATTTTCAGTAGACGAAAAATAATGCGGTGTCGCATAGATTGGAAAGAAGAGAGCAGGTTACCTTGTAATATGGAAGCAAAGTTGAAAAAGAGGAAAGGTATCTTATAAAAATTTCGGGAAGAGGGTGTTTTAAATGGCGGATGAAAAATGGATAGTAAACGGTTATGAGTTTGCAACCCGTGAGGATTATGACAAAGCAAAAAAAGAAGCAGAATCCATTGTATATATAAAAGCGCATACTAATATGAAAGACAAGCAGCAGATTTTGAAAATATACAATAAGGCATCAGAAAATAAAATGTTTCATACCGTTATCGGATATGACTTTATGCATCAGCTTTACTTGTACCTGATAAAAAATGAGGTAATGGAAAAACAATATATAAAGACAATACCCGTAGATAAAACAGCTTCACAAAGGGAGCTTCCAGAGGATGTAGAGGCAGCGAATAAATTAGCAGAACAGTATCGGGTGCTTTATCAAGATTCAAAAGATAAAGGAAAACTGCAAAAAATAATAATCTGCTTTTTGGGTGGTTTAATTCTATTGATGATGGTTATGGTGTACTTTAATTATCGGACCTATGACGAAGATGCAGTGCTTGATAAATATTCAGCATGGGAAGAAGAATTAAAAGAACGTGAAAATGCAGTAACAGAAAAAGAACAGCAGTGGAAGGAACAACAGAAACAGAAGGAAAAAGAGCAAAAAGAAAGTGAGTAGATTTCACAGTTTATACATAGAATTTTGTTAGGATTAAAAAAAACAACATTTTAACAGATGATAGGGAAAATTGTGGAGGGATGTTTATGGAACGTTTAAAAATAATGGTTGTGGATGATGAAAGCAGAATGCGCAAACTTGTAAAAGACTTCCTTGGAAAAAAAGGTTATGATGTCATTGAAGCGGAAAATGGCGAAGTTGCTGTTGATAAATTTTTTGAGCAAAACGACATTTCACTGATTATTTTAGATGTTATGATGCCTAAGATGGATGGATGGCAGGTGTGTAGAGAAATCAGACAATACTCAAAAGTGCCTATTATTATGTTGACTGCAAAGAGCGACGAAAAAGATGAACTTTTGGGATTTGATTTAGGAATTGATGAATACATATCAAAACCATTTAGCCCAAAGATTTTAGTTGCCCGTGTGGAAGCAATTTTGCGACGTACAAATAATGTAGATGATGAAAATATAGAAATTGATGGTATCGTGATTAATAAAACGGCGCATGAAGTTTCAGTCGATGGAAAAGTAATTGAGTTAAGTTTTAAAGAATTTGAGTTGCTATCCTATTTTGTAAAAAATGAAGGAGTAGCCTTGTCAAGGGAACGTATTTTAAATAATGTGTGGAACTATGATTACTTTGGAGATGCCAGAACGATTGATACACATGTAAAAAAACTGAGAAGCAAATTAGGTGATAAAGGTGATTGTATCAAAACAATCTGGGGAATGGGATACAAATTTGAAACACCGAAGACAAAATAAAATAGAAAAGAGTGGAAAGTATGAAAAAGAAATTTAAAAAACAGTCCATTCGTTTTCGGTTGAGTTGTTCTGTTTCTGCATTACTTCTTGGCGTATTTATGCTTTGCTGGGGGGCAAATGAATTGTTTTTGCCTACCTATTATCAATACAGCAAATGCCAATCACTGAAACAATCCTATACAGAGGTATATGAACAGTTAAATCAGTCAGAATCAAAGGAAGCAGATTCTGATAAGGATGAAGCTTCGCAAACCGTTGATTCTGCGGTGGAGTTGGCATTGGAGAAGTGGAGTGCGGACAATAATATAAGTATCTATGTAGTAGATTGGCTGCGTATATATTATCAGGGACATTGGATTTATCAAGGCGTATTTTTGTATCCATCGGCGGAAGACCAGCGGATGAATGAGCGGGAACAACAGCTTGTGTTGAATCAGATGGGAGAAAATTACGGAGATTTAAAAGACGTTGGAAAACAGGTGGATGCGACAACTTTATATGAAGAAAAAAGTGGGCTCTATTCCATTGTAAAAGTTCATGATGACCGTTTGGATTCGGAATATTTAGAGTTAGTTGGTTCTATTAAAATAGCAGATGAAACACATACGGTTTATATGCGTACCAATTATGAAAGTATACAGGAGAGCGTGAAATTATCAAGTCAATTTTTGGTTTATGCGGCGCTATTAGCTATTTTAATTGGTATTATTGTAATGTTTGTGATTAGTGATAGCTTTACAAAACCAATCCGAAAACTTTCAAAAATTGCACATGAGATGTCAGAATTAAATTTTGAGACGAAGTACACAGAACAGCGTAAAGATGAATTAGGTGATTTGGGGCATAGCATCAATGTACTTTCAGAAAAACTAGAAACTACAATTTCAGAATTGAAATCTGCGAACAATGAATTAAAGTCAGATATTGAAAGTAAGATACAAATTGATGAAATGCGAAAAGAATTTTTATCAAATGTAACACATGAGTTGAAAACACCAATTGCGCTGATACAGGGATACGCAGAAGGATTGCAGGACAATATCAATGAGGACCCAGAGGATCGAGAATTTTATTGTGAAGTTATTATAGACGAAGCAAATAAAATGAATAATATGGTAAAGAAGTTACTAAACTTAAATCAGATCGAGTTTGGCAAAAATCAAATAGAATTTGAGCGATTTGATATTGTGGCAGTCATACAATCAGTATTAAATTCCAATCAGCTTATCTTTGCACAGAAGGAAGTAACTGTGATATTTGAACAACAGGAACCTGTATATGTATGGGCAGACGAATATATGACACAGGAAGTTGTGACAAACTATGTGAGCAATGCATTGAATCATGTGGATGGAGAAAAAATCATAGAAATAAAAATGACTAGACTGGAGGATGTAGTTCGTATTGCTGTAAGAAATACAGGAGAGCCGATTCCAGAAGACGATTTGGAAAAAGTCTGGATTAAATTCTATAAAGTTGATAAGGCACGTACAAGAGAATACGGAGGTAGCGGTATTGGACTGTCTATTGTAAAGGCAATTATGAATTCTATGCATCGGGAATGTGGTGTATATAATACCAACGATGGAGTGGAATTTTGGTTTGAGCTGGATACAAAGGAAAGTTAGAAAGGGTTTGCGTTTGCTGTCAAATATTGTTATAATGAAAGAAATAAAAAGAAAAGTCTGTGAAAATATTCTAAGGACTGTTTTACAGGTTGAGGGGGCATTATAGTGAAAAAACAGGGAGTAGGAGTGCTTGCGTTAATTGCAGCATTAGGATTGACAGGATGTGGAAAAACTGTTGTGCTCAATGAGCAGCAAACGGCAGAGACCGCAGAATATATAGCTGGTTTGATGTTAAAACATAGTAAAAATTATACAGAAAGTTTGCAGTACCCAGAAGAAACAACAGAGCCAGAAGCTACTGGAACTCCTGCTGTTACAACGGCACCGGGAGTAACAGCAGAGCCGGGGAATCAAAACTCATCTGCTACTTCTGACGGTTCTAATGGAAGTGAAGAGCAGGAACAGGAGTATGCATTGTCTGATATAATGGGAATTTCAGGTATAGAAGTGACAGCAGATAAGATAACTACCTGTACGCAATATACAGGTGGCGAAGCTGGATATGCTATTTATGCAAAAAAAGGGGAAAGGATTGCGGTTGTCAATTTGAAATTGAAAAACACTACCTCAAAAGATAAAAAAGTTAATCTTGCAAAAAAACAATTGGAATATCAACTTACCACTGGAGACGGCAAAACGTATTCTGCGGAATTATCTTTGGCAGAAGATGATTTGGTTTTCTATAATAAAAAGATAAAGGCAGGAAAAACAGCGAAGGGAAGAGTTGTTTTTATTGTTTCCCAAGATACAAAGCTGGCAGGCTGTAAAATGGCAGTTACAGGTTCTGGAAAGAGTGCGACTGTCCAAATTCAATAAAAATGAAAAGGGAGAAAAAAATGGAGTATAGAGAAAGAAAACGTGTAGTATTTTTTGGATTACCACTAAGTTTTACAAAATATCTGATTGATGAAGAAAAGATAAACATGAAAACAGGATTTTTAAATATCGTGGAAGATGATGCTTTTATGTATAAGATCCAGGATACGCGTTTAAAGAAAAGCTTTTTTGAAAGAATTTTTGGTTTGGGTACTATTGTCTGTTATACAGGAGACATTACACATCCAGAATTGAAGATTTCACATGTAAAGCATTCGGATGAAATTAAAGATTACATTATGCACGCTTCAGAAGAAGCTAGATTGAAAAGAAGAACACTACATACAATGGATATCAATGGGCATTATGATGAGAATGATATAGATTAAGTTGTGGTGGTAGCAGGCAATTATAAAAAGTAAATAAAAATGCTTGACAAACAAAAAAGAATGTGATTTAATGTAGAAGTATGCCGCACAGCGAGGTTTAAGATTTGCTTGAGCAAACACCATAGCTGGCGAGTAATGATAATAGGAGGTGCCATATGTACGCAATTATAGCAACAGGTGGTAAACAGTACAAAGTAGCCGAAGGCGATATCATTAACGTAGAAAAGCTTGGAGTAGAAGCTGGTGAAAATGTTACTTTTGATCAGGTTCTTGCTGTAAATGACGGTAGCTTAAAAGTTGGACAGCCAACAGTAGCTGGAGCAACTGTTACTGCTTCTGTAGTAAAAGAAGGAAAAGCTAAAAAGGTTATCGTTTACAGATATAAGAGAAAAACTGGCTATCACAAGAAAAATGGTCATAGACAGCAGTACACACAGGTTAAGATTGAAAAGATCAATGCTTAATCCATGTATGTAATCCAGATAGGAGTGCAACATGATTACAGTTACTGTTAGTAAAAATGAAGATGGTATTTACAATCGCATTTGCATGCATGGACATGCAGGATATGCTGAGTATGGGCAGGACATTGTATGTGCTGCGGCATCCGCATTATTTATAAATACCGTAAATGCAATTGAGAAGTTTACTGATGATGATTTTCATGTAGATCAGGACACCAAGACGGATCAGGTTATATTGCAGATGACTTCATCCATTAGTGATAAGTCTAAATTATTGGTGGATTCCTTATTGCTTGGCTTACAAGGCATTGAGGAAGAATATAGCAGAGAATATATTCGTGTAATATTTCAATAAATCAACAGGGAGGTGTAAGGATATGTTAAACATGAATCTTCAATTATTCGCTCATAAAAAGGGTGTTGGTTCTACAAAGAACGGTAGAGATTCTGAGTCTAAGAGATTAGGAGCTAAGAGAGCTGACGGACAGTTCGTTTTAGCTGGAAATATTCTTTACAGACAGCGTGGTACTAAGATTCATCCAGGTCTTAATGTTGGACGTGGTGGAGATGATACATTATACGCTTTAGTTGACGGTGTATTAAGATTTGAAAGAAAGGGTAGAGACAAGAAGCAGGCTTCTGTTTACCCAGTAGAATCAAAATAATCTATAACATTACAAACATAACACCCCAGATACTTGAGTAATCAAATATTTGGGGTGTTTTAACTCATGGAAAAAGATAAATTATATGTAGTATAGTTAGGATGATGTGATACAATTCATTTTCTGTGAGTTAGAACATCCCAGAGTATACGAAAGAAAAGATAGAAAGAAGGATGAGGTGAAAAAATGTTCGCAGATAGTGCAAAGATATATATACGTTCCGGAAAAGGCGGAGATGGTCATGTGAGTTTTCGTCGTGAATTGTTCGTTGCAGCAGGAGGACCAGATGGCGGTGACGGTGGACGTGGCGGTGATTTGATATTTGAAATGGATGAAGGATTAAATACACTGAACGATTTTCGTCATGTACGAAAGTATTTTGCCAGTGATGGAGAGCCTGGAGGAACAAGAAGATGCCATGGAAAAGATGGTATGGATATGGTTGTAAAAGTTCCACCTGGAACAGTTGTAAAGGATGCAGAGAGTGGAAAGGTAATTACCGATATCAATTATGAAAATCCACGCGAAGTTGTACTAAAAGGTGGACGTGGAGGAAAAGGAAATCAGCATTATGCTACGGCTACCATGCAGGTGCCTCAGTTTGCACAACCGGGAAAGCCGGGAAAAGAATTGACAGTGCTTTTAGAGCTGAAAGTTATTGCAGACGTTGGTTTGGTTGGTTTCCCTAATGTTGGAAAATCTACCTTTTTAGCGCGAGTTACCAATGCAAAGCCTAAAATTGCAAATTACCATTTTACGACACTAAACCCTAATTTGGGAGTAGTGGATTTAGATGGTGGAGATGGCTTTGTTATTGCAGATATACCTGGATTGATTGAAGGTGCATCGGAAGGAATTGGATTAGGACATGAATTTTTACGCCATGTAGAGCGTACGAAAGTTATGATACACATGGTAGATGCTGCATCAACAGAAGGCAGAGATCCAATTGAAGATATTAAAGTAATCAATGCGGAGCTGGCATCTTATAATGAAGAATTAGCTAGTAGACCTCAAGTGATTGCTGCAAATAAAATTGATGTGTTCTACGGGAACGAAGGAGAAGAAGTATTACAGGCATTAAAGGATGAATTCGAACCAAAAGGCATTAAAGTATTTCCAATTTCGGCAGTTAGTGGTAAGGGCGTAAAGGAACTTCTGTATTATGTAAAAGAACGTTTAAATGAAATCGGAGATGAACCAGTTGTCTTTGAGAAAGAATTTTTCGTAGATTCCTTAGAAATTGCAGATGAGCCATATACAGTAGAAGTAGATGAAGATGGTATGTATGTAGTGGAAGGCCCAAGAATTGAGAAGATGCTGGGATATACAAATTTAGATTCAGAAAAGGGATTTGAATTTTTCCAGAAATTCTTAAAAGAAAATGGTATATTAGAACAATTAGAAGCGTTAGGTATTGAAGATGGAGATACTGTACGGATGTACGGATTGCAGTTTGATTACTATAAGTAGTTTTTGATTGTTTGAAAGGGGGCAGTAAGCCTCCTTTTTGCTATAGAAAGGTACGAAATACAAGATGAAAAAGAAATGGAAGTGGATGAAAAAAGTTTTTTGCACCGATGTAACTGAAAATGAAGAAAAAAGTGCAAATAAAATTATGATGATAATTATTACAATTGTTGTTTTGATTTGTATGGGTGCAATTCTATTTAATGATAGAGCAGCAGACCCACTTGCGTGGGTATCTGCATTGTTACTGGCATTTATTATACTTGTCTGTGGATATATTGTCTACATTCGCCCGATTAGAAAAAAATTTGCACAAAGAGTGACATCGTTAGCAATTATGGTAGTGTTTACCATTTATGCAATTATGGGATACAATGACGGATTTTCTGTATTATGGTCCCTTCTTGTGCCTAGTGTCACTATGTTACTAATGGGGATGCTGGAAGGTGTGGTTGTATCAGCATATTTGGAATTGCTGTATCTGGTACTGTTTTGGACGCCTGTACGTCATTATTTGAAATATGAATATTTAGACAGTTTTTGCATACGGATTCCTGTTTTGTTTTTTGCTTGTTTTTTGCTTGCTTTGTATATTAACTACAAGAGAAAAGAAGCTAAGATTTATCAAATGAGGGAAAAGGAACGAATGGAAGTTTCCATGGAGGAGGAACGTCGTAAAATAGGAAAAATAACGATGCAGACAATTATATCAATTTGTAATGCGGTTGATGCGAAAGATTCCTACACGAAAAAGCATTCGGAACGTGTGGCAAAATATTCAAAAATAATTGCAAATGAGTTGCGCTGGAGTAAACAGGAGCAAGAAAATTTGTACAATATGGCATTGTTGCATGACATTGGAAAAATAGGTGTACCAGACGCTATTTTAAATAAGCATGGAAAACTAACGGAAGATGAATTTCCGTTGATGCGAAAGCATCCTATTATTGGAGGAGAAATTTTAAAGGATTTTACAATTATCAGTGATGTGTCTACGGGGGCATATTACCACCATGAACGATATGATGGAAAAGGATACCCAGTAGGGCTAAAAGGAGAGGAAATACCAATCGAAGCTCGAATTATCGGAATAGCAGACTCGATTGATGCGATGAATTCGGATCGTGTATATAGAGGAAAAAAAGATATTTCTTATATATTAGAGCAGCTTGAACTGGGGAAGGGAACGCAGTTTGATCCTAATATTGATGAAATTGTAATTTCACTGATAAAAAAAGGAAAATTGCGCTTAGATCGATAAAAAAAGAAGTGTCAAATTTTTTACTTGACAGCAGTGCGAGAATCGTATATACTACCATCTGTAAAGAAAATTACTTTACAGGTGGTGTTTTTTATGAAAGAGGAAAAGAAGCAAAAAAATACCGATGCTTTGTCGCAAATAGTGGAGATGTCTTTGTTGTATGACTTTTATGGCGGTTTATTAAAAGAACATAAAAGGTCCATATTTGAAGACTATGTTTTAAATGATTATTCTCTGAGTGAGATTGCAGCAGAACAAGGCATGAGTCGCCAAGGAGTACATGATATTGTTAAGCGTTGTAGCAAGGAATTGGAACATTATGAAGATACCTTGCACTTGATTGAAAAATTCCGCAGGACAAAGGAACATGTAAATCAGATTCATGAGATTGCAATGGAAGTTCGAGAGACGAAAGATGTGGAGCAGATTGCAAAGATAGAGGCATTATCCAATTGCATATTAGATATGCTGTAATTGGGGAGAGGAGCAGATATGGCGTTTGATAGTTTAACAGACAAACTTCAAAATGTATTCAAAAACCTTCGCGGCAAAGGACGTTTGACAGAAGCTGATGTAAAGGCAGCTTTGCGTGAAGTAAAGCTTGCATTATTAGAGGCGGATGTAAACTTTAAAGTTGTAAAGGATTTTATCAAGGCAGTACAGGAAAGAGCAGTTGGACAGGATGTATTAAATAGTTTAACACCTGGACAGACGGTAATTAAGATTGTAAATGAAGAGATGGTTAAGCTTATGGGAAGCGAGACCACAGAGATTTCTTTAAAGGCTGCCAATGAGATAACTGTTATTTTGATGTGTGGTCTACAGGGTGCTGGTAAGACAACGGCAACAGCAAAGTTGGCAGGTTTATTTAAGAAAAAAGGTCGTAAGCCTTTGTTAGTGGCATGTGATATTTATCGTCCAGCAGCGATACAGCAGTTGCAGATTAACGGTGAAAAACAAGGTGTGCCTGTATTTACTATGGGTGACGGACATAAGCCGGTTAATATTGCAAAAGCAGCTATGGAACATGCAGAGAAAAATGGAAATAATATTGTAATTATCGATACAGCAGGTCGTTTACATATAGATGAAGATATGATGGATGAGCTGATTGAAATTCGAGAAAATATAGCAGTAGACCATAGCATATTAGTTGTGGATGCCATGACAGGTCAGGATGCGGTTAATGTTGCCCAGACCTTTAATGAAAAGATAGATATAGACGGTGTGATTTTGACAAAATTGGATGGTGATACAAGAGGTGGAGCCGCACTATCCATTCGTGCCGTAACTGGTAAACCAATTTTATATATTGGTACAGGAGAAAAATTAACAGATTTAGAACAGTTTTATCCAGATCGAATGGCTTCCCGTATTCTTGGTATGGGAGATATTCTTACATTGATCGATAAGGCGCAAGCTGAGATTGATGAGGAAAAAGCAATCGAGTTGGAAAAGAAAATCAGAAAGGCTGAATTTGATTTCAATGATTTCTTGGAACAGATGAATCAAATGAAAAAGATGGGTGGTCTTTCCAGTATTCTAAGTATGTTACCTGGTATGGGAATACCAAAAGATTTAGAGATACCTGATGATGCTACAAGGGGTGTAGAAGCAATTATTTATTCTATGACCATGGAAGAAAGAACGCATCCAGATATATTAAATCCATCCCGTAAAAATCGTATTGCCAAGGGAGCTGGAGTTGACATTGCGGAAGTAAACCGAATGGTAAAGCAATTTGAGCAGGCAAGAAAGATGATGAAACAGATGTCTGGTATGATGGGTGGAAAGAAAAAAGGTAGGTTTAAAATGCCATTTGGCTTTTAATACATGCAACGAAACGTTGCGCTAATTTGATGAACACAATAAGGAGGTGAAATCAAAGATGGTAAAGATTAGATTAAAGAGAATGGGACAGAAAAAGGCACCTTTCTATAGAATTGTTGTTGCTGATGAAAGATCTCCTAGAGATGGTAGATTTATCGAGGAAATCGGTACTTATGATCCAAATCAGGAGCCTAGCGTATTTAATGTAAACGAAGAAGCTGCTAAGAAGTGGTTATCTAACGGAGCTAAGCCAACTGAGACAGTAGGTAAGTTATTAAAGATTGCAGGTATCATGTAAGAGCATTAACAAAGGGATATGTGTGGCTTGTACAAATATTTGTGCAAACTATGCATATTCTTCTTGTATATGCAGAAAAATAATATTGTACATAACGAATAGTTAATATATTTGAATAAAAGGGAGTATGCCAGTCATATGGTATCAGATACAGTTTGAAGATAAAATTGGAGGTAAGTGGGGAATGAAAGAGTTAGTAAAGGCAATTGCCCAATCGTTAGTAGACAAACCAGATGAGGTTGTAGTAACAGAAAGTGAGACAGAAAAGGGATTAGTCATTACATTGTCAGTAGCAGATGATGATATGGGTAAAGTAATAGGAAAACAAGGCCGAATTGCGAAGGCAATCCGCACAGTAGTAAAGGCGGCGGCTTCAAAAGAAGATAAAAAAGTAATTGTTGAAATACAGCAGTAGTAAATTTAGAAGGGCGGCAGATACCGCCCTTTTTTACCATAATGATGGAGGAAAACATGGAACAGATGTTGCGAGTAGGTGTGTTTGCCAATACACATGGAGTACGAGGAGAAATTAAAGTTTTTCCCACAACAGATGATGTGAATCGATTCAAAAAGTTGAAAAAACTATATTTGGATACGGGAAAAGAAAAGATAGAATTGGAAGTGCAAAGCGTTCGCTTTTTTAAGAATATGGTTATCATGAAATTTAAAGGGATTGATAATATCAACGATATTGAAAAATATAAGGGAAAAGATTTGCTGATTGATAGAGAACAGGCGGTTCCGTTAAAAAAGGACGAATACTTTATATGCGATATTATTGGTGCGCAGGTAGTATCGGATGAAGGCGAAGAGATTGGAGAATTAAAAGAAGTATTACAGACTGGTGCAAATGATGTGTATGTAGTAAAGACTCCACAGGGGAAGGATATACTGTTTCCTGTTATAAAATCATGCGTGTTGGATGTAGATACAGATGCAAAAAAGATTACGGTTCATATTTTACCGGGTCTGTTAGAGTAAGGGAGGCAGCTATGCATTATCATGTGTTGACATTATTTCCAGAAATGATTGAACAGGGCATGGGTTTTAGTATAACAGGGCGTGCGCAGAAGAAGGAATTGTTACATTTAGATGTGACAAATATCAGAGATTTTGCACAAAATAAAAATTATAAAGTAGATGACTACCCTTATGGGGGCGGGGCAGGAATGGTGATGGAAGCAGAACCAGTGTATCTTGCTTATGAGGATGTATGCGAAAGGATTGCCAAAGAAAAACGAAAAAAACCAAAGGTACTTTTTATGACTCCACAGGGAGAGACCTTTTCACAATCCATGGCAGAACGATTGGCAGAAGAAGAGGATTTGGTGTTTTTGTGCGGTCATTATGAAGGAATTGACGAACGAGTCTTAGAAGAAATTGTAGATGAAAATGTGTCAATAGGAGATTATGTATTAACAGGTGGAGAATTGCCTGCTATGGTAATGATGGATGCTATATCAAGATTAGTGCCAGGCGTGCTGCACAATGATATATCGGTAATAACAGATACGTTTTCTGATAACCTGTTGGAATATCCACAATATACAAGACCAGTAGAATGGAGAGGAAAGCGGGTACCAGATGTATTGCTATCGGGGCATCATGAAAATATAGCAACATGGAGAAGAGAACAATCTTTGTTGCGGACCAAGGAAAAAAGACCAGATTTGTTTTCGCAAGTTTCCTTTACGAAGCAAGATGAAAAAATTATGAAAAAAAAATATTGCATTTAAAGACAAAATGTGATAAAGTAAAAATGTTGTGATTAAAAAGATGGTCCGCTGTTATAAATTAGATAATAAGAACATCTAAATATTAAAGGAGGTTCACACAATGAACGATATTATTAAGAGCATCGAAGATGCACAGTTAAAGAGTGAAGTAACAGACTTCAGAGTAGGAGATACTGTTAAAGTTTCTGCAAAGGTAAAAGAAGGAAACCGTGAAAGAACTCAGGTATTTGAGGGAACTGTTATTAAGAGACAGAACGGTGGAGTAAAGGAAACATTTACTGTAAGAAAGAATTCAAACGGTGTTGGTGTTGAAAAGACATGGCCAGTACATTCTCCAATCGTAGAGAAGATTGAAGTAATCAGACGCGGTAAAGTTAGAAGAGCTAAATTATTCTACTTACGTGACAGAATTGGTAAGGCTGCTAAGGTTAAAGAATTAGTTAGATAATCACCAAAATAATAAGAAGGTTACCCCCATTTGTTTCGTACAAATTTGTGCGATAATAAAAGGGGGTTTTTCTTTACAAATCCATACGCTTCTTGTACAATGAATTTGTGAAAGCTCAGTTATGCAAAAATTGAAAGAGGATTTGTATAATGTGCTTATTAAGTAAGAAAAAGAAAATAAACAACTTGGGGAGACGAAAGAACATGGATTATGGATATAGAGATGAAAAAGAAGGGGCATTTCGTAGTATTATGCGAGAGTGGCCTGTATTACTTATAGAAGTGATAATTGCAATTGTATTGGCAATTTTGTTGATTACATTTGGATTTGAAAAGACGAAGGTCAACGGAAAGTCTATGTCCCCGGTTTTGGATGATGGAGATGTGATTTTTGTTAGTAAAATTGCCTATGTAGGATTTTCGCCAAAAAGAAATGATGTAATTGTATATCGACAGGAAGGAAAAGAGCATAGTTACAATAGTGTAAAACGAGTAATTGGTCTTCCGGGAGAAACAATACAGATTAAAGAAGGCAAAGTATATATTAACGATAAACTATACAAAGAGTCAAATAAAGTAGATGATATGGTTTCTGCTGGTGTTGCAGAAGAACCAATTATATTGGAAAAGGGCGAATATTTTGTACTTGGAGATAATCGAAACCAAAGTGAAGATAGTCGATATTCCAGTGTGGGAATGATAACAAAAAAGGAAATTGTAGGAAAGGCATGGCTTCGCTTAAAACCTGACTTTGGATTTGTAAGCTGGTTAAAGGCGCAGGATGCACAAAAAGAAGAAACGGAGTAGAGAACGATGCATTTTCAATGGTACCCTGGACATATGACAAAAGCAAAGAGGATGATGCAGGAAAACATCAAGTTGATAGATGTCGTAATTGAGCTGGTAGATGCCAGAATCCCTCTAAGCAGTAAAAATCCAGATATAGATGAGTTAGCGAAAAATAAATCGCGTGTAATTTTGTTAAATAAAAATGACTTAGCACATAAAGAACGAACTGAAGAATGGAAGGCATATTTTGAAGGCAAGGGATATTTTGTTGCCATGGTAAATTCCAAAAATGGAAATGGTGTTAAGGCAGTACAAAATATTGTAATGGAAGCCTGCAAAGAAAAAATTGAGCGTAACCGAAAAAGAGGAATTATCAATCGTCCTATTCGTGCTATGATTGTAGGAATTCCTAATGTAGGAAAATCTACCTTTATCAATAGTTTTGCTGGAAAAGCCTGTACAAAGACAGGAAATAAGCCTGGTGTAACAAAAGGAAAACAATGGATTAAATTAAATAAAAATGTAGAATTATTGGATACACCTGGTATATTATGGCCGAAATTTGAGGATCAGGTAGTTGGATTACGTCTGGCTATGATTGGTTCCATAAAAGATGAGATTTTAAATATCACAGATTTAGCAATTGAGTTAATTCACTTTTTACAAGAAGAATATCCACAGGTACTTCCAAATAGATATGAAGCACAAGAAAATATGGAACCTGTGGCAGCGTTGGAACATATTGCAAAGGTACGATCTTGCAAAAAGCCGGGAGATGAGCTTGATTTAGATAAGGCAGCAAGTATTCTTATGGAAGATTTCAGAAGTGGAAAACTTGGAAAGATTACATTAGAAAAAGTAGAGGGATAAACGATAGAGTCAAACTATAAGGAGACACAAAAGAGGGGGTGTTTCAATGTACGATGAAAAAAAGATAGAGGATAGTCTGCGAGTATGTCGCGAAATTAAAACATACTACAAGTCTGGTGTGTTTGATAATCCTCAGAACGTCTTTGATTTAGATACCTTTTTACATGTGGCAGAAACAAAACCAGAGGATACAAAAGAAAAGGAAACGCCAGATGCATTTCATGAACGATTGCAAGAGGCGATTGATTATGGCAACGCAATAAGAACGCAAAAGAAAGAAAGGCCTATTTCGGAAGAAACACAAAAAGTTTTCGTTCCAAAAGAAGAGCCGATACAGGAAAAAATTCAGAAAAGCAAGGATGCAATAAAAGAGCCAACTCGTAAGAAAAACAAAACAGAGAAACAAAAGGTTAAAAAGGCAAAAGAAGTAGAGATACAGCCAGAGGAAGAAGAGGAAGAAAGCTTTTTTAAAATCTTATTTTTCCGCTTTTTGGAATTGGTTGTATGCGTCTTGATTGCATTTGGGCTATCTGCCGCGTTCAATCATTTTATTGGTACACATACAATTGTAGAGGGCGCCTCTATGGAATCAACGTTGCATGATGAAGACAGTCTTTATGTGGATAAGATTGCCTATCGATTTGGAAAACCAAAACGATTTGATATTATTGTGTTCCAATATGACGAGGACAATTATTACATAAAAAGAATTATTGGTTTGCCTGGCGAGACAGTAGAAATTAAAGATGGAATAATCTATATAAATGGAAACAAATTAAACGAGAACTACGGACTGGAGAATATGGATGAATTAAACAATACATATGATGCAGTTACAATTGGTGAAGATGAATATTATGTACTGGGAGATAATCGAAATCACAGTACAGATAGTCGTTCTAAGGATGTTGGACTGGTGAAAAAAAGTCAGATTATTGGAAAGGCAATTTATCGCATTTATCCATTTGATACGTTTGGAAAATTGAAATAAGAGCGCAAATACAAAGTTTGCATAGTAAAGGACGGGAAAGGTATGGCAGAGACAATAGCGGCAATAAAGGAAAAATTTGAAGCTGCGGATATACAAAACTGGGAAGAATTGCAACAGGAGTATAGTAGTGATGCAAGACAGGGTGTACAAAAACTGTTAGAAAAATATAAGAAGCAGCAACAGAAATATGAGCAAGAGTTACTTCGTACAGAAAAAATGAAAGAGTTTGAATACAAGTATCAGGAATATCCTTATATATGTGGTATTGATGAGGTGGGGAGAGGTCCTCTTGCTGGACCAGTTGTAGCAGGAGCAGTCATTTTGCCAAAGGATGAAAATATACTATATTTAAACGATTCAAAACAACTATCCGAAAAAAAACGGGAAGAATTGTATGATGTAATTATGGAAAAGGCAGTTGCGGTGGGAATTGGCGTAGTCCCTCCAGCTAGAATTGATGAAATTAACATATTGCAGGCAACTTATGAGGCTATGCGGATTGCAATAGGAAAGCTGTCTGTAAAACCTGATTTGTTGCTAAATGATGCAGTAACAATTCCAGGCGTAGACATAAAACAGGTAGGTATCATAAAGGGAGATGCCAGAAGCGTTTCTATTGCAGCGGCAAGTATTGTGGCAAAAGTTACAAGGGACCGTATGATGGTGGAGTATGATAAAATGTATCCAGAGTATTATTTTGCCAGTAATAAAGGGTATGGTTCTAAAGCACATACGGAAGTATTAAAAGAAATTGGTCCTTGTGCCATTCATAGAAGCAGTTTTTTAGGTAAAATACTTGGATAGTAAAGGAACAGGGGATGACTGTATATGACAGAGGAAGAAAGAAAACGATTAGAAGCGATTGCCTTGTCTTATGAAAGTGGAGATGAAGCACCAAAAGTAATTGCCACTGGAAAAGGGTATGTGGCAGAAAAAATTCTGCAAAAAGCAAAAGAAGCCAACATACCAATACATGAGGATGAAAAAGTGGCGGATGCATTAGCAGATGTGGAAATTGGTGCGTATATTCCAAAGGAATTGTATGAGGTAGTAGCAGAGATTTTAGTATTTGTAAGCGATATGGAAAAAATACGTGAAAAAATGGTGAAATAGTTGATTCGACAGAAAAAAAGAAAGCTGGGAAATGAAAAAGAAAAAATAGCAGGAGTTGTGTTACAGTCCTGTGGATATAAAATTTTGCAATATAATTTTTATACCCGTATAGGGGAGATTGATATTGTTGCAAAAGAGGGTGAATACTATGTGTTTGTGGAGGTAAAATATCGTTCTACAGATGCCTATGGTATGCCAGAAGAGGCAATTGATTATCGCAAGCAGAAAAGGATAATAGCTGCCAGTAGATACTATCTTATGAAACAAGGGGTGCCAGAGAATGTGCCCTGTCGTTTTGATGTAGTATGTATATTGGGAAAAAAGTACAAAATAATTAAGGATGCATTTCATGTAGAATGAGTGGTGATGTGTACTTGAGCAGTTTGTTGTGTGCAAGAAAAGGAATATAAAAAGTTTTAGAGGATGGAAATTTAGCGAAAAGCATGGATTATAAAAGGAGTAAGAGGATGCAGATAAAATGGGTAAAAGCCAATAAGGTATCTGGTTTGGATTATAATAAAGGAAATTATGAGGCGCAGCTTCAAGAAAAGGAGGCAGTGTCTTTTTTTACATTTCCAATGTATGATAAGATATCATTTATACGACATGGATTTTCTACTAGACAGGGTGGTGTCAGTGAAGGATACTTGGGAACGATGAATTTAAGTTATAGCAGGGGAGATAAGGACAGTAATGTAGATGAGAATTATCGACGAATCTGTCATGCTTTAGGGATGCAAACGGAAAATCTTGTGTTATCGGATCAGGTACATGATACCGTTGTGTATCGAGCAGGAAAGAAAGATTGTCAGGGAACGGATTTAAGAAAAAAGAAGTTGGCAGATATTGACGGGCTGGTAACGAATGAAAAAAATGTTGTTCTTAGTACCTCTTATGCAGATTGTGTGCCACTTTTCTTTGTGGATGAACGAAACGAAGCGATAGGGCTTAGTCATTCTGGTTGGCGTGGAACTGTTGGAAAAATCGGAGCTAAGACGGTTGAAAAGATGAAAAAAGAGTTTGGCACCAATCCAAATGATTTAAAGGTGATGATTGGGCCATCTATTTGTCAGGATTGCTATGAGGTAAGTCAGGATGTAAAAGAGGCGTTTGACGGCTTTGTTTCTGTTGAAACAATCATGCAGATGCAACAGAAGGAGCGAGACGAAGTAGAACAGATGCTAAAGAGCGTTTTTATAGACAAACCTATGAAAAAGTATCAATTAGACCTGTGGATGGCAAATAAGTTGATTTTGATGGAAGCTGGAATTCCAGAGGAGCAAATTGGGGTATCCTGTGTATGTACCTGTTGCAATTCTACATTGTTATATTCTCACAGAGCGTCTCAGGGAAAGCGTGGAAATTTATCTGCTTTCTTAGAAATTATATAAAATTGAAACAATTACGAAAAAATTGTGAAATATGTGAAAAGCACTTTCCTTTTTACGCAAAATGTGTTATAAATGTATGGTGGTGCATATAAACTACCATTATAACTATATTAAAATTTTACCTTTATAGTAGGTGAATGAAAAGGGTGTTTTGGTAAAAATAGTAGAGAAAGTAGATATAGTTATAAGGATATAGCGGAGCAAGAAAGAATTGCTTTGACTTGAGATAAGGAGAGAACAAGATGAGAAAAAAAATAGTAGCGTTAGGATTAGTAGCAGTGATGTCATTATCTTTGGCAGGTTGTGGCAATAAATATGTGAAGTTGGGAAGTTATAAGGGACTTTCTGTTGATTACACAGCGTCACAGACAGAAGTTACAAATGATGACATAAATTCTTCTATTGAAAGTAAATTAACAGAGGTAGCAAAAGTTACAAAAGATAAGAATTATAAGGCTAAAAAAGGCGATAAAGTAAATATCGATTACAAAGGTCTGAAAGATGGAAAGGCATTTGATGGCGGTACAGCTACAGGTTATGATTTAGTTTTGGGTTCTGGTACATTTATTGATGGCTTTGAAGATGGTTTGATCGGAGCGAAAAAGGGACAGAAATTAAGTCTTAATCTAACATTCCCAGAGACATACAGCAACTCAGATTTAGCTGGTAAGGATGTTGTCTTTAAAGTAAAAGTAAATTCTATTACAGAAATTCCTGCTGTAGATGATTTGACAGATGATTATATTAAAAATAATGTGTCTGGTTATGACAATGTATCTGATTATGCAGCTTCTGTAAAAAATGAGTTACAGGAAAAGTTAGATGCATCTATTTTAGAGACTAAAAAGAAGGCAGCATGGGAAAAGGTAATCGATGGATGTAAGATTAAAGATTATCCAAAAGAAGATGTAGAAGATTTGAAGTCACAGATGAAAACATATTATGAAAATCTGGCGTCTCAGTATGGATTAGAATTATCTGATTACATTACACAGATGGGTTCTACCGAAGATGAATTTAATGAGCAGATGGAAAAGAGTGCGAAAGAAGAAGCAATTAGCCGTGTTGTTATGAATTTGATTGCCGACAAAGAAAATATTAAAGTTACAGATGATGATTATGACGAACAGATTCAAAAATATGCAGATCAGTACGGTGTTTCAAAAGAGGAATTTTTGAAACAGGTTACAGATGATGATAAAGAGCAGATTAAAGTTGGTCTTAAATTAAGTAAAGTTCAGGAATTTGTAGTAGATAACTGCAAGATGAACCTTACAGAAGCAACTGCAACACCAAGTAGTACAACAAAATAAATAAAAATAGAAAGGATGCCGTATTAGCGGCATCTTTTTTTGATTCTATAGGAAAGTATGTTTCTTTCTAGTTGGATAAATACAAAAAGTTATAAATATGCAAGATTAGAAGATTGCATTGAAAAAAAAGAAATGATATAATTAAATCGTGTATATTAAAAATGAAATTCAAGAATTGTGGTTTGAATGTAGCACAAAAATTAGAAGAAAGGAAGAAGCAAATGAAAAAGGGTAAAGTGAAAATTAATACAAAAAAGGCAATTGGATTGTCTATGGCAGTTGCCATGTCTTTTACAGGTATGCCAGGATATGCCTTGTATCCTTTTGAACGAACAGCAGTTGTGAAGGCAGCAGATTCCACTGTGACAGTTGATTCAAATGCAATCGTACAACAGATAGATTCAAAGGAGACAAATAGACCTGGAATTCCAGATGGAACCTTGTTAAATGAATTAAAAAGGATTGTAAATACTTCGTTAGGAAGAGCTGCAGAACATGATATAACATTTGCAGAATTGATGGCATATAGTGGAGAAATAGATTTGTCTTCAGTAGGAAAACAGATTACTTCTATCAGTGGACTTGGATATGCTAGAAAGGCGTCTAAGATTATACTTACCAATGTATCAATGACAGTAATAGACGATTATGAATTTGATAATTGTAAAGGATTGCAGGAAATTGAGTTGCCAGCAGGGCTAACAAAGATTGGAAAGTTTGCATTTAGAAACTGTAATAAATTAAAAACAATTGAGTTGCCTGAAACGGTGACGAGTATAGAAGAATCTGCTTTTGATGCATGTACCAGTCTGGATGCGATTAACATTCCAACAGGTGTAAATGTAATTGGAAAGGGAGCCTTTGGTGGTTGTACTTCATTAAAAAGGGTAGAAATTCCGAATGGAAATGTATCCTTAGGTGCTTCTGTGTTTGAGGGGTGTACAGATTTGGAGACGGTAAGTTTACCAGAAGGCATCAAAAAGATACCAGCATCTTTTTGTGCATCCAGTGGTATTAAAGAGATTACAATACCAACTACGGTCACTGAAATTGGACAGACTGCATTTCTTGGTACGTTTAATTTGAGTGGAATTGATTTATCAAAATGTACCAGTTTAGTTACGATTGGAAACAACGCATTTGCAGGAAGTGGAATACAAACAATTACATTTCCAGCTTCTTTGAAATTGATAAAAAGTAATGCGTTTGAAGCTTCCTCTATCAGAGAGATTTCTATTCCAGACTCTGTAATGGGAACTGGTGATGGTACCGACGAAGGCGGAATCGAAAGTCATGCATTTTGGAATTGTTTGAGTTTGAAAAAGGTTAGTTTGTCAAAGGGCATATCTGCTTTACAAGAAAGCGTTTTTGAAGGATGTAGCGGACTTACACAGGTAGAGATAAGAGATGCAGAAAACAGCATTTTATCGAGTATAGAAGATAGTGCATTTAAAGGATGTAATCGTCTGTCTGACACAGATTTCTTAAAAAAATTAACCAAATTAAAAACAATTAAGAAAAATGCATTTACTTATGTACTGCCAAGCAATTATAATCAGACAGATATTTATGGGAATTTAGCTATTTCCAATGGGCTACAGTCTATTTATGTTCCTGATTGTGTGACAGATATTGAAGAACATGCTTTTGATAAGCAGGTAAATGTAAAAAATATTTATATGGGAAAAGGTGTAACAGCCATTGCGAATAGTCTATTTTCTGGCTTTACAAATTTGAGAAACATTACATTGCCTTCACAGTTACGAAGTATTGGTGACAGTGCCTTTGAAGGTTGTATGCAGTTATCTGCTGTTACATTCCCAGATACATTACAAAAGATAGGAAGTAGTGCATTTAAAGGTTGTAGTACAGCAAAAACAATACAGAACGTGGCATATCATGCTCGCTATGTAGAAAAATCCAAAATCTACAGTGAAAGACCAGCGGGAAATGCTACGGTAGGAGAGTATTTAATCTATACAAAAGATAATGCAGGAAATCAACAGGTGAAAGAAACCTACATGGATCGTTCGGCACAATTAACAGAGAGTCAATATGAGGAAAAAGGTTCTCCAAGTGGTTATGAATTGGTGTATATCATTGCAGAAAAAAGATATGCAATGCCAAGTGAGGTGTCTTATGATTCTGAAAATGGACAATATACTTCTTATACATATGATAAAGAGCAGGGCGTGATTTCAGATATTAAAAAAATTAGTTCTACATCTGAAAATTTAACTTCAGGAGTTAGTTTGGTACCGAAGGATGGTTATGTAGGATATTATGTAAGAGAAAGCCTGGCGAATCAGTTATATGTGACGAATTATACAGGTTTAACTTCCGTAGAATTGCCAAATAGTGTTACGGAAATTGGAGAGAGTGCTTTTGCAAATTGCTATAATCTTGAAAAGATTACATTATCGGAACGAATGACCGCTTTACCAAACAATGCCTTTTCAATTTCACAACGTGAATTGTTAAATAAGACTGATTGGTTGGATTTGGGTAATGTTTGTGATAAAAAGTATGTATATTCCAGAAAAGTGACATTACCAGAATCCATTCAGACGATTGGAGAGAATGCGTTTAAGAATAATGCAAATATGACATTAAGTAAAAGTGCTTTGCCAAAAGAATTGGTGAGCATCGGAAATTCTGCATTTGAAGAATGCCGAAGTTTTACGGAAATCATTATTCCGTCTAAGACAAAGAGTATTGGAGAACGTGCTTTTTATGGTTGCTGTGAATATAAAAAATTAGATACCTTATTGCATGGATATGACCAGTACATATTAGATGAAGAAGATGGTCTGAAGGAGATTGATTTAGGACAGGCAAATTCTTTGGAGAGCATTGGAAATTTTGCATTTGGAATCACATTGATACAGCAATGCAGTATCCCAGAAGGTGTAACAACAGTAAGTCAGGGATTGTTCCAGGATTGTCAGTATTTACAAAAAGTAGTGTGCTCTGAAAAAACAAATGCCATAAAGGCAGATGTATTTAGAAACTGTAGAAAATTAGTTTCTATTACAGTGCCTGCGAAAGCAACCATAAGTTATAATGCATTTCGAGGATATATGATTGGAGATTTCAGTTTTTCCGTAACGGATCCAGAGCCAGTCAGTGTATCAATTGGAGAAGTAGAGTCCTTGTCGATTAATACATTCCTTGCAGATTATATGCGAAATGGAATAAAAGTAACAGAAAAGGATGGTACAACTGGATTTTTACAGATGGAACCAGCTACAACACAACAGATCAACAGTTGGAATATTTATAAAGCAAATGTAAAGGGACTTAAAGAAGGTACAACCAGAATCAGCATGGAAGGAACAATTAATTTCTTTATGTATGATGATACTGTTATTGCAAAAGCACCAGAAGTAACAGTGACCGTAAATGTTACAAAGAAAAAATGTACCGCTATTGAAGATACCAATAGCAATCCTGTTGTCAGCGTTGAAAAGAAAGGAATTGAGCTTTCGCCTAAAATCATACCTGCGGATTGTTCCGAGGCAAATGTGTGGACGAGTGGAAACTATTCTGTTGCACAGGTAGAACCACGCACATATTTGAAAGATGGCGTTGCAACGGTAAGTTCTTCTGCTATTGTAGTACCGAAGGGACTTGGAACAAGCAAAGTAACATTAAAGTGCGGTTCTGTCACAAAAGAATATCAAGTTAATGTGGTAGTTCCTGCAACGGGTATTAATTTGTCACAAAAAGAAGTGGAACTAAAAGAGGGTTCTGGAAAGAGTGTAAAAATAACACCTACGTTGACATATGACACAAGCAAATATACAGAAGAACAATGGAATAATTATAAAGACATTGTGGAATATAAAAGTGCAGATACAAGTATTGCAAAAGTATCTGGCGATGGTGTGATAGAGCCGGTATCTGCTGGAGTTACGACCGTTACAATAACAGCGCTTGGTAGTGGAGTAAGTACAACATGTCAGGTTGTGGTTGCAGCGGATGAGACTATGGTGTACATGGTTGATGAAAAGGGAAATGCCATTGACAAGAATGTACCTTTGACGGTTCAGGCTGGAGATGAGTTTACAATGCACTTTGCTACAAATCCGTCTGACTCATTGGATGCGATTAAATATGAGTTTGATACAAATGATATGTTTAAGTTTGTAAAATCCGATACAACACCTGTAAAGACAGAAAATGCAGGTACTCAATACAAAACTACATCTATGACATTTGTGGCGAATAAAGTTGGTACAGGAAAAATCAGCATTTTACCTGAAAAGTATAAAAATAAGCAAAATGTAGTGGCTACACGGACAATAAATGTTATTGCAGATACAAAGGAAGTTGTATTTGCGCCTGTCAATAAAATAAATGTAGGTGAAAGTAAGGCAGTATTTGGATATGCAACATCTGTGGTAGGAAAGGCAGAAAAAATCGAAGATGTAAAAAATATTACAACAGACAATATTTATTTTACTTCATCTGATGTTACGAAAGCTACCGTTGACTCTAAGACTGGGGTTGTAACTGCATTAGCCAATGGTAAAGTTACTATTTATATGCATATTGATAATGCAAATGATCCGACTAAAAATCAAGTGAAAAGCTTAGAATTGGAAATTTCTTATCCTGCGGCTACGAAAGTAGTAGTAACAGGAGAAAACAACAAAACGGTTGTCAAGGTTGGAGAAAAGTTACAATTAAAAACTTCACTGATTCCAGCAGAAGCAGTAGATAGCCTTACCTATGAGTCTCTGACACCAACGATTGCTTCGGTAAATGCATCTGGACTTGTGACAGGATTGAAGGCTGGAACAGCACAGATTAAAGTAACCACATCCAAAAACCAAGTTTCTGCTATCATCGAAATTACAGTAACGACAAGCAATCCAAGTGTAGTAAGACTGGTGATTGCCAAAGTAAAAGGATTGAAGGTAACAAACATAAAAGGGAAAAAGGCGAAGATAACCTGGAAGAAGGCAAAGAATATTAGTGGTTATCACATTTTGCTTGCAACAAACAGTAAGTTTACAAAAAACAAAAAGAGCATGGTAGTATCAAAGAATGCTGTTAGCAAAACTGTAAGCAAGCTGAAAAAAGGAAAGACCTATTATGTTAAGATTCAGGCATATAAGATGTACAAAGGCAAAAAAGTGTACGGAAAATATACTGCTGTAAAGAAAGTAAAAATTAAAAAGTAAATAGGTGATAAAGCGTGGCTGTGCATTAACGATTTTTAAGCGTTAGTGCACAGCCTTTTTATGGACTTCAGTTTGCTGAGCTACGTTTTCTTGTGTGCATTTTTAAAATTAAAGTATAATAATATATACAAGATTATAAAAGAATGAAAAATACACTAAATAAAAAAACATAACACCATAAAGGGTGGATTATAACACACAATTTAATGAAATAATTTTAATTACTGGTATATTTGAAAGTTAAATAATATCTTTCAATTCTATATTTTATGGTAAATTCATGGAATTAAAAAAATAAAAAAATAAATATAAAAAGAAAAAAGTTGAATAAAAAAAGAAAAAGTGATACAATTCTTTGTGTGAGCCGCGACTACAATGCAACATGAGGACTAATTTATTACAATAAGGAGAAAAGTAATATGAAAAAATCAAGACTGAAAATAATTGCTGGATTACTATTATGTGGCACAATTGCAGCAAGTTTTACGGCTTTAGCTGCTAAATCCTATGATATGCCTATCAGTGGCATAAATGCAAAGATGCATGGATATGTTGACTTTTTAGAAGGACCTCTTACCATTGCGGATAAAGTATATTACAACAGTTCTGTTTATGGTAGTGATGCATATATGATTACAAACAGAAGCGGTAATTATGTGCAGGCTGGTACGAATAAGAAGAAGCTTGCTAAAAAGTATGTTTATTATGGACATGCCGTTGTGTAATCCAAAAATAGGAAGGAGTAAACCATGAAGATAAAAAAATTTTTTCGGCACTCCTATGTGAGTGCCCTTTTTATTGTAGGACTTGCCATTTCTTGTTTTGTGCTTATTAACGTATCTGATTTAGTTAGTAATATGTTGCGAGATAACCAAAATTTGCATCAATATAAATTTGAAAGGTATGTTACTGTTTCGCCCATGAACAAGGATTCTCTTACAGCGGATGCATTATCTTGTGCAGAGAAAATAACAAAGGGAAATATTTTTGTTAAATCTCTTGTAGAATTGAACAAAAGCCTTGACCAATATACGATACGTGTTTTGATGAAACAAAATGAGGAAACTGGGTTGTCTTATACGAAATTAGATAAAAAAAATCAGAAAAATGGAGCCATTATTGGAGAAAGTTTAAAATCTCAACTGTTAGAGGATTCAGATGGGTATTATGTAGAGTTGAACGGTATACGGATTCCTATTGTTGGAATTTTAGATAACAAATTAACAGGAGGGGTAGATACCTCTTTTTATTTAGTTTGGGAAAATTGTGATGAAAACTTGCAGCAGAAGTTAATATCTTTATTTGGTAATTATTTCGATTTCTATTATGCTAGTCATGATGATATAGAAGATAGCTATTTGCAGTTTATAGAAACACTGGCATCTAAAGGTTTTAATGCAGAAGAATATGACGTAATGTACAATGGAGATGCGGAAAATGCTTGGTATGAAATCTATCATTCGTTTTTTTTGCCGATTTGTTTTCTTTTTTCGATTTGTAACTGTTTTATTGTATCCTATGTGTGGTTGTTGTACAGAAAGCGAGAAATTGCAATTCGAAAAGCATATGGTTATCATACAGGACAACTTGCTATTTTGTTGGGAAAAGATATTTCTGTGTTGACATTAATGGGAAGCGTGCTGGCTGCATTTATGCAGATGTTATATAGCTTTTTCTTTCATGAATCTTTTTTATCCCAACAGGGGTGGAGGAGAATCGGGATTATAGTTATAGGCATGTTATGTGTGATTGCAATGAATGTTTTGTTTGCACTAATAAAAACCAGACAGATACAACCATGCAAAGAGATGGCAGAAGAATAGGAGGCATATATGAAAAATTCATTAATATTTGCAATTGATTCTATATCTACTCATTTTCGTAAGTTTGTTCTTTCTGTATTACTTGTTTTTGTGTGCAGTTTACTTGTAATGTTTGCACTAATGGCTTATCATGGTCAAAATTTAGTATATGAATCTTGTGATCGTGTATTAACAAGGGGGGTAAAGAACACAGGAATTATACAGCTTGTGGAAGATGATTTTTTTAATGATGGTATACAAAAATATTTGGAACAGTTGTCGAGAAGAAAAGAAATACAGGTAATTGGAGATTGTAGTGAGGATATAGAAACTGCACCTGCTCTGGAAACATTGTGGAATATCCAAGCGGGGAATTATGGTTCTGAGAATATGGAAGAAGACATAACAGGGTTGTATATTGAAAGTGTTTCTAAAAATGCTAGTGAGCTTTGTAATATGAAATTGAGCAGTGGTACACCTGTTGATGAACTTTCGTTTGATGATAAAGATATCTATTATTATATATATTTAGGTTATGGATTTCGAGATATTCCTGTTGGAACGAAATATCAAGTAGAGAATGTTACATATCAGGTTGCAGGAATCATAGCGCCAAATCAAGCATGGATAAAGGAAGAACTTCTTATGGAGTTTTCATCAGAGATTGGAAATGCAGCACAATCTAGCGATTATATGGTATTCAAAATTCGCAATCAGGAGCCTCCTTTGTTGGAGTACCTATGGATATCTTCTGCGGATGGATATTCCATAGATGAAGCTTTAGCTGTGGCAGATCAATTAGCGGAACGATCCAATATTGATATTCATTATTCTTCTTTACAGGAACGTTATGAAGTTTCACAGACACGCAATATTATTTTGTTGAAGTATTTGTCTCAAATTATAAGAATTGTTGGAATTACGGCAATTCTTATGTTGATTTCGTTACAAATTGTTTTTATATTGAATAACAGAAGAGAATATGGAATTATGTATGCTATTGGTTTTTCGAAACGCGATATTTTTTGTTCTGCCTTATTTTACAACGCAATAATTTCAATTGTGGCTTTTTTGCTTGTTTGTCCTTGTTTGTATTGGATTGCGAAAAGGTGGTTTGCAAGTTGTGGAATAGATTATATAGTAAAGCGTATTTTTTTACCGTATATGTTGCCTGTAGAAGTGGGCATGATTGTTTTGGTGTTACTGGTTATTTCAATTGTAACAAACATCATATTGCACATTTTTACACCTGTGCGCATGATACGTTCGGAATAAAGTTACAGCTTTAAGTTTGAAAGAAAAACGTATGTATTTGTGAAAGATATGACAGAATAGAAGCGTTGTATTTTATTATGGAGGGACAAAATGATAACACTTAAAAATATTACAAAGGACTATGGAAAAGAGGATGCTTGTACACATGCTATTCGTGGAATTAATCTTGATATAGAAAAAGGCGAATTTTTGGGTATTGTTGGAAGTTCTGGCTCTGGAAAAAGTACGTTACTTCATATATTGGGAGGAATGGATTTAGCTACTTCTGGCGAATATTTATTTCAAGGAGAAAATGTAGCTTCATTTTCAGAACGTAAGTTGCACGAATTTCGAAAACAAAATATTAGTTTTGTTTTTCAAAATTTTGCATTAATGAATCGGTATACGGTTTATGAAAATGTAGAAATGCCATTGCGTGCCAGATACATAAAAAATAGAAAAGCCCAGGTTATGGAACAATTAGAAAAAATGGGAATTGCTCATTTGAAAGACAAAATGCCGTTGCAGTTATCTGGTGGACAACAGCAAAGATGTGCTATTGCAAGAGCATTGGTTTCAGATACGCCTGTATTACTTGCGGATGAACCAACAGGTGCATTGGATCAACGTACGGGAAATGATATTATGAATTATTTTGAAGAAATCAATGATACAGGAAAAACGGTGATTCTCATAACGCATGACTTAGCCATTGCGAATAGATGTAAACGGATTGTTCGAATCGAAGACGGATTGCTTGTTCAAAATGATTAGAATAAATTTTTATAAAAAACATAGATAATCATGAAGATTACTATGTTTTTTTAGTTCGTGTAAAATTATTGCAGGAAAAATGGAAAGTCATAGAGAAATTTCTATCTCATTTTCCTACAGTAAATTTGTATAACCAAAAAATAAAAAAAAGTAGAATAATGAAAGTTGAAGTGGTATAATAAAAAAGTATTGTGCCTAGCACAGAGAATAATTGTAAGTAAGAAGGCGTAGACGAGACTTCTATAGAACACACAAGTTTGCTTGCGTGTTGTCTAGTGGTTTCGGCGTCTTCTGGAAAAAGGAGAGAAAACATATGTATAAGAGTTTTACAATGGAGCTTGCAGGTAAAAAGCTTACAGTTGATGTGGGACGTGTAGCGAAGCAGGCGAATGGTGCTGCGTTTATGCATTATGGTGAGACAACTGTGTTGTCTACTGCTACAGCATCTGAGAAACCAAGAGAAGGAATTGACTTTTTCCCATTGAGTGTAGAATATGAGGAAAAGATGTATGCAGTGGGAAAAATCCCAGGAGGTTTTAACAAACGTGAAGGAAAGGCATCTGAAAATGCGGTATTGACTTCTCGTGTAATTGACAGACCGATGCGACCTTTGTTCCCAAAGGATTATCGAAATGATGTTACCTTGAACAACTTAGTTATGTCTGTAGACCCTGAGTGTAGCCCTGAATTAACTGCTATGCTTGGTTCAGCGATTGCAACTGCTATTTCAGATATTCCATTTGATGGTCCATGTGCAACGACACAGATTGGAATGATTGATGGAAAATTCATCGTAAATCCTGGACAGGCAGAGATGGAAGTATCTGATTTGAAACTGACTGTTGCTTCCACTCGTGAGAAAGTTATTATGATTGAGGCTGGTGCAAATGAACTTCCAGAGGATAAGATGATTGAAGCAATTTATATGGCACATAGTGTCAATCAGGAAGTGATTGCATTTATTGATAAGATTGTAGCGGAATGTGGAAAGGAAAAGCATTCTTATACAAGTTGTGCAATTCCAGAAGAATTATTCGAAAAGATCAAAGAGATGGTTCCACCTGCACAGATGGAAGAAGCTGTATTTACAGATGATAAGATGGTTCGCGAGGAGAATATTCGTCAGATTAAAGAACAGTTAGAAGAAGCATTTGCAGAAAATGAAGAATGGCTTGGAATGATTGATGAAGCCGTTTATCAATATCAGAAAAAGACAGTTCGTAAGATGATTTTGAAGGATCATAAACGTCCAGATGGTCGTGAGCTGACACAGATTCGTCCGTTGTCCGCAGAGGTAGATATTATTCCTAGAGTACATGGTTCAGCGATGTTTACTCGTGGACAGACACAGATTTGCAATGTTACCACATTGGCTCCATTATCGGAGGCACAAAAGGTAGATGGATTAAATGAATTGATTACAGGAAAGCGTTATATGCATCATTACAATTTCCCATCTTACTCTGTAGGTGAAACAAAACCATCCAGAGGACCGGGAAGACGTGAAATCGGACATGGTGCTTTGGCAGAAAGAGCGTTGATACCAGTACTTCCTAGTGAAGAAGAATTTCCATATGCAATCCGTAGCGTATCAGAAACTTTCGAATCAAATGGATCAACTTCTATGGCTTCTACTTGTTCCTCTTGTATGTCATTGATGGCAGCGGGTGTTCCAATCAAGAAGATGGTAGCTGGAATTTCTTGTGGTTTGGTAACAGGAGAGACAGATGATGATTATGTATTGTTGACTGATATTCAAGGGTTGGAAGATTTCTTTGGAGATATGGACTTTAAGGTGACAGGTACAGATACAGGTATTACTGCAATACAGATGGATATTAAAATTCATGGATTGACAAGACCGATTGTGGAAGGTGCAATTCAGAGATGTCGCGAAGCTCGTATGTTTATTATGGATACTTGTATGAAGCCAGCTATTAGTGAACCAAGAAAAGAAGTAGGACAGTATGCTCCGAAGATTGTACAGATACAGATTGATCCTGCTAAGATTGGTGATGTGGTAGGACAACGTGGAAAGACAATTAATGCGATTATTGAGCAGACGGACGTAAAAATTGATATTACAGATGAAGGCGCAGTTTCTATTTGTGGTACTGATGCAGAAAAGATGGACAAGGCACTTCGTATGATACAAATTATTACTTCTGATTTTGAAGAAGGACAAATCTTAGAGGGTGATGTAGTAAGCATTCGTGAATTTGGTGCGTTTGTAGAATTTGCACCAGGAAAAGAAGGTTTAGTGCATATTTCTAAGATTTCAAAAGAACGTATCAATCGTGTAGAAGATGTGCTTACCTTAGGTGATCATGTAAAAGTGGTATGTCTTGGTAAGGATAAGATGGGAAGAGTTAGCTTCAGTATAAAAGATGTGAAAGAATAAAAAACAGTAGGAAGGCGGTTAATAACCGCCTTTTACTATTTACATTTTGTTGTGATATAATGAATTTTTGGTGAAATGGTATTGCGGTAAAGTGGGTATTCTAAAAATACAAAAGAAAAGCAAAAAGGGAGTTTTGTGTTTTGAAAGTTATTTTGAAAATATTACAAAAAGTGTAATGTTTGAAAAATAGGATAGAAAAGCGGAGAAAAAGATAAATAAATTGGTTAAAAATCACAAAATGTACTTGCTAAGGCAGAAAAAAGCTAGTATAATATAAATAGTTTTTAAAGTAAGGCGGTTTTAATATGGGTATACAATTTTCTGAACAACGAGGACGTAAAAAGAAACGTTTGGGAGATATTTTGATTTCTGAAGGTGTGATTACCGAAGAACAGTTGGAAGAAGCGCTGGAAAAGCAGCGTGATATGAAAGGAAAGAAACTGGGAGCTGTTTTGGTAGAATTGGGTATGACCACAGAGGATGATATTGTAACAGCATTACAGAGACAGCTATCATTAGATCGTGTAAAACTATCAGAGATTAAGATTCCAGAGGAAATTTTAAAATTAGTAAAAGAAGATGTTCTTAGAAAGAATACATTGTTGCCATTTGCATTCAGCATTGAAAATATGAATGTGTTGCGTGTGGCTATGGCAGATCCGCTGGATATTGTAGCAGTGGATGATTTAGCAATTTTGACAAATTTTCAGATTGAGCCGGTAATTGCTACACCTCGCGACATTACAACGGCAATTGATCGTTATTTTGGTAATACAGAAGCTATGAAAGTGGCTGAGAAGTTTGCAAAAGAGCGAAAGGAACAATATGCGGAACGTCGAAAAGAAGAAGAGTTGGAAAATGCAGATGTAAGCAATGCTCCAATCGTGCAGTTGGTAAATAAAATTATTGAACAGGCTGCAAGACAACGAAGTTCGGATATACATATTGAAGCATTGGAAGACAAAGTAAGAGTACGTTTTCGTGTGGATGGTGTGTTACAGCAGGCAATGCAGTATGATACAGAATTGTTGAATGCTATTGTGGCCCGTGTAAAGATTATGGGCGGTATGGATATTTCAGAAAAAAGAAAACCACAGGATGGTCGTATTACAAGTATTGTAGATAATGTAGAGTACGATATCCGTGTATCTGTGTTACCGACCGTATTCGGTGAGAAAATTGTTATGCGTTTGACCCAGAAAAGAGGTCTTAACCGAGATAAAAAGGATTTGGGACTTGCACCAGATGAGTTGGTACAGTTTGATCGTATATTGAGTCATCCACATGGTATCCTTTTAGTAACTGGGCCAACAGGTAGTGGTAAATCTACTACATTATATACGGCACTTAGTGAGTTAAATACTGAAGATGTAAATATTGTAACAGTAGAAGACCCAGTAGAAGCAAATGTAGATGGAATTAATCAGGTTCAGGTTAATAATAAGGCAGATATGACATTTGCAAATGCATTGCGTTCTATCTTACGTCAGGATCCGGATATCATTATGATTGGTGAGATTCGAGATAATGAGACCGCAGAGATTGCGGTTAAAGCGTCTATTACAGGTCACTTGGTAGTTAGTACCTTACATACAAATAACTCTGCAAGTACCATTACACGTTTGGAAGATATGGGAATTGAACCATATTTAATTGCAGATTCTGTAGTTGGAGTAATTGCACAGCGTTTGGTGCGTAGACTTTGTCCAAAATGTAAGAAGAGTCGTATGGCAGAGGCTGTTGATTTAGAGACGTTAGGTATGCCGCTAGATAGTGAGGCTGTTATTTATGAGCCTGTTGGTTGCCATATGTGCAATAATACTGGATATTATGGACGAATTGGTGTGTATGAGATTATGGAAATTACACCTAAGCTAAAAGAGGTTATCGCTAGACACGGAAATGCCGATGAAATAAATAAGGTGGCATTGTCAGAAGGTATGAAGACATTGCGTATATCTGCATCAAAGTATGTTTTAAGCGGTGTGACATCAATTTCTGAAATGAAGCGTATTGCGTTTGAATAAAAGATATGACAGAGTATAAATAAACCAGAGATGGTATAAGAAGGGAAAGAGGCTATGATTACGATACAGGAATTACTAGCTGAAGCTAGACAAAGAGGTGCATCTGATGTTCATATTTCAGTGGGTATCCCTCCTAAATTTAGAATAAATGGTATTTTGGAGGATGTGATCAGTTGTCCAAGACTGATGCCAGAGGATACAGAGCAGATGATACAGCCGATGCTCTCTAAGAGAACTACAGAGACATTAGTAGAAAAAGGCGAGGTTGATTTCTCTTATTCATTGCCTGAGTTGGGACGCTTTCGTGTTAATATCTTCAAGCAAAGGGGTACCTATGCTTGCGTACTTCGTTTGATTAATACAGAAATTCCAACCCCAGAACAATTGGGATTGCCACCTTCGATATTAGGATTGACAGAACTTAGAAGAGGATTGGTTCTTGTGACTGGACCGACAGGTAGTGGTAAATCTACCAGTCTTGCCTCTTTAATGAATATCATCAATGAGACGTATGCGCATCATTGTATTACATTGGAAGACCCAATCGAGTATGTGCATAATCATAAAAAATCAATTATGAATCAGCGTGAGATTGGTTTGGATACAGGAGGATTTGGGGTGGCACTTCGTGCAGCACTTCGTGAAGACCCTGATGTAATTTTGGTAGGAGAGATGCGTGATCTGGATACGATACAGGTTGCATTGGAAGCAGCAGAGACAGGTCATTTGGTATTTTCTACTTTGCATACAATTGGTGCAGCACCAACGATTGACCGTATTATTGATGTGTTCCCACCAGAACAACAGCAACAGACTCGTATTCAGTTAGCAGAGGTGTTAGAAGCTGTTATTTCACAGCAACTTATGCCTGTTGTTGGCGGAAGAGGTCGTGTGGCGGCATTTGAGGTTATGTTGGCTAATCCGGCTATCAAGAATTTGATACGTGAGGCTAAAAGTCATCAGATACCATCTATGATACAGACCAATAAGAAACTTGGTATGCAATTGATGGATGATGCAATTTTTGATTTGTATCTAAAACGTAAGATTGATGCAGATCATGCTCTGTCTTATGCCGTAGATCCTAGTTCTTTAGAAAAGAGGATGTTCTAAGACGAATAGTAGAGAGGTGATAATGTGGCGACATATGAATATATAGCGGTGGACAAGTCTGGTAAACAGAAAAAAGGGACGATGGAAGCACAGAATGAAGACCGCGTAAAAGAGTTTGTGAAGAATGAAGGACTGATACCGATTTCGGTAAAAGAACAAACCTTTTTAAGTAAGGATATTAGTATTGGAAGCAAAAAGGTAAAGCCAAGAGATTTAAGTGTATTTTGCCGACAGTTTAATAGTATCTTAGCTGCGGGTGTTACAATCTTAAATGCCTTACAGATGCTTTCAGAGCAAACGGAAAACAAGGTGCTTCGTGAGGCAACCAAGCAGGTACAGATAGATGTAGAAAAGGGAGAAAGTCTTACGTCTGCTATGAGCAAACATAAAGAGACATTTCCACCTTTATTGATACATATGGTGGAAGCAGGAGAAGCTTCCGGTAGTTTGGAAATTGCCTTTGAACGTATGGCAGTACAGTTTGAAAAACAAGCCAAAGTGCAAGGGCAGGTAAAAAAGGCGTTGACATATCCAATCGTAGTTATTTGTGTGGCAATTGTCGTTGTTATTGTTATGTTGGTAGTGGTATTTCCACAGTTTCAGGATATGTTTGACAGTTTGGGTTCAGAATTGCCACAGATTACAAGGGCTGTTATTGCCATGAGTGATTTTGTAAAGCATTTTTGGTGGTTGCTCATTATTATAGTTGGTTTGGCTATTTTCGGTATTCAGGTATTTCGAAAGACACCAAATGGACAACTGTTTTTTTCAAGATTAGCATTGCGGATACCAGTTATTAATGATTTGACTGTGAAATCAGCGTCAGCCACCTTTGCCAGAACATTAAGTACATTGCTTGCAGCAGGTATTTCTTTGGTGGATGCAGTGGAGATTACATCTAAGGTAATTGGTAATGTAATTGTTAGAGATGCATTGAATGAGACAGTAGATGAGATTAAGCGTGGTGTTCCTCTTTCTATTCCTTTAAGAGAGAGTGGTATATTTCCGCCTATGGTACATCAGATGACACGTATCGGTGAAGAGACGGGTAATGTGGAAGGTATGTTGGAGAAGATTGCTGATTATTACGAAGAAGAAGTAGAGGTAGCAACAACATCTATGACAGCTTTGCTGGAGCCAATGATTATTGTTGTCTTAGGTTTAATCATTATGGTTATATTAATGGCTATCTATATGCCAATACTTAAGATGTATAGTGCAATTGAGCAAGGTTAATTGCGTGTTTCACGTAAGGGGGGGACATGCTTTTAATAAATGGCATACATAATGCCGAAGAAAAACAAACAGAAAAGGAGAGATGGTTATGGTAAAGAAAATTACTGACCTACAGAAAAAGAAAGGTAAAAAAGGTTTCTCAATGATCGAACTGATTATCGTTATTGCAATTATGGCAATCTTAATTGCTTTGATTGGTACACAGCTTATTCCTTATTTAGAGAAATCTAGAGAGAGAAAGGATGAGACAACATTGGATACTTGCTTGACAAACTTTAAATCAGCAATTGCTGAATCAGAGTATACTGCAAGTGGAGCAGTAACTTTTTCTGGAATTGCTAATTTACCAGATGAGGTTAAGACTGAGTATGTAGCTGTTGCAGGAGAGGCATATGATACAGATTCTAAAGTAACAGAAGCGTTTAAGTCAAAAGAGGCAAAGGGTGCTACAGTTACATTTGGTATTACAAAGGATGGCGTTTGTTATGTATCTGTTGCAAGTAAAAGTGCAAGTCATAAAGGCTTAGTTGTTAGTGACAAGTTCTCAGGACGTGCAGATGATAAAAATAATAAGATAAGATTTACTAATGCAATAGCAAGGAACTGCGTTCTTACAAAGGCTGATAATATGCTCTGTATTGCAGGCTGTGGCGGGTGCAGCAGGATTATTCCCGCATTAAGCAGTATTCTTGACCGTAACAGTATTTCAGCGGAAAATGAAGCTTTTGACAATATCATCATAATTACAGATAGAGATGAGCTTGATACAGAGGATAACTTTATCCGGCAGATAGAGAGAGTTATGGGGAATTATAATGTGCAGGCAGTGAACGGAATGGAGAATGATATCTGGGCTGAATGTACATACATTAATGGTCAGGGAAAGAAAAAAGAAGTCAAACTATTGCTTTTGGTAATTCCGTTTGAGCAGACAGGTGCCATGGAGACATTTTTATTAAATGCAGTTTCCGAAAATGATGAGTATGATGCCGGGTTAATTGAAAAGTGCAATAATTTTGTTGATATGGTTGATGAGGAAAAACGGTATCTGACAAAGAGAAGATATGTTACAAAGGCTAAATTTGATGTATATTTTTCGATAAGGACATCAGCAGAACAGTTTGTTGAAAGACAGAATATTCTAAAGAGTGTTCCGTGGGAG